>Ga0316224_1003370_pt1 | contig 13266 bp, 9 predicted proteins | sample TBH18013metaG_FD_206254 | JGI IMG/M metagenome (GOLD analysis project Ga0316224, IMG submission 206254) | Freshwater microbial communities from Trout Bog Lake, Wisconsin, USA - TBH18013 | ecosystem: Environmental > Aquatic > Freshwater > Lake > Hypolimnion/Profundal zone | place: USA: Wisconsin... | reverse complement strand
AAAACTATGTCATTGCGAGTGAGGAACGAACGAAGCAACCGCGAACTGTGCATGATGGTCGTGCATAGTCCGCGATTGCTTCGTGCCTCGCAATGACAAGGTGGAGTAAATCTGTCATGGGTAACGCAGTGAAGGATCTTCTACGCCATGAATTTCCACCAAGCCGCTATTTGTCTGAATCAGTCCGCCAGATGGCGGATCAGAATTAAAGAATTAGCAGAATCTAATCTGCATGCATCTTGAAAATTCTTAAATTCTGTAAATTCTGATTCAGACAAAAATTAGCATGCGGGGCACGAGAACTCCACCTCTTTTGGCCTGCCCGGATTCTCGCGCCAGTTTGTGTAATTATCATTATAAACTTGTTTTAACAGTGGTTTTTATATATGTTTATTTCAACTAATTTTCTAATATGCTTTCATTACCTACATTACCCACAGATAGTCTCTATAAATTTGTATTTGTCGCTGGGGTTTTAATAACTATAAGCTCATTTATATGGGAATCACAGAAATTTCCGACGTACTATGATGATATTGTAAGATTAGATAGTACAGCTTATAATATTGATGTAAAGTCGAAATTAATATCTAAAGACTTAAATGAATTTGAGACGAATCCGATAATAAAAACTCAAACTGATTATTTAGATACGATAAGATTTTATACAAATAAATATAAACAAAAAGGGTTGAGTGATAATGAATACTTTAAATTGGAAAACATAATCATGGCTCTTGACAAAAAAGAAATTAAATATTATGCACTCAATAAGAATAGGTTTGATAGTCTAACTCAAAATATAAATAAAAGCAAGGAAAGATTTTATAATTTAAAAGCTGGTTCAAAATTATTAGAAGATAAATTAGCAATCCTGCGTGAAACATTTACAAGCCAATACACCCTTGAAATTATCCTAATAATAATGGGCACATTTTACGCCTGCTTGGGAGGATTGCTATGGTACAACCGTATTCAAATATTCCAGGATAAAATTTTGAAAATGCAAACCGCCAAACTGGAATCTGAAATGAATGATAACTTAAAGATAAGCGGACGACAACATTTCGAACCGAAAATATTTCCAAATAAACGTGTGATAAGAAAAACGGAGAATTCATAATTACTTTTTTGTCCCTGTAGTATCCCGTGCCGAGAACCTGCGTTTCCCAGAAAATTGGCTTGATCCCTGACATGCGTCACGTTTATCTTGCTCACTCCCTCACCGCCGTCACCCTCGATGCATTTTCCCCGATAGTTTCAAATATCAAATCCTTATCGGTTAATTTAGATACCCAGAATGGGAATTGCCGGGTTGTACTATCGGGTAGGCTTTCGGTGTAACGGATATTATCTCCGTCGATAGTGAATTTACCATGCGACAATACTTTGCCGCCCCACATAATTACCAGCGAACTATCTTTTGAAAATTGAATATAAGGTTTCTGCGCTGCCACATCTGCATCTTTAATAATATCATCCGGATCTTTTGGTTTTTCAATTTTTATGTATTTCCATTTGCCGTAAAGTTCTTCTGGCTTTATCGTGGATTTGCACGAAGCAAAACATGATATTAAAAGTATGGCTGGAATATAGATGATGTGTTTGATCATAGCGGCTTAATTGTCCCGAAATTAATAAAATGAAAGAATTTTACAGATTTTACTTTGACTTTAAAAATTCTTTATACATTTAACAATTGTTATTTTAACACTTATTAATCAATTATGAATCTCAAAAAATCACTCATCCTTATCCTTATTGGGCTAAACTTCAGCTGTTTTGCACAAAACACGGCAAGCCTTGCTATCAGCAACGATTCAAAGTTAACTATCAGCAAACATATTTACGGTCAGTTTGCCGAACATTTGGGCCATGGTATTTACGGCGGTTTTTGGGTGGATAAATCTCTGCCTGTTGCCAAACAAGACCGGATCAGGCTGGATGTGGTTGCTGCTCTTAAAGAGATCAAGATCCCGAACCTGCGCTGGCCTGGCGGTTGTTTTGCTGATGAATACCACTGGCGCGACGGCATTGGCCCCAGTGACCAAAGGCCGCGGATGGTAAATACCAACTGGGGCGGCACAACTGAGGACAACAGCTTTGGCACCCACGAATTCCTGGAGCTTTGCAGTCTGTTGGGTTGCGAGCCTTATATTGCCGCCAATGTAGGCAGCGGGACGGTTGAAGAAATGTCGAAATGGATAGAATATGTGAACTCAAACAGTACGAGCACCGTGGCACAACTACGTAAGCAAAACGGGCACCCTGATCCCTATAAAGTAACGTTTTGGGGTATCGGTAACGAAAGCTGGGGTTGCGGCGGCACAATGACACCAGAATTTTATGCCGACCAGTTTAAACGCTATGCTTCTTTTGCCAAAAATTATCCGGGCGCACCGCTTAAAAAAATTGCAAGCGGCCCTAATGCTGATGATTATAACTGGACCGAAGTGATCATGAAAAATATCCCCGATTGGATGATGTGGGGTATTTCATTACATTATTACACAGTACCTACCGGCAACTGGGGACATAAAGGATCAGCAACCAGCTTTAGCGAAAGCGAATATTTTAACACCATGGTAAATTGCCTCAAAATGGAGGAACTGGTGACCAAACATTCGGCTATTATGGATAAATACGATCCCCAGAAACATGTGTCCCTGGTGGTTGATGAATGGGGTGTTTGGACCGATGTTGAACCCGGCACCAATGCTGGTTTTTTATACCAGCAAAACAGCTTGCGCGATGCGTTGATAGCATCAACTACCCTTAATATTTTCAATAACCATTGCGACAGGGTACGTGGCGCGGCGCTGGCCCAAACCATTAACGTATTGCAATCGCTTATACTTACCGATAAAGACAAAATGGTGCTGACGCCGACCTATCATATCTTTGATATGTACAAAGTACATCAGAACGCTAAATATTTGCCGATCCAATTAACTTCTCCTGACTATGTGGTTGACGGGAAAAAACTACCCGCAATAAATGTTTCCGCCTCGCAGGATTCTACCGGAAAGGTGCATATTTCGCTTACCAATCTTGATTTGCATAACAGTATCACCATCAGCACCAGTCTTAAGGAAATTAAGTGGAAAAAAGTAACAGGGCAAATTCTTACCTCCGAAAATATTACGGATATCAATACTTTTCAGAAGCCGGATAAATTACACCTGGTTAATTTTACCGGCGCAAAAAAAGATGGCGACAATTTAGTAGTGGTAATGCCTGCAAAATCTGCAGTAACGCTGGAGTTGGAATAGTGACTGAGACTTCTATTAGCCTCACCTAAACTGCGTAGCATTCATGAACACAGTTAAAAAACAATCATCCGTGAATAATCCTCTCCAAAGGAGAGGACTTTGAATGTCCTAAATGGTATATTTCCCCTTTTAAGCCCTTCTCCTTTGGAGAAGGGTTGGGATGAGGCAACATTTATATCCGGGAAATGAAAAAACCTGCGAAGTTTTGTAAACTTCGCAGGTTTTTTCATTTTTGATTTTATATTTTTCACTTCCCTTGTTTATAACAAAGGCAAAAGGCATATTTGAGAAGAAAAATCTATCGTGATTTCTGTAACAAAACAAAAGCCTTGTCATCAAATAAACACTATACAGCCAGGTTACTGCAAATAAATGCTGTAAGTTTTTGTGAGGGCCCGCACCTAAAGGGTTCCGTAAATAATCGTCTATTTATTCAATCTAAAAAAAATGAATGATTTAATTCCAATCCTATGGTGGGCCGTGCCTATCATAGCTGTTTTAGTAATGTACAAATTTGTTTTGCGTGTTTTCTTTGGTATGATTATCGTCCCGGATGACCGCATTGGTTTGGTAGTGAAAAAGTATGCCTTGTCGGGAGCGAAACGCCTGCCGGATGGCCGCATTATCGCCATAAACGGAGAAGCAGGTATGCAGGCCAAAGCACTGGCCCCGGGCTTATACTGGGGTATGTGGCCCTGGCAGTTTACCATTTCCATGGAGTCTTTTACTATTATTGAACAAAGTAAACTCGGCCTTGTAAAGGCAAAAGACGGCGCTGCAATGGATATGGGCCGGGTATTAGGCAAACCTGTTGCCTGCGACAACTTCCAGGATGCAATTGCTTTTTTGGACAATAATGGTCAGAAAGGCCCGCAGGCTGCATTTTTAACACCGGGCAGTTACCGGATCAATACCTTTTTGTTTGAAATTGAAATGGTGCCTATCACCCAAATTCACGAAAATAAGGTTGGCATAATTACCACGCTGGATGGCGAGCCACTTGAAAAAGGGGAAATAGCAGGCGGCTCGGTAGCGGGGCATAAAAACTTTCAGGACCCTATGGCATTTATTAATGCCGGCGGTATGAAGGGTTTGCAGGAAGATGTGATACTTGCCGGTACCTATTACCTTAACCCCTGGTTTGTTATTGTTGAACAGGTGGACATGATCTATATCCCCATCGGGTATGTTGGTGTGGTGAATTCATTTGTTGGTCCGGAGGGTAAAGATACCAGCGGCGAAGGCTTTAAACATGGCAATATTGTAAAACGGAACGAAAAGGGCGTATGGGAACAGCCGCTTGATCCCGGTAAGCATCCGGTAAATATTTATACCCATGCAGTGGAAATAGTGCCGACAACCAACATTGTACTTAACTGGGCCGATAGTCGTACAGAAGCGCATGAACTGGATAAGAACCTTTGTACTATTACTGTCCGTTCGTCTGATGGGTTTACTTTTAACCTTGATGTGTCGCAAATTATCCATATCCCACGCAACGAAGCGCCAAAGGTGATCGCCCGTTTCGGGAATATGAAAAACCTGGTTTCACAGGTATTGGAGCCTACCATCGCCAACTATTTCCGTAACTCGGCGCAAAAAAGCGATGTTATTGAATTCCTGGCAAACCGGATCCAGCGGCAAACAGACGCCAAGGACCATATCAGCAAAGTGCTTGACGATTACAATGTGGTAGGTGTTGATACCCTTATCGGGGACATCGTCCCTCCTGCTGCGTTAATGAAAACGTTGACCGACCGTAAGATTGCCGAACAGGAAAAAGTAACCTATGAGATCCAGCGTAATGCCCAGGTAGAGCGTAAGGAATTTGAAAGTGCTAAGGCCGGCGCGGATATGCAGCCCGAAGTTGTAAAATCAACCCGACAGGTGGAAATCAACACCCAAATGGCTGCTTCAAAGGTTGCTGCTTCAAGGGGTGAAGCTGAAGCAAAAACTATTAACGCTAAAGCAGATGCTGAGGTACGCATCACTATCGCTAAGGCAGATGCAGAAGCAAAAACTGTTAATGCCAAGGCCGATGCCAATGCAACCGAAGTAAACGGTACCGCTGAGGCCACCAAAATTAAAGCCATCGGTTTAGCTGAAGCCGAGGTAACCAAGCAAAAAACCCAGGCAATGGGTACCGAACAATATGCTATTGTCCGCGTGGCTGAAGCTCTGGCAAGTCATAACATTAAGTTAGTGCCTGATATACTGGTAAGCGGTAAAGACGGCGGCGGAAATGGCATGATAGATGCTTTAATTGGCACCGAAATGCTGAAAAAACTACAAAAGGCTAATGAAGAAGCCGGTGAGAAGCATAACCCGGAAAAAGCGGTTGGTGAGAAGCCAGCTGAAGCTTAGTGGTGTTCAGAATTCTGTAAATTCTGATTCAGACAAATTACCCGCCGAAACTTCCGGAGTTTTGAAAACTCCGGAAGTTTTTAATACCCTTTTTCATCCATAATAGCTTCCCTATTCACACCAAAAAACTATCGACTATGGACCATGGACCAAATACCTACGCACCGGTTGCAAATTGTACATGCATGGGGTCGGGAGTTTTAAAATGCCTGCCATCGCTCCAGCCGTTATTTGCCCAAATGCCAAACCACCAATCAGGCAGCGTTTTGGTTAAGGGTTTTTTATGCGGGTTATGCAAGGGATCCCAGTCGATAGCAATACCGTAACAGTGTAGTGAAAGCTTGGTTTTGTCGCCAGAGCTCTTTCTGAAGTTAAAGCCGCCGCCGGTAATATCCAGGCGGCGTTGGTGCAGCCAGATTCTAACTTCATCATCGGAAACAGCATCGCCCACCTGGTTTTTTGCATAGTCCCAGATCTCGTTTAATACTGTGGTGAATACTTCTGCCAGTAATTTATGCATCTCGATGCCCGAAGTTGGAATTAACGAGGTTTCGGATGCCTGATAATAAAGTTGCCAGCCCGCAGGCGGCGGCACTTTAATAATATTGGCATGTACCCATGCTAAATTCTCGGAGCCGTCCGGATTTGCGGGGTTCCCAAACAATGCATTAATTTCATCGTAACCGTGGGGCGTTTTCATTAAATGTGATTTTTAGGTTTATATTAATTGATTAACAACTTTGCAATGGCTTTGCACGATAAAACTACAAATTTATTTTATTGAAAAAGAGGGTGTTTTTACGGTATTCGAAATCGAAAATGGACGTATAATTGTTCCCTGCCACAGCGGGCCTAAAGCCGGGTAATTAAAAATCGCTCTAAATAAATGTTAAATATTGTTATATCTGACCGCATTAATCAGGTTTCATTTATATTTACATATGCTACGTTATTTATTAATATTTTCATGCTGCCTTTTATGCTTTTCATCATTACAGGCGCAAACCGTTTTTAGCGGACGTATTTTTGAGAACAAAACCAGGATCACTCTGCGTGGGGTTATTATCCAAAATCTAACTAATAAGCTACGCGCAATTTCCGACGAATCGGGCCGGTTTAGTATTGCAGCCAAAGTTGGCGACCTGCTGGTTTTAAAGCAATTTGCTTACCAGCCTGATACTTTATTGCTTACCGATATGCATAGCCGCGAAATATTTATGGAGCCGCAACGCACGGTGCTTAACCAGGTTACGGTCACGGATAGCAGTACCCATACAGCCGCAGCAGCAAAGAATATGATATTGCCGTACGATCCGGAATTTCACGGGCAAACGATTGTTTATCATCGTGACGAAAAGCAGCAGTATGACGGAGGGATCATCATCAGGCTTCATTATTTTAAAGGCGATGAACGCAAAAAAAAGGAAGCCCAGAAAAAAGAGGAAGAGCGGATATTGAGCAACGAGATCAGCACTATTTTTACTGCCGATAATATCAGCCATTACCTGCCCCTAAGCGGAAAAGACCTCGATAACTTTTTACTGCTGTACACCCCCACTTTTAAAGAATATAACAAAAAGGAATTTAACCTCCTGGCCTACCTTGATACCTCTTACAAAGCATGGCAAAACCTGAGCCCCGAAGAGCGCAAAGCCGGGCAGATTTTCAAGAAACAGTGATGTGTGGAATATTGTTGGAATGTTGAAAGGTTGAAATGTTGTAAAGTTATTTTTCTTTCGGACTTCCAGACTTTACTGACTTTCGGACTTCTTCAATTCACCTCTTCAAAGAATCAGCTTTTGCCTTCGCCTTATCCTTAAAGAAACCTTTTAACAAAAAGTTATGCTGAAGGGCTTCGAGGTCTTCATTTAATTTAACGGAGCTTTGCTCCAGGTTTTTCAATGTTGATTGTACCTGTGCGGCGCCTTTCGGGTCGTTCAATAATTCACCTAAGGTATTATCGGTGGTATTTAGCTTATTACTGGCTTTGTTGAGGTTGTTTGTTAATATAGTTGCATTGGCGGCGGCCTGTTGCAATTGGGCAACCGCGCCCTTCACCCTGTTAAAGGTTACGGTATCAGTGAGCAGTTTATCGGCAAAGCCGCCCTTTGTGTTCAATCGTTTGCCAAACTGGTCAAGCTGAACCGCCAGTTGCGCAGCTCCTGAAGTGGCTGCCTGTAAATTACTCATTGAATGACGTAATTGCATTCCCATCACACTATCGGCCATTAAGGCACCAACCGTACCTTTCCCTTGTAAAATTTTATGACTGAGCAGTTTAAAATCAGTGGTAATGGCAAGCAGGTTCTGGTTGTTTTCCTGCAGGGTTTTCATAATATCGTCGGTTGAAGGCAGTTTTTCTACCTGCAATGCATCGCCATCCTGCACCATCGGGGCCTGCGGGCTTCCCCCATCAATAACAATAAGCTTGTTGCCTATTAAACCGTCGGTGCCGATATGTACGCCCGAATTGCGGTGGATATATTGCTGGGTGGCCTGGTCAATCCTCATTTTTACGTTTACCTGCGAGATCCCCACAAATCTGATTTCGCTGATGGTGCCAACTTTAACGCCCGAGAACCAAACATCATTGCCCTTTTTTAAACCGGCTACGTCATTAAATACGGCGCTGATGTGAATACTTTTTTCGAAACTTTTTTGCTGACCGCCAAGCGTAAAAACGCCAAGGACAAATACAACAAGGCCGAGGGCTAAAAATATGCCAACTGCTAATGCTTTCTTATTTTCTGGAGTAGCCATAATATATGGTGTAATATCTATTGTATAAAATTATAATCAAAAAATGGTTTTATGCGTTCGTCTTTAGTCTCAAATACCTCGTCAAAAGTACCTACCCGCTGAAATTTTCCATCAATCAGCATCGCGATACGGTCACCGGTTGCTTTTGCACAAGTAAGGTCGTGGGTAATAATGATCGACGAGGTATGATACCGCTGCTGCACTTCATTGATCAGGTCGTTGATCTCTGTACAGGTGATCGGATCGAGGCCGGCCGTAGGCTCGTCATATAGCATAATCTCGGGGTTCAGGATCAGGGTACGCGCAATTCCTATCCGCTTACGCTGGCCACCCGATAATTCTGCCGGCATTTGATTTATGGTTTGCGAAAGGCCCACCGCATCCAATACTGTTTCAACCGCTGCGTCGATCTCTTTACGGCCAAGCTGTTTCTGGTTGCGCACCAGCGGGAACTCCAGATTTTTACGTACCGTCATACTATCGTACAACGCACTGCTTTGAAATGAAAAACCTATCCTGATCCGCAATTCGCGCAGTTCTTTATCACTTAAACAGCATACATCATTTCCTAAAACTTCAATGGTGCCTTTATCGGGTTTTAAAAGACCAGAAATAAGTTTTATAAGTACCGATTTTCCCGAGCCGGAGCGGCCCAGCACCACAAGGTTTTCGCCCTGGTGCAGGTCGAGGTCGATGCCCCGCAAAACCGCAAAATCTTCAAATGACTTTTCCAGTCCCCTGAGGCTGATCACGGTTTTAGTATAATCGATTTGTGCTTTTGCTTTTTCCATGTGGGACTTACGATCAGCGAAAGTTACTGGTAATTTGTACGATAATAATTTCCTCTATAAAAACCAGGAACATGGCCGTTACTACAGCGCCGTTTGCCGCTTTGCCAACTCCCTCTGTACCTTCTTTTGAATAAAAGCCCTGGTAGCAGCCAACAATACCAATGGTAAAGCCGAATACTACAGATTTAATGAGGGAAGCGGTAAAATCAAGAAACACGAGCGGTTGAAAAAACTGTTCGACAAAAGCGGTATAGCTTACACCCTCATTCATACTTACATTCAAATACCCCCCTAACATGCCAATTAAAGCGGTATAGGTGGCTAAAATAGGTATGGCTAAAGTGGTTGCAATTACCCGGGTGCAAACCAAAAATTTAAACGGGTTGGTACCCGATACTTCCATCGCGTCAATTTGTTCGGTTACCCGCATTGAGCTTAATTCGGCACCAATACTTGAGCCTACTTTTCCTGATGCTATGAGCGCCGTAACCAGTGGCGCCAGGGCGCGCATAATAGCAATTGATACCAGCGAAGGCAGCCAGGAGTTTGCCCCGAAGCTTGCCAGTGAAGGGCGCGATTGCTTGGTGAAAATAAAACCGACAATAAAACCGGTTACTGATATTAAAGTAAATGAGCGTACGCCTACTTCATAACATTGCCTTACTATTTCCTTAAATTCAAAGGGAGGCACAAATGCTTCCTTGAAAAAGCGGACAATAAACAGGTGGATCTTATAAATATCCGTAAAGAAATCCGTCAGGCGGCGTTTAAATGTACTGCTCTTTTTTTGTACCGGCGCCGGTGTGTTGTTCTCAGTATTCATTTATTATAATAAATGCATTGCTACTACGCTATAATATTGTGTTAACTACAAAAAACTTGATAAGATGTTTACCAATCCTTCTTAATTAAATCATTTGGTAAATAAATAAATCAAAAACTTTTTAAACTAATTTATGAAGCCGAAAAACTCACCAATAAAATGAAATAAAAGTATCATAAATGAAATTTCTATTTTATTGCGCTGGACCAAAAAGACCACATTTATGTTATAAAAGCGTTAATTATAAATTAAGAAATGTAAAAATAATATTACATCTCAATCTTAATTACTTTTTAAATTCGACGATTAATCAATTTTAAACTATTTTTCAAAAAAAGCATTTACAGCAACGCTATTTGTTGTTCAATTTCGTACTAATGCCCTGATTACATTGAAATACTTTCAATTGTATAAGGAATTTGTATCCCGTTTTTAATCGGTTAATTTTGAACAATGGTGGCTATTTTTGCCGGTGCAAACCTAAGTTTAATTCGTTTAAATAATTACTGATTGCTTGAAAAATACGTCCCTTAAATGTAAAAAATCGATATTGTGCCTTTTGACGCTGTTTATTGCTGTTTTTTCGAAGGCGCAAAGCAACCAGTTTCAATTTTCGCACCTGGATATCAACAACGGCTTATCGCATAATAATGTTACCAGTATATTTAAGGATAACAGGGGTTTTATGTGGTTTGGCACCTTATCTGGATTGAACAGGTATGATGGATATAAATTTAAGATATTTAAACACGAGGTAAGCGATACCACAAGTTTGGATGATGATTATATTGTCAATATAAGCGAGGGCCCGGGCAATAAACTCTGGATCGAGACCCGCAACGGGTTTAATATTTACGATCCCTCAACTGAAAAATTCGCACATAATATTTCAGCATACCTTCAATCAATTGCAATTCCCGACAGGTTTATCACAGCGATAAAGAAAGACCGTTCGGGTAATTTTTGGTTTTTGCATTTAAACCGGGGCATTTACAAATACAACCCGCAGACAGGGAAAACCATCCATTTAGCACATGCTGAAAACAACAGTTCCACCATTTGTTCCAATACTGTTTCAGACCTCGCCGAGGACTCAAAAGGTAATTTCTGGCTCAGCTACCGGGATGGATACCTGGAGCGCCTGGACCCTGGAAATTTGCATGTTAATTACCATTCACAGGTATTTGGCAAATTACCTGCAGAGTTAAATGCATCGTATAAAATATTCATTGATAACCAGGATGATATATGGGCATTTGTGCCAACCTACTCGGCAGGCGTTTATTTTGTAAGTGTTGGCAAAGGGATTTTTAAACATATTGACAAAGGGAATGATGCGGCGCACCTGAATACGAACGTGGTATCGAGCGTACTGCAGGATGACAAGCAAAGGATTTGGATAGCCACAGATCATGGCGGCGTGAATTTGCTGAATAAGCAGGATTTTAAAATCCAATACCTGTTAAACCGGGAGGACGATGATAAAACAATAGGCCAAAACAGTATTACTCTATTGTATAAAGACAATACAGGTATTATTTGGGCGGGCACTTATAAAAAAGGTGTTGGTTATTACCATGAAAGCATCATCAAGTTTCCATTATATGCGCATCATTTGTCCGATCCCCTCTCCGATCCGCGGAGTTTAGCTTTTAGTGATATTAACAGTTTCGCGGAGGATAAATTGGGGAATATCTGGATCGGCACCAATGGCGGCGGCCTCGTTTATTTCGACCGTAAAAAAGGGACATTCAAAAATTACCTTCATGATGTGAACAATACAAATAGCCTTGCCAATAATGTGGTGGTTTGTATGTTTATTGACCATGCACAAAAGCTGTGGATCGGCACCTATTTTGGCGGTTTGGACTGTTTCGATGGCAAAACGTTTTCGCATTACAAGCATAATGAGACCATCCCCGGCAGTATCTCCGATGACCGGATTTGCGCAATCACCGAAGATGATGAAGGCCGTTTGCTTGTAGGAACCCTATCCGCCGGCTTTAACGTATTTGACAGTAAAACGCAAACCTTTGCTCATTATGTGTACAATTCGAGGGAGAACGCCATACATTCCAATTATGTAAGTAAGCTATTGGAAGACAAACACAAAAACCTTTGGGTGGTTACCGCATATGGTGTTGATGTTTTGATAAAGAAAACGCAGCAGTTTGTACATTATATACACGACGACAAAAATCCAGCCAGCCTCATCAATAATAACACCAATAACATAATCGAAGATAGCGAAGGCCTTATTTGGATAAGCACCCGCGAAGGAATAAGTATTTTTGATTATAAAACCGGTAAATTCACCAATATAACCAGGCAGGATGGCTTACCCGATAACTCGGTGATTGACTTGCAGGAGTATGACAAGCACAATATTTGGGCAAGTACCCCCAACGGTTTATCAGATATTGTTATTGACCGCAGCCCAAAAGACCTTAAGTTCAAATTCATAAATTATAATGAAACAGAAGGCTTGCAGGGGCGTGAATTCACTGAGAATTCATCCCTTAAAACCAGGGAGGGGGAGTTGCTGTTTGGCGGTGGCAATGGGTTCAACATTTTTAAACCAGCCAATTTAAGCACCAGCAAAAACGTACCCGATTTAATTTTTACCGATTTCCAGGTATTTAATCACAGCGTAAATGTTGGCGAAAAAATAAATGGCAGGGTAATATTGCCGGAGTCGATCACTGGATTAAAGGCATTAACCCTTAAATACAACGACAATGTATTTGCCATAGAGTTTGCCGCCCTCAATTACTTCAATCCCGGTAAGGTTAAATACCAGTATATGATGGAGGGATTTGACAAGGGGTGGATAACAGCCGACAATAGGATCAGAAAAGCCACTTACACCAACCTCGACCCGGGAACCTATACTTTTAAAGTGCGGGCCACAAGCAATGACGTTTGGAACAACAAAGAACTTACGCTTATCATCACCATCCTGCCGCCTTTCTGGAAAACGATCTGGGCCTACCTGTTTTATGCATTATTGGTTGCTGGCGCTTTGTTTTATTTCCGCAAAAGGGCCCTTGATAAATTACGGGAGCAGTTCTCGCTCGAAAAAGAACGCGAAGAAGCCCATAGGATGCATGAACTTGATTTAATGAAGAACAAATTCTTTACCAATGTGAGCCATGAGTTCCGCACGCCATTATCGCTTATAATGGCGCCGGTTGATAAAATCCTGAAACAAATTGCCGAACCCGAGATCCAAAGACAGCTTTTACTGGTAAACCGC
>Ga0316224_1003367_pt1 | contig 13272 bp, 23 predicted proteins | sample TBH18013metaG_FD_206254 | JGI IMG/M metagenome (GOLD analysis project Ga0316224, IMG submission 206254) | Freshwater microbial communities from Trout Bog Lake, Wisconsin, USA - TBH18013 | ecosystem: Environmental > Aquatic > Freshwater > Lake > Hypolimnion/Profundal zone | place: USA: Wisconsin... | reverse complement strand
CATGTAATCGGCCCGATTGGTCAGCATCAGATCGGCGATTCGCTGCCAATGGGATTTCCACGTCCCCCGCTCGCCTTCCAGGCGGTCCCACAGTTGAATTATCGCTTTGGCTTTGTCTTCCATCACGACCCCAACAACACTTTTTTCTGCACCGGCGCTTGGGATGTATCGCCCAATCCGCTGGTCAACAGGGTTGATCCGCGCCCCGCCGCGCTGGCTTGTGCGGACGCTTCGGCGGCGGCGGCGGCTTGAACGGTAGGATCTGTTGGTGTGGGCGGCGGCGTATAGGTCGGCGTCGACACTTTCGGGGGTCCGGTGAAGATCGAGGATATCGCCTGAACGAAACCGCCCATCACCCACCCCATTCATCGAAATAATCGTTCAGTCTCGGCAACGACACCGGATAAAGCGGAGGCGTTCCGGTCACAGCCAGAATTTGTTCTTGGGTGAGCGGCGCTTGGGCTTGGGCGTTCCAAGCCGCGAACAATCCGTCGACCATTTCCCTGGTCGGAACGATTCCGGCCGGTAAAATGCTGTCGATGTCCAATGCCGGTTTCGCGCTCATCCCAAACCAACCAGGTTGGTCGCCGTGGTGTTGGTGGCGTTGATGCCCTGGAACGCGACCTTCAAGACCGTTCCTGCTGGAACCGCGTAAAAGATCACCGGCGTGGTGGAATTGCGCGGGCAAAGCGCCACGTTTCCAGCGCCGCCCACATACAATGCCGAATACGGTCCTACGACCGTGTTGTCGGTTGGCGTGATGGCCGCGACGTTTTCATAAACTTCGGCGAGCTTGGCGGGAATGGTCTGATTTGGCTGGCTATAGCTCATGATGTCCTCATCGTCGCCGTAACCGGACCCTCGTTCTTCGGACTGGGATCGAGCGTCAAGAACGCCCGGTTGGCGCTATCGATGCCGATCACCGTGAAATAGCCGTTGTTCAGATTGGTCCCTTCGACCAGCAGCGGATCGTTGACAGCGAATGCCGCAAAGGTGCCGTTGGCAGCCGTCACTTCGCCCGAGGATGCGATAAAGGTCATCGCCGCATTGGCCAATTTACTCATTCCAACATCTCTGGTAAACGACTTGAACATCGCCGAGCCCGGCGGATGATTATTATGGAAATTCTGTTTGGAGCGCGTTCCCAGTTCTATTCCCATCTCAACCCGCCTTTTTCTTCGGATCGGTTCTTACGGAAAATTCGCCGCAGGACCGAGTCGTATCTGATTTTTCGATTGTTTCCGGAAAGCGAAAGCAAGCGCCCTTGGAGCTGGTAAACCGAGTATCCTTGGACTTTTCCCAATGGACGCATTTCTCGCAGGTATCGCCGTCGCTAAACTGGGTCATGCCGTCTTCCCGAACCGATGTGAGCCATCAGCCGTAAGAATTCAGCAGAGTCCGCGATTCGTTCAACGGCCAAGATGTTGCATCTTCGTCTAATGTGTTGCATCTTGCGCCCGACATGTCGTTTGCTTCTCTGGCGTAGCGCCATAATTGCGAACGATTGCGGTCATAGACGCGCTCCAGAACCTTCCATGGAACGCGCATCTTCCGCGCCGCAGCCACTGCGCGACCGACCTGCAGCCGGTCAGTCAAGGAAAGTTCACCCCGTCTTCCCGCCATTTTTCACGCCCTCTTAAATGCTTGCCAGTCGTCGACCGCCTGCCTTGGCAACGGTTTTCCCCACTCTCCTTCCCGGCGGTTCATCACCGCCATATCCTCGCCACCACCCGACAGCATGTATTGCAGTGCGTCATGCGGATGGCTGTATTCGTTCTTGTCGGGGGTTTCGTCGTACTTCTCTTCTTGTCCGGCATGGATTTTCCGAAATTTATATCCGCTGTTGAAACCCTCGCGGATCATCTCACACCGTGTACTGACCATCAGGCCGGGCCTGCCGTCGATCAGCCTCGTCAACGGCAACCGTACCGCCTCCAATCGCCTAGTCAGTGCGTTGCTGGGGGCCGGTCGAATGCGAATCCCCAATTCATGGGCGACGATTTCAATCCACGAATGTTCACCGGCGGTCTTGTCCACTCCGACCGCCGCCGCCGGATCGGCCCACCCCGCCACAATGTATTCCGGATACCGTTCATGAAGAAGCGCCGCCAGGCGCTGTCCGAACCTTTTGGCGCCGACCCCCGGTTCGCTGGTCAATTCGTCCAGCAGGATCCAACATCCGTTGATGGTCTGTTGACCGATCACCGCCGCTGGCGTCAACCCGGCATCCAAGCCGATCACCAACGGACGGCCCGGAATCGGCTCCAATTCGCCGTCAGCACAATGAAGCACGTCGTTGTATTCCGGATAGATCGGCTTTCCTGCCCGAGAATATCCTGGTTTGTTTTCCAGCATCCGGGCGATGTACCAGGCCTCTTGCCCGATCTTCTGATCTTGATAGTAATTCTTTGGTAATCCCCCCAAGTTTTCAGCTTCGGGCGAAAACCCACTGGGAAGACGGTAAAGCTCGACGCCCTCGGGCAACGTCTTGCGGAAAAAATCCTGATACACCCACGACGACAATTCCGGCGCGTTGCAATCCATCACCACGCCGTGCCAAGTAGGTCCGCCATCTTCCATATCTGGATAACGACCAGCTCGACCCTGACCGAACGTATAAACCTCACGTGACAGCAGATTGGCTTCCGACAAAAACAGCATGGTCGGTTCATAGCCGCCCATGAAGGATTCTGCATCCAGATCGCCGATTGCCGCGAATTCGGCGATGAATTGAACCGCTGTTCCGTCTCTTAGTTCGAAGGTTATATTATGGGTCGCTGGCGCGTCTTTCGACCCGACGAACGTCCCTATGTCTTGCGGAAACCGTTTGAACCAGGTCTGCAACGTCGTCTTCCACAGCTGGCGATAGGTTTCCCTGATCACGCACAGCTTGAATTGACGCGCCGGGACCATCACCCCATTGCGGTTCCTGACCTTGTGTCGCTTCGACGGCTGTTGTTGCTTGGCGAACTTTACCGCCTTCATAAACACCGAAGTCGTTTTCCCCGACCCCAAGGGACCGTTAAGAATGATCGTCCGCGCTTGACTTGCCATGAACCGCGCCGATATCGGCCCTGGTGGTTTCCAGCCGATGTCCAAAGTCTCGCTCATCGGCCAAACCCCAACCCGTTGGGGCTTGATCCAAAATTTTCGCGGGCTGAATTCCCCAAATCGGCAAAAAAATCCGGTGCCAGGGGGGCGCACAGGCGTTCGAACGCCAAAACCGGGGTACCCCCCCCGGCCGGAAATTTTTTGAGCACAGGAATGTCTATCCGCGAGAATGACAGGCATTTCAAGGCGTTAACCTGCCGTGCGCCATTTCGTGCGCCATCGGGACCGCATGTTCCGATCATGTTCGCTCTCCGTTCACGTCGATAATGTCGATAATCGGGCTGTCGCTGTCGTCGTTGTCGACCACAGGATGGCCGTCGTTGATGGTCAGGAACACGGTCTTGGTGTTGCTGACATCCACCGCGATCGCTTGCTTTTGGTGCAGGTACGGCGCCAGGCATTCGGCTGCGCGAATGATTCGGTCGAGCGCTTCTTGCGGCTTACACCCCAATTGCTTGGCCAGTTCCAGCGGATCGGCGGATTGCAGCCTGGCCAAAGTGACCAGCGGCGACCGATGGCGCGCCAGGATGTAATCGCGAAACTCGCGTGTCGCCCGATTGATCGCGCCAGCCGGACGGCCCGCGCCACGGTTCGCAATGACCTGATCGTCCGCTTCGTCTTCGATCAAGGCCGGACCGCTGTCGCCCAACAGCATCAATTGCACCGGCGCAGTCGGCAGCTGACCGGCTGTCTCGCTTGCCGCCTCGCTCATCACTTTGCCTTTTCCACGTCTGGTTTCCATCGAATATCCGCCAATTTTTTATTCGCTTTTGCCGGTTAGCCCCGCGTTAGGTCCGCCGTTAGGCCTCTCAAACTCATCAAACCATTGAAATACATTGCTATTCTTTCTTCTTTATCTTGTTCCTAACCACCTAACCACCTAACCAATTCATTTATTCATGCGTATGCACACCTATAATAAGAGCGTCACGGTTAGGCCGTTAGGGCGTTAGGAACATGGTTAATGCATTGATATATAACAATAATAACCTAACGCTATCCCTAACCATCCCCTAACCCGTAGCAGCGGCACACGCCAAGCGCCGCGTTTATTGTGTTTGACATCAATGGGTTGGGGGTTGGGGGCAAAATAAGGGCGTCCTTAAGCGCGAGACGATTAAAGGGACATTGGGTCGGGGGAAGATCGATACGGAAGCGGCCCTTGACCCGTCTCATTCGCTTCATGCGAATGAGACGGGTCAAGTTCCGGACTTGTTGGTGTCGGGCTATCGCCCAGTTTTTTCGGCGTGATCAGATCCAACGGGATCAGCGTCCCTTTGACTTCGCCACCGATCCAAAGGGTTTTGCCGGGCACGAGAGCCCCGGGTAATCGGCGCATGGCCTGGACCCAAACGCCAAGCGTCCCCGAGCGCGAGCCCCAGTGGGTCTTTTCGAAGATGTGCGCCAAGCCCTGGTGGCTATTGGCCACAGCCAGGAATCGCTCGCCCATATAATCCATCAGCTTGATGCCGAAGGTTTGCAGCGCCCGGTTGGTTTTGCTAGCGACCTCCTTAGCTTCGTTCGTCTCGGATCGCGTGCTGTCGGTCATCATGGCCGCCTCAAGGATCCACCACCCGATAGTCCGCCGGTCGCCGCGTCCTTTCAGCTCGACCGAATAGGTCAGCAGATGGCTCAAGCAATGGGCTTCGTCGGTGATGTCGCCTTCAAGTTCCGCCAGATCCTCGGCAGCCAGCTTCGCGGCCAACTCCCTAATCGAATCGGTATCAGGCACATCGTCGTGCATCAGCAGATCGGCGCAAGCCAGCAAAGTGCCGAACACGTCGCAGCCGCGCCCCACATGGCCGACGTCGGCCAGCCCCTGACGATAGGCCTCCAACGTCTGCGGCCATCTGTGCCAACCGTCGACCAAGCGTCGGCGCAAGACTTGGCCGATCTTGTCCATTTCCGCACGGGAGAAAATGGGCGGTTTGGTCGAACCAAGCTTGCCAAGTTCAAGGATCGCCATACGCGAACGGTCTTGGCCCAGCATGGGAGGAACCAGGATCGAACTGAATGCCACGCACGACCACAGCATGAACGACGCAGCGTTGTGATCGGACCCGCCGCGAACGCCAAGAGCGCCCGAAGCCGCATTTCTGGCCAGCTTGACCAGGGCGTTGAGCTTGCGGTTGTCTTCCTCGGATTCGGCTTCGTCGATCGCCACCGGCATAGACGAATAACCAAGTGTTTGACGGATACCGGCTTCGGTGGCGTCGCCGGTGTGCAGCAAACCGTTTTGGCCGAAAACATACTCCATCAGCATTTGCAGAGTCGATTTGCCGGTATGTTTGCCGCCAGTCATCCACAACACCGGTCGCCACGGCAGAGCGCCGCCAAGCATCCCCGCGCCTATCCAGCCCAGCAACAGCAGCGCGTCCACTTCTCCGCGCCTGAAATTCCAGGTTTTCAGCAGAGTCAGCAATTCAGCCGCCGCTTGGCCGTCGCCCCACGGCGTCGATTTGTCGGCGGGGCGTTGGGTTTGGGGCGCGGACGGATAGACGAAGCCGTCGATTTCGCCGGGCTCTTCCCATTTGGCGCGGCCCTTCTCCGGAATAATCGACAGCCGCGAACCCAAATGCAGGATCAATTCGCCGTTTTGACCGGGCCACGCACCGGCGCCGCGCACCCGACCGAACGAGGACCACACCCCTTTGCGTGCGGCCGACGACATCAGCGCTTGGGCGGCCACCTCGGGTTTCCACCCCGTCACCACCCAATCGTTACCATCCTGCTTCATGCGCGGCCAGAACTCTTCCAGCAGATCGGCCTGATCGCCGAACAAGCTTGAAACTTTCAGCCGCGAATGATCCTTGTCCTTGACCTCGCGCAGCTGGCGGCGCTGATCCAGGTAGAAATAGAAATCGCCATAGATCCCCAACGGGATGACCGGACAACCTGCGGGCAGCGAGATTTCCGACTCTTCCTCGTGCGGCGGCGGTTGGTCGGGAGGTATGACCTCTTCTGCGTTGTCACGCATTGACCGTACATTATTTTGTCCATCTTTCACCATCACCCCACTCCCATTTCTTTATTGATCAGCACGTCGTTGGCGTCCTTGAACTGTTCTGGCGGTCGCGCCAATTTGACGCGCTTGCGCTGCGCCAAAAAACTGTTGACCACCTTGTCGAAATCGCGGGCGGCCTGGCTGTGGGGAGGATCGTTCTGTTTCCACAGCACCACCCCTTCAACTTGATCGGGCAGTCGGATGTTGGCCCAATTCGAAACCGAGATGGCCGCGATCACCCGCAATTCCGGATTGGCCAGGATGACCGACAGACCGTCTTCGATCCCTTCGGTGATATCCAACCAACAGGGCTGCTTGACCCGCGACAGCGGCGGATTTTTCTTGAGTTCGCCGGTTTCAGCATCGATTCGCACGCCTTTCCAAAGCGGAATGATGCCGCCGCGATATGAGCCCAGCGACATCTTGTTGGTGATAAGCGGAGCCTTGGTTACGCGCCCGTCAGAGTGAATCTGCAACCAGGTGCGATGGACAGAGATTTGCTTGCCCTCGTTGCCGACGATGGTGGCCACCATCGCGGGCCAGGTGCGATTGGTTTCGGTGTTTTTCAATTCCGGCGCATAGCGCAACGCGCCGACGCCGAATCCCAGCCCGGTCAGATCCAGGCCGCGACCGCGCAAATAGGTATCGACAGGAGTGCCCTTGATATTTTCCTGCGCCGATAGATAAATCCTGTACGCTGCGGCCCGTTTATCGGCGGCTTCCTTGGTCCCGTCCTCATCGTCGGCACGCTTGGCCGTTGCCGCATGGGTTTTCTTAAGCGCGTCCGGGTCTGTTCCGTCCAAGCCAAGATAGCCCTTGGCCCATTTGATCGCCTCGGTTTTGCTGCCGCCGAACAGGCATTTCGCCACCAAGTCCAGCGCGTCGCCCCGATCGCCCGACGAAAAATCCGCCCATACACCGGCGCGAGGACCTTTCAACCGCACCGCCAGCGACCGGCCTTTTTCGCCGTGTATGCTGCCGCATCGCCATTCCGGTCCCTTCGGCGGTGGATCGCGAAAACCGTTGGGCAACAATCGCGGCGCCAAATCTTCGATGCGATCGGCGAGTTTTTGGGCGATTTCATCAACCGGGATCAACTGGGCTCGGGGTGCTTGGGATTTTTTCATGGCCATTTCGCCCCACAAAAAAAGCCGGTAGAGGCAATGGCCACCTCTACCGGCAGGTTTTGGGAGTCACAATTCGGGTTCGATGCCGCCGTATCGACCCGGGCTTGTGGTGCCCGAACATTTATTGCCGCTGGATCCAATCGACCAGATCGCAGATCCAATCCGCCGTGACCCGCAACGCCCACGCCAACGCCAGCAAGCTCATGGTCAAGATCGGGCGCATCAATCCTTGGCTCCAAAGCGCCCTCCCGATAATTTGGCCAACCGCTGATCAAGTCCGTTCAGATCGCGCCTGATTTCGGTCAGTGTGCGGGAAACGTCGGCGTTGGTCGGCACCGGCAAGCCGGTCAGTTCGACCAGCAACAGCGGATCGGCCAGGGTGTTGGCCGCATCGATCGCATGGGATAGATGCGGTGGTTGACCGCGCAGCCAGCCGGTCACGGTACGCAGATCGCGCCCCAAATCCGTGGCGATGCGTTTGGCCTTGTGCGGTCCTGGATAGCGTTTGGCCAGTGCATCGGCCCACCGCGCCCCCGCCGCCGATTTCAAATCGCCGTCCCCACAGGGTGTGGAATTGTCACGGGTCGGGGCGCAAGGTTTGGTCATTGCGCAGCCTCTTTGTCGTTGAGTGATGGATGGAGCCCATAAAAATCGTTCGGAGTGACCTCCCCGTCGGTGACGGCAAAGATACGAAGCATGATTTCGGCTCGCGGAATCACGCCCTTGGTGGCATAGCGATGGACAACGGTGCCGTTGGCCACACCCAGCCTAGCGGCCACGGCATCGAACGTCATTTCACGGTGCTTGATCCATTCGTTGAGTGTCATGCCGACATCATTGTCGAAAACAGAAATATTCGTCAAGCCATAGCATGTCCATCTCAGTTATAGCACCACATGTCCGTTTCGGACATAATAACGATATGGCTACGAAGCGACCATCCAAACGATTGCCCAAATACGCCCTGAACCGGATTGAAAAACTCCGCAAATCACGCGGCTGGTCATTGGCTTTCCTGGCAGCCAAAATCGGAACGACAGATTCACAAATCCACAAACTGGAAAAAAGCCAAGTTAAATTGACGGACGATTGGGCGAAACGGCTTGCCAATGTTTTTCATTGCCGTTGGTACGAATTGTTTGAAGATGCGCCGGAACCATCCATGGACTCCGACACCCAACGCATGGTTGAAGTCTACACCTTATTGGCCGAGGATGACCGTCGAGCGGTTTTCCGGCACGCTGATTCGTTGTCGAAACCGCACACCGGACACGATCCAAAGAATGGAACGAGCTAATATTTTTTTTGGCAAGAGTACGGCCAAAAAATGATCGGATGATAATGTCTAAAATTTTAAGAATTTTAAGCCTTATTGTTTGTTTGTTTACTGTCGATTCCATGACGGATCAAGCCTTTGCCCGTGGGAATCATCATGGAGGGCAAAGACATTCCCACTCGTATCGTCTGCATTCTTCTCATCGCGTTAGCTGTGTAACCTGCGCCAGAAACCAGCATGGACGAATCAAACGCAGTTCAACAGAGGTTCGCCATTTCAAGCAACAAACTGGTTATCCGCATGGTCGCAAAGGCTATGTGGTTGACCATATCACCCCTTTAAAAAGAGGAGGGGCTGACAAAACCAACAACATGCAATGGCAAACCAAGCAAGCCGCCAAGCTCAAGGATAAAACGGAATGAACCCCGTTCATTTTGTGAAGGGGCTTTTGTCTTGGATCGGGATCGCAATGGCCAGTTTGATTCTGCCTCTCTTGGCTCTTTTCATACTGTTCATGGTAACGATCGGATTTCCTTTAAACTGCATTGCCATAGCATTCTACCTTCTGCAAGGTCAGAAAGATTTGATAGTTTTGCCTTTCATATTGCTTGGCATCCCGCTCTTTTGGTTTCATTTCGTCTGGCCTCATATAAGGCAACCAACCTTTGACGCAGCCGACGCTTTACGTTTGGCGCGGTACAAACGCGGATTTTAAGGCGCTTTCGTGCAGGTTCCCCAGCTTGACGAAACAATCGGCGCTGGCGTTGTCGGATCGACCAATTGACCGTCACGATATGTGCGCCCCGCGTACATGCCCCGATGGATTCGCACCACCATCACCTCTTCGGATTTCGGCGACAGCGTCACATTCCAAAGATCGTCTCTATAGGTGAACACGATCAAGGTGCGTCCGCCCGGGATCCGCATCGCCACCTTGCCGTTGGTGGCATAGCAGTTTTCCGGGCTGAAATACTTACGTGATTCCGCCCAATCCGGACAGAAATTGACCTTGTCGCCGTCGATCTGCATTTCGACCGGGATTCCGTCCAACCTGCAAACATAGCCCGGTCCGTCATAGAACGGATTGACCAATGTTTTGGCCAAAACGAATCCGGCCAGGGACATCGAGACGGTTTTGGTTACAATCATGGGCCACCTATCGGTTCAACGGTTCGATCCAGCATACAACCCGATTATTCATCACGCTATGATCAAAAAAACCCCACTCCTGACAATTCCGGGACAATCCACGAAAATTAAAATGTCTAATTCAGGCATTTTTCGCTTTACATAATATGCCTATTATGGAAATTTTATAAACCATCGCATCCCTTGATGGAGATTTAACCATGTCATCTACACTCGTTAAAAACGGATCACGTCAGAAAAGTCGCGGTCGTTGCGCCAACGGCGACGCCAACCCCGTCGACGTTCATGTCGGTCAACGCGTCCGCCTGCGCCGCACTCTTTTGGGGCTTTCACAGGAGAAATTGGGTGATGCCTTGGGGCTGACTTTCCAACAGGTCCAGAAATACGAACGTGGCGCCAACCGCATCGGCGCATCAAGGCTTTACGATCTGGCCAGGATTTTGGATGTCCCTGTGTCATTCTTTTATGACGAAATGACCGAACAGGCCAAGGATTCCAGTCCGGTCGGCATAGCACACGGCGCCAACGTGATGGGCCAAGTGGTGGAGCGCGATCCATTGGCCAAGCGCGAAACCCTGGAATTGGTGCGGGCCTATTACGACATCGCCGATCCATCCATTCGCCGCCGCGTCTACGACCTGGCCAAGGCTTTAAGCGGCCTTGCAACCGATCCTCACCACGTCGCGGCATAACCCGGATGAGTGCCCGCGTTGAAATCCGCGATTGCGGACCCGTGGTTATCGCGCCGCTGTCCGAATGGAAGCTGGCTGGCCGGTTCATTCTGGCCAGCTTTTCCAGCGGTCAAAATCAAGACGACGACCCATTGTTGACCATGGCCGGTTTAAAAGACCTGGCCGAAGCCCGCCAGTTGGCCGAAATCGTCAATGAACTTGTCCAAGACGCGAACCCGGTTCGCGTCCAAGCATAAGGAGAAATCATGGCACGCCCTCAAACCATTCCAGAAGACGTCATCGAGTCGATCAAAACCGCGCAAGGGTCTGTTTCCGCGATCGCCAACACTTTCGGCGTATCGAAAGCCACCGTATCGCGCATTAAAAACGACAAGGATCGGTTCGCCGCGACCGCCCCTTTCGCTCCCTCCTCCGCGCCATGGAACCAACTGCACCGATCCGCGCTCAATCCGCGCAAACAGTTCGATCCGGATGGTTTGCTTGGGCTTGCCGACAGCATCGCGGCCGAAGGCATTCACATTCCGCTTTTGGTAAGATACCGGCCGGATGGACCCGGCTTTGAAATCATCGGCGGCGAACGCCGACACCGCGCCTTCGAAATTCTGATCTTGCGTCAAGACCTCTTTGAGTTCGATCAATTGCCCATCAAACTGATCGACCCGTGCGACGACGCCCGCTTCCTGGAATTGGTGCTGACCGAGAATATCGCCCGGCGCGACATGACCCCTGTCGAGGAAGCCAATCTGTTCGCCGGACTGGTCGAACGCGGGCGCAGCACTTCCGATATCGGCCAAATTTCCGGGCTTGGCCAACGCGCCGTGCAAAAGCGACTGAAACTTCTCAAGGATCTAGCGCCCTCCATTTTGCTGGAACTGGCCTCGGGCGGCATCACCGTCGAATACGCCAACGTGCTGGCCAGCCATTGTCCGCAAGACTTCCAGGGTCGCATGATGGACATGATCAGGAACGGCGGTTTCGACAGCGCCGACATGCTCGAAGATTACCTGCGCAAGGTCGTTCCCAACTGGATCGAACCTACGGTCAATCCACCCGTAGTCGAGACGAATACAGACTCCTTTCATAGTGACCAAGTTGTCAAAACCCTTGTCGATCATGAAAACCCAACCGCACCGTCTTTGTTCGCCGAAGACGCCATCGAAGAACCAGCCCCTCCTCAAACGATTAAGCCTTTCTCGTCTATCAACATCGGTCACGAGCAAAAATGGCCGACTGAAGTGGCGCTGGTCGGCCTTTTATGGAAAGGCAACCGGTTAATCCGAATCCACACCAGGAACCGATCAACCGGCGAACGAGTGTACTTCGTCCCCGAACAAACCGACATCGAGGACTTGATTGCCGTTTCCTCAGAAGCGCCGGAGTGACGGCCATGGCGACAGCGCTTGAACCGAAAAGCTGGCGATCCATCGGTCTGCAAATGGGCTGGGAAAAGGCCAAGCTGGACGAAATCGACGGCAAGCCCCTGGGCGTCGAACGACACCCGGCGCCAGCCGGAGCCGACCCCGAATTCGTAGAAGGATTCCGCGAGGGATATATCCGTTGCTGCGAAGATCAACCCGTTGGACTGGAGCTTTGATCATGGCGACACCCACTACCCTTGCCGATGATCTGTTGATCGGTGCCCAAGCCATCGCCGAATATATCGGCGTCGACCGTGCCCAAGTCTACAAACTGTCTCATTTGGGATACCCGGCCATCGTCAAAACTCCGGGCTTGGGGCTTACCGCCCGCAAATCCGCACTCGACACCAGCCTTGGGCGTTCTGCCTCGACCACCACCAACCACGAGGCGGCGCAATGACCGCGCCGGTCGACCATCCCTGTTGCGTGTGCGGCGATCCGTTCGCGAGCTTCGGCGTCGGCGTGTCGTTTCTGCGCGGCATCGCGGGCAAATGGTATTGCCGCGCCCATCGGCCCAAGAAACGCACCAGCGTTCGCTGGACACCGTTGACCAAATCAGCCGCCCCGCAGCCTCAACCCGCAGCCAAGCGAGGATCGCTGCTGTGATTGGCCCCTATCCACCTGCGCCGCGGCTTCGCCGCGAACTTATCGAACTGCGCGTTACGCGCCCGCGTCCGAGGCGCTCCGGTTCGCCGGACAGTATCGGCGACTCCCAAACTGCCGGGCGGGTCGAAAACGACCCTTGCGGCCTGCCCGGCTTTTTTTCAACAGGAGATTGAACATGACCATTGAAAGATTTGATGGCTGTACAGGCGAAGCATACAAAAAGGCCACGCGCGGTTACGGAATGGTTTTCGAGGAATTCGGTCCACCGGCTACCGGCAAGACCAGGCGCGCCAATGCACTGGCTGAAATGCTGTCGATGCAAGGCAAGCGCGTTTTGATTGCGGACGACCTTCCCGGCCACGATTCATACCCCGGCGTCCGTGTGTTCGTCAAAAAAAATAAACCAACCCATTCATATCCGCGCCGCGGCTTCGCCGCGATCTGCGCGAACCGCGCCGGGCGGCTTCCCGGCTAACAAAGGAGTAGTCATGTCTGAAAAAATCAACCCTATCGCCATCCTGGTTTTGCAACGCGGCTGGGTGGCCGTCGGTAAAATCGACCAGAAAGGATCACAGGTCACGCTGACGGACGCATCGATCGTGCGAAAGTGGGGGACCACGAAAGGTTTGGGTCAAATCGCCAACGGCGGCCCGACCAAGTCTACCGTCCTTGACCCTGTCGGCACCATTTCCGTGCACGAATTGGCCATCGTCATGCGCATGAACTGTAACCAGGAAAAATGGGCGGTCGATCATGCTGTCGCCGCTTAATGCACCCGACCCAGCTGCTTTCGGGCAGAGGTTAACCGGCTACGGCTACGGCGACGGCGGCGACGGCGACGGCGACGGCGACGGCGACGGCTACGGCTACGGCTACGGCTACGGCTACG
>Ga0316224_1003366_pt1 | contig 13275 bp, 16 predicted proteins | sample TBH18013metaG_FD_206254 | JGI IMG/M metagenome (GOLD analysis project Ga0316224, IMG submission 206254) | Freshwater microbial communities from Trout Bog Lake, Wisconsin, USA - TBH18013 | ecosystem: Environmental > Aquatic > Freshwater > Lake > Hypolimnion/Profundal zone | place: USA: Wisconsin... | reverse complement strand
AAAATCTTTAAGATAACGAATCATAACAATTCTTATGGAATCTTCATTATCTTTACTATTTAAAACTTTTGTTAAAAATCTACCTAATTTTATTTTAACTCTATATTTAGTCCAAAGATTTTTCCAAGAAATAGGTTCCCATATCCAATTATTAAAATCTAATTTACCTCCACTTTCTTGGTATTCTTTAAATAATTGTCTGACTCTGCCTTCTGGTATAAAAGAAATAATATCTTCATCTTCTATTTCTATAAAAGAAGATGAAGATATTATTTCATGTCTGCTATTCATAAGCCTGCTAATAAACAGATTTTGAATGGATTTGGTTAAAATTAGTTTATAAAATTTTTCAGAATATTTTAAATCCAACATTGAATTATTATTTAGAAAAGTTAGGTATAATAATACCTAACTTTATTTTTAATTTTTTAATTTACAATTGTCAAAATGCCATCTTTTGCCATTAGCAATATCAACTAATTTTCCACAATGAGGACATTCTGTTTTTAGTGCTTCTTTGCCTTTATTCCAAGCTTTTGCGGCTGCTTCCTCTGTTGATTTATAAAAATTAATTTTTAAGCAAGAGGTCGGCTGCGCTGGCAGCGGCGGGAGATGATGGTTTTACAAACACTCTATAGTTCAGACCTTTAAGCCAAGGTGTATAAGAACGGTAAGATACATTAGATTTATTTTTAGCAAAGCCTCTATTATCTACTTTACCTTCAAATGGATTATAATCCAAGTGTAAGTCAATTGTTCTAAACTGTTTAGATTTATCAGCATCAGTTAAGGTTAAATTACTTGCAACTGTATCTTCATTTGTTGAGCTAACATGTGCAAATTCACCATTGCATCTTGCTAAGTGAAACTTATACCTTTTTTGTTCTAATTCAGTTAAATCTTGTCTTACATAAAATTTAACTAATTCTGAATCTAACCATTCAGCTATTTCATGTATAAATTCTGCTTCTTTGGCTAATCTATCAAAATTATCTCTTATTTTAGATATATTTTCCCTAAAATAAACAACATGCGCGCCATTTTTTATGGAAACTGAATAGAACATTAAAGTGAAAGCATACACAGTTTTTTTCCTGCGCTGAACAGAGTCGCAACCTAAAGAAATGGTAACTTTTGGATACTCGGCGACATAATCTTTAATATATTGAATTATATCTGGTATTCTTTCGCCACCAAATTTTTTAAATTTGCTACGTATGTTTGTTATTTTTGTTACTTCTTTTTCTTTTATATGTTCCATTTTTTATTATATTTTTTCTATTACCAGAATAGATTTACTTAGAATTTCTGGAGGAAACACTATTGCACCATCATCTGTGTCTAAACTAAAAGAAGTATCAGTAATCCAAAATAGCTTAGACATTTCTACAAATTCTGGATAAAGTTCTTCATCCATATCAATGATGCTTGATGTAAATGTACCAAACTCATTAATTATTTTCATTTTAATGCTAACCATCTTGGATTACTTATACCTTTTTATTAGAACTAAAATATTAGTGGTAGCACAACAAGCCAGTCTGTGCATAGTTTTACGGCTTCCCACTAATACTTTTACTTAGATTTAACAGTTACTAAACTATCGGTATTCTTTTTGTTCATACCTTTAGTTTTCATTAAAACATCCTTAAACTGTCTTAAGAACGCTTTTGTGTTTGGAGTGTTGAGTGCTTTATTTGGCACATCAAGTAAGCCTAACAAGTAATCTACTAATTCATCATCACCAATTATCTTTAAGAACTTAGTGATATTCTCTCTCTGGAAGTCAGAAAGTGGTTCGATATCAGCCTTTTTAAGACCTTGGATAAGTTCAGATTTCTTATCACGATTGTACTTTTTCAAGTCCTTTTCGATTTCATCGTAACGATTGATTACGTCATTGATGTTAATATTCATCTGATCCTCACAGTAAGTTAAGAACTTCTTAGCAGAAACACCAATATAAGAACTTGCGATTTGGAATAAATCTGTAATAAACTCTCTTGGTGTAGATTCCATACCATAGTTAGCAACAATATAGTCAGAAAGGAATGTCCATGTTCTTGGTGAAGCATACGCTTTTGGTCCATCTTCTGTTGATTCTTTGTACATAAACTCAGGATAATTCTCTAAGTATGATACTATGATTGGGTGAATATTTTCTTTTGCATAACCATCCATCCATTCTTTAACAGAAAGAGTGTGCTTCATATGAATAAGACGACCATTTAACGCAGCGTCAAATTCTTCAACATCTGTACCATCTTCATCACCCAAGTTACCGGATGCAATCATCAATACATTATCATTGAAATGAAAGCCAGTGCCAATTGCTCTTTCAAGCAAGATTTGTAATGCCGCATTTCTAACTTGTGCTGATGCACGGTTTAACTCTTCAAAGTGAAGAATAGTTGGACGCTTGTTAGCATCAACAGCCCACTTAGGTACTACGTGGTCCAAACACTTTACACCATCAATTTCACCTAAAGCAGGGAATAAACCCACATCGGTTTCGTCAACCATCGCAAGACGAATATCTTTGTAAGCAAAGTTCATCTTTTCCGCAATGCTCCTCGCAATCGCAGATTTCGCAATACCTGGCTTAGATGTTATATATAACACACCAGATTTGGGCCACATACACTGAAAGTAAGTGCGCTCCTTGTTAGTCAAGGACTTCGTTTTTAGTTTGAGGTCGTCAGGTAACCTTTTGTTGTTTATACTCATATTCATGTTTTTAGTTTACCTTTAATCAATTTCTTAAAGAAAAGTAATATCGGATTTGTTACACAAAGATACGAAACTTTTTTGATTTTAACAAATCTTTTTTAAAATTTTGTTAAAATATTTATAACACTTGTTAAAGTCATTTTTTCGTTGTTTGTTTCACAAAGATACTAAAGTTTTGTGAATTAACAAAACTTTTTGTTAATTTTTGTTAATTTTTCTAATATGAATTTTAATATATAAAAGAAATTAAATTTTTTATGGATGAAATATTAATACAAGAATCTCGCTGGAATGATATTAAGTATAAAATGTCAAAACTTGGTATGATTAAAAAGGGTGGTAAATTCTTTGGTAGAAAAAAACAAGATGCAAAAGCAAGAGCAGAATTTGATGCTATGTTAAAGGATGTAAACAATACTTTAATTAAGCAATTAAGTGACGAAATAGTGAGAAAATACCCTGAATTTCCTAATTGTAAAAGTAGAGAAGAATTTTTAAATGGTGTTAGGGCAATTGCTAATGTTTATGATTCAATTTGTCAAGCATGTATTAGAACTTATGGCGCTCCAAAATATTCTAAGAAGAATGATAGTGGATTCCCAATGCCTATCTTAAGTCCAGAAGATAAAATGTATATGGACATTGAGTTGGCAAATTCATTGATTAGAAGTTTGCAGAAATATATGCAAAAAATAATTGACTACGATTTATCCACTTCTTATACCATATTTGAATCTTGCGAATATAATCCAAATGAATATGTTGAATTAACTAGATTATATGAAGAGCTTAGTCTTAACCCAATGAAATGGTTCAAAAAGAAACCAGAACAAATTGGCACAGAAACTGATAGAAAAACAATTGGCTCTGGTCCTGAGAAAAAAATGATTGGCAGCGGTTCAAGCACAGATGTTGCTACTACATCTAAAGAAGTTGGTGCAGTAGATACTCCATTTAATGTATTAGGTGGTGGTAAAGGAACACACACAAAGAAAGAAGTTGAATCTTCTAAAAAAGAATTAATTATAGGTGGATTGGGTGCTGCTTTGGGTATATTTGGCTGGATTATGCAAACTGATTGGTTTAAACATATCTTAGAAGGCTGGATGAATAAACCAGAGGTAGATGCAACTCAAGTTAAATCATCTATTGAAGAGATTAAATTTAATGTTGCTAAAGGTGATGGTTTCACACAAACTATTAATAAAATGTGTGGTACTCATTTAGGTCCAAATACAACAACTGCTGAATTTATTTCAGCTATGAAAGAAAAAGGATTTGGTAGTTCTGCAGGAGAAATTGTTAAAAATCTTGGTATGCAAAGCACTTCTCCTAATCCAAACTTTGTTGCAGATGCTACTAGTGCATTATCACACGATGGTCCATTAAAAAGCGTATTTAGTGGATTAATGTCTGGTAAAGGTGGTTCTCTTTTAGCTTTAAAGCCAGGTCCATTCCTTGCTAAGAAGATTACTAATACAGTTATAAAAGCTATTGCTAAAAAAGCTATTACAACTGGTACCGCAACTGCTGCTAAATTAGCTGGCTTAGGTTCAGTTTTAGCACCTTTAGGTATTACTTTAATTGCTGGTGCAGCAACTTCTTATTTATTAAAAAGAAAAGCTAAAAAATCTTCAAGATTTAAAGATTTACAAGGATTATTAGATATAATGGACGAATTAATTTTAACTAAATCTGGTATAGCAAGTGCTGATACTGGGGAAATTATTCCTTTTAAGTCAGTAAAGAAAAAAGTAAAAGCTGAAATAAAAGGACAACCAAAATTATTAGGTAGTCCTACCTCTAAAGAAATAAGTTTCCCAGTAACTTCAAAAGATTCTGGAACTTGGAGTAAACCAGAAAAAAGAGCAGATAGATTTGCTAAAAAATTACCTATAGGTAAAGAAGGTGAATATGTAGATTACGAAGAAGTTAAAGATAGTAAAATTGCTAACTTTGATGATTTTGGTAAAATCTATGAAAATAAATAAATAAAAAAAGCGTTTGCATTATGCAAACGCTTTTTTTATTTTGAAATAGTAATTGTGATATTTACATCTTCATAAACTGAAAATGTATCGCCATCACCTCTAACTAAATCAATCAGGAAATCTCTGTTGACATCTAAGAAGATACGATTACCAGTATTCTGCATAAGATATATTTGCGGAACATCAGTAATTTCGTTATCTCCTATTTCTATTATTTTAGCTTTAAGCGTTATTGACTTGCTCATTTTGATGATTTTTTAACCATATAAATAAATCATGCGCATAAAGTTTTTCTTTACCCTCGCCTTTGCCATAACTACCAGAATAGTAGTCTTTATTAGACTGTTTCATTGCTTTATGTTGCGAAATTATCCATTTAGATAATTCTGTCTTAGTGCCATGATCCCAGTAGTTTACTTCTTCGCCTTCTTCTACACCATAATTTTCTTTTTGTTCATCAGTTAGATTTTGCTGTTTGACGCCATCTCTTAGTATACCATTGCTACCCCAACACCTACGACCGGCATACCAAAGTGTATCATACATAAAGCCTAATTTTGCCAATTGTGGCAAATTTTCTGGCTGTGTAAGATACTCTTGGTTATCTCGTATTAGTCCTAAGATAACATCTATTACCTTTTCTTCGTATTTGAAATGTTTGTCTATCATATTAGTTTTTAACTGTTTTTTCAATAATACCAAACTCTACTAATAAAATTAGTAAAGTTTCAACTTTTAATTCACCATATATGATGGAGAATAAAAGTGTTTCACCTTGATAGCAATTAAAATAATGGCTTTTAAATTCAAAAGTTATTAAATCATCACTTTTGATACCATAGCCAGTATATGTGCCATCTTCTTGTAAGAGAAAGCCTAAGTTTTCAAAAGAGTTAATTAGCTGTACCATTTTTATCCTAAAAAATATATGAGTAATAATATTGAATATAGAACGACTATAAGTATAGCTGATGCCGACTTAAGTTGGTGTTCTGCTTTTTTTTCTTCCGGCGTTTTTGCCTTTTTATAATTAAAGTTAGGTATTGGCATTTTGTTTATCTTGTAAATAGTTAAACAATGGTTCCCAATCCTCATCTGGATCAAACCCAAACTTATCATCAAGTCCGAGCGAGAAATACAATTTTGTTTCAAAATCTGCATATTCGGTCGAACCAACTTCTGGATTTTCATTGATATAATCAAAGTTAATGCCATCTTGTTTAAAGAACTCAAAGTATTCTTTATTTAGTTCAGGTAATGAACATGACCATAGTATTAAGCAAATATCTTTCCTATCAGAAAGCAATTTCATTGTTTCCTTTGAATGCGGATAGTATTCCGTACTTAATATTTTTGTCCAAGTTGGAATAAGTATTGTCTCGTGGATGTCAACACCTATATATATCTTGCTCCAATTTTTTTTCTTTGCTGTTTCTTGTGCCTTAATAAGGGCTTTAACAATTCTGTTCATAATTATATATTTTTTCCTAAATCACCACATTCTTTCCTATTTAAGATATTAAATCCATTTAATTTATAGTGAGAATGATAATATTTTTCTAAATCTACTGCTTCTTTGCAATCGACATAATCTGTTAATTTTATTAATTCTGGTTTCAAACCACTTGATTTTATATAATCATACACAGAGCTTTTTTTATCAGAAAGGTGCTGGTTGAACCTTTTTTCTAAGTTGTATGTTAGTCCTATATAAATAGTATTAGTTTCTCTAAAATAGATACTATAAATACATCTTTTATATAAAGAACCCACCAAAATCATATGATCACATATATCAATCAACCAATTATTTCTCAATGCTTTTAAATAAGCACCTTTTGATTTTTTTTGAAATTCGCTTTTATATTTATATTTTAAAGATTCTTTTTGACATTCGTCTTTTGTCCAATCTTTGGCATATTTTCTTTCTAATTTAGAAATTAAATCTGTCCAATTATTTTTTATAATATAATTATAATATGATGGTGATTTTAGTTTAAACTCTTTAATGGTTTTAAACTTTAAAACTTCTTTTTTGCATTCTTCTTCTGTATAAAATCCATTTGGTTTATCCAAACAAATCATATGTTTACATATTTCGTCTAGCCATTTATTTTTTCTAGCCTTAATATAGGCGCTAACAGCTTTTTTGCTAAATTCAGTTCTAGTAAAGTATTTTGATGCTTCTTCACTACATCTTTCTTTTGTCCAATAATTTAATGTTTTTCTCATAAAGTATATATAAAAATATACTTCTTTAGTTTAAGAATAATATTACATTATTGGTGTTAAATAACAATTTTTGATTAAAAAATCAATTTTATTTTCATCTGACATTTGTAAATACAAAAGCCATTGTGCGAATGTTAGTTCCATTATAAATTTATTTTATTTTCAAGTTCACCATTTCTTATCTTAGAAGAAGATATACCATCATCATCTGGCACATGTATATACTCAACCATTTCATCATACAGATGTGTTTCTTCTAATCTTGGAAAGTCTTTGCGTTCAAATAGTAAAAACTTTATGTTATCTTTATATTGCTTAATTTTATTGCTGATGAAAGTTTTTAGATTAACCAAAAATTCAGGATGTCCATAGCCATTATTCTGTATTTTTTCAGTTACCCAATCATAATCTGTTTTATATATACGATTTAATGTATCGTAGCCAATTGTAAAAAAGAATTTTTTGCCATAACTCCATTTGCTTAATAAGGAAAATGTTTCATAGAATAAAACTGACTTACAGATAATTAAAGGATAGCCTGCCTTAGCAAACATATCAATTCTTTCTTTCAATTCATCATAATTAATATGTGGCTTATCATATCTAAAGGTACTTATAAGAAATGCGGGTAAAGTATTTGGGTATTTTTCGTGTGTACCAGTTATTTGACGAATATGCCCGTGGTGAAGAGGGTTGAAAGATCCTTTTTGTATAACAAATTCATTTGATTTTCTCATTAAATCTTCTATGCGAATAACTTCACCTTTATCAAAGACTAAGAAATAATCACCATTTGCTTTCTCTAAAGTAGATATAAGTAAATCATAATTAATTTCCTCAATAATTCCATTATCTATATAAGCATTATCCAATATAGATTCTACTGCATGTAGTTTAACTAGTGATTTAATATCACCAGAAATTGCTGTGTGTAAAATATTACAAGCTAATTTACCAATTATATCTAATAAAGTTTTTCTATCAGCTAAATCATAAGCATATTTATGTTCAATATACTCGTTTTTATCTCCACTCCACATAATTGTGGCTGAATTATCATTATCTACTTCTCTGTAAGCACGGAAAAAATCTCTGCGAAAAGAAAAATGAAGGTAATGTTTTACATTACGTTGCATGTCATATAACCCAAACCAACCATGAGCATAAACTAATGGGTCATTAGGGTCAATTAATTGCCATGAAGAAGCTAATACGAAATTAATTTTATCAGATTTTTTAGACTCAACTTCTAATACTTGTTTAATCCATTCTTTAGATACAGAACGCTTAAACTTACCATAGAGTGACTCCTGATATTCTTTAGAATATGGTTGTTCAGCACGATAAACTGTCTTACTTGAACCTGGTTCATTCATAAGAGTTGAAGCAATAGTTGCGGAACAACCCGCCTCAATTATAGTGCCGTATAGGTTAGAATTATGTATTTCTTTAATATTCTTCATACTTCTTTATTTACACAAAGATACGAAAATATATTGACATTACACATAAAAAAAGCGAAAAGATTGTTAAATCTTTTCGCTTTTTTAACAAAAATAAATCTACTATAAATTATTTTTTATGTAATTTACACTTGTCCAGGCACCACCATCGGTGGTAATTATTCCTTGTGTTTGTAAATAAGTCTTAGCTTGTTTACTTCTATTACCAGAAGCGCAGCATATAATAATATACTTCATTTCTTTTAGTTTTTCTAAATTATTTGCTAACTCATTTAAAGGTATATTTACGCTATCAACGACATTACCACCTATAAATTCATCATAAGTTCTAACGTCAACTATAACAGTGCCTTCTTCTTTTAATAATTCTTCTACTGTCATATCTTCTTTAATTATTGAATCAATTTGTTCATCACGCCATTTAGCTTGATTAAAGAATTTATTTTTTGGATAAACACCAATTTTTGTTGAACGACCATTATTATCGGTTTTAGAAGGCATTTTATATATTTCATATATAAAGGGTCCTTCTATTCCGAAGTAAGTTTCGTCTTTTTTAATTAAAGCTAAATCGGTAGAATCAATACAAATTAATCTTTGAAATAAGTTATCCACGGCTCATTTTTTCTAAAAACTTCAACTCTTTAGCATTCAAAGATTGCATACCAGTTTCGCTGATTTTATCTAAAATATCATCCATATTTAATGGGTTCTCTTTAGTTTTTTGCTTTTTAAATTCTTCTAAGCCTTCAATTTCTAATCCGAGACTTTCAAAGTTTTCCATCATTTCATCTAAAAGATATTTAAATTCTTCTAAAGATTCCATAACAACAGGATCTTTAAGAATTAACTGTTCTTGTAACATAGTTACTTTCATAACTTCATAGAACATATCAATAATATACTCTGGTATTTCTTTGTCTAAAGATCTATCAGTTCTGATATAATAACCAGCTTTCATAGAAACATGGATGCGCAATTTTTCTAAATCAACGGCACATCTTTCTTCATATGGAAGTTTTAATTTATTATCATAATCAATTTGTTTTTGGATAGCGTGTGCTTCATCTTTTGTTTTTGAGCCAAAAACGCCCCAAGAAATCATCCATTCAATTTTTTCTTCTGCTTTACTAGCAGATTTGCTGCTAGAGTTTCTTAGATCTTCAATAAAAGAAGCATAAGTTTTGGGAAACCATTCTTTCATTTTTTCGGCACTTAATTCAACTGGAACCATTTGTTTAATTTTTATTATTTATTTGTGAACCTATACATATATTAGCATCATTTGTCTTAGCCCAGAGATCTGTACTTATCATATGACACCTATGTGTTTTTTCTTTTAACGAACCATTTTTAACTAATCTTTCGATATTGTTAATCATTTTTTTATTATGTTGTGTATTTACTGTCCATGGACACTCTCTGCAAGTTTTTCTGCAAGACATATTTTTCATTTTTAATATATAATTAATGCCAGCAAAAACAGAAAAACAACGTAGATTTATCTTTGCTAAGAGGCGCCAATACAAATCTAAATCAAAAGCTCCTAAAAAATGGAAGTGGGTTTTTGGTAAAGAATGGGCGCATTTAGAAAATATTATTACTAAATTTGAAGATTTTAAACTTTTTTAAGTTTAGCAATTCTATCTCTTAGTTCAACCGCAGTTTCATAATCCTCTGATTCAAGAGCATCATGTAACATTTTATTTAATGTCTCTATTGATTCAGGCTTTTCTCTCTTTTTTGGAATTTTCCTCTTTGCAGCCACAACATTAGTTGGTGGTGCCGGCGCATTCATATCTACTGATGATGATTGCATAACTTCCTCAGAAACAAATATCGGACAACCATATAATACCGCAATTGATAACGCATCACCAACAGTACATTCTACATCGAGAATATCCATCATATTAGATGTTGACATCTTTGCATAAAAAATGCCTTCAGCGACATTGTGTATCATAACTTCTTGAATGTCAATATTATAACCATCTGTTAATAATTTGAACAGATCTTGTGTCATAGGTCGTGGTGTTTTCATTCCTTCCATTCTGACAGCTATAAATTGCGCATCTGCTGATTTAATTATGATAGGTAATTTTCTATTACCACTTAATTCTGAAAGAACTATAACATAATTCCCAACTTGGCTTTTAGCATAGGAAAGAACTTCTATTTTAACTTCTACTTTATTCATACGTTATTTTACGCTCAATTTTTGAAAAGTTTTAACTTTTTCAATTTATATAAAGATACAACTATTTTTAGAAATTTACAAGAAATTTAACAAATATAGTTATTTTATATTAAAAAAATTATATACCCCATTTTAAATGGGGTATATAATTTGATACTTTATTTTATTTCTTCATACTCTGTGTCAGATGTGGAGGCATCTGTTGCGGTAGAATTTGTGGTATCTGTTGAACTATTTTTATACATTTCTGTACTAACTTTATTCCAAACCTCAGTCATTTTTGCCATTGCTGCATCAATTTTATCTGGGTCGCCAGACATATGAGATTCTCTTAAATCAGTTAAGTGAGTATTTAGTTCAGTTTTATCAGTATCAGAAAGTTTATCATCAAACTCCTTAATCTGTTTTTCTGTTTGGAAAATCATACCATCTGCCTGATTCATCTTATTAATTCTTTCTCTCTCTTTCTTATCTGCATCGGCATTTGCTTCTGCTTCTTTTCTCATTCTTTCAATTTCATCTTTAGAAAGATTAGAGCCACCTTCTATTCTGATATTTGCTTGTTTACCAGTAGCCTTATCTTTTGCTGTTACAGTTAAAATAGAGTTTGAGTCTAAATCTAATGTAACTTCAATTTGCGGCACACCTCTTGGCGCTGGCATAATGCTATCTAAGTGAAATTTACCTAAAGAGCGATTATCTCTCGCCATTGATCTTTCACCTTGAAGTATATGAATTTCTACTGAACTTTGGTTATCACTAGCAGTAGAAAATGTTTCTGATTTCTTTGTAGGAATAGTTGTGTTCGCTTCAATTAATTTAGTAAATACACCACCTTGTGTTTCTATACCTAATGATAATGGAATAACATCTAAAAGAAGTACATCTGTAATATCACCAGTTAAAACTGAACCTTGTATAGCAGCACCTATTGCAACAACTTCATCAGGATTTACTGACTTATTTGCTTTTTTACCATTAAAGAATTTTTCAACAGCATCTTGTATCATTGGTATTCTTGTAGATCCACCAACTAAGATAACTTCGTCGATATCTTTAACATCCATATTTGCTGATTTTAATGCTGATTTAGCGCAATTAACTGCTCTATCAACCAAATCAGAAATCATTTGTTCAAATTTAGCTCTTGTTAAGGTTTTAGCAAAGTGAATTGGCATACCATCTCTTACAGTAACATAAGGCAAATTTACCTCTGTTTGCGCTGTTGATGATAATTCAATTTTTGCTTTTTCCGCAGCTTCTTTTATTCTCTGCATAGCCATAGGATCTTTAGATATATCTATACCTGAATCAGTTTTTAATTCAGCGACAATCCAATCAATAATCTTTTGGTCAAAATCATCACCACCTAAGTGTGTATCACCATCAGTGGATTTTACTTCAAATACACCATCACCAATTTCTAAGACAGAAACGTCATGTGTACCGCCACCGCAATCGAACACGCATATTCTTTGCTCTTTGTGTTTTTTATCTAACCCATATGCAAGAGCTGCAGCAGTTGGTTCGTTGATGATTCTTAATACTTCTAAGCCAGCAATTTTACCAGCTTCCATAGTAGCAGTTCTTTCAGAATCGCCAAAATAAGCTGGTACTGTAATAACTGCTTTAGTTACTTCTTGTCCTAAAAATTCTTCAGCAGTTTGTTTTAATTTACCTAAAATCATGGCTGATATTTCTTGCGGTGTATATGTTCTGCCATCAATATCAACACAAGCCATGTTAGATACTTCTACCACTTTATATGGTACATTTTTGATTTCATTTGCACAAGCTTTTACACCTTTACCCATGAACCTTTTTATCGAAGAAATGGTTTTTGTTGGGTTAGTAACCGCTTGTCTTTTAGCTGGGTCACCAATTTTTCTTTCTCCATTAGCAGAGAAGCCTACTACTGATGGTGTTGTTCTTTTGCCCTCAGCATTAGAAATAATTGTAGGCGTACCACCTTCAATGATTGCAAGGGCCGAATTTGTAGTCCCAAGATCCACCCCGATTACGTAATCTTTCTTACTCATAATTAATTTTTTAATTTTTTTCTTTTTTTACAAAGATAAGTTAAATTTTTGATTCTAACAAAAATTTATTTATTTAATATAATCAATTTTTATACCAAAGAAATTATGTCAGTTTAGGTGTTGACTTAGGAACAAGTTATATTTAATATATAATATAAATAAAAATTAAATATGCGATACATTTATGTATTAAAAGACCCAGAAACTAATGAAATTAGATATGTGGGGCAAACGGATAACCTTAAAAGAAGGTTTAATAAACACATTAGCAACACCATTAATGAAAATAGTGAAGAATATAATACTTATAAAAGTCGTTGGATCAGAAAATTATTAGAAAAAAATATTCAACCTATAATAGAAATTATAGAAGAAGTTGAAACATTGGATATATCAAATAAAAGAGAAAAATTTTGGATAAAAAAATTAACGAATGAAGGAATTAATTTAACTAATTCATACGTGTCTGACGTAACTATTTTTTCGGTAGAAACAAAAGTCAAAATGTCAGTTGCTAAAAAAGGTAAAAAATTAGAAGAAATTGTAGGTGAAGAAAAAGCAAAGGAATTAAAAAAATATTATTCTGAAAGAATTAAAATTAATAATCCAAATAAATCTTC
>Ga0316224_1003365_pt1 | contig 13280 bp, 10 predicted proteins | sample TBH18013metaG_FD_206254 | JGI IMG/M metagenome (GOLD analysis project Ga0316224, IMG submission 206254) | Freshwater microbial communities from Trout Bog Lake, Wisconsin, USA - TBH18013 | ecosystem: Environmental > Aquatic > Freshwater > Lake > Hypolimnion/Profundal zone | place: USA: Wisconsin... | reverse complement strand
AGAATATCACGTCGGGTGGGATCGTTTAAGGCTTTAAATAGTGCATTCATATTTTCACACTCTTAATCATTTGCATATTTAGGCAAACATCTAAATACAAATGTAAAAAAGAATTTCTTATTTACAAAAAATAAAATTTAGCGAAAAAAGTGATTACTCTATTTTTACGAAACGTCTGCTTACCTGGCTACCATCCTGGAGCAACTGAAGCAAATAACTACCTGCTGAGAGCGGATAAATGTTAAGCGAAAACTCATTATTCCCATTCCTGCGGTAACTGATATCCAACCTCTTGCCGGTAATATCATAAACAACTAACCGCACATTTTGACGCGTCAGAATATCAGATCGGACAATTAGCTGGTCGATAGCGGGGTTCGGATATAATTGAACATCGTTCGGCAAATCCGGATCTTTAATATCGGTGCAAAGCAACACAACAATGGTATCAAAGATTGAACTGCCACAGCCGGTGCTATCGGTATAATTATAATAGATAAAATCCATCCCTACGTTCGCACCGGGAGGATTGAATACCCCACCCGAAACACCCGTGCCGGAATAGTAACCACCGGCAGGCTCTGCCCCGCTTAGGGCGATTGAGGCCGCATTATTACACAAGGTGTCATCCGTAAATTGTTCGTATGTAAGAGCCGTAGGAAGGTTTGGGCTTGCTACTATCCAAACACCCGCACTGGTATCGGTACAACCTTCCAGGTTAGTTACTGCAACCTGATAAAACCCTGCACCTGCCACTAACAACGAGGTGGCAACGTAATCCAGATTGCTGTCACTTACAAGCCAGGAGTAACTTAAACCATCACCTAAAGCATTCGCGAAAAGGGTAACCGCCCCGCCGGCACAAATCGTATCTGACCCTGCATTGGTGATGGTAACCGCTGTTGTATCGAAAAACAGCAGATTAATGATATTACTGGTAGCCTGGCAAACACCTGCCTCCGTATAAACCAAATAATATGCACCTGTTGAATCCGTTACTGATAATATATTGCCGGTTTCACCTGGTAGAAGGTTGCCGTTCCCATACCATTGAAAACTGACCGAATCATTTGGATTAGCAGTAATAGTTACTGTTCCTCCCCCGCAAAAAATATCGGGTTCGGTAGAAGTAATTTGAAAATTATAAGGAGTACCCGCAACAGTATAGCTGATCGAATCGTACCCAAAGCCACCGCTGGCATCTGTAACTTTTAAAAGATAGGATGAATTCTGACCCAAGGTTACCGATGCATTGGCACAAGTAGCACAAATAATAGTGCTGCCGGTTGATTGCCATAAATAAGTATAAGGGGGCTGCCCACCGGTAACAACAGGGTTAATTGTAACGATACTCCCTGCACAAACAGTTTGATTGGGGCCTAAACTAACTACAGGCGGGGTCAGCGTTTGGCATATTCCTCCGTACGAAATAAATGGCATTGAATCGGTTTGAGTGGTATCAACCGGTATATCAGGCGTTCCGTATGTCTGCAACCGCATAAAATATTTTAATCCGCCGGGGTCGCCATCAGTTTCAACCGGTATACCTATATCAACCGTAACCAGAGTTGACAGCTTATATTGGCCAGTTGGTCCGCAAGCCAGGCCACTTAAATGTATGCAACCGGCCTCACCGGTACTGTATGTATTATCCACGCGGTCAGTTGACCAGCAAAGTCCGGGAGGCAGATTTTCAATAGTATCCCACTTTAGCGAGTAGACAGGCAATACTTCGCTACCAAATAAAATAGTATCAAAGTTGCGGAAGTGAATGGTGGCCGAAGACAAAAAGTTATTATAAAAGGACGGAAATGAATCTGCCGGTGGGTAAAGTCCTGGTGAATCGGGCATGCCTGTAGTAATACATATAAATGAATCTGCAGGCACACAAAACTGCGCCATTAAGTGATAAGAGACCAACACATAAAAAATAACGAAGGCAATTTTTTTCACAGTTCTTTCAAAATTTAAAGATAGTGAAATAATAGAGTGATAGCATCGAGGCTTTGGACCGCTTCACCAATACGCTCTTTCCCGTATTTTATAAAAGCCCACTTCTTCTGCACCTCAAAAATGCCGGGTATTCCCCGATATAGATTAAATTTCGACTGAAATGGAACCGCCTTTTGAACTTATTATACTATCGGCAGAAGACGATATAGCCGGCGAGATTAAAACAACAAACCAGCTGCTTAGCCTTGGCCTGAACACCTTTCATTTAAGGAAACCCTTATGGAACATTGAACAAACGCAACGATTTATAGAGGCAATTCCTGCAGAGTTTCATGGCTGCCTGGTAATCCACTCTCATTTTCAGCTGGCAGACAGGTATAAGCTTAAAGGCATCCACTTAAACGAATTCAATAGAAAGCTCATTGCCCAATTCAACAGCGAAAAAATCCTATCAGCATCTTTTCACTCCTTAAAGGACATTGCAGAAGACAGCTTTCCTTATCGTTACATTTTTCTGAGTCCGGTGTTTAACAGCATAAGTAAACCCGGATATACCGCAAATTTTGATTTGAACTGTTTGCCAGAAGAATTGAGTTCCCTCAGGCTCAAAAAGCATCTGCAGCCAAATGTTATTGCCTTAGGTGGTATAAATGCGGAAAATATTAATATCGCCAAGGCTGCCGGTTTTTCAGGAGCTGCGCTGTTGGGTGGCATTTGGAAAAGTGTAAATCCGATTGCTACATATCTGCAAATCAGGTCAATTGCCGCAGCTATATAAATTCAGCAATTCCTCCTTTAAGTGAGCGTGCATTATTAAAACCCTTTTCAACTAAGAGTGCTACGGCCTTTTTACTTCTGCTTCCTCCCTGGCAATGCACAATAACCGGTATATCGCGTGCAACCTTATCCAGGTTCTCTATTAATTCACGCAGTGGTATTGAAAGCGCTCCAATGTTCTTCACCTCGTATTCTGCCGGTTCACGCACGTCAATGATTTGTATATTTTCTCCCGCCCTTATCTTTTCTTTCAGCTCCTCTGCCGAAATTTCTTTTACTCCTACTCCGCAAAACTGATCATAATCTGCAAATGAGCTCAGCTTCTTGTTAGCTGCATCTAATCCAAATGAAAAAACTTCAAAGCTCATGCATAACGCATCAAACCGTAATAATTGGCCACTCAGCACCTCTCCTACACCCGTAATCATTTTAATTACTTCATTAGCCTGTAATAACCCTATTATGCCGGGCAGCACACCCAATACTCCAATATCCGAGCAGTTCGGCACCTCTTCAGCCTGCGGAGGTAATGGAAACAAACATCTGTAAGTGGCGCTGTCGTTAAAGTTAAAAACAGCTACCTGCCCTTCAAATTTAAACACCGAGCCAAACACCAGCGGTTTATTAAGCATAACACAGGCATCATTCACTAAATACCTGGTTGGAAAGTTATCTGAGCCGTCTACCACAATATCGTAATCAGCTAAAATTTCAAGGGCATTAACTTTGGTAAGCCTAACTTCATAGGCTTTAAATTCACAATAAGGGTTTTGCGCTTTTAGCTTTTGCGCCGCCACAATAGCCTTTGGCACACCAACATCCTGCAGGTTATAAAGAATCTGTCTTTGAAGATTACTTGCATCAACTTTATCATCATCTACAATACCAATAGTGCCTACTCCGGCGGCAGTCAGGTATTGCAAAAGCGGGCAACCCAAACCACCTGCTCCAATAACCAAAACCCGAGCGTTCTTTAGCTTCAGTTGGCCTTCCAAACCAATTTCCGGTAAAATAATGTGCCGGTTATAACGCTTTAGTTCTTCAGTGGTCATGGTTGGTTGTCATTAATGCCAGGTCCCAATCTTTCCAAACAGGCTCGTATCCATTTTGTTTAAGCATGGTGGCAATCTCTACCGGCGTACGCTCATCCGAAATGGCAAACTGTTCAAGCGACTCCGGCTCTACGGCATATCCTCCCGGATTCGTCTTTGAGCCTGCGCTGATAGAAGTAATACCCAGTTTGATAATATTATTTCGGAACCTTTCATTTTCGCGCGTAGAGATAGATAATTCCACCTCGCCATTAAATATCCTATAAGCACAGATCAGTTGCGCCAGGTCTTTATCGCGCAACTCCATCTTGGGCAACAACACCCCTTCAGCGGGTCTCAACCGCGGAAACGAAACGGCATATTTGGTTTGCCAGTATGTTTTCTCCAGGTAATCCAGGTGCAGCGCTGTAAAAAAACTATCTACACGCCAATCTTCCAGGCCCAGCAAAACACCCAGGCCTATTTTATGTACACCGGACTTCCCAAGTCTATCGGGTGTTTCCAACCGGTAATAAAAATTTGATTTTTTCCCCTTCGGGTGATGCGCTTTGTAATTATCACGATGATACGTTTCCTGGTAAACCAACACCGCGTTCAATCCTTCGGCAGCCAGTTCGAGATACTCATGTTCATCCATCGGCTGCACCTCTATCGAGATATTTGCAAAATGCTCCCGTATCAACTGTATAGCATGTTTTAAGTAAGGCACACCTACAGTTTGATTGGCCTCGCCGGTAACGAGCAATACATGCTCATAGCCCCATTCTTTAATTGCTGCTATTTCTTTTAATATCTCTTCGTCTGTAAGTGTTTTACGCTTAATGTGATTATCAAAACTAAATCCGCAGTAATTACATATGTTCTGACATTCATTCGACAAGTAAAGGGGCACATACATCTGCATCGTTCTACCAAACCTTTTTAAGGTAAGGGCCCGGCTCATTTGCGACATCTGCTCTAAAAACGGCAATGCTGCAGGAGATATCATAGCTTTAAAATCCTCTAAATCTCTCTGGGGCTTATTCAATGCCGTTATTACATCACGTTCAGCTTTGGCGTAAATAGATGCCTTCACTTCATCCCAATCATAAGTATCAAAAATTTCCTTGAACATAATATCACGCATTTATTAATCCTCCAGAAACGCAGTTAAAGGGCTGCTTGCAACAGCTAAGCCGGAAGGTTTTGCCAGGTGCGATTCAAATGCCATCCTACCGGCTTCTACCGCCATCTTAAAAGCTATTGCCATACCAACCGGGTCACCCGCCACAGCAATAGCTGTGTTTACTAAAACCGCATCAGCTCCCATTTCCATAGCTTCAGCGGCATGCGATGGTGCTCCTATACCCGCATCAATCACTACAGGCACTTTGCTTTGCGCAATAATTATTTCTAAAAAATCCTTTGCTCTTAATCCCTTGTTGCTTCCTATAGGCGAACCCAAAGGCATAACAGCCGCAACGCCTACCTCTTCCAGTCTTTTACATAAAACCGGGTCTGCGTGTATGTAGGGCAGAACGATAAACCCAAGTTTCACCAGTTCCTCAGCTGCCTTTAAAGTTTCTATGGGGTCTGGTAATAAATATTTTGGGTCAGGATGAATTTCAAGTTTCAACCAATTTGTCTCCAGCGCCTCCCGCGCCATTTGGGCCGCAAAGACGGCTTCTTTTGCGGTCCTTACCCCCGATGTGTTGGGCAATAAACTAAATTGGTCATGCTCCAGGTGTTTTAGTATATCGTCTTCATGATTTTGAGCATCTACCCGTTTTAAGGCTACCGTTACCAATTCTGAACCCGATGCCAGCAAAGCCTGTTCCATCAAGGCTGACGAACAGAATTTACCGGTACCGGTAAATAAGCGCGATTTAAATATCTTACTCCCTATTTTCAGTCCTTTACTTTCCATAGCAAATCATTTTTTGATTTTACGAATAAATGCCCGTGCTGTTGCTGTTACATCACCTGAGTGGCTGATAGCCGATGAAACAGCAATACCATAAACACCGGTGGCGAGTATCTCGTCCACATCATTCAATTTAATGCCGCCGATGGCAATAACCGGCACGTTAATGTGTTCCACCACACAAAGTTTCATCAGATCCAGGTAACCCTGCACCCCCAATAAAGGGCTGAGGTTCGCTTTGGTTTGGGTATACCTGAAGGGCCCCAAACCGATATAATCTACTTTCAATGCGCCTAGCCTGGCAATATCTTCAAAAGTGTTGGCGGTGCCGCCGATAATAAAATCAGGCCCTAACAATTTTCTTGCCTCATCAGGTGGCATATCTTCTTTGCCTAAATGAACACCATCGGCGCCAACCAGCTTGGCCAGCTTTACGCTGTCATTTACAATTAACCGGGCGCCGTATTTTTTACAGATAGCCTTCGTCTCCTCTGCTATCATTTTCCAGTCATCGTCATTTTTATGTTTTACCCGCAGTTGTATCCAATCTGCGCCCCCTTTACAGGCCTCTTCGGCATGCATCGGATCTGCGGTTATAAAATGAAGCTTACTGATTTTCATAACTATGCGTTCCCACCATGGACTGGTTACTGCTTAAATAATTATTAATATACCTTTTAGAGTCAGCAACGGCCTGCACCAGGCTTTCACCTTTAGCCAAATTGGCGACAATAGCCGCCGATAACACACAACCCGTGCCGCGCTTCGAAACCCCATCCAACCTGGCAGCCTCAAAATAATAAATGCCTTCTTTGGTAAAGAGAATGTCAGTAGAGTTTTCGGAAATGCTATGCCCACCTTTTACCAGAACATGAAAAAACCCGGCCAAATATCTGCCTGCCTCTTCTAACTCTATGCCAGGTGCAAATACCTCCAGCTCATCCAGGTTGGGCGTTACCATAAACAATTTGGTACAAATCTTCGCCAACAATTCATTTTGGATTTTAGTATGAAACTCAAACCCTGCGCTGGATTTGCACACAGGGTCCCAAACAATTTTCACCCCTGGGTTTTTCCTGATCAGTTCATCCACCAAAACCTGTAAAACTTCAAAATTTTCAACCAGACCAATCTTTACAAATTCAAAGTTTACTTCTTTCTGCAATAGGTTCAGCTGACAAATTATCTCCTCCCTTTTTACCCAGTTCGGTTTATTGAATGCAGATATATTTTGTTCGGTATTGGCGGTAAGCACGGCCATGCCATACACACCATTTGTTTCAAAGGTTTTAATATCGGCCAATATACCTGCGCAACCACTGGGGTCGAAACCCGCAATAGTTAAAACGATTGGCATACCTGGCAACATCTGCATAACTCTTAAAAGATAAATGCTATAAATAAACTTCTGCGCCGCTTTCTTTAAATTCTTTCGATTTCTCTTCCATACCTTTCTGTATTAACGCTTCATCGGCCCCGATTTTTTCAGAGTATTCGCGCACATCCTGTGTGATCTTCATTGAACAAAAGTGGGGGCCGCACATTGAGCAAAAGTGAGCGGTCTTGGCGCCATCAGCCGGCAAAGTCTCATCATGAAATTCCCGTGCTGTATCAGGATCAAGAGATAAATTAAACTGATCTTCCCATCTGAATTCAAAACGTGCTTTGCTCAATACATTGTCGCGATACTGAGCGCCCGGATGCCCTTTGGCAAGATCAGCAGCATGGGCAGCAATTTTATAAGTTATTACACCGTCCTTAACATCTTTCTTGTTCGGCAAGCCCAAATGTTCTTTAGGTGTAACGTAGCAAAGCATTGCGGTGCCGAACCAGCCTATCATGGCTGCCCCAATTGCTGAGGTGATGTGATCATAACCCGGAGCAATATCAGTTGTCAAAGGCCCGAGTGTATAAAATGGGGCTTCATGGCATTCTTTTAATTGCTTGTCCATATTCTCCTTGATCATGTGCATCGGCACGTGTCCTGGTCCTTCTATCATCACCTGCACATCATGTTTCCATGCAATTTTAGTCAGCGCACCTAAGGTTTCCAGTTCTGCAAATTGCGCAGCATCATTAGCATCTGCAATACAACCGGGACGAAGGCCATCGCCTAAAGAGAAAGCAACATCATACGCTTTCATAATCTCGCATATCTCTTCAAAATGTGTGTATAGAAAACTCTCCTTGTGATGAGCCAAACACCACTTTGCCATAATACTTCCACCACGCGAAACAATACCGGTAACGCGCTTTGCGGTTAGTGGGATATAACGCAATAATACACCAGCATGGATAGTAAAGTAATCTACCCCTTGTTCGGCCTGTTCTATCAAAGTATCGCGGAAAATTTCCCAGGTCAGGTCTTCCGCTTTACCATTTACCTTCTCCAGTGCCTGGTAAATTGGCACAGTACCTACAGGCACAGGGCAATTGCGGATTATCCACTCACGTGTTTCATGTATATTCTTTCCTGTCGAAAGATCCATTAAAGTATCTCCGCCCCAACGGCAGCTCCAAACTGCTTTTTCAACTTCTTCCTCAATACTTGAACTGACGGCAGAGTTACCAATGTTGGTATTGATCTTCACCAAAAAATTACGGCCAATGATCATAGGCTCGCTTTCGGGGTGGTTAATATTTGATGGGATAATGGCACGACCCTTAGCAACCTCATCACGTACAAATTCCGGCGTAATGTATGTATTAGGTATATTGGCCCCGAAACTTTCGCCGGCATGCTGGCTTAATAAAACATTCGGCCCTTTCTGGCTCGCCCTTAATTCGTCAATCCGCTGATTTTCTCTTATGGCTATATATTCCATCTCAGGTGTGATAATACCCTTTTTGGCATAGTGCATTTGCGATACATTCATGCCCGCCTTTGCCTTCAATGGAATTTTCAAATGCTCAAAACGCAAATGATCAAGCGATTTATCAGTCAGGCGCTTGCGGCAATACTCCGATGAGAAATCAGTTTCCTGCTGCACATCACCACGATTTAATATCCATTCTTCGCGTAAACGTGGAAGTCCCTGTTTCAGGTCAATTTTATAATCAGCATCGGTATAAGGTCCACTGGTATCATACACAGTGATTGATGGATTCTTTTCAACCTTGTTGTTACCGTTGAACTTATGCACGGTATCGGTCAAAGTAATTTCGCGCATGGCAACTTTTATATTGTGCAACTTACCCGGCACATATACCTTCCTTGAACCAGTTAGTGGTGCAGAACTTATTACCGTTTCAGCAGGCGCCTGATCTTTTTGTTTCATAGATTTAATTTTATTGAACGCTAATGATTTTGTTATCGATTCTTTCTCCCTTTATCCCCCCTGGGTTGGTCGTATTATTGTAATTCTGTCGTGCTCGTTAAGCTGATAATTATCCCACTCCAACCGGGCTACAACCGCATTGTTGACTGCCACAGCTATCCCTCGCTTTTCAGTCAGATTCAACTGCACAAGCAATTCATAAAGTTTGTTGCCCTTTTCCAGCTTTTCCGGCTTATTATTTACAAGTATTTGCATTATAACTTAGTTTACGCCTATTCGCAAAACCAACCAAATAGCTATATCCATAGCCATCAAAGTGATTTCAACTAAACTTCAGGTAAGTGAGAAATGAAGGCGCCAGCCCTCTGCTACTTTTCCCTCCGCAGGCATTATCCTGTTCAGGTTACCAGGGTATGATCTCAGCCATTCATTAAGGCACCCCTAAAGTTCAGAAATCGAAGGTAATTAATTATAGGTAGTTCAAAAAATAAAGCTAGCCCAAAGATACGCAGCGACACATTTACACCATTTACCTACATATTCAGCCCCTTTATCTCTTCTGTTTTTGGTTGCCATTGTTAAATGCAAACTTTACTGCGGGTATATGATGTGGTGGTTTCTTAGTCGGGTATACTTGAAATGTTACACCACATTTTTCTTTATGCCGGCATATTAAGCCGGTAGTTTATAGTGTCGGGGCGGGGCGAAAGCCCCGCTTTTTTTATGCCCGAATTATGACAATGAACCTGCTTAAACAATGATGGTTGCTGAAAAGCTCCAACTGCCTGAGTTCAAATTTTGACTTTTGTCTTATTTCATACCAACAAGCGTAACTTCTCTAAATTCAGCATGTTTCATAAAAAAGAAATAGCAGTCACGCAGGTTTCCTATTTACCTGACGTCAAAATAGTTACGTCCGTAATTATTTTGCTTCAACCTTTTTTCAAAGAACAACAGAATCTTATTTTGCCCACGTCATGCTTTAAAAACCACCCTATAAATTCATTTACCTATGCATTCCATTCATTTACCTACAAAACCTACCCCGGTAGGTACGATTAAGAGATATTAACGTTGTTAAGATATACCCGACCTGCTATTATGGAAATTTTAACCAGCGCCTACCGGCCGGCGCCGAGCAATTTAAAAACAAGACAATCCCCCATCCAAAATCAACTTGGGCGGGGCTGTATACTTTGTGCCTTATTGTTTTTAGTGTTTTTTTCTTCTGCCCAATCTTCAACCGACACGCTGGAAACCGCAAAGAAATTGAAAAGCGAAGGCAGATTAAAACAAGCCGCTGCATTATTAAAAGCCTATCACAAAGTTCATCCCACCGAGCTCAACTCCAGCTGGGTTTTTGCTCAAACTGAGTATTGGCTTAAAAACTTCAAACAAGCCAAAAAATTATACAAAGGCGCTATTTCAGCGCATCCGGCTAATTACTACCTGCAGTTAGACTATGCCAACTTTCTACTTGAAACCGGCAAGGCACAAAAAGCAAAATCTATTTTGGCTCACTATCACTCCTTCGATTCAACTAGTACCGGATTCAAGGCACTTATTCCGGCTATGTATTGGCAGGATAAAAATCGCAAAAAAAATGAGGCCTTATATCGAAATTATGTGCCTACAGCTGCCGATTCCCTGAATAAAGTGAAACAGTTTAAAGGGGATAATAAAAACAGCAAGGCCTACCGCCTGCTGAAATTATACTACAAAAGCCACGGAGAAGAATTCAATACAACCTGGTTATTTGCCCAGGTTTCGTATCTCAACAAGCACTTTAAAAGAAGTAAGCTTCTATACAAAAAGGCAATGGCTTTACAGGCTGATAACTATTATCTGAAGCTCGATTACGCCAACACGCTGACAAACATCGCCGATTATAACAAGTCTCTTCCACTACTGAACATCTATCGCAGTTACGATCCAAAGAACCTGAAACTCGAGATAAACCTGGCTAAAGTTTACCTGGCACAAGGCAACTACGGTCTTGCCGAAAAAGAGATCAATGCGGTTCTTGTTCAGGATGATAAGAACGCTGAGGCACTGGCCCTGTTAGACCAACTACACCTGGCCCGGGCCTCATGGGTAAAAATTAAAGGCAATTACAACAAAGATAGTCAGCCACTGCAAACTATTACACCCGCAGTTGAGGCCGGCGTATACCTGCATCCTGAAGCTACACTTAAACTTAATCTTCAAACACCTTTATTTTTAAGCAACGGCTCTTTAAAAAATGCTGAGTGGTTTCAGGCAGGTGATATTTCTGCCTTCCGCAAAGCAGGTTTTCAGCTGGCATTTGATGCCGGTTTAGTAAAGCAGCCCTACGAAAATAAAATATCATGGACCGCTAATCTCGAGCTAAAACAAACCCTGCTTAAACATTTGGTATTACAAGCACAAGCTGAGCACAAACCTTATTACTATACCATCAGCAGCCTTGATACTATTATTATGGTTAACCGGGTTTCGGCCTATGCCGAGTGGAACGATTTAAACAGCTGGAATGGCCGTTTGTCGTTTGAATATAATGGCTTCGCCGATAAGAACTATTTTATTGGCGGTGGCGGCTGGTTATTTACTCCACCGCTTAAAGCCTCAGTTTTTGAGTTCAGGATTGGTTATGCCTATAGCTTCAGCACCGCCCTAACCAATAAATTTGAGCCAGAAAAAACACTTGCTCAAATATTGAATCCCTATGATGCGAACGCAGCAATAGCAGGAGTATATAGCCCCTATTTTACTCCTTACAATATGGGTGTACATGCAGCATTGGCTTCCATATTGGCACATCCCGTTAAAATGATGGATATCGGGTTCAATGCGAATGTCGGCTTTTACGCAACTACCCTCAATCCTTATTTCTTCCTTGATAAAAACCAAAGCGGATCAACATTTATCAATAAAGGATATTCCACCGAGAAGTTTTATCCTTTGGAATTCAGTACCTACGCCTTATTCCGAATCACAAAAAAAATAAGTTTAAAGGCTGATTATACTTACCGTAAAACCTATTTCTATACCAGCAACAGTGTTGGCTTAGGACTAAAAATAAATTTCTGGAATGAGCAAAAAGGGCAGTAAAGATCTTTGGGAATACCGCCAGTCTGCCGATGTAAAAAACATCGACAGGTTTTTTCTATTGGTATTGGTTGCCGCAGGCATTTTCAGCGTTTTGCAATTTGCCGATTGGTGGTTCAGGCAAGAGCATATTGCCAATATCTGGTTCTTCATTTTGCTCAGCCTGATATTCTGGTACGGCATTGGGCGGCTCATCTTAATCTGGATAAACTACCTGGGTATAAGCAAACCGGAACCCGTTGAGCCGGAAAAGGGATTGAGTGTCGCCATTTTTACAACCAGCTCACCCGGTGAACCATTAGAGATGTTTGAAAAAACACTCGCAGCATGCAAAGAGATCACCTATCCGCATACCACATATCTGTTAGATGATACCCGCATACCAGCCATCAGGGAATGCGCAGAAAGAAACGGCGCGGTATGGCTGGAGTTAGTAGGCCTTCCGGGAGCAAAGGCGGGTAAAATAAACGGAGCTTTGAAATTAACGCATGAGGATTTTATCCTGGTTTTAGATCCTGACCATATTCCATTTCCCAATTTTCTGGATAATACACTAGGATTCTTTCGCGATGAAAAAATGGGTTTTGTGCAGGTATCTCAGGCTTATTACAATCAATACCGCTCTTTCACCGCGCATGGTGCAGCCGAACAGACTTATACGTTCTATGGCCCCACGCAAATGAGTTTAAGTGGCTACGGATGCAGCGTGGCCATCGGGGCTAATTGCACATTCAGAAGAAAAGCACTGGAAAGCATAGGCGGCCATGGAATTGGTTTGGCCGAAGACCTGGTAACTTCCATACGCATACATGCTGCCGGTTGGAAATCCGTCTACAACCCGGTTGTTGTCAGTCGCGGGTTAGTGCCTGAAGATTTCGGTTCTTTCTGCAAACAACAGCTTAAATGGAGTCGCGGCGTATTTGAAGTAACCTTTGATGAGATACCAAAACTATTCTGGAAACTTACCGGCTGGCAAAGGCTTTCTTATTTATCCATAGGCACTTACTACCTGGTTGGTGCAACCTCCTTCTTTTTTACTTTAATTCCATTTCTGTTTTTCTTTACAGGTGTATTGCCGGCAAAAATGTCGTTTGTTGATTTCCTTATACGCGGTTCGTTCGTTGCACTAATGGGCGTACTGATATACCTCTACATGCAAAAATGGATGTGTCACCCCGAAACCGAAAGAGGTGTACATTGGCGGGGTATGATACTAAAATATGCTTGCTG
>Ga0316224_1003364_pt1 | contig 13282 bp, 11 predicted proteins | sample TBH18013metaG_FD_206254 | JGI IMG/M metagenome (GOLD analysis project Ga0316224, IMG submission 206254) | Freshwater microbial communities from Trout Bog Lake, Wisconsin, USA - TBH18013 | ecosystem: Environmental > Aquatic > Freshwater > Lake > Hypolimnion/Profundal zone | place: USA: Wisconsin... | reverse complement strand
CAACCAGAATGCCCATTTCAGCACGCTCTTTTAATCTCAGTGGCTGAACGCTGTAAATTACAAGTGCCATTATCTGAGCGCAAAAAAGAACGTTGGTGAGTTTCTTTAATGGTAAATACAAATCGGGATAGCGGTTAAGCTCGAGCCATGCAACTATTCCAATAACCAAAGGCACACTTACAATAATTAAACGTAAAAACAGTGCAAAACCGGCAAGTCCGTTAGGTTTACCCGCTTTTGTATCTGCCTCAACATCACAAAGGTCGTTTAGTAAATAACCGAAAGCGGCAATGGCAATGAGGGCAATAAAGAATAGTGCATACCTGGCCAGGTCAACCTTTGCAGTTAAGGTTATGCCGTGTGTGCCAGGGTGTTCTGCAACAAAAAATATTTTTGTGAGCATTGAAAAATAAACCCACCCCAGTACCTGCGGCACAATAGTATTCCACCATGAATTAAGTCGTAGTAACTTCATGCCTGTTTATTGCGGTTAAATTTAGCACAGGCTTCTGCAAATACAGCAGCTGTAAGTACCGGCGAACCGGCTAAAAAGTTTTTATCGTTACTGCAAAAATATGCATCGGTAACCCACCTATCGGGAAATGACTTTCCCGCAGTGATTGAAAGCAGCAGTTTTTCGGCAAAGGCTATTTCCAAACCATAACCCAAAAGAACATTGGCAGCCATGGCCCGCAGCATATCATTATCCTCATTGCCGGTAAAGCGCGCCCGGATATTTTCAGCCATAACCGAACCCAATGCCTTAAAGCCTTTTATTCCGTTGACATAAGCCCGAGAAATATGATAGTAAATAACTATGTCATCATCGTAAAACTTACGCGGCATGGCACCGGTAGTTACTTCCCTTATTATTTGTGCAATACAGGCTTCGGTTTGCGGGTTTTCTCCCAGATAAAGGAGCGCATTGGCCGCAATGGCGGGCTCTTTATCATCGTAATCAAAATATTTTAGCCTGTGTGTAGAACGGGCAATTAAATAATCCTGATAAAAGTTATAAGCTACCACCGGCGAAATAAAAAAGGTATTCAGCCGTGGCCTTAACCAGGTTTCGAAATATCCTTCAGCGTTTTTATTATTCACCAACACTTTAGCTACATCAAAATTATACCCACAGCGGTTAAGGACTGCCAGTGCAATGCAGGTATCATCCATATCTAAAGGCAAAGGATGCTGCCTGCTTTTAACAGGCCAAAAACGCCAAAAGCCTTGGCCCTCTTTAGATGTCAATAAACTCTTCGCCCCCTTTTCAACAACCGGTTTTAAGCGGGGGTCATTAACCTGTATCAGGGCAAATAAAATATTGGCAGTAATAAACGGCGAAGGGTCGGGTAATTGCGTCCATCCGGCAGCGGGGTTCACTACAGGATACGATTCCCAGGTAGGGAAACTTCCGTTTGCTTCCTGATTGGCTATAATGAATGGAATTACCTTGTCAATGATATCCTGCATAGGTGCATGAAAGTACCAAAATACCAATTCCGTTTGTAAAGAGATGGAGAAGTAAAGCCGGCTGCGGTGTAAACTTAAAGCAGGTATTCTTTCAAATAAGGCTGGTATAATTCTTCGTGGCGCAGAATCTCAGCTTTGCCGGCCATGTTTTTAAGCACACCTTCCATGGCTGCCATGCTTTCTTCTTTATCCAGTATACGGGTCACTATTTTAAAGAGGAAGTCTAAATTATGCTGGTGCAGCTGGCGGATATACAGGCCGTATAATACCTTTTGTATTTTATAAGGAAATGGTTGAATAACCCGGTAAACTGTGTTTGATACCGCCCGGTAGGCGGTTAATACCTTTTTATCTAAAGAGGCATTGACCTTTTCGGTTGAATACTTAAAAGAATTTTTGACGCCCATTTTATTTTCAATAAGCGCGGTAAAAGCGTGTGGGTCTGCGCGCAGCATTTCGTAAGGAAGCACAATAACGTTATCATGGCCAAATTTTTCGCGGTAAATGCTCACCACCCGGGTGTAATCAAACAGGTCGGGGAAATTATCCCACATGGATTTAAGCAGATCTTCAAAATTGTATGTGCCGCCAATAGATACATAAGACGAAAAAAAAGAGTTGAAAAGTGAGGTATATCCACGCGTAACTATCAGTATTTTGGCAGTTGGATAAACAGCATAGAGCGTATCGCAAAGTTTGTTCTGATAAGCTTTGATATCGTATTTTTTAAGGCCACTTCTCATGCCCACAATATCTGAGTCGCTTTTCCATACGCTGAGGTGTTCACTGCTGATAACAAAACACTCGTGCATCGGGTCGGTTGATTCGGCATACCAGGAAATATCGTGGGTGCCATAAAAACCGGTTACTGCTTTAAACTTATAGAACATAGCAGGGTGATCGGCCAGCCACCGCTGCAGATAGGTTGAACCCGACTTGACATAGCCAATATGAATCAGCACTTTTGACATGGATTCAAATATATCATTTTAGGAGGAAGAATTGCCGGGGAGCAGTTTAAAGGATAATGAAATGCGGTTATAGCACGGAGATAAATACAGAGGTAATTGCAGAGAAAGACCAAAGCAAATGCGGCCCTTAATAGGGAGTAATGACCACCGGTATCAAAGGTTTGATAAGCCCCTGCAGTGTTACTTCGCGGATGTGGCCGGGGATGAGATTATCGTCTGACATTTTAAGGGAGATAAATTTATCGGCCTTAAACATCAGGGTTTGGAAATCGCGGTTTACTATGCGTAGCTCAACAGAATAAAACCGGGTATTGAACAAGTTTGCAGGTATTTTAAATTCCAGGTGGTATTTTCCGGTCTCCTCTATCCTTACACCATCGTCCTGCCAGGAGGTGCAGGTAAAAATAAGGGCCCCGGTGGCATCGTAAAACTTCAGACGCAACTCTGTATTCAATCTTTCTTTCAGCTCAATATCCAGAAATACAGCAAAGGGGTGGTTTGTGCTGATGCCTTCAGCATTAACAATGTAATCTTTAATACCGTAATTATTTATACTTAACCGGCTCTGATCGAACGGCGATTCGCTTAAATCTTTGATGTGGAAGAACTCATCAGCCTTGAAGTTAAAAAACTGGGGTAAGGCAATGGTCATGTATTTTTGAATAATATCGGGGCCACCCGTTTCAATTACCTGGCCGTATTCCATTAAAATAACCCGGTTACATAAAATGGAGATTTCGTTCATGTTGTGGCTGGCAATCAACAGCGTTTTACCCGCTGCAATAAGCTCTTCAATCTTGGCCTTGCACTTCATCTGAAAGTTGGCATCGCCTACGTTTACCACCTCGTCTATGAGGTATATTTCAGCATCGAGGCAGGTTATAACCGAAAAAGCCAGGCGTAAATACATGCCCGAGCTGTAATTCTTTACCGGCTCGTCAATAAATTTTCCAATGCCGCTAAAGTCCACTATCTCAGCAAAACGTTCTTCAATCTTTTTGCGGGTAAATTTGTAGAGCGAGGCAGAGAGGTAAATATTTTCACGACCCGTTAATTCAGGATGAAAACCGGCGCCTATATCGAGAATGGAAACCACTTTGCCGTAAAAATTTATTTCACCTGTATCAGGCTCGCTTATACCGCTCAGTATGCGCAGCAAGGTTGACTTGCCGGCACCGTTTTTTCCGATAATACCCAATGCCTCGCCTTTGTGCAGGTTAAAGGAAACATTTGTAAGCGCCTGAAAATGCTGAACATCGTTTTTATTGGAAGAGAAAAACTGAGATAGCATGCTTTTAAAACTATCGGCACGGTTCTCGCGCAAACGAAAACCTTTCGATACATTTTTAACTTCCAGCATTATCTCCGCATCCATCATAACTCAATACATTATAAATAATCTGCAACAAATTTTTCGTTCCTTACAAAAAAATACAGGCCGCTTATAAATACCAGCACTGCTACTCCAAATGAACAGGCCACCTGCAAAGCATCAATCGGAAGGCCAATAAATATCCAGCGGTAAAGCGCAATAACGTTTGCCACCGGGTGCAAATAGTAAATCCATTTATAAGCCTCAGGTACCATGGTGGTTGGATAAAATACCGGCGTAAGCCATATACCAAACCCAATGAGATAAGGAATAAGATGATGAAGATCGCGGAAACGAATGGTAAGTGCGCTGAGCCAGATACCAACCGACAGGCCCGTTATTACATTGGCAATTACCACCAGGGGCAGAAAAATAATTTTATATGAAATACCCATACCGAATACCAGCAACATGATGAGTAACAACATTAATGATATGCTGAATTCAACCAAACCAACCAGGGCTTTAGACAAAGGCAACACCAGCCTGGGGAATTGAATTTTTTTAATGAGGGCCTGATTATTCATGAGCGAAGTACCTGCCTGCCCAACCAGCGCCGTAAAGTAAAACCAACCCATAATGCCGGTAAAAGCAAAAACAGCGTAAGGCACCTGCAGTTTCAGATGTATAACCCGCTGAAAAAAGAAGTTGAAAATGATAAGCCCTGTAAGCGGCTGCACCAGCGACCAAAAGAGACCCAGATAAGTTTGGGCATACTGAATTTTAAGGTCGCGCACGGCAAACGACCACACCAGGTTACGCGCTTCATAAACGGACTTCAAATACCCCAGCAGCGACTGCCGCCCACCACGAATTGATTTATATATCTGCCTTTCCACCCGATTAAAGTAAATATTCTTTCAAATAAGGTTGGTATAATTCTTCATTCCGTAAAACTTCTGCTTTACCATGCATGGTTTTAAGCAGGTGATCCATGCCGGTTGTATCTGCTTCTTTATTCCACCGCTGCGCCAAAGGCCTCAATAAAAAATCGAAGCTGCGCTTATGCAATTGGCGGGTATACCATCCATAAAGCTGCGTTTGCCTGTTGTACGAAAAAGGTTTTACCATGCCGTAAATAACCCCTGAAAAACGGCGGTAAGCATATAGCAGCTTTGAGTCGATAGAAGGATTGATTTTTTCTGCAGTAAACGCAAACTTGTTTTTTATGCCCATTCTTTGCTCAATAATATGGGTAAAAGTCTGGGGATCATGGCGCAACAACTCATAGGGTAAAACAATGACGTTATCGTTGCCAAATTTCTGCCGGTAAAGCGTAATAAGCGAGTTATAATCAAATAACAGAGCAAAGTCGCGACCCATGTTTTTCAGCAACTCCTCAAAAGTAAAAGTGCCGCCAATGGCCAGGTACTGAAAGTAAAATGACCGGAATAAGGAGGCATAACCGCGGGTAACTATTAAGATTTTGGCTGTAGGATAAATACATACCAGGGTTTCGCTCAGCTTTTGCCGGTAGGCATCAATGTCGTATTTCTTGAAGCTGTTTTTGAGCCCGATCAAATCAGAATCATTATCCCAAAAACTCAGTTTTTCGCTGCTTAGAACAAAACATTCGTGTATGGGGATAGGCTTTTCGGCATACCACGAAAAATCGTGTGAGTGCCTGAAGCCCGCCAAGCCTTTTGGCTTGTAATACATAGCAGGGTGCTGATGAAACCAATGCTGCAAATACTTAGAGCCCGACTTGATACAGCCAATATGAATCAGCACGTTCGACATGAATTCAAATATATGGTTTTAGCGGTGCCGATGTGGCACATAAGTCAGAGAAATTAACCAATAAGGCACTAAGAACACTAAGCCGCACTAATGATAAATGAGTATTTAAAACGATTAGAAAAGTGGCTCAGCACCTCTTATATCTGAAAAACAGTGCCTTCTATGGCAAGGTGTGTTTCGGGAAAAACCTCACGGGCCTGGTGCAGCAACAAATCGAGGTTTTCATAGCGGGCCGAAAAGTGGCCTATTACCAGCTTTTGGGCTTTGGCCTGCAGGGCGACTGATGCAGCCTGACGGCTGGTAGTATGAAAGGTTTCCAGGGCACGGGCGGTGTGCTCATCTACAAAGGTAGCTTCATGATAAAGCAGGCCCACACCCTTCAGTTGTTCAACAAAGCTTTCAATAAAAACTGTATCGCTGCAGTAGGCATAGCTACGCGGTGCGGGTGGGTCGGTAGTTAGTTCTGCGTTGGGTATTATGCGGCCGTTCTCATCGGTAAAATCGGCGCCTTTTTTAATACCGGTAATGTCTTTATGTTGAATTTTATATTCGGCAATTTTTTCAACCAGTATTTTTCTGAGGCCTTTCTTCTCTTTAAAGTAAAATCCGGTGGTTGGCAATCTGTGTTTCAGAATAATGGTTTCCACCTCCAGCGCTTCATCTTCATAAATCAGCCTGGGTTCATCGGCTGAAATATGGTGGTAATGTATCTGAAATTTTAACTGGGTTTGCGAATGCTTAAAATGAACATTCATGATCTCTTCCAAAGCTGCAGGGCCGTATATGTGCAAAGGTGTTTCGCGCCAGTTCAGGTTAAAAGAAGTAAGCAAGCCAATAAGGCCGAAGTAGTGGTCGCCGTGCAAATGCGAAATAAAGATGTGGTCCAGCTTTCCGCGCTTAATGTTAAATTTATTAAGACGAAATTGTGTTCCTTCACCACAGTCAATCAGAAAAAGATTGCCGTTATAGTTTAATATTTGTGAAGATGGGTGTCGGTCGTGTGCGGGTATAGCTCCGTTGCTGCCGAGAATCGTCAGGTCAAATTGCATCAGCAGCCCGTATTTATGTTCTCAAATCGCGGTCAAGTTCTTCCATCATCACGTAGTCTACCGATTCGCTGAGCGAAGGCACTATGTTCAGGATTGGTTCCAGCTGAGAAATTTTGATCAATTTCTGGATATGGGCATTCAGGCCTGTAAGCACAAAAGTGCCTGTGGCTTCTTTGCAAAGGCGGTTTCCTACTAAAAGTGCACTTAAACCTGATGAGTCAACATATTGAACGTCTCCGAGGTCCAGCACAATATTTCTGAATCCTTCGTTGTTTAATACAACCAACTCAGATTTAAGTTGCGGTGCCAGGTTGCTTAAAAGCTTGTCTTCGTTCAGCTTGATAATAACAAGCCTGTCTCTTTTGTCTATCTGAAATCTCATAAGCAAATTCTTTTAAGAAGCCAATTATACTTCTAAAATACGATTTTTTCGGAAAAATTAATCTAAAGGCGAAAGTGTATTATAAATCGCTCTTTTCAAAATTTAATGTTGGAAGATAAAAACGCCCCGTATAAGCACTCACTTTTAATATTGTATCTTTAATTATGAGAAAAAAGCCGGGTGGCACCAGCACAAAATTATTTTCAACTATTTGGCCGGGTTTGTTGTTTTACAGGAATTGAATTAGGTTTGATGTAATTACGTTTTATCGCAAAAATTAACTGCAAATAAATACCTTAGTAAATCGTCTTTGACAATAGGATGATGCTCTAAAAACCGACAAATTGTCTAAAATGAATTGTTGGTTTAAAATTTGAACTAAAGAAAAATATGGACGCAAAATTTTCACCGAAAGTAAAGGAAGTAATCTCCTACAGCCGCGAAGAGGCCCTTCGCCTAAATCATGATTACATTGGTATTGAGCATCTGTTGCTCGGACTTATCCGCGAAGGAGAAGGATTAGCTATAAAGACACTTAAAAGCCTTGATGTTGATTCTATCATGCTTCGTAAAACCATCGAGGATTCAATTAAAGATAAAGTGGCTAAAGGCAACTTTAACCCCAATAATCTTCCATTAACCAAGCAGGCAGAAAAAGTGCTTAAAATCACTGTTCTGGAGGCTAAGGTTATGAAAAGCGATGTAATAGGAACCGAACACCTGATGCTTTCTATTCTTAAAAACAAAGACAATTTGGCTACTCAGCTACTGTCACAATATGACATAGACTACGATGTTTTTAAAGCCGAACTGGATGCCGTGCAAAACGACACCAAAGCCGAGTTACCCAACGACCCACCTGAGGACGAGCCGTTTGAAGATGACAAAACCAAAGGTTATGGTGCACAGCAGGCCAAAAAGCCGGGTGCAGCCAAGAGTAAAACACCTGTTTTAGATAACTTTGGCCGCGACGTAACCCATTTGGCTGAAGAAGGAGCGCTAGACCCGATTGTAGGCCGCGAGAACGAGATTGAACGGGTATCGCAGATACTTTCGCGCAGAAAGAAGAACAACCCCATTTTAATAGGTGAGCCGGGGGTTGGTAAAACAGCTATTGTTGAAGGCCTTGCCCTGCGCATAGTGCAGAAAAAGGTATCGCGCGTGCTTTTCAATAAACGAATTGTAATGCTTGACCTGGCAGCATTGGTTGCAGGCACCAAATACCGCGGGCAGTTTGAAGAGCGGATGAAAGCCATTATGAATGAGCTGGAAAAGAACCGCGATGTGATTTTGTTTATTGACGAAATACATACCATAGTAGGTGCAGGCGGTGCAACAGGCTCGTTAGACGCTTCAAACATATTTAAACCTGCTTTGGCAAGGGGCGAGCTGCAATGTATAGGCGCTTCAACGCTGGATGAATACCGCCAGTATATTGAAAAAGACGGTGCTTTAGCCCGCAGGTTTCAGCAGGTAATGGTTGATCCGCCATCGCCTGAAGAGACAGTGCAGATATTGACCAACATTAAGAGCAAATACGAAGACTATCATAATGTTGATTACTCGAAAGAGGCTGTTGAATCCTGTGTAAAGCTTTCAACCCGTTACATTACCGACCGCTTTTTGCCTGATAAGGCCATTGATGTAATGGACGAAGTAGGTGCAAGGGTGCATTTAAAGAACATACACGTTCCGAAAAATATCATTGAACTTGAAAAGCAGGTTGAAGAGATAAAGAACCAGAAGAACCAGGTTGTAAAAAGCCAGAAATACGAAGAAGCTGCCCGTTTACGCGATAGTGAAAAACGCCTGCTTGAAGAGCTGGAAAAAGCCAAGAGCCAATGGGATGAAGAATCGCGTATCAAGCGTTTCCCGGTGGGCGAAGAGGATATTGCAGAAGTAGTGGCAATGATGACCGGCATACCTGTAAACAAAATAGCCCAGAGCGAAAGCAATAAGCTGGTAAACATGGGTGCCGAAATTACAGCAGCCGTTGTTGGACAAGACCAGGCCGTTAAAAAGGTAACCAAAGCCATACAGCGTAACCGCGTTGGTTTGAAAGACCCGAGAAAGCCAATTGGAACCTTCATCTTCCTGGGGCCTACCGGGGTTGGAAAGACCGAATTAGCAAAATCTATTGCCCGTTACCTGTTCGATTCGGAAGATGCTTTGATACGCATTGATATGAGCGAATACATGGAAAAATTCAGCATCAGCCGTTTGGTGGGTGCCCCTCCGGGATACGTGGGATATGAAGAAGGCGGACAGCTGACCGAAAAAGTAAGAAGAAAACCTTACTCGGTAGTATTGCTGGATGAAATTGAAAAAGCGCATCCTGATGTGTTCAACATTTTACTGCAAGTGTTTGATGATGGTATACTAACAGATAGCCTGGGCAGAAGAGTGGACTTTAAAAACACACTCATTATTATGACCAGTAATATCGGTGCCCGCGACCTGAAAGATTTTGGACAGGGCGTTGGTTTTGCTACACAGAGTAAATCTGAGCAGAGCGATGACTTTGCAAAAAATGTAATTACCAAAGCTTTGAAGAGAACCTTCTCGCCTGAATTTTTGAACAGAATTGACGATGTTATCATCTTCAACTCGCTTGAAAGAGAATCGCTGCATAAGATCATTGACATTGCTTTGAAGGATGTAACCAAGAGATTAAAAGACCTTGGATTTGAGATTCAGCTGACGCTGGAGGCAAAAGAATTTTTATCAGATAAAGGATACGACCCTCAGTTTGGCGCAAGGCCGTTACACAGGGCTATTCAGAAATATGTTGAGGATCCTTTGGCTGAAGAGATTTTAAGGGCCAGTGCCAAACCGGGCGATGCCTTTATCTTTGACCTTGAAAAAGGTGCCAGCGAACTACGTATAACGCACCAGGCAGCACCTAAAACTGCCGATACAGGAGCCGCAGAATAGTATTCAGTTTTTTGAAAAATATAAACAGCCCGGGCCGATTGGTTCAGGGCTGTTTTGTTTTCAGTAAATGCCCGCCGGTAAATATGACTGCTAACTGATCTTCACCACAAAAGTGGTGCCCACACCTAATACCGAATCTACATGGATAGCAAACTGATGCGACTTTACGATGCGGTTAGCCAGTGCCAGGCCTATGCCGTAGCCTTTTACAACCTCCATAGATGGTGAGCGGTAGAATACTTCAAAAATATGTGGCAGGTCAGAGGCAGGGATGCCGGGGCCGCTGTCTCTTACAGCAATTGAAATACCGCCTGGGCTGATATCCAGATTTACATACGCAGTTTTATCAACCGAAAACTTACAGGCATTTTCGATAATATTTTTGAAAGCCACCATCATTAAATGCCTGTTTCCTTTAAATATAAACTGCTCTTCACTTAGCGGGATATTGGGAATTTCGATTTTGATCTGATAGCCGGGATTGGCAAATAACAGGTCATCGCGCACATCAAACAAAAGCTCATCGATCCTTACCGGCGCGTATACAATTTCTGATTGCGCCATTAACCGCGATAACCGAAGCAGGTCGTGTATAAGCGCTATCAGTTCGTTCACATCTTCAAGTACTGAAAGCATGGTTTGCTGGTATGATTCATGGTCGCGTTTTTGAATAAGGCTTACCTCTATCTGCGATTTTATTTTGGTAAGCGGGTTATTGATCTCGTGCGATACATTGGCCACAAAATTTTTCTGTAGCCTGAAAGAATCCTCCAGTTTATCAAACAGATCATTGAATGTGGCTATCAGGGCAGCAATCTCATCCTTTTCGGTTAACTCGGGCAACCGTTCAGAGTTCTCAACCGGAGAAAGGGTAATCACTTTGTTGATAATAGATGAAATGGGCTCCAGCGAATTACCTACAAAAAACCAGCCGGTTATGGTAACTATCAAACCCGATATCAGCAAAATGCCCGACAAAATATAGCGCAGGGCTTTAAGCAGTGCATCGCCCTCTTTGTCGATGGCACCCCCTATAACAATGTAGTTTCTGAACCTGTCGGGGTTATAGATACCTACAATTTTATAGGGCCCTTCGGTATACCATAGCTCTTTCTTGCTCTTTATCTCCTCAAACAAAGCGGGGTAAACCTTAAAATATACGGTATCGTTATTGGTATATATCTCGCGGTTGGTTGAATCGTATACGCTGATATTTTCGTTCTCCATCAAATCGTATTGGGCACGGTCGATGGTTTTTAGTTTGGCCGAATCTATGAGGTCTACCTTTAGCAGCAACTCTGTAGTGGTCATTGATTTGGCGTACAAGTGCTTTCTGAATTCCTGCTCGTGGTAGGTTGAAACCGCCAGGTATGTAATTACCGAACCTGCAAAGATGATGCCCATTACCAGCACCGTAAAATTAATGGTAAGGCGGGTGCGAATCTTCATCGCTTAATTTTCCTTTAGGATATAACCAATACCGTGAATGTTGTGTATCAGTTTTTTGCCGAAGGGCTTATCAATTTTATTGCGCAGGTAATTGATATACACCTCTACCATATTAGTGCCGGTATTGAAATCGATATTCCAGATATCGCGCGAAAGCTCGGCACGCGAAATAACAGTGTTGGGCCTGCGGATAAAATACTCCAGCAGTTTAAACTCCTTGGTAGTTAATTCAACAGGTATGCCGGCGCGGGTAACAGTGCGGTCTTTCAGATTTATCTGCACATCAGCAAAATTGAGTGTTAGTGCATAGGCAATAGTGTTATCGGCACGGCGGGTAAGTATTTTAATACGGGCCAGCAATTCTCTGAAATCAAAGGGCTTTGTCAGGTAATCGTCAGCGCCCGAATTAAGGCCGTTCACTACATCATCCTTAGTATCGAGGGCAGATAGCAGCAGTATGGGTGTGCCGGGCTTATTATCGCGGATTTGCTGGGTTAATGCAATGCCGTTTAAACGCGGCATAATAATATCGGATATAATCAGCTGGTAATTGTTTTTCTGCGTAAGCATCAGGCCCGAAACGCCATCATACGCAACATCTACATTATAGCCACTTTCTTCCAGTCCCTTTTTTAAGGTGTTGGCTGTTTTATGTTCGTCTTCAATAACCAGCAAGTTCATGATCTACCCGTTTTAGTGATAGAAAGATAGCAAGAAGAGCTGTGATTTCAGAGCATTGGCGGCCATTTGAGGCACTTCTAATGTTTTTATAATCTTATGCGGCTTGCCTTAATTGCTTTTAATTTCTTCGTTGCCGGCCATATATCCCATAACAGCCTCGCTTACGCCCACTGAAGAGAAACCACCATCGTGAAACAGGTTCTGCATGGTTACATAACGGGTAAGGTCGCTGAACATGGTTATACAGTAGTCGGCACAGGCTTCGGCAGTAGCATTGCCCAGCGGGCTCATCTTTTCGGCAAAGCCCAGAAATTCGTCGAACCCTTTAACGCCCGAGCCGGCGGTTGTAACCGTTGGAGATTGAGAAATGGTATTTACACGCACCTTTTTTTGATTGCCATAATAATACCCGAATGAGCGGGCTATAGATTCGAGCGTGGCTTTGGCATTAGCCATATCGCTGTAACCCGGAAACGCCCTTTGAGCGGCAATGTAAGTAAGGGCCAGTATAGAACCCCATTCGTTTACAGCATCCAGTTTCATACAGGTTTGCAAAACTTTATGGAATGAAAGGGCTGATATATCCAGCGTTTTCTGAAACCATTCGTAATTTATATCAGTGTATGTTTTGCCTTTTCTTACATTCGGCGACATGCCTATAGAATGCAATACAAAATCAAGTTTACCACCCAAATGCTCAACAGCCTGGTTTACCAGTTTTTCCAGGTCTTCAACCGAGGTTGCATCGGCCGGTATTACAATAGTGCCGCATTGTGCAGCCAGCTTATTTATTTCGCCCATACGCAAAGCCACAGGGGCATTGGTAAGCACAAATTTTGCGCCTTGTTCATGCGCCTTTAAAGCTACTTTCCAGGCAATGGAGTTTTCATCTAATGCACCGAATATGATGCCGCGTTTATCTTTCAGTAGGTTGTTACTCATAATCAGTTTTAAGTAGTAAATATTTAGTGTTAAGGCTTTACCCCCGGTAATATGGCGGCAAGATAAAAATTTAGCACAACAGGCAACTTATCCCGTATTGCGGTATACTTTGCTCTTTAAAAAAGAGAAGGGAACAACTTGATAAAACCGGGTATATCAGAAATTATCAGCTGGCTATCAGTTCGCGGGCATTGGCAAGCGATGCTTCGCTCACTTTGTCGCCACTCAGCATTTTGGCAATTTCAATAATGCGCTCCTCTCCTTTTAATTCTCTTAAACGGGTTTGGGTGCG
>Ga0316224_1003357_pt1 | contig 13296 bp, 5 predicted proteins | sample TBH18013metaG_FD_206254 | JGI IMG/M metagenome (GOLD analysis project Ga0316224, IMG submission 206254) | Freshwater microbial communities from Trout Bog Lake, Wisconsin, USA - TBH18013 | ecosystem: Environmental > Aquatic > Freshwater > Lake > Hypolimnion/Profundal zone | place: USA: Wisconsin... | reverse complement strand
AACATGGCAAACTTAGTACAAAATTTACTAAATGAGTCTGCTCAAAACGCTCAACAAGCTCAGTTTACTGTAGCTCAACGTTTAGCTAAAAAATGGGCAAAATCAGGCCTTTTAGAAGGCTTGCAAGACTACGATCGCGCTAACATGGCGATCATTTTAGAGAGCCAAGCAAAACAATTAATTGTTGAAAGCTCTCAAACAAACGGTGGCGTTGCTCAAGCAAACGGCGCTACTTTCACACCAGGTACCGGTGAACAATGGGCTGGTGTTGCTTTACCATTGGTAAGAAAAATCTTCGGTCAAATTGCAGCGAAAGAATTCGTTTCAGTTCAACCAATGAACTTACCTGCTGGTTTAGTATTCTACTTAGACTTCCAATACGGCGGTGCTAACGGAACTGCTTCTCCATTCGGATATGCTGGTTCTGTGTACGGTGCACAAACTGCTAACTTCGGTAACGCTGCTTCAGGTGGTTTATACGGTGCTGGTCAGTTTAACTACTCATTGAACGCTTTCTCAGCTTCAATTAGTGCGTCTGCAATCGCTTCAGGTTCTGCAGTGGCTTTCTCGGCTATCAACTTTGATGCTACTTATAGCGCATCTTTGGCTGCTGGTCAAATTTTCACTGTCACTATTCCTAACGCATCTGTAACTGTTCCTGGTTTAAACTACAACGGTGTAAGAGCATTTGAATTAGTTTCAGGATCAGCTATCACTGTAGCTACAACTTTAAATCAGTTCACTAAATACACAGGTTTACCTGCTCAAGGTGGTACTGACATTTTAACTTTTGTAGTAACTGGTTCTTTGACAACAGCGCAAGCTAACCAAATCACTGGATCTGCTACAACTACGTTGTACTACAACAAAATGACTGACTTCAACGCAAGAGGTGATTTTGAAGATAGAACATCAACTCAAGGTTTCTCTGTACCTAACGCATACAGTCCTTCTCAGATTTATATCCCAGAAGTAAACGTACAAATGAAATCTCAAACAATTTCAGCTAAAACACGTAAGTTAAAAGCACAATGGACTCCGGAGTTCGCTCAGGACTTGAATGCTTACCATAGCTTAGATGCTGAAGCTGAATTAACAGGTTTATTATCTGAGTACATCTCTTTAGAGATCGACTTAGAAGTATTAGACATGTTGATCCAAAACGCTCCTACTGTATTACAGTGGTCAGCTAAAATTGGTAACCAAATCGACCCAACTGGTACTTTCTTCCAATCTAACACTGCGGGAGCTTACTACAACCAAATGACTTGGTTCCAAACAATCGGTATCAAATTACAAAAAGTATCTAACTTGATTCACCAACGTACTTTACGTGGCGGTGCAAACTTCATGGTAGTTTCTCCAGCTGTTGCAACAATTTTGGAATCAATTCCAGGATTCGCTGCTGATACAGACGGTGCAGCTGACACAATGAAATATGCATTCGGTGTACAAAAGATCGGTAGCTTGAATAGCCGTTACAAAGTGTACAAAAACCCATACATGTTGGAAAACTTCATCCTTTTAGGATTTAGAGGTAACCAATTCTTAGAATGCGGTGCTGTATACTCTCCATACGTTCCATTAATCATGACTCCATTGATCTACGATCCTACCACTTTCACTCCAAGAAAGGGTATCATGACTCGCTATGCGATGACCATGATCAGGCCCGAGTTTTATGGAGGTGTTCAAGTAGCAGATTTAAACATTGTCTAGTATTAGATAACGTATATATCATACTCCAAAATAAAGTGCCCCAATTTATTGGGGCATTTTTTTTGTCTTTAAACATCTGCTTTTACGTCATATTTATACCTAAAAGAGTTATATAAGCATGGAAATAGAGGCACAAAAAAAGAGAATAAAAGGGCAGATAAAGTTCAATGTTCAATTGAACGAAGAGCAAAAAACGGCCAAACAAATCATAATTGATAATAAAATAACGGTTATAAAAGGTCAAGCTGGGTCTGGAAAATCTTTGGTTGCTGCGCAAGTTGCGTTAGATCTTTTATTTAAAAAGGAAGTAGAAAGAATCATTTTAACCCGTCCAGCCGTGACTTCTGGGGAAGAAATAGGATTTTTACCTGGATCAAAAGAAGAAAAATTGGCACCCTATACCGCAGCGATATACGATAACATGTATAGGTTGTACAACAAAGAAAAGATAGACAAAGAATTGGAAGAGGGCAGAATAGAAGTCATTCCATTGGCTTTCATGAGAGGAAGAAATTTAAGCGATTGTTGCGTTGTGGTTGACGAAGGTCAAAACATAACTCACAGACAAATGGAATTGTTATTGGGAAGAATATGTAAGGGCACAAAAATGATCATCTGTGGGGACATCTCTCAAGTGGATCTTAAAAATAAAAAGGACTCCGGTTTTCATTTTATTTGTACTAACTTTAAAGAGGTTCAAGGATTCGAAGTCGTGACTTTAAAAACAAATCATAGGGATCCTATAGTGGAACCTTTATTGGAAATATATAAACAACACAGCGATTAATGGCAAACCCTATAATTTATACTGGAAGCGCACAACCCATATCAGGATCCACCCCTTTTGGATTTTACGATGGAGATCCTAAATTTCAAAGCGATGGACCAAGAGTGGCAAATTACGTCGCCACAAAATTGGGTTATCCAGTGATGGAGGTCGAACTTCAAGACACACAAATATACGCTTGTTTTGAAGAGGCCGTATCAGTATACGCAGAAGAAGTTTATCAATCTAAAATAAAAGATAATTATTTTGCTTTAGAGGGTGCAACAACAGCATCTGTTTTAAACAATCAATTGGTAGTGCCAACTATCAATTCTGTGGTTAACATCGCTGATAATTTTGGATCTTATATAGGTGTTGGAGGTTTAATGACATGGTACAGCGCATCTTTAGCGTTAACGGCTAGTCAACAAACTTACGACATGCAGCAATGGGCGGTTCAAAATGGAATTATATCTTCAAGCAATAGCGATAGAATAATCATTCAAAGAATATTTTATCAGGCTCCTCCAGCGATAAATCAATACTACGATCCCTTCATTGGAGGTTCTTTAAATTATCAGGGCGCCACAGAAAATTTTGGGTGGGCGAGCTATTCTCCAGGATTGAATTTCCAACTATTTCCGGTTTATTGGGACATTCAAAGAATTCAAGAGATAGAAATGTCAAACGAAGTAAGAGTTTCTAAATACTCTTTCGAATTGACAAACAACATATTAAAAATATTCCCTGCACCGGATGTTGGTGGTCTTGTACTTTGGTTTGAATATTCTTTAAAGAGTGATTATTCAAGCATATCAAAAAATAGTCCTTACGGAACAAATCAAGGATTAATTACGAATCCTTCGAATGTGCCTTACGCGACCATGACTTATTCTCAGATAAATCAACCGGGTAGACAATGGATCTACGAATATACTTTAGCGCTAGCTTCAGAATTGCTCGGATTGATTAGAGGCAAGTACCAACAAGTTGCAATTCCTGGTTCAGAAGTCACTCTTAATGCTGCAGATCTTATATCTAAAGCAAAGGACGCTCAAACTTCTTTAAGGGAAAAACTTAGACAGGACTTAGAAGACATGACTAGAAAATCTCAATTGGAAAGAAAACAATCCGAAAACGATTCTATGTCAAACACATTAAATCAAGTGCCGCTATTTATTTATATTGGATAATTTTATAATTTAAAAAAATGGCAATATTTGGTTCAAATAGAGATGTATTAATGTTTAAAGGAATAACCTATGAATTCGTAGAAAACGTAGCGAGTCAACAGTGCGGTTATTATAAAGTAATGTTACCCGACACCCCAGCGAATGTATACGGAGAAGCTTTAGAAAAACAATATATAGGACCAGTTCTTTTATGGGTATTAATCGAAAGAGGCGATTACGGATCTCAAGACTGGAATGATCAATCAACTGATATTATCAGAACTGTTAAATTTAGATTTTTTAAAGATCATTTAATAAACGCTAATGTAGTACCTGAAATTGGAGACGTGATAATGTACAACGAAATGTATTACGAAGTTGACAATGTTAACGAAAATCAGAAAATAGTTGGTAAAGATCCCGATTATAGTTATTCTACAGGACTGAATAATTTTGGTTCTTCTTTTGGAATAATATGCGAAGCACACTATACTAGTCCAGACAGACTTGGTATTCAAATACAAAGAACTTAGTAAATGGCAAATCAAAAAACCAGACCCCAGAACAGGCAAGAATTCATGGATAAATTGGTGATGCCGTATTTACCTACGCAAGGAGATCCAAATGTAGTGTTTTCAGAGCCACAAAAACTTGGTCAACCTGAAATAAATCGTGCTTTAGAAATAAGCGCAAGAAAAGATTACGATAAAGATTTTTCAATAGGAATAAAAGATTTTGACGAAGCTTTAAAATATTACTTCGATAGTGTACTAAAATTATCTGTCATTCAAAATGGATCTAGGGTGAATGTACCAGTATTTTATGGTAATCAAGAAAGCTGGAAAGACATTCAATTAGAGGGTTATTTAAGAGATAGAGCAGGCAAAATGATGGCTCCTATGCTTTTCTTCAGAAGAACTGGAATAGAGCAAAATAGAAATTTGGGATTCAAATTGGACGGGAATAAAGCGCACAATTTACAGTACTTTGAGGGAAGTTACGACAGAAGAAATATATATTCCAATTTTAACGTGCTTAATTCAAGGGTTCCAACAAAGAAATACATGGTATCGGTAACCCCAGACTACGTTACTGTGAGCTACACCTGCTTAGTTTGGACTTACTTTGTAGAACAGATGGATAAACTTATTGAATCACTTAACTTCGCGTCCAGGAGTTACTGGGGTGACCCCAATAAGTTCCTGTTCTATTCTGACATAGAAAACTTTGAAGAGACTTTACAGTACAATGTGGGTACGGATAGATCAGTAAGAAGTCAATTCACTTTAAAATTAAACGGATATTTGATTCCTGATTCTATAAACGCTAAAGTTGCTGCCGGAAACAGAGTGTACAGCGTTGCCAACATATCTTTTGGTTTGGAGGTAGCGAATAGCATAGAACAATTCCAAGCTAACTTGGCGAAACCTAAAGCTTCTACAATTGCGGCGGTTGCAGCGAACGATTCTATAAACGTTACCAATATTACTCAAGGATCTGGATTGCCTTCTAGCGTTACAAATTATTTGGTTCAGTCCAAACAAATTTCAGGAAGCTACGTTTCTCCAAATTCTGTTATATTCGCAGACGGTTGGGCGGTACCTCCTGCAGGATACGGTATACCGGCAAACAATATAACCAATTTCAACTTCTTCGCCAACTCTACTTTAATAGATCCAGGCGCTGTAGTAAGTTTCGTTGATAATCTAAATAATACTAGTACGTTGACCGTTAACACCGGTTCTCTAGGATACAGTTTCGATTCACAAGATACAATATACGCAATCGGTAAATTCGCATAAGCATGTCATTTGTAAGAAGTAAACAGCTCGGGTATCCATTAACAGGTTCTTTTACAGGATCATTTTCTGGTTCTTTTACTGGATCGTTTGTAGGCGATGGGTCTGGACTTACGAATATATCTGCGAGTAATATCGTTGGACTTAACCTTTCGCAAATTGCAAGCGGAAGCGTTACTGCTTCTATATCGCCTAACTACGGATTCAATGTAAACACAAGCGCATCGATCAGTGGTAGTTTGAGCGTAAGCGGAAGTTTAACTTCTTCGAATGCTTTAGTGTTGGGAACTTTGACCGCACAGACTTTGATAGTAAGTACGATAAGTTCTTCTATTGAATACAGTTCGGGTTCTAATATATTCGGTAACTCTACTGCGAACACACAAACTTTTACTGGATCCGTTAACATTAGTGGATCGTTGAATTTGACCGGTAGCGCCAATTTGAACGCTGGACTTAACGTATCGCAATCGATCAACGCTTACAACATAAACAACGGATATCCTTCTGTAAACGCATGGCAAACAAACTTGGGTGGATCTTATTTCAATAACTTTACTCCGCAGACAAATGTATCGGACATTCTTAGATTCGTTGCCGGTTTGTTATCGGCTTCTGCGCCTAACGCAACTCCAAACACAAAGACTTTCGGATCTTACACTCCGAACGCACAAAATACTAGCACAGGTACAGTAACTGCGGGTAGCGTTCCACAGAACAGTTCGAACTCTACTATTATCTATTTACAAGGCAAAGGTTTTGCCACTACGGGAAGTACAATATTCGCAGGCATTTCTCCTATATACACCGCGACAAACTACGGATACACTTACACGAGCGTTGCGTCAGGAAGTACTTTAGCATCTTCTTCGAACGATCCTCAATTATTTGGATTGGGATTACTTTCTAACGGTGTTCCATCTTCTTTCAGCGTATCTGGTTCCTTTACCTTTAAGTTCCTTAACAATAGTGCGAAGACAGTCACAGCTACTTCCGCTTCAAGCGCATTGATAACTCAGACCGGCGCAGGTACAACTTCGGGCGTAACTTTGGGTCTAATCAATACGGTTAACCCAGCGGTAATTCCACCGGCTTATCAGGACGGTAAATTTGCGTCTGTGTTTTCTCCTTCGATATACGGAGCAGGTACCGACCCAAGTGGATCAGGATACTATCACATATCGTCCTCAATTATTATTGCGAGTGGATCCAGTCCTTACACTACTCCAACAAGCAGTAACGCAGAGATATTCTTTGCGCCTTTGACTACGATATCTACCAACGTTCCTGCGAATAGTATTACTGCTAACGCTGCTTCTGCTTCTTTGACTGCAGTTTCAAGATCGTTGAGTGGAGCTCCTTATTTGAGTGGTTCTACTTACAACGTTTCTAGTTCCGTTACCGGCGCTTTTGCTCCATTGTATTTTGCGGGCACAAACTTAGCTTATCAAAGCGTTGCCGGTACTGGATTGACTCAAACTTCTGGAACAACTACGGTATCAACTTTGGGTGGAACTATACAGACCGCTAACGCTGTGTACGACAATACCGGTTCTGTTGTTAGATCGACCTCTACGATACCATTCGAACAAGACTCTATCAAGTTGAACGGTTTGTACACATTCGTTGCCGGAACCAATACTAACGTAACTCAAACTGGATTGAACCCGGTTGCGTTTACGGTAACCACTAACGCTACGAATAAAAACTCGTCTGCGTCCACTTACAATACACAAACCATATTCTATCACTCTACCGGATCTTTTGGTCAACCCGCATCAAGCGGATCGTTGGCTTACTTTGGTAGAGGTCAAGGTACCGATCCATCTACGAACAACGGAGCTTCTAACTCTGAAACTTTCTTGGGAGAAAACTATCGCGTACAATTGACCAACAGCATTTTAACTTTCAGCGGTAGTGCATGGAATACTGCGTTCGGATTGTACAACTTATCTGGCACCGACCTTCAAGTAAAACCTGGATTCTTAGTAAGACCGGGCGGAGCTTCAGGATATTGGTTAACCGACCCAGACTCTACGCAAACATTCAAATATTACGTTAGACAATTTACTACAAACGCAGCGACCAAGACGTCGATGACGATAAACGTAGGTCAAACATTAACAGATTGGCAAACCTCAGGGTCGAACTCTATTGCTGCGCTGGTGATGTTCCAATCGTCTAATAGCAACATCTACAGTAGCGCAAGATTCTACGATCCAACCAAACTTACTTCGAACTTTGTTACGAATATATCGGCGAACACCACAGGATTGAACCCATTTGGATCTCAAATAGCATTGTACGGTAACACTGGAGGATCTTTATCCACCACTACTTACACAATGCCGTTAAGAAATGCCGATGGTATGACCTTGGATACGGTTAACACAAATATTTATGTATTGGTAAGGTATGTCGGAGATCCGACGCCTATTTCTAATATAACAGTAACATTCTCATAATAGTAAAAGATGGCAATTAATAGCACCGAAAAATCATCAAGGTTCCTCCAGAGTAGAAGGTATACCCACGATTCTTTTACTGACGCACAAGAAGCTTTCACTTCGGTTCTCGATATAAACTCCAATGAGGTATACACCGATCAGAGTTTAATTCCATCCGCGAGTTTACCTTTTAGTGGAAGTTCCCAAAGCGGATCTGTATATACCGTTAATGGTATAAACGTAATGCAATATTATTACAGATACCCAATGACAAGATCTAATCTTGTTAGTGGATCTGCTAATGAGGTATGGTTCTTACTTTCTCCAACTGGTTCAGCTTCTGGTATTGGTGCACAAATCATTAGTGCTAATCAACAGACTAACTTTATTTCTCCTAAATACGCCACTCCTTCGTTAGCGAATTCTACTGCCGAAGATTCTCCTGCAGGTTATTTGGCAAAAGTATTCGTATCCAACAATGCGGTGGCACCGGCCGGCGCTGATGTTGTATCTGTTAATAACTACGCATTCGATTATAAGACAGGTGTTTTGGAATTTGCGACTAATGCTGTGGCTCCTACCACTAGTCAATACGTTTATGTTACGGTTTATCAATACGTAGGTAGAACTTTAAATACCGCGCTTGGATCTTTAACTGGATCTTTTTCTGGTTCTTTCACAGGTTCATTTTCTGGAAATATAACTGGTACGGCGACCTCAGCGTCTTATGCTTATACAGCATCAAGTGCAATTAACGCTTCGGCTTCTTTAATTTCTGTATCAAGCTCTTATGCTTACACCGCTTCAAGTGCAATCAATGCTTCTGCCTCTTTAATATCAATAAGTTCTTCTTACGCGTACACTGCAAGTTCAGCGATTAATTCTTCTGCGTCTTTAGTAGCAATTAGTTCAAGTTACGCTTATACAGCATCATCTGCGATAAATTCATCAGCGTCTTTAATTGCGATTAGTTCTTCGTACACTAAATTTGCTTCTACTGCATCAAATATTTTGGGAGGAGTTACTAATTACATACCTATTTGGTCAGGACCTACCACTCTAAGTCAAAGTTTTATATATCAAACTGGTTCGACTGTAGTGATTAATCAAACTAGCTATACGTCTGCTGCACCCGAAGCTTTGTATATATGGCAACCTTCCACTTCTTCGTTTAATGTAATAAGCGGTAAGGGTAACTTAAACAACTACTTACAATTAAACATACAAAATACCAACGCAGGAAATACTGTATCTTCGGACGTTGTTGCGACAGCAAATAACGGTGGTGAAAACAATTACTACGTAGATCTTGGTATAAATGGACAAAATTACGATGGAAATGTTGGATACGGTCCAGGATTCGCTAACGATGGTTACTTATACAACGTAGGTAATAATTTTTACATAGGTAACTACACCTCAGGCCAATCGACGTATTTCTTTAATGGACTTAACGGAGATCACAATCCTATTTTAACCCTTGCGCCTGATAGTAATGTTTATATTAGCAGTAGCCTTGGGGTAACAGGCAGCATCCTGGCTTACGGGGGCATCACTGGTAGTATGTTTGGAACTGCTTCTTATGCTTTACAAGCGTTTAGTTCATCTTACGCGGCCACAACGTCTTTCGCTAACAACTTTTCAGCGTCTAACATTTACGTAGCAGGAACTTTAACGGCAAAAACTTTAATTGTTCAAACTGTTACTGCGTCTCAAGAATATTCAAGCGGATCTAATGTATTCGGTAATTCACTTACAAACACGCAAGTATTTACTGGATCTGTTAGCATCACAGGAAGCTTAAACGTTTACGGAAATCAAATAATTTCAGGAAGCATATCATCCACTATCGGGTTTTCAGGATCGCTATTCGGAACGTCTTCTCAAGCAACATCAGCTTCGTATGCCTATACCGCATCGTCTGCGATAAATGCATCAGCTTCATTAGTGGCGATAAGTTCTTCTTACGCATTTACTGCAAGTTCTGCAATTAATTCTTCGGCCTCTTTAGTCGCTGTATCAAGTTCTTATGCCTTCACGGCCAGTTCTGCAATCAATGCCTCAGCTTCTCTGATAGCTATATCAAGTTCTTATGCCTATACTGCGTCAAGTGCAATAAATTCATCGGCTTCTTTAGTAGCCGTATCAAGTTCTTATGCTTATACAGCTTCAAGTGCAATATCATCATCTTATGCTTACACTGCAAGTTCTGCAATAAGTTCGTCTTTTGCTAATAGCTCTAGTGTTGCTTATTCTGGTACCGGATCTTTTACAGGTTCTTTCTACGGAGTGCATACGGGATCTTTATTTGGTACCGCATCACAAGCGATATCAGCGTCTTACGCGTACACTGCATCATCAGCCATAAATGCATCAGCATCATTGATAGCAGTATCGGCTTCTTACGCTTTCACTGCGAGTTCAGCTATAAACGCATCTGCTTCTTTAATTGCAATAAGCTCATCTTATTCTTACACGGCTTCAAGCGCTGTGAACGCATCGGCTTCTTTGATTGCGATTTCTTCGTCTTATGCTTATACGGCGTCTAGTGCAATAAGTTCATCTGCTGCTTTAGTTGCAATATCTGCATCTTACGCATACACGGCTAGTTCAGCCATCAACGCTTCAGCTTCTTTAATTGCAACGTCAGCGTCTTATGCGTACACTGCCTCAAGTGCAGTGAATGCGTCTGCATCATTGATTGCAATTAGTTCAAGTTACGCTAATGCCGCATCAAATGCAATATCATCATCTTATTCTTATACTGCAAGTTCTGCTATAAGCTCATCATTCTCAACCGCGGCTAATGTAGCTTATTCCGGTACGGGATCTTTTACTGGATCGTTCTATGGAATACACACAGGATCTCTATTTGGTACTGCATCACAAGCTGTATCGTCTTCTTACGCTACTACATCTAGCTTTGCTATCAACGCATCGGCTTCTTTAAATGCCGTAAGCGCATCTTATTCTATATCTAGTAGTTACGTAGTAAGTAGTTCTTACGCTATAACTTCTTCTTATGCATTAAATTCGCAGCTATTAAATAATACTAGCTCACTTGTATTGGCCACAACAGGTTCAAATACATTTATTGGCACTCAAACAATAACTGGTTCTCTCAATCTAACTGGAAGCCTAAACATAACTGGTAATCAAACCTTTACAGGTATTGGAACTCAAATAGGTAATTCATATTTTACTGGTTCAGTTAATATCACAGGTTCTACAACTCAAACAGGTAATAATACAGTGATCGGTAACACTGTAATGAGTGGTAGCTTGACTATATCAGGCTCACAAGGAATATTTCCTTACAATACAAACATCTATGGGGATACGAGTATAAATGGTAATTTGCAATTTTTACCTGTATCGGCAAATGTTAATACATCAGTATCAGCATCTTACATTTATGTAAGTGGTTCTACAAGTGATTTATACTTTAGTCAAAACGGAAATGGGTATGCAAATACAACACGTCTACGTTGGATAGAGGGTAATTTATATACAGGGTTATTAAATGGTGGTGTGATGGCTACTCAATCTTCTACTGTATATGTAGTAGGTAGTGGTAGTGGTATTATTGTAAATTTAAATGCGAGTTTAGCTGATAATCCTTACCCAACTACACAATATGTAACCTGGCCTGATTTAACAGGAAGTATTAATGCCTTCACTTCATCTGCACAGCAATTATTTGCTGGTATTCAATCCAACGGAACGATATATGCTCAATCAACTCCTTTTAGTGACGGTCAACTTAACACATTAATTCCTGTTGGAGATGTGTTTTTTGCAAATAAGACATCAATTAATGGTGTAAAAACAGCTCCTTCTTTAGGATACGGTTGGAAACAAAGATCTAATATATTTTTACAAGCGTTTGGACCTTTAAAATTATCAGGTCTAACCCTAGCACCTAGTGGTTCTTCTACGGGTAGCTTAGTAGTAGGTAGTGGTACAGCATTTGCTGATGGTCAAAACTATGCTGTAGATCCAAATAACCCATCTTATATTGTAGACTCAGGTACTAACGTATCTAAAATAAATTATTATTACCAATCCGGTTCTAATTACTGGGTACAATTGACGAACGGCAATAATGGATACCAATCAATAGATCCAACTAAGTATAACAACAACGGTACGTTAACAGCTGTACCAGGAGGTCCTGCGGCACAGTGGAGTATCCAAAGGGTATTCTGGTTTCCTAATTCAGTAACAAAAACTATAGTTGTTTACTACGGTAATGCCACATACGCATCCGAAGCTAATGCACTAGCAAACATACCATTTGAACCTTTTGTAGAAGCTCCAAATACAGCAGCAAATGCAGTTTATTTAGGTGCTATTGTTATACAATCTACTGGTACTTTTACTAACGCAGCTACCTATACAATTTATCCAGGTGGGTTGTTTAGACAAGTAGGAGGATCAGGAGGTGGTGGTTCAACAGTAACAACTACTTTGGCAGGTTTATCGGACGTATCTATATCAGGTCAGACAAATGGTCAACCACTTGTTTGGAGTACAACTGCAAATAAATGGGTTAATAGTTCAACTTTAACTGCTACCTTGACAGGTAACGCAGATACTGCAACAACTGCTTCTTACGCTACGACTTCTTCGTACGCTTCAACATCGAGTGTTGCCATAAGTTCTTCGTACGCTCTAACTGCTTCTTACGCAGCAAACGTATCATTAACAGCATCTTACGCTTTACAGGCGATGAGTTCGTCTTACGCTTTAACTGCGTCTTACGCTTCTAATGTACCATTAACAGCATCTTACGCTTTACAGGCACTAAGCGCATCTTACGCTTATACTGCGTCTTCTGCTGTATACTCTTCGGCTTCTTTAATAGCGACTTCTGCGTCTTATGCTTATACAGCTTCATCCGCTATCAATTCGTCAGCGTCTTTAGTGTCAGTAAGTTCTAGCTACTCATTTACAGCGTCAAGCGCAATAAATTCTTACCAATCTCAAACCGCTTCTTACGCAATAGGATACCTATTGAGTTCAAGCTTTATATCATTTAGTGGTTCTTACAATACTGGATCTTTTACTGGTTCTTTCTACGGAGCACACACGGGATCTTTGTTCGGTACAGCATCGCAAGCAACTTCTGCGTCTTACGCTTCACAGGCATTAAGTTCTTCGTACGCTCTAACTGCTTCTTACGCAGCAAACGTTCCTTCTACTGCATCTTATGCATTACAAGCGTTAAGTGCATCCTATGCGTACACAGCAAGTTCTGCCATAAATGCATCAGCTTCATTGATAGCTGTATCTTCATCTTATGCTTATACAGCATCATCAGCCATAAATGCATCGGCATCATTGATAGCAGTGTCTGCTTCTTACGCTTATACTGCTTCAAGCACTATAAA
>Ga0316224_1003354_pt1 | contig 13301 bp, 11 predicted proteins | sample TBH18013metaG_FD_206254 | JGI IMG/M metagenome (GOLD analysis project Ga0316224, IMG submission 206254) | Freshwater microbial communities from Trout Bog Lake, Wisconsin, USA - TBH18013 | ecosystem: Environmental > Aquatic > Freshwater > Lake > Hypolimnion/Profundal zone | place: USA: Wisconsin... | reverse complement strand
GGGACCGGCCCATGTGGACGATACCGCCTATCTGCGGGTCTACGTCAACCAATTGCGGCAGAAGCTGGAGGACCAGCCCGCGCAACCCACCCTGATCGTCACCGAACCAGGCGTGGGCTATCGTCTGAAGCGCGGCGAATAAACCAAAGCAGCCGTGTTCATATCTGCAAAAGGGCCTTAATTTTGGCCTGGACATCCATTAAGACCTCAGCCGAAACCGCACCCTTCCGTACCGCCCCACGCGCCCGCCAATCTAAATTCTTGATTTGGTCGGCGAGCACGGCGCTTGGCGGATCGTCTGATATTACTACCTCAAAAACATAGCCCTTAATTTTAGATGTCAGAGGACAACAAACCATCATCCCCCGCGCGCCATTGTAATTTGAAGGCGAGATAACGAGCGCAGGGCGGTGTCCTGCCTGTTCGTGCCCAGCCTGAGGATCGAATTGCAGCCACACAATATCACCAAGATCCGGCGTATAGGCCATGATCACCAGACCTCGTGACCAATAGGGGCGCCAAAATCGACCTCGTCATGAAAGGATTCTGGCGTCATTTGGGCCAGGATGACGTCGAGCTTATAAATTTTGGCCTTGACCGGCTCAATGACAATTCGCCCCCCCTCTTCCTTTACCTCGACAGCTTGGTTGAGATGCATACCCGCAGCGGCCATAACGTTCGCAGGGATGCGAACGGAAGCACTATTGCCCCACTTTTTAACATGCACCACCATCACAACCTCCCTTGTATCAACATTTGTTTATACTAGCGCGGAGACGGCAATGTGTAAACAAATGTCGATACATGTGATTACGGTGTCAGATGCCGTAATGGGCCTTGCGCTAGGCGGTAGCCAGGCAGGCGGCTGTCCCCCAGAATGATGGTATATCAACGGGGTCCGGTTGCCCGGCCCCAAGCATCATCAGGGGACAGCCATGGACTACTATGCCGGGATTGACGTTTCATTGGAACAGAGCAGCATCTGCGTGGTGGACGCGCAGGGCAAAATTTTTCGTGAAACCAAGGTTGCGAGCGAACCGGAGGAGCTGGCAACATTTTTTCGAGGACTAAGCGTGACGCTGAAGCGTTGGGCGATGGAGATTGCCAAGCGGCGCGGCATGAAGCGCGCCATCGTTGCGCTGGCTCGTAAGCTCGCCACCGTGCTCCATCGCATGTGGATCGACGAAACCGACTTCCGCTTCGGCAAGGAGGTCGCCGCCGCGTAATCGTTATCACGTTTCGGGTTGGATCGAGAGGTCCAGCCCCCCGAAGTCCCGTCGCCGGGACGCGGAACCCGATGAAGCCGAAAGTGCACTTGTGCCTTTGAGCACGCGTCTCAGATCGGCTCTCGGGTTCCATCTGACAGCATGGTGTGGCGGTCCCGTACCGACCACGGACGGAAGCATGGTACCGGCGGCGAGATCATCATCAGGGGACTTGACTCCCAAAGGCCCATTACGGAAGTGCATTTATCGACGGACTGATTCTCCGTAATTCGTAATTCTCCGGATTACGGCGTGGGCTATCGCCTGCTGTAAAAAACCCAACAGATGGCCAAAGAGTGTCGATTTAGCTTGCGCTATGTACCATCATACGGTACATTGGGGCACATTAAATTGGTGTTATATTATTGATTTATATGGGGTTTAATATGATTGATTCGTTTAGAGATGACGAGCTTGAGCAATTTTTTAGGAACAATATCGTGGGAAAGGGGATTCCCGCATCTATTGCCGATTCATTATTTCGCAGACTTCAGATGTTGGATGACGCTCAAACGACAGCGGATTTGAAAAGTCCGCCAGGCAACCGATTTGAACCATTGCTTGGCAAGCTGGCAGGTAAGTTTTCCATTCGTGTTAACAAAAAATGGCGGCTCATTTTTGAATGGGGTGAAAAAAATGGAGCTAGCGCCGTCTACTTGGACCCGCACGATTACAAAGATTAACGGCCAAGGCTGACCTCAAGGAGCTAAAAATGATTAACACAGTTCGCAAACCGGATTCCGTTGGAGCAATTCTTCAAGAGGAATTCTTGGAACCAATGGGCATTACGCAAGATGCTTTAGCCGAGGCTGCTCACCTTCCTCGTAAACACATTAACGAGCTTTGCAACAATCGTCGTGCCGTCACAATCGATACTGCACTGATTTTGGCAAAAGCTTTAGGGACCAGCCCAGAATTTTGGATGAACACCCAGATCAGAAATGACCGTTGGAAGGCATTAAATGATCCTGAACGCGCGGCTAGGATTAACCGAGCTATTCCGGTTAAGGAGCACGTTCAGGCGTGACCTCCTGCTGAATGACAAGGTTAGAACGAGTCGTCACTCCCGGTAATCGTGGGCGATTCCCCGCCAGTCGGTGATCGTGCCGTCGACCGCGTCCCAGCAATCGGGACCAAGCGCCGACTTGCCCGCGCCTCCCGGTATGTCCAGCACGTAGGTGGGCTGCGCGATCCCCGACAACCGGCCCTTGAGGGCGCGGACCAGCGCTTGACCCTGGGCGATTTTCAAACGGAAATGTCCGGTGCCGGGCGCCAAATCGGGATGATGCAGGTAATAGGGTTTGACGCCAAGACGCACCAGGGACCGAAACAGCGCTTCGAGAATCGGGGCCTGATCGTTAACCCCGTTCAGCAGCACCGTCTGCGCCACCAGCGTCAAACCGCCCTGGCGCAACCGTCCAATGGCCTCCACCGCCGCCGCCGCAAGTTCGCGGGGATGGTTGACGTGAACGGACAGCCATGCCGCCTTGCCGGTTTCGAACGGCACCGCCAGCGCCCGGACCAGCGCCGGAGTGATCCGCTCGGGGTCGGCCACCGGAATCCTGCTGTGCCAGCGCACCACGTCCAAATGGGGAATGGACGCCAAGGCGGAACTCAGCTTGGCAATCCGCTCGGCGCCAAGCATCAGCGGATCGCCGCCGGTCAGGATCACCTCGCGCACCTGCGGAGCGTCGGCGATGTAGTCGAGCGCCGCGTCCAGAGCGTTTTCCGACAGGGTGGCGTCGGCATCGCCCACCTGTTCGCGCCGGAAACAAAACCGGCAATAGACCGGGCAGACCAGAACCGGCTTCAACAGCACCCGGTCCGGATAACGATGCACCACCCCCGGCAACGGACTGTGCGCGTCGTCGCCGATCGGATCGGTCAATTCATCGGCGGTTTGGATCAGCTCCCGTGCCGAAGGAACGAATTGCCGGGCGATGGGATCGTTGGGATCGCTAGGGTCGATCAACGCCGCCAGCATCGGCGGAATGGCGATGCCATAGCGCTCGGCCACCTTGTCCAGCCGTTCGGCCTGTTCGGGACGGACCAAACCCGCTTCGACCAGATCGGAAACGCTACGCAGCGTTTTGGCGGTGTGATAAGGGAGAGGACGGGACGACATGGATGTAGGACCTAACACCGATGCAGGATCAAGAATGGTGGTTGCCGCGAAACTTTGCGACACGTAAGGCGAATTTGGCCCTCCGGGTCAAGGCCATTGCCGCGCTGCGCGGATTTTTCGCGGCGCGGGACTATATCGAGGTGGAGACGCCGTGCCTGCAAATCTCGCCGGGCATGGAACCCCATCTGATGGCCTTCGCCACCACCTTGACCGACCCCTACGGCGGCAACGACCAATTCCTGTATCTGCATACCAGCCCGGAATTCGCCATGAAAAAGCTGCTGGCGGCGGGAATGCCCAAGATTTGGCAAATGGCCCATGTGTTCCGCAACAACGAACGGTCGGCCACCCATCACCCCGAATTCACCATGGTGGAATGGTATCAAACCCGGACGACCTTGTCCGATTGCATGGACGAAACCGCCGATCTGGTCCGCGCGCTGGCCGAAGCCATGGAACAACGCACAATGCGCCACGGCGGCAAGACCTGCGATCCGTTCGCGCCGTGGCGGCGCCTGTCGGTAGCCGAGGCCTTCGATCACTATACCGGCATCGATATTTTGGCCGTGACCGGCGACCGCGACCGTCTGGCCGCCCAAGCCGTCGCCATCGGCATCAGCGTCAGCCCGGCGGATGCGTGGGAGGACGTGTTCTTCAAAATCATGATGGACCGCATCGAGCCCCATCTGGGCGCGGACGTTCCCACCTTCCTGCATTCCTATCCGGTGGCGATGGCGGCCCTGGCCCGGCCCTCGCCCGCCGACGACCGCGTGGCGGAGCGCTTCGAGTTGTACGCCTGCGGCGTGGAACTGGCCAACGCCTTCGACGAACTGACCGATCCGGTCGAGCAGCGCCGCCGCTTCACCGCCGATATGGATCTGCGCGAACGGCTTTATCAACACCGCTACCCCGTCGACGAGGCGTTCCTGGCCGCTTTGGAACACGGTTTGCCGCAAAGCGTCGGCATCGCCCTGGGCTTCGACCGCCTGATCATGACCTTATGCGGTGCCGACAGCATCGATCAGGTGCTCTGGGCGCCGGTGGGATAAAAGCGTTTCGACTTCGGCCAACGCCGCCGTTACCCGTGCGGCGCGTCCGGCCAGGGCATCCTGTTCCAAGCCGTACAGAACCGTGGCCAAGCCCTTGTCGCCGATCATGGCGCATTTGCCGCCCATGGCGTGGGCGTGGGCGGCCAGCTCGGTCGCGGAACCTTGCGCCAGCGCCGCCAGCCTTTCCCCATCCAGTTCCATTTCCTTGGCGTATTGAGCCGCCAAATGCTCCAATCCGGGAGTGACCGTAAAACCGCTCACAAGCCCTTCTCGAAATCGGCTGGCGAACGCAAGTAGGCGTTGAACAAATCGGGCAGGCGGTTGGTCAAATCCGTCACCGGATCGTCCACGTCGAGTTTATAAGAGTGCGTCTTCTCGCAGAACATCTTGACCAATTTCTTGTTGCCGGGAACACCGAATATCTGCGCGAACTTATCCTCGCCCAACCGTTCGGACGCCACATTAAGAAAGACCGGTATCAGATTGAATTGCATGAATTTTACGATGCCGTTGATGGTTTCCGGGCCGATGATGTGCAGATGGCTGGCCATCTGTTCCAGATCCTTGGCGTTTTGTTCCTCGATGGCTTCCAGACGATCGCAATCCACGCACATTTCCCAGAAATTCTCGCCCATCTTTTCATACATGGTGGCGTGCAGGAAGTCGTAGGTTTCCTTGCCCAGAAACGCCACGCCCTTGGCCGCCAACGGTTGGGTATCCAGCATTTCGCGCATCATGCCGTCGGACAGGATTTTACGGGCTTGCTCCATGTTGTGACGGCCAATATCGGCCAATTGGGCGATGGCCTCGGGATTGCGCAACTGGGTGCAGCCGGACCCCAATTCGGTCAAAAGCTTCAAGGGGAGTTCGGCGAAATAGGGAATCAACGGCACTTGCCAATCGTAATTTAGATGCTCGTTGATGGCCTGATAGAACTTATCGGCCTGAGACGGAGCGGCCTTGGGCTGTTCGGCCTCGGTCCATTTTCCCTTGACCAGTTCACGCAGCTTGTCCAGCAATCCCCTGGCTTCGGGCTTGACCACGACCGATTTGGCGGCGCCGTCGTCGTCGGCCTTCCAACGCAGTTCGGAGTAGGCTTTGCAACCGGAGCGCACCACCATGGCGATGATCTGATCGACCGTGCGGTTGCACAGCAGCGGATAATCGTCGGTCAACACCGGTTGACCGTCCATGCCCACCACCAAATCCTGAAATTCTCCGCGTTCCTTGCGAAAGAGCTGGATGCACGCATAAAGCAAATCGGGATTGCTGACCACCGATTTATAGGGATCGGGGTATCCGCTCAATGCCGGAATCAGTTTGACCACGCGCTCCATCACCGGGCCGCGAATGGCCCTGACGATGGCTTTGCGGTTTTCGGCGTCCTTGTCGACGGGAGGCGTTTGCGTCGCGCCTCCGGTTTTCGCTGCTGCCATCGGGAAACCTACTGGGTCACAAGAGTTGGCGGCAATTGATTCATTTTGGCCAACAAATATTCCAAATCGTCGGCCTCGAACTCGACGCCCAAATCGCCGTACTGGGTCAAGATCCGCTCGATCATTCGGCGAGAGAATCGCTCGCGGTCATGAGGTTCGCCGTCATACTCCATTTCGGCGGACACGTCGATCGCCGCGCGCATGGCCCGGTGGAAGGCCGCGGGCAGGCCGGTCTTCTGGTAAATGGCGTCGAACCCGCGTCTGCCCGCGTCATGAATAAGCGTTCGAGCGTTTTCCACCTTGACCTTGGCCAAACGGGCCATGGCGATCTCGAAGAAATTAAGATCGCCCATGCAGACCGCGCGCAGAATGATCGAAGGCGTCAGTCGGCCGTTCTTTTGGAGATGCTCGACCAGTTTACCCACATCCGTGTTGGTTTCGTTAAGCCCCAACACGGCCATTTCGCGCGCCTGCACCAACAGGGAATCCACATGCTCGGGACTGAAGTCGCGCTGCTTGATCAAAAAGTCGCGGATGTTTTCCGACACCCTGGTCATCAATTCCTCGACCACCGTAACGGGCAGATCTTGCCGTTCCGCCAGCGGTTTGCCGACCGCGTCGCTGGAACCGAATTCATCGACGACCTTGTGAAGGGTCTGTTCGGAAATCTGGGCGCCCTCGTTGGCCACCAACGTGGCGACCACCTCTTCATTGTGGGTTTCCACCAAGGCGTCGGAAACCGCCGTCGACACATGAGACCGTCTGGCGACCGCCTGGGCTTTGTGAACTTCCTGCGAATGTACGATTTCGATCAAATCCGCGTCGGATAGAACCTCGGAAAATTGCAGGATCGGAAGCGCCACGTCCTCGACGTCCCGGGCCAGGGACATCGCCACGTCATGGGGAACGAATTGATTTTCCTTCAACTGCTTGGACAGCGCGGAGCGCACGCGCACCTCGGCGTCATTGACCATGACCCGAAAGATGTCTTCGGCCATTTTGCGCTCTTTGTCGCTAAGAGCGGCATGCTGCGACGCCAGCTTCCCGGCGATCTCGGCCCGAGTATCAGTATCAGGATTTGCCAACAACCTGGCAACGTCTTGTTCGTTAAGAGATTCCGGCACGGTATGAAACCTTATATTGCCCCTGATCGAAGGTCATTATATCCGCGAAACATCGCCGGGAACAACGGTCTAAAACCCATTTACGATGACTTTCGAAAAATTGTCGGGATTTATTGGCAATCGGACTGACGGCGGGATTTAGGCACAAGCACTTCAACCCGCGTTCCGTACCCGACTTTGGTCCGCACGATCACCGCGCCGCGATGGGCCATCACCACGCCGTGGATGATCGACAGTCCGAAACCGGTGCCCTGCCCCCGCTCCTTGGTGGTGAAGAAAGGCGTGAAAATCTGCGGAAGCACATCCGCATCGATGCCGGTTCCCCAATCTTCGACGCTGAAGGAAACGCAGTCCGACGGTTCGTCGACCCCTCCCTCGATCAGCCAATGATACCCGTCCTGATCCTGCCACGTTTCGACGCCGGTTTGCAGACCCGCCTTGACCCGTTCGATGAAACGGCGGCGCACGTCTTCGGTAAGGTGAACCGTTCCGATGGTCGTCAGCACCCGCCGTCCCTGCTTCATTCTGTACGAATCGCAGGCGTTGACGATCAAATTGACCAGGACCTGCCCCATGCGCGCGCGATCGACCCTGACATAATCGGCGGCCTGTTGGACCTGTACATCGACAACGAAGGCGGACGACAGCGAGGGCGGCAGCAGAACCTGGGCGTCCTCGAACAAAACGACCGGAGAACATTCGCTGAATTCCGAATGCGTCGATTTGGCGAAGACCAGGATTTGGTCGACCAGCGCCTTGCCCCGCTCGGTGGCGGCGATCACCCGGGCAAGATGCCGTCTGACGCTTTCCCAATCATGGGCGTCTTCGATGGCGAACTCGGTAAATCCCTGGATGGACCCCAGCAGATTATTGAAGTCGTGAGCGATCCCACCCGCCAAATGCCCCAGGGATTCCAGGCGCTGCGCCTCGACCGTTCGCAAGGCCATGCGCTGACGCAGCGCCACGTTTTCCTCGATGGCCCGTTTGGCCTCGATCTCTTCCGAGACATCCCTGATCATCGTATGGAAGATGAACGAGCCGTCGGCGAACCGTTCGGGTACGAAGAAATGGACTTCCACCGGCTTCCAACCGCCCAAGTCGTTCTTGATCCGCACGATCATATGGACGGCGTCGCTGATGCGCATGGCCTGCCAAGCGGCGACGCGGTTTTGCAGGTCGTCGGGATGAAGGATGGCGTCGATGGCCTTCACGCCCTCGCTTTGGATCGTTTGGGGGGGAATGCCTAGAATTTCATAGTAAGTCACCGAGGCGAACAGGCAATGCGGCACTTCGTCCTGTTTGAACCGCCACCGGCTGATGCCGATGGGAAAGGACACATCCAGAGAACCGTACATCCCTTCGGAAGCGGCTAACGTTTCCGATGGAACACCGCCTTTCGGCTTCCTTATGGGATTGCCGTTTTTCAGCACGTTAAGCCCCCCGATTTTTTTTTAAAACTATACCCTTCGGCACTGAAATATACAGATCATTTAATCTCCCCCCAGTCCAAACCAGCGACCGCGTTCATTCCGATAATGAAGATCGGGGTCGTAGAATTCCACCGGCAGGCTCAACTCCTTCGCCGCCATGGTTCCGGCCGCCGCCCGTATCTGAAAGGAGGCCACCAATTCATCATGGCGGGCCGCCACCGCGTCGACCTTGGCGGTGAACAGTTCCAACTCGGCGTTCAAGACTTCGATGACGGTCCTGGCCCCGGCCTTGGCTTCCTCCTTGACGCCGGTCAACGCCAATTGAGCGGCGTCGATCTGACTGGCGAACGAAACGACGCGGGCATGGGCGGCCTGAGCGGACTCCCACGCTTGTGTCGCCGCCTGAACGGCATCGCGCTTGGCCCGATCAACCTCGATCAGGCGCTGGCCCCAAAACTCTTTTTGTTCCCGCGCCCTGGCGTAGGTTGCCCCGCCTTCGTACAAGGGCATGCTGACCGTTACCATGCCTTCGGTCGATCTGGCCTGCGTCTTCGACAGGAATTCGTTGACATTGCGGCCGTAGGTTCCCCTTAGAGCGACCGTCGGCAGCAATTCTCCTTCGATGGCGTCGATGCCGTCGCGGGCCGAGCGGGCCTGCCAATCCGCTGCCTTGATCACGGGATTGCCGTCCAGGGCCGTCGAAACCGCTTGATCCAGCGAAGCGGGCAAAACCGGCGGGGCGCTGGGAAAATCAGGCTGTTCGGCCGGTCGGCCGATCAAAGCCTGAAAGGCGGCGCGGCTGACCTGCAAATTGCCCTCGGCGGCCCGGCGCCCGGCATTGGCGGAAGCCAGTCTGGCTTCGGCCTGGGCCACGTCGGTACGGGTCAGTTCCCCCTGTTTGTAGCGCGCGCGGGTCATGTCCAGGTCCTTGCCCAGAACCTGTTCGTTGTTGATGTTGAGCGTGACGATGGCGCTGTCGCGCGACACGTCGAGAAAAGCGGTCGCCGCCGCCAGCAAGACCTGATTTTCGGTTCCCGCCAATTGAGCGCGCGCCGCCTGCACCGCGTTTTCCGCCTGAGACGTTTGCGCTACCGTCCGTCCTCCCGAAAACAACGGCTGGGTCAGCACCACCGAGTAGTCCATGACGTTCCGCTCGGACCAGTCGGCGATCAGCGGCGAAAAATTGTTGAAATACTGACCCCGCCCCGCATCGCCGGTCACGATGACGGTTGGACGCCATCCCGAAAGGGCCTGCGGCACACGCTCGTCGGTCGAGCGCAGCCCGGCACGGGCCGACATCAACGCCGGATTGGAATTATACGCTGTGGAAAGTACGTCTTCGAGGGTCTCGGCGCGGGCGGCGGAATGACAGGATGCGATCCCGGCGACGACAAGAAAAAAAGTTACGTTACGCGGCATGGAATCAGGCTCCGAATTTTATATCTTTAAACCAGTCCCGAACGCCCAGGCGGATGATAACGAACGCGTTCAAAAGTGCAAGCCCGGCTTTTTGTTTTGCCTCCCTTGACAGGACCATCGCCAGCGCGTAAAAGCTCGGTCCTCACGTTTACCGGCACGAAAACGCCGGTAGGTCGGATCGGCCGGGTGGCAGAGTGGTTATGCAGCGGACTGCAAATCCGTGGACGTCGGTTCGATTCCGGCCTCGGCCTCCAATCCTAGGAATCCAAACGTGATCGAATTTCGGAGACCCTTGCGGGTCACCATTCGGGAGTAGCTCAGCCGGTAGAGCAGGCGGCTGTTAACCGCCTTGTCGGGGGTTCGAGTCCCTCCTCCCGAGCCAGTACAGTCAAGGGGTTGCACGAGAAATCGGGCAGCCCCTTGATGGTTTTCGGAGGGGGAGCGAATGAAGATTTTTCATAAATTCATTATTACAATGCTGCTGTCGCCGACCGTCTTGATCCTGCTTACCCTTTCAATCGGATCGGCCGTGTGGTTCTACCTGTCTTACCAATGACGCGCGCCCCCGACCGACGAACGATGATTCTCTAATCGTTCGGTGAAATCAGCAAATCGTCCAGACCGTTCAAAACGATTTCAACCAATTCCGTGAATTGATCCACCGTCTTTACGTGAATCGGACCATGATGGCGGCGCTGCTTGTGCATCAGGTCACTCGCCATCACATTCGCCTGATGGACGTATTCGCCGATTTCGGCGTATTCTTCCAGCAACCCGTAGCGCGCCCGACCGCCCCCGTTGTACCAGGATTGGAATTGCCGCAACGGCGCGTCGACCGCCCCCCCGCCCGGATCGCCCCGGCCGGAGTGTTCCGCGAACACCAAATCCGACCATTGACGGAAATTTGATTTGCCGAACAACAGGGGGATGTCGTCGTGGCCGTGCCGCCCTTTCTTGATGCCGGTCCACATCGGACTTGGACGCCATTGTTTCGCCCACGGGACAAAGTCCTTGGCGGGCATCGGTTTGGCGATTCCGTACCCTTGGGCCAATTCGCATCCCAGACAAAGCAGCGCCACGCCCTGATCGACGGTTTCCACCCCTTCGGCGATCACCTTGCGCCGGAACGCCTCGGTCAAACCGATGATGCCTTCGACGATGGCCAGATCCTCGGCGTCCTTGAGCATATCGCGAACGAAGGATTGATCGATCTTCAAGGTATCGGCTGGCAGCCGCTTGAAATAGCTGAGCGACGAATAACCGGTGCCGAAATCGTCCAGCGAGAAGGTCACCCCCAGACGCGAACATTCGTCGATGATTCTTGACACCTGCTCCACGTCCTCAAGCGCCGCCGTTTCCAAAGCTTCCAGTTCGAAGCGTCCATGGGGCAGCGAGCGGCAATTGAAAAGCTGGCGCTTCAGATCCTCGACGAATTTCGGTTTAAGAACATGACGGGCGGCAAGATTGACGCTGACCGAGACGTCGAGCCCTTCCTCCTGCCACTTGGACAATTGCTGCAACGCCTCGCCGATCACCCAATCGCCCAGCCCGGCGATGGCGTCGGTCCCTTCGATGGACGGCAGAAAGCTGCCGGGATACAACAGACCTTGCTCGGGATGATTCCAGCGCACCAGGGCTTCGGCTCCGATCACCTTGCCTTGCCGCATGTTGACCTTGGGCTGGTAGTGCAAAACCATCTCGCCGTTGGCCAAGGCCGCTTCGAAGCGGCGGGCGAACAGATGGTGGGAGCGCGCCCGATTCTCGCTGTCGGTATCGAAGAAGGTGAAGGTGTTCTTGCCCATTTGCTTGGCCTTGTACATGGCCTGATCAGCGTTGCGCAGCAGCGTATCGGGGTCGTCGCCGTCGGACGGATAAAGGCTGATCCCCATGCTGGCGGTAATGGAAACGGTTCGATCGCCGATTTGCACCGGACCGCAGATGGACTCCATCAGCCGATTTACGGCGACCTCGCAGGTATCGTCGTTCTCCATGCCCAGCAAAATCAGCACGAACTCGTCGCCGCCCAGGCGGCCCACCGTATCGCCGGTGCGTAGACAATCTTGAAAACGCTTGGCCATGGCGACCAGAAGCTGGTCGCCGACATCGTGACCGAAGGTATCGTTGACCGGTTTGAACCCGTCCAGATCCACATAGCAGATGGCGAACACTTGGCCCGTGCGCAAGGAATGGGCGATGGCTTGGCGCATGCGGTCGACCAGCAGCAGCCGATTGGGAATTTGCGTCAAGGAATCGTAGTGGGCGATGCGTTCCAGTTGCTGTTCGTGTTCCTTGATCCAACTGATGTCGCTGAACACGCCCACATAATGCGATATCTTGTCGTCCTGATCGCGCACCGCCGAAACGGTCAGAAGCTCGGCGTAGACGTTGCCGTCCTTATGCCTGTTCCATATTTCGCCTTTCCAATAGCCTTCATCGACCATGGCTTTCCACATGGTGGAATAAAAGCCCTGCCCCTGCAAACCGGATTTCAAAACCCGCATGTTCCTGCCGACGATATCGGATCGGTCGTAGCCGGTGATGTCGGTAAATGATTTGTTGACGTCGATGACGTTCCCGTCCTTGTCGGTGATGACGATGCCGCCGTGGGAATGTTCGAACACGCTGGCGGCCAGACGCAGATGGGCCTCGTTCTCGCGCACCGAGGTGATGTCGCGGGCGATGCCCAGCGTTCCCGTCACTCTTCCCTCGGCGTCGATCATCGGCAGTTTATCGACCTGCATCAGAATCTTGCGGCCTTCTTCAATGGCGGGCAGCCAAATCTCGTATTGGCTTTCCTTTCCGGACATCACGATGTCGCGTTCTTTTTTCTTGATGAAGTCGGCGGTTTCCCGATCGAAATAGTCGTAGTCGGTCTTGCCCAGAATTTGGTCTTCCGCGACTCCCAGAATGCGCTCGACCTGATAATTGCAAAGCTGGTAGACGCCGTTCAAATCCCTGAGATAAACGCAGTCCGGAATGGTGTGCAGCACCTGCTTCAGCAGCATCCGTTCCGTTCGAAGCAGTTGTTCGGCATTGACGCGATCGGTCTCGCTGCCGAACCGATCCAAACCGAAGCCGATATCCACCGCCATTTCCAACAGCAGTTGTTGCGAGGTTTCGTCAAAGGCGTCGACTTCGTCGGAATAAATGGTCAAGACGCCGGCCACCGCCCCCCGGCTATGCAGCGGAACCGCCGCGGAGGCGCGCCAGCCGTAAGTCCTGGCGCGGTCGTGCCATGGGGCGAGACTGGGATCGCCCATGAAATCCTGGCACCATACGGCCCGGTCCTCGCGCACGGCGACGCCCGACGGCCCGTGCGACTTGGTATCTTCGGCATCCAGGGGAATGTCCAGTCCTTCGACGTAATCGCATCCGGCCCCGTAATAGGCGACAGGAACCAAACGTTGGGTCGCCGTGTCCACCCTCCCGGCCCACGCCATTTTCATGCCGCCC
>Ga0316224_1003349_pt1 | contig 13310 bp, 11 predicted proteins | sample TBH18013metaG_FD_206254 | JGI IMG/M metagenome (GOLD analysis project Ga0316224, IMG submission 206254) | Freshwater microbial communities from Trout Bog Lake, Wisconsin, USA - TBH18013 | ecosystem: Environmental > Aquatic > Freshwater > Lake > Hypolimnion/Profundal zone | place: USA: Wisconsin... | reverse complement strand
TGCTGTCAAATTCTCAAATCCACTAGAATGGGTCAAGAAGGTGTCGCAATGATTCCCCTCGACCAGATGACCGACGAACAATTCGAGCAGCATACGATTGAAGTTCTGCAGAAGGAGCTTGGGCCGTATGGGATGGCGCGCTTTCTCCGCACCTTCCGGCGCGGGACCGCGGACTATACCCGCGACCGGCTTGGCTGGCTGGGCGGAGTAACGGTGGATGACATCCTAAAGGAATCCCAGAAGCAGGCATAGAAGAGCCCTACCCAATCACCGCCACCTTCGCCCGCTTCCCCAGCCGCACCGTCAGCCGCGTCGGCAGCTTCTCCAGCGGCAGCGTCGCGTTCGTATAGGCTTCCCCATCCAGCTTCACAGCCTTTTCCGCCAGCTTCCGGCTGGCTTCCGAGCCACTCGCCGCCAGCCCCAGGTGCACCAGCAGCTTCGGAATCCGAATCGCCAGTTGCCCCGGCAACCCCGCCGGCCCAACCAGATCCGCATACGCCACGGCCACTTCCTCCAGGTCTTCGCTCACGGCCTTCTGCTGGAACATCAGCGCCCAGTTCTCATCCGCGCGGGCAGCTTCTTCCTGCGAGTGGAAGTCCGCCACAATCGTCCGCGCCAGCCGCTTTTTGGCCTCCATCGGGTGCAGCGTGCCCGCGGCCACCTGCGCCTGCAGGGCCTCCACCTCTGAGGTTCGCAGGTCCGTCAGCAGCGTCCAGTAGCGCCACATCAGCGTGTCGGAGATGCTCATCAGCTTCCCGTACATCTCCCCTGGTGCCTCGTGGATGCCAATCGCGTTGTTCAGCGACTTTGACATCTTCTGCACCCCGTCCAGCCCCTCCAGAATCGGGTTCATCAGCACAATCTGCGGCTTCTGCCCGTACACCCGCTGCAGCTCGCGCCCGCACAGCAGGTTAAACTTCTGGTCGGTCCCGCCCAGCTCCACATCGCACTCCAGCGCCACCGAGTCATACCCCTGCATCACCGGGTACAGGAACTCGTGCAGGCTGATGGGCTGCTCCGCCTGGTACCGCTTGTGGAAGTCGTCGCGCTCCAGCATCTGCGACACCGTAAAGTTCGCCGCCAGCCGAATCGTCCCCTCAAAGCCCAGCTTGTCCAGCCACTCAGAGTTGAACCGCACCTCAGTCTTCTCGCGGTCCAGAATCTGGAAAACCTGCTCCTGGTAGGTCACCGCATTCGCGTTGATCTGCTCCCGCGTCAGCGGCTTGCGCGTAACGTTGCGCCCCGTGGGGTCGCCGATGAGGGAGGTAAAATCGCCCACCAGAAAGATCACCTGATGCCCCAGTTGCTGGAAGTGCCGCAGCTTGCGCATCAGCACCGTATGCCCCAGGTGCAGGTCCGGCGCAGTCGGGTCAAAGCCCGCCTTCACCCGCAGCGGGCGCCCGGTCTTGCGGCTCTCTTCCAGGCGCTCGCGGAGGTCAGATACGCGGATAATCTCGGCTGCACCCTTTTGCAGCAGGTCCAGTTGTTCGTCGACAGGGAGAAATTGTGCCATGGCACTTCCAGTATAGATTTCCGGGGCGAGGCGGCGCGCCAGATACGGCTGTGGTCAATCCGGGTCAGCGCAGCCCGCCCCGCGGGTGCGAGGCTTTCCTTATCTGCGAATCACCGGCATCGGTTCCGGCGCAGGTGAGATTCAGGAGCGGCTTGGCAATCTCCCGATGTGGGAGTGCTCCCGCAAACCTGTCAGGGTCAGCGTTACCAGCAAATTGGAGAAACACGATGAAGTCTTATTGGAAGGCAGCGACACTGCCGGTTGTTTTGCTCGCTCTCGGGTTGGGAGTATCAGGCTGCAAGCACAATGCGGATGCGCAGACGGCGGTACCGGACGGTGGCGTGCAGGCTGCACAGCAGGATCCCAACGATCCCGCAAACGCGAACCTGGCACCGGTAAGCGCAACCGCACCGGCTCCTCAGCAGAACCAGCAGCCCCAGCAGAACCAGCAACCGCAGCAATCTCAGCAGAGCGCCGTGCGCCAGAACTATCAGCAGCAGGCTCCCCCGCCGCAACAGTATTCCAACGGCAACAATTACGACAACGACGTCAATGACACGCCAGTCGTCTATGCCCAGGAAGCCCCGCCCATGCTGCCCGTCTACGAGCAGCCGGCCATCCCAGGCCCCGGATACCTCTGGACCCCCGGATACTGGAATTACACCGACTCGGACTACTACTGGGTCCCGGGCGCATGGATCATGCCGCCGTATGTCGGCGCGCTTTGGACTCCCGGATACTGGGGCTTTTCCACCGGGCGCTACGGCTTCCACCGCGGCTACTGGGGCCGATACATCGGCTTCTATGGCGGCGTGGACTACGGCTTCGGATACACAGGACGCGGCTACCAGGGCGGCTACTGGCGCGGCAACGACTTCAGCTACAACATCTCCGTAAACAACGTCCACAACCTGCGCAGCGAGTATGTCTATAACCACCAGGTCGAGGTAGGTATCTCGATTGGTGGCCGTGGCCGCGTCAGCTACAACGGCGGCCCTACCGGTATCCAGGCAAGGCCTATGCCGCAGGAGATTGCTGCCTACCGCGCACCCCACAACGCTCCCATGCGGTCGCAGTTGGAACTGGCGCGGACCGCTTCCACCAATCGCTCGCAGTTTGCCAGGGTAAACCAGGGCAAGCCGACCATGACCGTGGCAGATCGGCCCATGCAGGCCGATCGCGGAATTCGCCCGGCACCCGTCATGCGGCAGATGCCCGCAGTCACCGGGCACCCCGTTCCGGGCACCAATCCTCACCCCATGGAGACAAATCGGCCTGGAATGAACGGAAACCAGGGTATGAGAAGCAACCAGCCGGCGGCCCGTCCACAAGCTCCGCAGCAGCAAACTCGGCCGCAACCTCAGCAACAGGCCAGGCCCCAACAGCCGCAAGCTCGGCCCCAGCAGCAAGCTCGGCCCCAGCAGCAGCAGGCTAAGCCGCAGCCTCAGCAGCAGGCACGTCCACAGCAGCAAGCCCGGCCTCAACAGCAGGCAAGGCCCCAGCCGCAACAACAACCACGGCCTCAGCAGCAGCAGGCCCGCCCTCAGCAGCAGGCCCGCCCTCAGCAGCAGCCACGCCCGCAGCAGCAGGCAAGACCCCAGCAGGCACGCCCAGAGGGCAACAAAGCCGCTCCGGAAAAGCCCAACGAAAAGCCCCGTCCCTAACCCGATTGGCCCGAGTCCGGGCTAAAAAATGAACGCGGCGACCGCAAGGTTCGCCGCGTATTCCTTTGCAATCTCAGTCGGCAGCTTTGCTGCGCAGCGCTTCCGGCGTCAGCGCGTCCACGTGGCGCAGGTTCGGGAACAGCCACGACCACACCCCCGTCACCACCAGCGCACCCACCCCGCCGGCCACAGTCGCCCGCACCGCGCCCATCCAATGCGCCGTCAGCCCGCTCTCAAACTCCCCCAGCTCATTCGATGCGCCAATAAACAGGGAGTTCACCGCCGAAACCCGCCCCCGCATCTCAATCGGCGTCGCCAGTTGCAGCACCGAGCTCCGGATAACCACCGAAACCATGTCCGCCGCGCCCACCACAAACAGCGCCGCCAGCGACAGCGGCAGCGATCGCGAAACCCCGAAAACCACCGTCGCCACGCCAAAAATCCCCACACACGTAAACAGCTTCGCCCCCGCCCTCCGCTGCAGCGGGAACCGCGTCAGCAGAAAGCTCACCAGCAGCGCCCCGGCCGCCGGCGCCGCCCGCAGCAACCCCAGCCCTCTGGGCCCGGTATGCAGAATATCGCTCGCAAAAATCGGCATCAGCGCCACCGCCCCGCCCAGCAGGACCACAAACAAATCCAGCGAAAACGACCCCAGCAGAATCGGCGCCCGCCGCACATAGTCAAAGCCTGCGAAAATCACCTTCAGCGTCGTCGCCCGATGCTCCAGCCGCCCCAGCCTCACCGACAGGCTCCCCACCAGCACCAGAAAAATCACCAGCGTCGCCAGCGTAAAGCAGTACACAATCCCCGGCCCGGCCAGCAGCCCATCAGCCAGCCACGCCAGCGGCAGCGTAAACAGCAGCCCCCCAATCGCCGGCCCGGCAATATTCGCCACCTGGAAAATCGCCGCTCCCCACGTCACCGCGTTCACAAAATGCTCTTTCGGCACCAGATGCGGAATCAGCGCGGACGCCGCCGGCCCCGAAAACGCCCGCCCCATCCCAATCAGGAACAGCACAGCATAAATCAGCCAGATATTCCGCGACCCCGTCAGCGCCAGCGTCAGCAGCGCCCCGGTGGCAAAAATCTGCAATCCGTAGCAAAGCAGAATAATCCGCCGCCGGTCGAAACGGTCCGCCACATGCCCCGCCGGAATCAGAAACAGCAGCGCCGGCAGAAACAGCGCCAGCCCCGTATTGCCCAGGTCCAGCGCCCGGTGCGTAATCGAATACACCTGCCACGCCACCGCGACCGTCTGCGCCTCGGCGCCCATAATCGCAGCCAGACGCGCCCCCTGGTACCGCCGAAAGTCGCGCGATGCAAAGGCAGAAGCTGTACTGGAGGAGGTTCCTGGGGAAGACATGCTCTGCTTTGGTTATACGCCGGACCACGGGAAAACGCGATCCGGCGCAACCTGCGCTACTGGCGCGGAGAGAAGTAGCCCTTCTTCGCCCTCACCTGGTAGTTCCGGTTGTAAGCGTAGAGGTAGATGGGGCGGAAACTCCCGTCGCGCTTGAAGTCTGCCGGGGAGTAGGTCAGCAGATACTGGCTGCGCAGCGCCTCGCCAATCGAGTCAAAGCTCACCCCAATCTCGTCAATCGAGGGCGGGAAGAACGCCTGTCCGCCGGTATCGGCCGCCAGCTTCTCAAGGATGCCATCACCCTTGCCGCGGCTCGGCGTCCAGTTGGTCGAGATGGCGTAAACAATCGTCTCCGCCCGCTGGCACATCTTGATGGAGTCGTCCAGATACGCCCTGCTCTGGTTGTCGTTCCCGTCCGTCACCAGCACAATGGCCCTGCGCACCGGGTCCTGTCCACGCGAAACATCCAGCAGCTTGTCGCGGCAGGCCGTGTACACAGCGTCATACAGCGCCGTACCGCCGCCCGGCCGCAGCTTGTTGATGCCCGTGCCAAGCAGGTCAAAGTTGTTGGTCCAGTCGGTCACCACGGTCGGCGTGGAATCAAATCCCATCACAAACGCGCGGTCGCCCCGGGCCTTCAGCACCTGAAGCAGAAACTCGTTGGCCGCCTGCTGCTCAAACTGGAAGCGCGAGCGAATCGAGGTCGAAGCATCCACAAGAATGCCCACGCGCAGCGGCAGATTGGTCTGCTGGGCAAAGTAGTTCACGTGCGCCGGCGCCTTGTTGTCGTCCAGCAGCGCAAAGTCGCTCTGCTTCAGGTTCGGGATGAATGCGCCCTTCTTGTCCGTCACGGTGAAGATCAGGTTCACTTCATCCACCTGGGTCACGATGGTCGGCGTCTTGTCCTCCTCCTGTGCCGGGGGCTGCTGGGCAGCAGCGGGCGTTGCCGCAGGCTGCTGGGCGGCCGGCGCGGGCGCCGGGGAGGAAGCGGGCTGCTGGGCGAAAGCAGAGGGGATGCCGAGAGCGCAGGCCACAAGGGCCGCAATAGAAAGGTGTCTGGTCATTGCCTTCTCATTTTATCAAGTGAGACGCGCGTGCCGCGGAAGGGTGAGTCCCGACCGCGTCAGGAACGCAGCCGGGCGAGGAAATCGTTGAGCTCGGCAGGCAGCGGCGAGCTCAGTTGAATCAGCGCGCCCGTCCTTGGATGCGTAAACTCCAGCTCCGCAGCGTGCAGAAAATTGCGCCCCAGCGTCAGGAATTCCCGCGCAGATTTGCGGTTCGGGTCAGGATGCTGGGCAGTCTGCTGCGCAGCCGCCCCGTACAGCGTATCCCCCACAACCGGGTGGTGCACATGCGCCATATGCACTCGAATCTGGTGCGTCCGCCCCGTCTCAATCCGAACTCTCGCCAGCGTGAACCGCCCAAATCGTGTCGTCAGCCGCTCAACAACCCGGTAGTGCGAGACGGCGGCCCGCGCCCCATCCAGCTTTCGAGTGGTCATGCGGGTGCGGCGCACGGCATCGCGGCCAATCGGCGCCTGAATCGTCGCCCCGTCTTCCGTCAGGTGGCCTTCCACCAGCGTGACGTAGGTCTTCGTAACCTTCCGGTCTCCGAAAGCCGCCGCCAGCTTCTCATGGGCTTCGTCGTTGCGCGCAATCAGAATCAGCCCGCTCGTCTCCTTGTCCAGCCGATGCACAATCCCCGGCCGCAGCTCCCCGCCCACCCCCGACAGCGTCGCAAACCGATGCAGCAGCGCGTTCACCAGCGTCCCGCCCGATCGCGCCTCGTCCGTTGCGCCAGATCCCGCGTGCACCATCATGCCCGCAGGCTTGTTGATCACCGCCAGGTCCTCGTCCTCGTACACCACATCCAGGGGAATATCTTCCGCCCGGGCTTCCAGCGGAGCCACTTCGGTTTCCCCGGTCACGGTCACGGATTCGCCGCCACGCAGCTTCAGCGAGGCCTTCTCCAGCTTCCCGTCCACCATCACCGCGCCATCTGCCACCAATTGCTGAATGCGCGAACGGCTCACGGTGACAAGCTCACCCACAAGAAACTGGTCGAGACGCCAACCGGCGGCCTCAACAGGAACAGAAAAAAGCTGCGTATCAGCCATGAAGGGCTCCTGACGGAGTAGCGGGCGGGTTGCCCCTGGGGTTGGGATTCAGGTCGGCCAGCAGAACGCCACCGAAAAGAACGAACACAACGGCAACCAGTTGGGGCGCATCCGCGCGGCCATGCAGCACAACGCCACGCCCCTCCCAGTCGCGAAAATTCTCCGTGAGGAAAAGAACAATTCCGGCGGCAATCAGCGCCAGCCCGGCAATATCTCCTGTGCGGCGGCCCGGCAGCAGACGCGGCATCAGCCACGCCAGCCCGGCAATCACCAGCGACCCCACAGCCGCATACGCCTGCACCGGATGCAGCGCCACGCCAAGCGGCGTTCCAGACCACCGCGCCGCATACGTGCTGGAGTAAGTCACAGCCCAGGGAATCGACGCATCCGACCCGTACCCGCTGCCGGCCAGCAACGCGCCCAGTTGCTCAAAGACGATGCCCAGCGCCAGCGGTGCCGCAAGCGCATCCGCCACCGCCAGCACCGGCAACCTTGCCCACACCAAATAAACCCCCGCAGCAATCGCCGCACCGCCAATGCCAATCGCCGCCAGCAGCGGATGATGCACCAGCGCCAGCGCCAGCAGCCACCGCGGATGCACGCGCAGATTGCTCAGGTTGATCACTATCAGCGTCAGGCGCGAGACCACCAGCGCCGCAAAGACGCCCAGCACCAGAATGTTCCACAAAGGGCGCGGGTCCAGCGCCGAAACCCGCGCCGTCCAGTGCGAAAGCGCAAGCGCAGCCAGCACTCCCACGGCGGCAAGCACACCGTAGCTGGGAATTGCGATAACGCCGAACTGGAAAAGGACGGGATGCACGGAGTGGCCTGTCTGCGTGGAAAAGTGCGGCCGGTAGCCGCTTCCGTTCAGGTTGGAAAGAAACGGCGACAGGGCAGCAGAAAACCGACCCGCTGGGCCGTGGACCAATGTGCTGGTGAACCCGTCCTAAGACGGTGGAGCTCTCCGCGGTACATTAGGCATCCCGGACTGGCGGGCACGGCACACAATACCGATTTTTCGAGTCGAGCCCCTGTTCAATGAATGTTGGTTCAACCAGCGTTGATTCGTCCACCTGCTTTGCAGGCCGGTCTCTAGGCTGGATACTAGGGCACCCAGCCCGTCAGGTCAAGTTTTCGCCCCTACTGCCCGGCAATCGACCGGGCAATCCCCGATGCAATTGGGATTTCAATCGTCTTGCCCTGGTAGGCCGTAACCATCAGGCCAATCCATGCCACCAGCGTTAGGATGCTCAAAACACTCGAAATAGCCCCGTGCACCATCCAGGTCCCCACAAAATGAGAGGAGAACCAGAAGGCCGTGAGCACAATCCGGACGATGTGCAGTGCGCCAAAGACCACGATGGACTGCGCGGCATGGAAGCGGACCGCCGGGCGCTTGTCAATCAGGATGAAGATGATCCCCGTCAGCCAACCCAGCACGTAGCACAGGAACGATGCGACGTTCTCCTGCATTCCCACCCCGGCCGGCGGCATCGGATACGGCGGCGGCGGGTATTGTCCCGGCGGCGGCGTATACGGGGGCTGTGCTGCGGAATACGGCGGTGGCTGTGGCGCAGCAGCCGGCGGAGGCGGCGGTGGAGGCGCAGCAGAGCTGGAAGCCGCTGTGTTGATAGGCGCGCCGCACTTGGCGCAGTTGGCCGTGCCGTCAAAGGCAGGGGTACCGCAGTTGCCGCAGGAGGTCATAAGCGTACCTGACTTTCCAGCCGGAACCGGCAAGGTACCGGCATGTAGATAGATTTTTTTGAAGCCAGTAATAGGACACCAGAACGCTACCGCACAGTGCGGCAACCGTCAACGGGAATCTTGCTGACGGGCTTGCGGAAGCTGCCCGGAGGACTAAGTGCCCGGTGAGCCGGCGGTAGACTTTGTAGCCGCGGTACGGCGCAGCAACTGCCCAATCTTTCCGTCCAGGTCGGCGTCGCCCACATGCTGGTCTTCCAGAATGCCATCCGCGTCAATCGTGAAGGTCGTCGGAACTGCGGTCACGCCAAATACCCGAGCCATCGGGCCATGGTCGTCCCCATCACGGTATTGCAGCCAGGTCATCTCATGGTCGCGGACAAAATCTTTCCACTTCGCGTCATCCTGTTCCGAATCAATGCTGACAGAAAGAATCACGAAGGGCTGACCCGCATATTTCCGGTTCAGCTTCTGAACATACGGAAGCGCTTCCTTGCACGGGCCGCACCAGGTCGCCCAGAAATCGAGCAGAACTACCTTTCCGGTGAGGCTTTCCAGGGTGACCGTCTTGCCATCCAGCGTAGTCACGCGGAAGTTGGGCGCCATCCTCGCACGTGCCAGCTCCGGACGCTCCGCATAACGCTTTGCCCTCGGGTAATCCAGGTCTTCCGGCTTGGCCGCGGCAAGATACGCTAGAAAACGCTGTCGGGCATCGTCGTCGCGGTGCAGGTGGGCCAGGGCCAGGGCATCCCCATACAGTGCGGAAGTGCGGTTGGGCTGGAGTTCGAGTGCGGCGCGAAAATCGGCGTCGGCAAGCTCAAACGACTTGTCCTTCTTGGTGCTGATGCCCTCCGCCACCCCCGTCTCACCCAGCCACGTATGGAGCTGGGCCTTGTCCGAAGCTGCCGTCACGATTGCCAGCAAAGCCTCGGCCTCCTCGCGGGCATCCTTGAAGTCGTTGGCCTGCCGTGCTGCCTTGTAACCCTGCAGCTTGCAAGAGGCACACTGGCCGCCGTCCTGCTTGTCAGCCTTGGCAAACAGTTCCACCGCGAGCATAAAGTGCCGCTGCTTCAGTTGATCGGCAGCCTCGGCATACGTCTTGGCAGCTTTCGGGTCTTGCGGCGGCAGGTAGGCAGCCGTCTGGGCCGCTGGCGCAGGAGCGGGTGCTTGTGCTGCCGCCACCGAAAGCAGAACGACCGGAGTAAACGCAAGGAGCCATGCAAAACGAAGAGAAGAAAGTCTGGAACGCATGAGGGGCGCATCCTTCCAAAAATAAGTACCGATTTAGCCCCCACTTTAGCACAGGCTGACTGTCCAGCCACCTGGGGGATTTCACCTCGTCGTGGCGTGACCAGCCAGGGAATTCAGCGCGTCGAATCGGTCCGGGCAGAGTCCGCATCCAGCAGCAGCGTGTCCAGCAGCCGGTTCAGGCTGGCCGCGCGAGCCTGTATCCGCTCCAGTTCCTGGGATTCGTCCTGCGACTGCCCCGGTCCCGGAAACGGAACCGTCCTCCCCGGCTGGTGAGGTGCGTTGTCCAGTGCTTCCAGCTCGTCTTCCGCCCGCGTCAGCTCATCAGCCAGGTTCAGTGCCGCCAGCACGGCAACCCGCAGCGAGTCAGCCGTCCGCCCCGCAGCGGCAACCGCACGCATGCGCTCATCCACCCGCGCAGCCAGCCGCCGCGTACGGTCCAGATCGCGGCCAGAGAGATGGTACGTCTGGTCGTAGATTTCTACGGTCACAAAGCCGGATTGGGGCGGTTGCGGGGCCATGGTTCCTCGGGGTGTTGGCTAAAGTTCCAGCGAATCGAGCTGGGTGAGCAGCCGGTCGACGCGCTGCTTGATCTGTTCCCGCTCTTGGCGCAGCAGGTCCACTTCCTGTTGCAACCGGTCCACCAGCGGCAGTTGCTCCAGAACATCCGCCTCATACGCGGCCAGCTTCTCTTCCGCTGCAATCCGCGCCAACCGCTCCCGGCGAACCAGCTCCACCGCCTGCAGAACGCGCTGCTCCAGCGACGAAAAATCATCCGCAGATTTCCCCGCCGCGCTGCTTGGCGCAGCAATCGGAATCGGCGCAGGCGCAGCAATCGGTGTTGGCTCCGCAACCAGAACCGGCCTCGGCGCGGGAGTTGGGACTGGGACTGGGGCCGCCACCGGCTCCGACGCAAAAACCGCAGCCGGCGGCGCAATGGCAATCGGCGCAGGCGCGGCAGCCTGTACTGCCACCGGCACCGCAGCAACCACAGCTTCCGGCTCGGCCTCCGGCAGCGGCGGCGGAACAAACGGCGCGACCGGCCCCGACTCCAGATGCAGCGCAAAAGAGTCCGGCTGCCAAACCCGCACCGGCGCCTCAGCAGCAGCAGGCGTAACCCGGATCTCCGGGATTGGCTCTGGCTCGCCCTGGTTAAAATCGTCGCCAAAGTCGAAGCCGGTATCAATCTCAACCGGCTCCTGAGCCTTCAGCGCAAATTCTTCGTGTGTTTCAGGGGACGAGGACGGGAAAAATTCCATGACTGACTCCGTAAATGAAAGACCGCACAGCGCGGGCATACTTGGGCCCAGCGCCTTGTGGGGAGTATATGCCGGATTGCTCTGGAAAAGCCGACCAAATCCCGCATTCCGGCTCAGCTCCCCCTCAGCCAGAGCAATAGCCGCCTACGCCCGCAGCCTTCCGCCCACCTGCGTAACCGCCTTCAGCACCGCCGCCGAAAAGCCCTGCAGCTCCTCATCCCGCAGCGTCCTGTCCGTCGCCTGGAAGGTCGTCCCCAGCAGCAGCGAGTACTCACCCGCAGCCAGCCCGGCCACCGCCTTCCCCTCGCGCGCAACTTCCCGCACACGCCAGTCAATCAGCTCCGGAATCCCCGTCTGCCCCAGCGCATCATCCAGTTGCGCCCAGTGCGCCGCCGGCGGCAGCACCAGCGAGAAATCCCTCCGCACCGGCTGGAACCGCGACAGCTCCCGCACCGCCGGCCTCGCCAGCGCCTGCCGATACAGCCGGTCCGCGTACAGCTCCGCCACATACACCGCTTCCTTAATCTTCCGCTCGCTCGCCACCCTGGGATGCAGTTGCCCCAGCCACCCCACCGTCGAGCCATCCACCACCACCCGCGCCGATCGGTACGGATGCAGCCACCCCGGCGTAATCCCAGCCTCTGGCGGAAACGTATCAAAATACACGCTCTTCGCCTGGAACCGGGCCACAATCTGCTCCACCACGCCCTTCAGGTCGTAGAAATCCAGCGCCCGCGGCCCCTGGTGCGGCCCCACCTGCCCCACATTCCCCGTCAGCCCAATCGCCAGCGCCGGCCGCTCCTCCACCTTCTCCGTCGAGCCCGAAAACACCGTCCCCAGCTCAAAAAGCCGCACGTCCGCCACATCGCGGTTCAGGTTCCCGGCCACCATCGTCACCATCCCTGGTACCAGCGACGCCCGCATCACGCCCGCCTCTTCGCTCAGCGGATTCCCCAGCGGAACCACCAGCCCCGGCTGCGGCGCGCACAGCCCCGCATCCGCCGCCGAGCAGAACGTGCTCGAAATCGCCTCATGGAACCCCGCCGCCCGCAGCGTCCCTCTCAGCACTCCATCCGCCTCCGCATGGGGCAAATGCCTTACCGCCCCGGCAAACGCCGGCAGCGTATTCGCAAACCGGTTATACCCGTAAACCCGCGCCACTTCCTCAATCAGGTCAATCTCGCGGTCCAGGTCCAGCCGCCAACTCGGCAGCGTCACCTGCCACTGCCCTTCCCCATCGGCGCTCAACCCGCAACCCAGCGAGCTCAAAATCCCTTCCACCGCCGCCGCCGTAATCCCTTCGGCGTCCAGCGTCGTTCCCAGAATCCGCTGCACCTGCTTCAGCGCCAGCGCCACCGGTTGCCGCGCAGCCGTCCGCGCCTGCTGCGCCGCCACCTGCACATCCACCAGCTCGCCCTCAATCTCCCCGCCCGACTCCAGAATGATGCTCACCACCAGCGCCGAAGCCATCGGCCCGGCATTGAAATCCGCTCCCCGCTCAAACCTGTGGCTCGCGTCCGTATGCAGCCCATGCCGCCGCGCCGTCCGCCGCACGGCAACCGGGTCAAACCACGCCGCCTCCACCAGCACATTCCTGGTCTCCGGCGTAATCATCGACTCCCAACCACCCATCACCCCGGCCAGCGCCAGCGGCTTCACATGGTCGGCCACAATCAGGTCCTCCGGGTCCAGCACCCGCTCCACCCCGTCCAGCGTCTTCAGCGTCTCGCCCTTCCGCGCCCGCCGCACCACAATCCCGCCCACCAGCTTGTCCAGGTCAAACGTATGCGTCGGCTGCCCCATCGCCAGCCAGGCATAATTCGAGGCATCCACCGCGTTCGAAATCTGCTTCTGCTCCAGCAGCCGGAACAGCCCAGCCATCTGCGAGCTCAGCGCGCCCGCCCCCGCCGGCCCAATCGTCACTCCCCGCAGCACCCGCGCCGTAAATCGCCCGCACGCGTCCGTCGCCTCAATCGCCACCGGGAACCCCGCCCCGTCCTTCGCCGCCGGCAGCGGAAACCCCAGCGGCGCCAGCGGCAGCCCATAAATCGTCGCCGCCTCCCGCGCCACCCCGTAGTGGTTCATCGCATCCACACGGTTCGTTGTAATGTCCATCTCAAAGAGCGACCCATTCCCCGCCCCAAGGTCAAACACGCCTTCCACAGCAATGCCGCGCAGCGTCAGGTCTTCTGCAAGCGTCGCGTCATCCACGGCAAGTGCAGGCAGGTATTGGCGAAGCCATTTCGTCAGAATCTTCATAAGAACCTTTTAGCGGGTTAGCTGGATTGGTTGCGGTTCAAGTATTGCTCAGTACACCGAGCAAGCCGCTGATGAGTTTGCCGACTTCCGTACCCAATTCGATGAGGAATTGGCTGGAATCCGCGCGGATAAATTGCAGGCTGGCTGCGAGTTCGGTTTGGGTTTGCAGCTCGTTTAGCGCGCCTCTGGC
>Ga0316224_1003348_pt1 | contig 13316 bp, 9 predicted proteins | sample TBH18013metaG_FD_206254 | JGI IMG/M metagenome (GOLD analysis project Ga0316224, IMG submission 206254) | Freshwater microbial communities from Trout Bog Lake, Wisconsin, USA - TBH18013 | ecosystem: Environmental > Aquatic > Freshwater > Lake > Hypolimnion/Profundal zone | place: USA: Wisconsin... | reverse complement strand
AAATCTTATTTTGATTAATTGATTATTGCCATTCAACACTGCATACAAATACAAAACGCCATCTTCTGTATTGGAAACAATTTGATTAGGCAATACTTTTTCTGCGGGTAATACAATATCAAGGTGAATCCCTGATACATAGTTAATCTTTTCTCCATCCCATTCTGCTATGATGATAGATGGCTTATTATTATCACCACCTGCACCCCAGGCAATAAAAGTTTTATTGTTATACAAAAAAGAAGTGATGCCCGAATAGGTACTCATTAATCCTCTTACCTCTTTTTCTTTGTTATAACTCCATCTTGCAACAATTGAATTGGTTTTACTGTCAACAATGGCTATACCATATCGATCTTCTATTGCAAGAGTTTTTTGATCAGGCAATATACATAGGTCCAATGCATGATTTTCTAAAGACGAATCGCCATAGGTAATAACTTTTCCTGCAGAATGGATCAAACGGTTATAAGGCATTACCGTAAAACTATTATTACTTTGCAGCACTGTATCTTCAAAAAGCAAATGCGCTGTCTGATTTTTCTTGTCATTCGTGTTTTGATCAATCGCACTTAATTGACCAAAAGAACTTAGTTGAAAACCAATAACAGCGAATAAAAGAAGCGAATGTTTCATCATGATTATTTTTATTACTAATTATTTTACATCTCAATTAAATAAATCTTACTCCTTCATGTTCTAAGAGTTCGTATTTCTTTTTATCAAACACATAATAAAAAGCACCTTTTCTGGAAGATATTTTTTCTTTTTCATTTAATTTTTGAAGAATAGATAATGATAATATTTTTTTAGTAAAGTTTCTCTTATCCAAAGATGTTTCATAAACCGCTTCATACAATCCTTGTAATTGCTGCAATGTAAATTTATGAGGCAACAATTCAAAACCAATGGGATGATTGGTGGCTTTTTGTCGTAGTCTTTCTTTCGCTAAAGCAATCATTTTTTTATGATCAAATACAAGGGATGGAATTTTATTTAAAGAATACCATCGTGCATTGTGAACTTTCATTAGCTCGCTATCGTAATCATCAATTTTAATTAAAGCAAAATAAGCAATAGAGACTACTCGTCCGCCGGGATCTCTATTAATATTTCCGAAACAATGCAACTGCTCCATATAAATAGAATTCAATCCTGTTAACTGACTTAACACGCGTGTTGCAGCATCATCAACACTTTCATCTTTATTTACAAATCCTCCCATCAAAGACCATTTATCTTTTTCGGGTTCAAAACCCCTTTTGATTAACAATGCTTTTATTTGATTTCCATCAAATCCGAAAATAATGCAATCCACTGCTATTAATATTCTGCTATGATCTTTATATTGAATGATGCCCATCTTTTGCTGTAATTTATTGTTTGATCAGTTGATATAGTCTAACTCCATGCGGAGGAATATTTTCCGCTGATAATTCAGCTGAAATATTATTTATTATTTTACTTGTCCATAATTCTTTTGCCTGAAAATTTCCTTTCCAAAATTCCCAACATAATTTAAAATTAATATTTGCTATGGTATCTTTTAAATTAAACAAAGCCACATACTTTATTTTTTTATCAGTAGATTCTGCTACCCAAATTCTGTATTCTTTAAAATCGCTTCTTTGATTTGGTTGATACAACTGATGGTTGTTAATACTGCTTTTATCTATCGCCAATACTGCATCATTGCCCAATATCTTAAAAACACTATCATCACTATACAATGCAGATCCTCCAAAAATTAGCGGGGAACGCATTATACACCATAATGAGATAAATGTTTTTTGTTCCTCATCATTCAATCGAGAAAAATGTTCCCCATGGATTGCATTGGGATTATTGTGCGCATCCGGATATCCTGTTAAACAAAGTTTACCAAATGGTATCATGTCTGCATCAGGCCAGGTTCCATTACCAATAAATGGCGACCATTGATTGGCCAAATCGAATACATGTAATACATCTCTCCATCTGTCCCACACATCATTCGATATGCGATACATATTGGCTGTATGATCAACATGATTTGCAAAACCCATTAAAACATCTCCGGGAGATAAACTTAAAATGATCTTTCTTCCGCATTGATCTATTGCATGACGGATCATATCTATCTCGGCCATATGATAAACGGGCGAAGCAATATCATCCACTTTAATAAAATCAACTCCCCAGCTTGCATATAAATTCATGATTGAATTATAATATTCTTGTGCACCCGGTTTTGTAGCATCAACACCATACATGCTTTCATTCCAAACACAACTATCATGTACATCAACAATATCTTTTGCAAAATAGTTTGTACCAAACACAGGTGTATTTTTTTGTAAGGCTTCTCTTGCAATTCCTCGCATAACATGAATACCGAATTTCATCCCCTTTACATGAACGTATGCTGCGATCGATCTAAATCCATTTCCACCGGATGCAGACGGGAAGCGGTTTACAGCAGGTAATAATCTTCCATATTGATCCATTGACATACCTTCAAAATTATTTCTGTATGATTTATGAGGATGATCTACATCAAATGCGACCCAATGATTTGGATCCCATCCTCTCGGCCCTGGATTGAACCAACAATAATCTATGATAGCATATTCATATCCATGCAATACTAATTTTTTTGAAAGAACATCTACTTCTTCTTTAAATTGTTTTTCTGTGATGCTTCCATAATAAGCATCATAGCTATTCCAACCCATGGGTGGCGTTACAGCCCATGAAGTAAAATTATTTTTGTGCTGACTGAATAAAACAGAAACATGCAATAACAATATTGAAAGAAACAAAATATTTCGCATCAGTGAAATTTATTTATAAGCTATTTCATTCCATCTTAATTCATTTTTGAATTGATATAGGTTGGTGTCTTTGCCAATTAATACATATTCTATATCACACATTTCTGCAAAGTCTTGTAAATGTTCTGCTGTTACATTTTGCGAATAACAAGTATGATGAGCACCACCTGCCAATATCCAGGCTGCACAACCTGTATGCATGTTTGGATAAGGTTTCCATAAAACCCTTGCCACCGGTAGTTTTGGCAAAGATTGTAAAGGCGCAACAGCTACCACTTCATTCACCAATAATCGAAAACGATTTCCCATATCAATAATAGAAGCATTAATAGCAGGACCCGGTGCTGAATTAAAAACCAAACGAACAGGATCTGCTTTACCACCAATGCCCAAAGGATGAATTTCACAAGATGGTTTTCCATCGGCAATAGATTCGCATATTTCTAACATGTGCGCACCCAATACCAACCGATTATCCGGATTAAAATGATACGTATAATCTTCCATAAAAGAATTACCACCTTTCAATCCACTGCCCATTACTTTCATTGCTCTAACCAATGCTGCAGTTTTCCAATCGCCTTCACCCGCAAACCCATAACCCTTTGACATCAGGCGCTGTGCTGCAATACCAGGTAACTGAACCATGCCATGCAGATCCTCAAACGTATCCGTAAATCCTTTAAAATTTCCATTTTCTAAAAATGTTTGAATACCAATTTCAATTTTTGCAGCTTCTCTTAAAGATTGATGCTGTTCACCATTCTTAATTAATGAAGTTGATAATGTATACGTATCTTCATATTCATTTACCAAATGATCAACCGCTTTATCGCTCACTTCATTAATTACTTTTACCAAATCACCCACGCCATAAGTATTCACAGAATAACCAAATTTAATTTCTGCTTCTACTTTATCTCCTTCCGTTACTGCAACGTTGCGCATGTTATCGCCAAAACGGACAAACTTTGCAGTCTGCCAATCATGCCAACCGGCAGCAGCTCTTGACCATACATTGATTTTTTCTAATGATTCCCCATCTTGCCAATGACCTACTACTACTTTTCTATTCAATCGCATACGACTCATAATAAAACCAAATTCTCTATCACCATGTGCACTTTGATTCAAATTCATGAAATCCATATCAATACTATTCCATGGAATATCACGATTGAATTGTGTATGAAAATGCAATAAAGGTTTTTGTAAAATCTTCAATCCGCCTATCCACATTTTGGCAGGAGAAAAAGTATGCATCCATGCTATGATACCGATACAATCATTTGCCATATTGGCTTCCTGGCATACAGCATAAATTTCATCACCTGATTTTACGGTTGGTTTGAAAATAATTTTTACGGGTATTTGAGGAGATTCATTTAATGATGTGGCTATAATTTTAGCATGTTCTGCTACTTGCAGCAAAGTTTCTTCGCCATACAAATGTTGACTGCCTGTTACAAACCAAACTTCCAATGCTTTAAGATTAATCATTTTAATGTTGTTTATTATTTTGTTATCAATTCAATGTCTTTTATTCTTTCCGAGAACCATAACATCATTTCGCCTTTACCTCGGTTTGCCCATGCATAATATGGAATAGCAGTGAATGATTGTTTTACAGTAGTAATATTTTGATTAGCATCAATAATTATTTTAGGCGTTTCACTTTTTAAAATTGTTATTCCGTTTAATAAATCTGCTTTAAATTCACTTGTAAAACTGATATTGTTTGGAATAATGATATTACTTGTTCTTCCATTGTTATCAATCCATTCGGCACAATACATTAAAGGGCCACGTTGCAAAGCCACTTTACCGATATCATCAATTAAATGTTCATTGGCAACAACACGTTTTACTTGCATGGGTAAAATCATTTCTACCTGATCGCCTTTTTTCCATATTCTATTAATCACTGCATAACCATGATTCATGGTATATTCTATAGGTTGTCCATTTACTTTTAGAATAATTCTTTCTGCATCATTATTTTGAAAATGATACAAGCTTGAAGGCATAGCTTCATTTTCTGCCCAACCCGGAATACGAATTTTTAAATTAAATGCATTGGGAGAAGATGGATTGATATGGAATGATAAATTTCCATCCCATGGATAATTATTCTGCTGGATGATTTGAACTGATTTATTTTGGATATTGATATCCGCTGATCCGCTAATAAATAGATTCACAAATAAATTATCATCTTTCTGTGCATAGATATAACCCGGAATAGATGGAATTAACCTTACTAAGTTTGTGGGGCAACAAGAACAATCGAACCAACCTGAACGAGTTGATTCCATATCACCATGCGAAAAATTGTTTTTTATTTGCATGGCATTGGTATAGAAAAAAGATTTCCCATCCAAACCAATACCCGATATCAATCCGTTATACAATACTTTTTCTAAAACATCAATGTATTTTGAATCTCCATGCAATAAGAACATTCTTTCATCCCAAAAAACATTGGCAATGGCAGCACAGGTTTCATTATAAGCAGTTGCGTTCGGCAATTCATAATTATTGCCAAAACGTTCACCATCCCCGTTAGAACCAACACCTCCTTGCACATACATTTTTTTGTCAACTACATTATTCCATATATTATCTATGGCATGCAATAAAGAATCATCTCCTGTTAGTGCAGTAATATCAGTAACAGCAGAATATAAATAACCTGCTCTTACTGCATGGCCTTCTGCTTCATCTTGGTCCACAACCGGTTTATCGTCTTGCCAATAAGCTCCATTCTTCCAGGGATCTTTACTCTTTTTATCATATTGATCATAATGTCCGCGTTCTTCAATAAAAAATTTAGCTGTATTTAAATAAGTAATCTTTCCTGTGATACGATATAATTTAACCAATCCCATTTCAATAATCTCATGACCAGGTGCAACATGTTTTTTATTTGGCCCAAATACAGAACAAATCAAATCAGCGTTCTTCAATGCAATATTTAATAATGTTCTTTTTTTTGTTGCGAGATAATGTGCAGCTGCTGCTTCATACAAATGACCCGCATTGTATAATTCATGACTAAGCTCTCTTTCTTTTTCCCATCTTTCTTTTCCTACCCAAGCACCAACATGCAAAGGATCAATTGTTCTTGCTGTATATAAATATCCATCAGGCTCTTGTGCAGCGCCGATAATATTAATTAAAGAATCTACATACGCTAACATTTTCGGGTCGGGATGAACAGCTAATGAAAATGAAGCCCCTTCAATGGTTTTATAAATATCGGTATCATCAAAAGGATAATGCGTGCAAAATTTTCCGCTATGTTGTGCAGCCATCACAAAATTATTTACGCGCCCAGTACTTTCACATCTTGCAAAAGATGCAGGAATAGTAACTGTTCTGTTGATTTCAATTCTTGGCAACCAAAATTGATCAGATAATTTTACTTTGGTAAAATCAACAGCCTGAATGGGATAATCTTTTTGTTGTGCAAATAAAGAAACAGAAAAAAAGATTGAGCCTGCAACAATTATCTTTTTCATTGAATGATTGTTTATTGTCCGTAATAACTATCTGGTCCATGTTTTCTTTCAAAATGTTTTTTGATCAATGACGCTTTTAATCGTGGAGGATTATTGTTGATCTGTTCTGTAAGCAATGCCATCTGAGCAATATTTTCCAATACCGCACTATTATATACAGCTTTTTCAGGTGTACTGCCCCAAGTAAAAGGAGCATGATTACCAACCAATATCATTTCAATATCCCGATAGCTTAATTCTTTTGTTTTTAAACATTCAATGATTTGAAATCCTGTTTGGTGTTCATAATCTCCTATAATCATTTCATCACTCATCGCTGCTGCACATGGAATATCAACAACCAAATGATCAGCATGGGTTGTTCCAAAAACAGGAATATCTCTTTGTGCTTGTGCCCATGCTGTTGCGTACGTAGAATGTGTGTGAACGATACCACCTATATCTTCCCAATGTTTATATAACACTGCATGTGTTTTTGTATCGGATGAAGGACGTAATTTTCCTTCCACAACTTTTCCATCAAGATCAACGATCACCATTTTATCTGGAGATAATTCTTGATAAGGAACTCCGCTTGGTTTGATTGCAAAAACATTTAAGTTTCTGTCAATGGCACTTACATTTCCAAAAGTAAAGATCACCAAATTCAATTTGGGCAATTGCATGTTCGCATCAAAAGCGGATTGTTGTATATGCTCGTATTTACTCATACTATTATAATTAATAGCGACTATTGAATCGTTTGATGTTCTATAAAATTTCCTAACTGTGTATATCGCTGATAGCGTTTATTATATATTGCTACTTTATTTTGATTAGGAAAATAAGTTGTGTCAAACCCTTGCCCCATCACATTCATCGCATCTTCTACTTTTTTATAAATGCCTGCTGCTGTTGCTGCAAACATGGCTGCGCCTAATGCACAGGTTTGTTCACTGTTATGAATTTTAATTGGCATGTTCATCACATCCGACATCATTTGCATGATAAACGGAGACTTTTTTGCAACACCTCCTAAGCCAATTAATCCTTTTACCTGAATTCCCTCTTCATTAAATCGATCAACAATTTTCTTCGCTCCAAAACAAGTGGCTTCCACCAATGCTTTGAACATTCTTGGCGCATCTGTTCCTAAATTTAATCCTATAAATGCACTTTTTAATAGTTGATTGGCATCCGGTGTTCTTCTTCCATTCAACCAATCAATGGCCAATTCATCATTTTCATAAAATGGTAACAATGCTGCCTGTTTTGAAAGTTCTGAAATGATTTGATCGCTGATTTTTTGTTTTAATTTTTCATCTTCTATAAAATTCAATGACCATGTTAGCAAATTTTTAAACCATGCATAAGCATCGCCAAAAGCAGATTGACCGGCTTCCATTCCCATCATTCCCGGAATAACAGAACCGGGTACTTGTCCGCATATTCCTCTTACTAATTTATTTTTTACTTCTTGTAAAGGTGCAACCAACATATCGCATGTTGAAGTACCCATTACCTTACTTAAATAATAAGGTTCTATTTGTCCGCCTACTGCACCCATATGACAATCAAATGCACCAACACCTATAACAACATCGGTTGACAATCCCAATCTTGTTGACCATTCATTAGAAAGATGTCCGGCAACTTTATCTGAAGTATAGGTTTTTGAAAATAATTTTTGAGTAAAATTTTTTAATATAGGATCCCACGAAGCAAAGAATTCATCAGGTGGTAATCCGCCAAAATCCTCTGCCCATAAGGATTTATGACCTGCACTACAAATACCGCGTTTCATCCTGTTAATATCATTTCCTCCTGATAATAAAAAAGGAATCCAATCACAATGTTCAACCCATGAATGAATTTTATTTCTAACACTCACATCTGTTCTTAATACATGCAACAGTTTTGCCCAAAACCATTCAGAAGAATAAATACCTCCAACGAATTGTAAATAATTGATTTCAAATTTTGAAGCATGTATATTTAATTCCATTGCTTCTTTCACAGAAGTGTGATCTTTCCACAATACAAACATTGCATTGGGATTATTGGAAAATTCATTTAATAAAGCCAATGGTGTTCCGCTTGCATCAACCGCAACCGGTGTAGAGCCGGTTGTATCAACAGAGATACCTTTTATATTTTTTGCAATAATCTGCCCTGCTTTAGAAATACAATTTTTAATGGTTGTTTCTAATCCTTCAATATAATCTAAAGGATGCTGGCGAAATTGATTGATAGATGCATCACAATACAAACCTTCTTTCCATCTTGGATAATAAAAAACTGATGAAGCGATCTCTTCTCCATTCATTGCATTAACAATGACAGATCGAACTGAATCAGTTCCATAATCTACACCGATTACAAATTGATCTTCTTGCATACAATTAATTCAAGGAAAATTTATACTTAGTAATACTATAATATTTTTGTCCGGGTTGTAAAATAGTTGTCGGAAAACTTGATTTGTTTGGTGAATCAGGAAAGTGTTGTGTTTCCAAACAAAAGCCAGTATGTTGATTAAAAGGCTTGCCGCTATTATCTTTAATAGTTCCATCCAAAAAATTACCGGAATAAAATTGCAATCCCGGTTCAGTGGTAAATACTTCTAATTGTCTGCCACTTAATGAGTCGGCAACAACAGCTGCCAACTGCAATGAACTATCTTTTTTATTCAATACCCAATTATGATCATAGCCTCCTTTTACTGAATCTATCCTTGCACCAATTTTTGTAGCCGCAGTAAAATCAAATGGTGTTCCTTTCACTAATTTCATTTCACCTGTTGGAATTAAAGTACTGTCAACCGGTGTAAAATAATCTGCATTGATTATTAAAGTATGATTTAAAACAGAATTAGAATAATCACCAGTTAAGTTATAATAATTATGCTGTGTTAAATTAACAGGAGTTGATTTGTCTGTTTCAGCATGATACTCAATAAATAATTCATTATCGTCATTTAAAGAATATCGCACTGTAACTTTTAAATTACCCGGGTAACCTTCTTCTCCGTCTTTACTTGTATAAGATAAAATTAACGCAGGAATAGTATCTGATATAGTTGAAGCTGACCAAATAACTTTATCGAACCCCTTAATCCCACCATGCAAATGATTAGTATGATCATTTGTTGCTAATTGATATTCTTTCCCTTCTAATATAAATTTTCCTTTTGCAATTCTATTTCCATATCTGCCGATCAATGCACCGAAATAAGGCGGCTTTGCTAAGTAACCGCTCAAACTATCGAAGCCCAAAAGAATATTCGATCTATTACCGTTTTTATCAGGTACTATCCATGAAGTCATAGTACCACCATAATTGGATATTTTTATTTCAACACCATTCTTATTTGTTAACGTGTAAAGATCAACTTGCTTACCCTCTGTTTCTCCCCAAACAATTTTCGAAATACCTTTTGTAATGGTTGCTCTATTGCTTTTACAACCAATGATCACTAATGAAGTAATGAACAATAATGCAATCGTTTGTATTTTTTTCATGCGGTAATATTTTATTTTAATTCTAATACAATGACTGATAATGGAGGTATTTCAACAATCAAATAATTTCCTTCTTTTTTGGCACCTTTAAAAACAGATTCAATTACTTTATATGGTTTATCGAAAGTATTGATATCAGTAAATTTAGATGAAGTGATAATTTGCCCTTCTGCCGTATTCCAATTAATTCCTTCCAACGCAGTTTTGATATTTATTTTCTTTGTTGCATCTAAATTCACCAAAGAAATATGAACTATACCTGTTGAATCCTGCGAAGCAGAAACATTCACTGAGGGAATTTTTTGATTGTCAACAATATAATCAGGACTTGAAATTTGGATAGGCAACAACTTTGCGTCCTGGTGTACTTTAAATAAATCAAATACATAATAAGTTGGCGTTAATAAAATTTTGTTGCCCTGTGTTAAGATTAATGATTGTAACACATTGATGGTTTGCGCTAAATTTGCTACACGAACGCGATCACTGTGATTATTAAAAATATTCAATGTTGTTGCAGCTACCAATGCATCACGCATGCTGTTCTGCTGATATAAAAAAGCAGGATTGGTTCCGGGTTCAACATTGGTCCAAATACCCCACTCATCAACTACCAATGCAACTTTTTTATCCGGATCATATTTATCCATGATAGAAGAATGTTTGGTGATCAATTCATCCATCTTTAAACAGTTCTTTAATGTTGCTTGATATTCATTCTCGTCAAATGCAGTGGCAGAACCTTTCTTGCCCCATGTTCCCGGAATGGTATAATAATGCAATGATAACCCCCACATGCTAGTTCCAATATTTTTCATGATAACTTCTGTCCAGTTATAATCATCTGAATTTGGACCGCAAGCAATTTTTTTCAAACGGGCATTGGGATAATTTTTTGCAAAAGTTGAATACCTACGAAATTGATCTGCATAATATTCCGGCGTCATATGTCCGCCACATCCCCAACTTTCATTGCCTATTCCCCAAAAAGAAACATTCCATGGTTGTGTTCTTCCGTTTTGTTTTCGCAGAGTGGTAAGCGGACTCAACCCATCAAAATTCAAATACTCAACCCATTTACTCATTTCTTCAACAGTACCGCTTCCAACATTTGCAGTGATATAAGGTTCGCAACCTAATAAACTGCAGAGATCTAAAAATTCATGTGTACCAAAACTATTATCCTCTGTAACATTTCCCCAATTTGTATTGATCATAGTTGGGCGCTGATTACGTACACCAATACCATCACGCCAATGATATTCATCTGCAAAACATCCTCCCGGCCATCTTAAATTGGGAATCTTAATTTTTTTCAATGCATCAACAATATCTAAACGAATTCGATCTTTCTTCGGCACATTCATGGAATCATTAACCCAAAATCCATCGTAGATACATCTTCCTAAATGTTCAGAAAAGTGGCCATAGATATTACGACTGATTGTTGTTTTAGGGTTATTCCCATTGATAATTAATTTAGCACTGTTTTGAGCAGATGCAAAAAAAATAATAAACATGAGCAGAATAAATGCAAGTTTTTTTTTCATATTGCAGACGATTTTAAAATCGAAAAAAAGGGGAAGTTGATTTTTTATTTATAAGTGTAATATAGACACTTATTTTTTATTTCCAAAAAAAATGAATTATATCTCAACCATCGCCTTAATTACGCCGTTAGCAGGGTTTATCCAGGCTTCAAAGTTTTCTTTTACTGCATTAAATTTTACGCGGTGTGTTATATAGTTGGATGTGTTAATCAATTTATTATTCATGCATTTCATTACATGTTCAAAATCACTTTTGGTAGCATTACGACTACTCATCAATGTTGCTTCGCGTTTATGAAATTCAGGATGACTGAAAGAAATATTTTCCTTTTGCAAGCCTACTAAAATATATTTTCCTCCATGTGCGATATAATTAAACGAATTATTAATCGCCTTTAAACTTCCAGTTGCATCAATTACGCAAGTTGGCATATTGCCATTAGTTATTGCATGTAATGTTTCAACAATATTATCGGTAGCAGCATTGATAATAAACTGAACCTGTAATGTATCCATACAAAATTTCAATCTGGCTTGATTAATATCCATTACAATTACTTTGGCACCGGCAATTTTTGCAAATGATGCAATACCCAGGCCGATAGGCCCTGTACCAACCACTAACACAAATTCTTCTGCTTTAATTTGTGCATGATTAATTGCATGTGCTCCAATAGCAAGCGGTTCAATCAATGCCAATTCATCAAAACTTAATCCATTGCCATGTACCAATGAATCATTTGGAACAGCAATACATTCCCGAAAGCCTCCATCAATATGAACACCGAATACATTTATCTTTTCGCAACAATTTGGTTTATTGTTTTTGCATGCAATACAAATTCCGCAATTAAAATAGGGAATAACGGACACCGCTTCTCCTTTTATAAAATCATTACTTGTTGTTTCAACTATTTCGGCAGCTAATTCATGACCAAGAATTCTTGGATAATTGAAAAAAGGCTGATTGCCTTGATATGCATGCAAATCTGTTCCGCAAATACCAATTCGCTTTACTTTTAAAATAGTATGATTGTCTGATAAAAAGGGCTCATCAGTTTCACTATAATTTAGATGGTATGGTTCAGTACAAACTAAACTTATCATTCAATAAAGCTGAAAAATTAATGAACAATTATTTACTCAAATAAAGACTCAAGTGTAAATGCTATTGATAGCTTTCCAAAATAGATTGTGCAGATTGCGATTTAAATTTAAAACCAAGCACTTCGAGAAAAGTTCTTCCAACAATTTTGATATCCATCCAAACCGACCATTTTTTTGCATATAAAATATCCAATAACACACGATCTTTCATTTGCTGAATATCTTCCGTAAAACCAAACTCACCTAAAGATTGCGCAAGACCAGTGATTCCGGGTTTTACTTTATACCGAAGATCATATTCTTCAATTACACTTTCGTAACGATCGTCTTCTGCAATCATATAAGGGCGAGGCCCGATAATAGACATATCACCAAGCAACACATTAAACAACTGTGGCAATTCGTCTAAATGATAATGGCGTAAAAATTTTCCTATTCGTGTCACTCTTGAATCATCAACAAGTGCAGCTTTCAAATCTGCTTCATCATTAATGAACATTGTTCTAAACTTGATACAAGTGAACAATTGTTTTGTATTTTTTCTTCTTTTCTGAACAAAAAAAACAGGTCCTTTTGAATCTAAAATAATAAGCAATGAAATAACAGGAATCAACCATGAAAGAACGGTAATAATTAAAATCAACGAAACTATAAAATCGAAACTTGTTTTTAAATAATAATTAAACCGATTGCTTAACGGGAAATAATAATTATCATTAATGGTGTAATAACTGCCTCGATAATTATCAAATGGCACAACTTTATTCTGTAACAGATTTTCATTGTATGCACGATCAGCCTTTAACTTATCCTTAATACTCAATT
>Ga0316224_1003347_pt1 | contig 13321 bp, 11 predicted proteins | sample TBH18013metaG_FD_206254 | JGI IMG/M metagenome (GOLD analysis project Ga0316224, IMG submission 206254) | Freshwater microbial communities from Trout Bog Lake, Wisconsin, USA - TBH18013 | ecosystem: Environmental > Aquatic > Freshwater > Lake > Hypolimnion/Profundal zone | place: USA: Wisconsin... | reverse complement strand
AAATTCCTATTGATATTGTAACTTTTGATAAAGATCTGAACTATACCTACGTGAACAGCGCTGCCGTTAAAGATCCGGCAGTGCGTGAATGGCTGATTGGCAAAAGCAATGCCGATTACTTTAAGCACCTGAACCTGGATGTAAAAGGAGCAACAGAACGTGAACGCATGCTGAGCGAGGCATTAAACAAAGGCGAAGCAGTTGAGTTTGAAGAAGTGTTTTTAGATAAGCATGGCGTGGCCAGGTACTCTTTAAAAGGAGCTTCGCCCATTTACTCGGGTAGCAACAAAGGATTAACCGGATTGGTAGGTTATGCTTTTGATATTACCGAAATAAAAGAAGCCGAAAAGAAACTGAAAGAATACTCTGTAGAACTTGAACGCAAAAACGACGATCTGCATCATTTTGTTAATGCCACTTCGCACGACCTTAAATCGCCACTACGCAATATTGCTTCGCACCTGCAATTGTTGCAACGTAAAAATGAAGATAAACTGGATGACGACTCGCGCGAAATGATCGCTTATACCATCAAATCAGTTAAGCACTTAAACCAACTTATTGGTGACATCTATCAGTATTCAATTGCAGACCGGAATGATAAACCGCTGATGATGGCGGACCTGAACGACTTGCTGAGCCGCAGTTTAAAAACGATGGAAGATATAATTACGGCCAAAGGTGCAGAGATTAGCTTTAGTAAGTTGCCGGTAATTAAAATCTCACCGTCGCACGTTGAAACACTGTTTGCTAACCTGGTTGGCAACGCTTTGAAATATAATACCTCGCCGAAACCGCAAATCATCATCAGCGCTACTATCACCGACACCAGCCATGTTATTGCAGTTGCTGATAATGGCATCGGTATTGCACCTGAGTATAAAGAACAGATATTTGAGATATTCCAACGGCTTCATAACTCAGAGGAATACGAGGGCACCGGTGTTGGCCTGGCTATTTGCAGTAAAATAGTAGATACCTACGGTGGTAAGATCTGGGTAGAATCGGAACCCGGTAAAGGCTCAACCTTCTACTTCAGCCTTAATAAGGATCTGGTAGATGCAGCCACATCTGAGGGCCACCATATTGCTCCTTTTAAAAACATGGCCATAGCCGGTTGATCATTCAGTTTTTTTACCGCTAACTTCTAAACCAATGTTTTGTAAACCTTTTGTTCAGTTTCAGAGCAAAAAAAATACCCCGTTTTATCCTCCCGATAATCTGGCACCTAATAAAAAAATATTTTCACAAGGTATTAACGCAAAATTTTTATAACAACCAGAGGTTTGTAACATCATCGCACCTGCTTGTTATAAATTATAAAAAACAAACAGCTACATCATTCGGTAGCCTTTCTCACAACTGCTTGCAAACAACTACTTTACAGCAACTTACATTGCAAATTCGTTTTCATCAATATTTCCTGGCTTCAATAAGATAGAAACAAACCATTAACTCCTTTACCACGCAACTATACCCCAATAGTGTCGTAAGCATTAAAACCATGACTCGCATATTAAGCCATATTTTCAATAATATATCCAACGCAGGCACAACACCCACGCAAAGTGCCAGGGAGCGGAATGGTATTATATTGATTAACCGGTCGTGGTTAGTTTTAGTGCTCATTCAATGCTTTTGTCTTGGGTCGCACCTATACCATGGCATTTACGTTTCAGCGGTTATGACTGCAGCTTATATTATAAGCCTGGCATTGGTGCATGTTTTTATGCAGAAAGGGCAGGTAAACGCCGGAAAAATAAGTGCCATTATTGTTATTAATCTGAATACAGCTTTAATGGCCGTCTTTTTTGGAGAGCAGACACACCTTATAGATTTTTTAATGCTTACCGCCTTGTTGCCTCTTTATCTTTTCGAAATAAAGAACAAGAGCCTTATTTTCTGGGGTATGGCTGCAAGTATAATACCCCTTTCTTTATATCATTTCTTCGCGCCAAGAGTAACGGCCTTTGCCCTGCCTCCGGATACCCAATTAACTATCTACCACACAACCAACTGGGTAAAACAGATATGCCTGATAACTCTGCTGTATCTTATCTACAACAAAAATGCCCAATACGAAAAAGAAGTCTCAGAAAAAGAAGTTGAGCTAACCGGCCAGAAGAAATTGTACGAAAGGATCCTTGACCAGATTCCTATTGATATAATTACTTATGATGATAAACTTAAATTCTCTTATGTAAACTGCTCAGCCGTAAAAAATGCTGATACCCGCCAATGGATGATTGGTAAAAATAATGCGGATTTCTTTAAAGCACGCAATACCGATCCTGATTTTGCCGCCACCCGTGAAAGGATCATATACGAAGCCCTGAATAAAAAAGCACCGGTTGAAAGAGAAGAAACGTTGCTTACAAAAAACAATACTGTTAAACATGTAATGAACGGTGTTTCGCCGGTATATGATAGAGATGGAGAAGCGCTTTTAACCCTGATTTGCTACTCGCTGGATATAACCCACATTAAGGAAGCGGAGAAAAAACTGAAAGAGTATGCTATTGAACTGGAGCGGAAGAACGACGACCTACACCACTTTGTTAATGCAACTTCGCACGACTTAAAATCGCCACTGCGCAATATTGCGTCGCACCTGCAATTGCTGGAAAAAAGAAACACCGACAGGCTTGACGCTTGCTCACTTGAACTGATCACACACACAGTTAAATCAGTTAAACACCTGAATCAGTTAATCAGCGATATTTACCAGTATTCAGTTGCCGACAGAAATGACAAGCCTTTACAAAAAACGGATATGAACGCACTGTTGGAGAGAAATTTATGTGAGATGTCTGACCTGATAGCTGAAAAGCATGCAGAAGTGCATTGTAACATTTTGCCGGTGATGAAAGTTGCCGATGCACATATGAATATGTTATTCACCAATCTGATTGGCAACGCAATTACTTATAACAATTCTCCTCATCCCCGTGTAACGATTAACTGCGAAACTTCAGACACAGAATATATTTTCAGTGTCGCCGACAATGGTATTGGCATAGCACCTGAATACCGCAAACAGATCTTTGAAATATTCCAACGCCTTCATACTTCAGGCGAGTATAACGGCACCGGCGTAGGGCTGGCCATTTGCAGTAAGATTACTGACAACTACGGCGGCAAGATATGGGTAGAGGCCGCTCCCGGCCAGGGCTCCGTATTTTATTTCAGTATATCAAAAACTATCGCTGACCCGGAAAGCACGTCCAATCACCAGATATTTGCCAATCATAAATTTGCCATTGCCAGTTAATTGCATACGTGATATGCATCGGGTACAAAGTTCTCGCCGGTAGGTAGTTGAAAGTTTGCATTATGACCGTTCCACTGAGCGTTAAAGGTGCAGGTATCGCAGTGGATAAACACCTTGCTAACACTGGGGTCAACGCTGTTACTAAAAAAATACCTTAGCAGACTTATAGTGCCATACATTGTAAATGTAGTGCCATATAATGTGGTGCCCGTAACTTTCAGGTTGTAACTTTTTTCAGGTGCCGGGCCACCATAGTAGTTGCCATACCAAACCGTACGGCTTGCAAAACCCGGATACTGGTAGTTCTGCACATTGGTGGCCATCAGTATGCTGTCAACGCTATCGTTAATGGTAACCATAACCCTGGCCATGTTCCGGGTAAATTCAACCAGGCTGTCGTTTGGGCTGGTGCTGTCGCCAGGTGCAAAACAATTGGGAATCCAGAACATGGCAGAATCGTTACCGTGATGTTCAATAAAAACCGGGTTATAATTGGGGCAAAGCTGTTGAATGCGCACTACCGAAACCGGCTCAGGTATGCACGAGGCCAGGAACATGCAAGCCAATATCACTACCGCCAAACTTTTCTTCATCCATTCAACTTTACAGGCCAAAAGTAACGGAATAAACAAATACTGCCCTGACTGTCGCTAAAATTGACACATCCAAACTGCTGCTTTTACAACCATTAACTAACCCAGTTTAAAAAAGCGCATATTTTATCGCAATTTGCAACAGAATAGCCGCTGATGTATTGCGACAATTCTTTATAATGACTTAGCATGAAGTTTTTTATCAAAAGTCTATTTCTTATTGCCTTATGCACAGTGCTCTCTTTACAAACTAAAGCGCAGAGCATTATTTATATTCAAATTGCACACAACTGTGCCGATTCTACCCTCGATACGCTTGACCTTTATTTTAACGGTGCCATACTCGATTCAAACGTAGTTTACCATACGGCAACAGGTATGTTCGCATATTCTGCCGATACCGCCTTTAACATCGGCGTTTCATATAAGCACTCTAACGGAATCCCAAATTACATCAACACCTTATTAGTGCCGGCCGCCGGTGAGCTTAATGGAAACCATAGATATGTGTTCATCATCTCAGGAGTGAATAGCCCTAACTTTAATCCCGATTCGGTCATCAGTATTAAAGAAATTGCCAATGTCGATTCAGCCGTTAATGATACCACCCATGTTGCAATGCGCTTTTTTGGGGGAGTTACGGACCTCCCGGCCATTGATATTAAAGATTTGAACAGCGGTGCGGTTTATGCCTCGGATTTGACCTATGGTAATTCCACCAGCCCCGCAGAACAGCTCAGACATAGCGTGTACGAGTGGCAGGTAACCGATCACAATAATCCGTCAGTAAATTACGGCACTTTTTATGCCGATCTTTCAGGCTTAGCAAGCCAATCTGTAATCGTTTTAGGTTCGGGTTTCTTAAACCAACAAGCTAATGATAGCGGGGCCGCTTTTGGCTTGTTTATTTTAGAAAATAACGGTGGGGTTTTAACACTTCCTCTTGAAACCGCAGGCTTTCAACTACTTCAGAATTGCGCTGACCCGGCAGCAGATTCGCTGGATGTGTATATCAACGGTGAACTTGCATACCCTAAACTTGGTTTTCGTAATGCTACCCCTGCCCTGCTTTTAAAGGCCCATGCTACCTATGCAATTGGTATAGCGCCTAAAAATTCTACCTCATACAGCCAGGCATTCTGGAAAGACACGTTCAACTTTCCACGCGATACTTTTTTTATTGCCACAGCAACAGGTCTGCTCAGCCAAACAGGTTTTGCGGCAAACACACAGGGAATAAGCACCGCGTTTAAAGTATTAATTAAAGTTCCTGCCGAATTTGAGGCATCAGCACAAAATAACTTCGACTTTTTTTTGATAAACGGCGTAACAGATGCACCACCCCTTAACTTGGTACCTACCGACGGGCCCTTACTTTTAAGCAACGTGGATTATGCCGAACAAAGCGGCTATGTTTCATTACCAGCTGAGTTTTATACCCTGAATGTACAGGACACTTCAGGTAATACTCTGGCCAGTGGTTTTGCCAATTTTATTTCGTTCCCATCGCAAAGTGGGGTGTTACTTACCTCGGGCTTTTTACACCCTTCGGCTAATAATAACGGTGCTGCGTTAGGTTTGTATATGGTTCCGTTGAGTGGGGGCTCTTTTATCCCTTTATTTAATGCTACCGCAGTTAACAGTATTGCTACCTGCACCGGCCTTCAGATTTTCCCTAACCCCGCGTTTAATCAGTTGCAGTTATTATTCAACCTGCCACAAAGTGAAACCGCGTCGCTACAAATTACCGATATCAATGGACAGGTTGTAAAGCAGGTAATTACCAATGAAGTTCTTACAGGCGAGCAGAAAATTTCTGTCGATATTTCTAATCTTTCCGGGGGGCTGTATTTCAGCAGGTTAATTACTTCATCAGGCACCGTTAACAACCGCTTTGCAGTAACCAGGTAATTTTGGCCGCACCTAGTTAAACCTGCCCGGTTTTCTATCGTCTTACAAAAAAGCTAAGCTTGTCATCTTTGCTTTAAAACGAGTAACTTTAATTCAAATCAAGGGCATAAGATGAAGCACTTCAACAAGTTCATTCATACATTTGTTTTTTTATATATTATTTCAGTTTGCTGCTTTACTTGCAAGGCTCAACCCGAAAATACCAATATCAGTAACGCTGTTACATTTGACGGAGAGCCTTACCTGGCAATTAACCCCACCAATAATCAAAACCTGGTAGCGGCCTGGATGGGCTTAAAGTTCTCTGGCGGTGCTTTTGCAATTGCGGTAACCATACGCTCAAGTTTTGATGGAGGTAATACCTGGAGCACCGCAGTAACCTTGCCTCATGCCGGTACCGGTTACACCTCAGCCGATGTTTCAATGGTGTTTGATAAGAACGGCCTTTTATACATCAGCTATATTGATTGGAATAAAGCCACTGCTGTTGGCGGAGATTATATCAGCCGCTCGCGCGATGGCGGCTTAACCTGGGATGCGGCTTCGCAGGTAATTAATGTCAACGAAAACCCATCTAAATTGCCTCTTGACAGGCCCTGGCTGGTAATTGACAACTCCAACACGGCTAATTTTGGCACCTTGTACATTACTACAAAGCCAGCACCCACAATACCGCCACCCAACCGCAACTATTATAAGGTTTCAACCGATAGCGGCCATACCTGGACAGCATTAGCAAATGTGGATGGAGGGAACTACCTGGTGGGGAATAACATTCCGGCACCTATGGCAGCACCGGCCACCACCACTAATGGTAATTTTGTAGCAGTATATCCCAGTTATCTGACCTCGCAAAATATTTTGCCTGCCTTTTACCAGGCCACTTCAAAAGATAAAGGTCATACATTTTCTTACAGTACCGTAATTAACTATGTGCCTGCCACACTCGACTCCAATTTAAAGAGCGGTTACAAATTAGCTGCAGATCCCACTGACAGTAACAAACTCGTTTTTCTTTTGGTAGATGGCGCCAATGGCGATGCTGATATTGTAGCCTTAAACAGCACCAATGGCGGGCAAACGTGGAGCAGCAGCCCGGTTCGTGTAAACGATGACGCTATCCATAACGGAAAAGACCAAGACATGGTTTGGTGCGCATACAACGAACAAGGCAAAATTGCGGCCACCTGGCGCGACAGGCGAAATGCCGACAGCACCGGTTTCTGGAATACAGGCTATGATTTCTATTATGCCATCAGCAACGATAACGGGCAATCGTTTTCGGCCAACAAAAAGATGTCGAGCCAATTCATTGCTTTCGACTCTATCATTTCTCAAAACGGAAACGATTTTATGAGTTGCATTTTCAGCAATGACACCCTATACGCAGTTTGGGGCGATACCCGTTCAGGTACAATGAATATATTCTTTGCCAAAACTATTGCCAGCATTGATTCAACAGTTGGCATTGCTCAATTGGAAGGCAACCAGCCCCAATGGAACGTTTACCCCAACCCGGCAACTACCATACTTAATGTTGATTTAAGCGCCGGAATGCCGGGCAAGGAAATATCTGCTTATGATGTTACCGGAAAGAAAATTTACAGTGCTCCGGTTCAGTCTTTACACTTCAGGATATCAATCGCCAGCTGGGCGGCAGGAACTTATTTTATTAAAGCAGGCAATGCGGTGAAGAAAATTGTAAAGCAGTAAGAATACAAGACGCCACAAAAAATAACGGCCGGACCCTACCGGCTCCGACCGCTTCCGAACTGTAAAAATATCTTTTTAGTACCTTAGTACCTTCACTTCTGTTCTTCTGTTTGCCTGATGCTGGGCCTCATTACAAGGCGAGTAGTTGGATGGTTCGCAAACACAATCATTCGTAAGCCTCGACTCGCCATAACCAACAGCAATAATGCGCTGTAACCTAATGCCCTTTCTTACCAGGTAATCAACCGCCGATTTAGCCCTGCGTGCAGATAAAATCATGTTATACCTCGAACTGGCCCTGCAATCGGTATGCGAGCTTAACTCAATTTGCAGGCTTGGGTTTTGCTGCATAATAGTAGCCAGCCTATCCAGCTCTTTGGCAGCATCAGGTCTTATGTTCCACCGGTTAACGTTGTAATAAATGTTAGGCACCACCATTATCTGCCCAACATGATAAGTGCAGCCTGCCACCAGGTCATCTCCGGGTCTAACACCTTTTGTAGAAATAGTATCGTTTACTGTGCCGTGTGTAATTACATATCTGGTGTTCAGCCGCAGGTCAAATTGAGCTTCACCATTCGCATTCGGGCTTATCTGCATGCTGTTACCGGTTTTAAGCTCAGTAACCGTAATTGCTTCATTACTGCACTTTGTTACAACAGGAACATACATGCTATTGCCCTGCATTGGTTTCGCAGCCGGTTTCGCAGGCTTTGAACCCGCAACGGCATTGGCGTCCGCGGGAGGAGGTGCCGGTTTAGAGCTATCCACTTCCAGCGAAATAATCAGCATGCCATTAGCATTTACCGGTGTTACCTCTACGCTTCCGTTCTTATACCCAGGGCTCCATGCATCTACGGTGCATGATTTACCTGAGGTGAGCGTAAAGACCTTTTCCCCGTTCTCATCAGTAAGTGTATTTGCGGCGGTAGAAGTCTGGCAATCGAGCGATAACGATGCAGCAACAACCGGCTTTAGGGTATTAGCATCCAGTACCCTGATCTTAACGCTGTAATCCAGTTGATCGCCGTTGTAAGTAAATTTGTAAATATCATCCTCGCCTTTGCCACCGGGCCTGTTAGATGCAAAAAAACCTGACTTTTGAGCTGAATCTATGATCAGCGAAAAATCATCGTAACTGGAGTTAACAGGTGCTCCTAAATTCTGTGGTTTAGTCCAATGCCCGTCAACAAAGTTAGTTCTGTAAATATCCAGGCCACCTAGTCCGTTGGGTGCATTGCTGGCAAAATAAAGTGTTCCGTCATCACCTATAAACGGAAACTTTTCGTCAAAAGATGTATTAACCACATCGCCCAGGTTTTGAGGATCGCTCCAGATGCCATTGGCATTTAAAGTGCTTACATAAATGTCAGTCCCGCCTTGTCCGCCCAGCCGATTGCTCGCAAAATATAAGGTCTTTCCATCTTTCGATAATGATGGATGTGCGTTTGAGAAATCGCCGTTTACCGAAAGCGGAACCAGATTAGTAGCTGAACTGCCCGATAACACTGCAGAGTATAAATTCAACACCGGTAGTCGTCTTCCTTCTTTCAACAAGGTGCTGTTCTTCTTAAAACTGCCTGAGCTGAATATCAATTGCGAGCCCCAGGTAGAAAACACCGCACTGCTTTCGAAAGAGCGTGCTTTGGGGCGAAGCTTTATCATTTCTGTCTTTGCATTACTGTCTAAATCAGCCACATAAAGCCGCGTATTTTTGGCAATGGCCCATTTATCAAACAACGCTTTTTTGCAACTGCGGTTACTAGTAAATATCAGCTTGCCATCTTTATAAAATACCGGCGCAAATTCGCTCTTGGCTGTGTTTATGTTTAGTGTTGAAACTTTATAAGCGGGGTTCTCAATTGCTAAACCGGGTATCTTATCCATTTGAGGTATAGCCGCCATAGTGGCTTTGCTACCCGAAGCATTGGCATAAGCCTCGTAATACTTACGTGCCGCAGCATAACTCTTATCAATCCTCAACAGTTCGGCGTAATAATATTTATTAATACTTCCGGCGTTTGCGTTATTGGCCAGTGCCGCGTAAGCCTTTTCAGCATTTACCTTGTCGTTCAAAGCGCTGTAACTTGCAGCAATGCGTTGCTGTAAATAAATGGTATCCTGACCCTTGGTAAGCGCATTAGAATAACGACGAATTGCCTTTTGAAATTTTAGTTTGGCATAAGCCCTGTCGCCTGCCTTGGTTTGTCCGTTTTTTTTAGGTGCAGGAGTGTCCGAAGCAACCACAGATAGATTTAAAACTATACCAATCAGCAACCAGATAAATCGCAGTTGTAAAAATGAATTCATCAAAGGCATATTAATTATTAAAACGATTCTAAATGATGGCCTGCATCCCGTTGCCAACAAAAATGCACTATTTAAGCCCGCTCAGGCAGCTTGTTACCCAGCTATGACTGTGCAGTGTGCACTTTTTTCGGCAATGGCCTACTTGGGTTGCGCCAACAGGGCTTCCCAGTATTCAGCAGCCCTACGTGTGTGCGGCACTACTATTGACCCTCCTACAAGGTTGGCAATAGCAAAAACCTCGTACATCTCTTCGGTGGTGGTGTTCAGCTCGTAGCATTTGCCTAAATGGTATTTAATGCAATCATCGCATCTTAATACCATGCTGGCTACCAAACCCATCAGCTCCTTTGTTTTAGAAGGCAAGGCTCCATCGGCATAAGCTTGATTATCAAGGCTCCAGAATCTTTTTAGCACCAAATTATCTTTGGCAAGTATTACATCGTTCATTTTTGAACGGTAACTGTTGAAATCGCTTATCAGGTCGCTCATACAATTTTAAAGTTTGCTAATCGTCAAATGTAATAATTATCAAAGCATTCAGGTTCAGCCCTGAAGAAACTATGAAATAGCACCTGCATTATACTACCACCGGCCAGCAGCATTGCTTTGCAACCGTAACCAACCATGTAATTAAAATGTTTATACCTTTATCAAAAATAAAATCACTTTAAAAATGAAGAATTTATTCAGACTTGCAGTTATAATCGTATTGGGCTCTACACTTAGCAGTTGCGGCTACAATGGTTTGGTTCAGAAACGTGAGGCAGTAAATGCACAATGGGCCAATGTTGAGGCTTCGTATCAACGCCGTTCAGACCTGATACCTAACCTGGTTGAAACCGTAAAAGGGGCGGGCAACTACGAACAGGAAACTTTAGACAAGGTTATATCTGACCGTGCAAAAGCTACTGCCGTGCACCTGGATGTAAATAACCTTTCGCAGGACCAGATAGAAAAATTTCAGGCTGCCCAGAACCAGCTAAACGGAAGCCTCTCGCGCCTGTTGGTTGTGTCTGAAAAGTATCCTGATTTGCAGGCTACCAAAGGATATACCGAGTTAAGAGTTGAGCTTGCCAGTACCGAAGACAAGATCAATTTTGAAAGAAAGAAATTTAATGATCTGGTTAATGATTACAACACCAGCATTGCAACCTTCCCTGAGCTAACTACTGCTAAAATGTTTGGCTTTACAGCTAAGGGCTATTTCAAAGCTGATGCCGGTACTGAAAATGCGCCAAAGGTTAAATTCTGATAGTTAAAACCTGAGCCCGTGTTTTTCAAAAAACAACTCTTTAATGCTGAACAAAAGGAACAGATAGTTGCTGCTATCCGTCAGGCTGAAAACGTTACTTCGGGCGAGATAAAAGTGCACCTGGAAGCCAGGTGTGCCAAAGAGCCCATGGCCCGCGCGCTAGAGGTATTTCACCAGCTTGGGGTTCACAAAACGGAACAAAAAAACGGTGTGTTGATCTATCTGGCATGGAAGGATAAAAAGTTTGCCATAGTGGGAGACTCAGGTATCAACAAAGTTGTGCCCGGCAATTTTTGGGATGGCACCAAAGAAATAATGAAAAGTCACTTTGCCAAGGGTGATTTTTTACAAGGCATTATAGTTGCCATTCAAGAAACCGGCGTCCATTTAGAAAAGTATTTTCCGCACCATGATGATGACAAAAACGAATTAAGCGATGAGATCAGCGAGGGCTAATTTTGCCGATACACGATTAAGCTTTCAGCGCTTAATAAGTAAATCTGCGTGGCTGTTGCTAAGCCTGTTTGCGGCCACACAGCTGTTTGCTCAGAATTTTCCTGCGCAACCCAATCCTCCCCGGCTGGTAAACGACTTTGCCCATTTAATGACTGCAGATGAGGCAAACACGCTGGAGAATAAACTTGACAGATATAACGACAGCACATCTACCCAAATTGCCATAGTAACTATCGAAAGCCTGGAGGGTGCTGAGGTAGGAAGTTATGCTGCAGAGCTGGGTAAAAAATGGGGTGTAGGTACCAAGGAAAATCACAACGGCATTATGATCCTGGTATCGAAAGCCGAACATAAAGTTACCATCAGAACCGGTTATGGAGTAGAAGAAAAACTAGGTGCTATTATATGCAACCGTATTATAGAAAACCAGCTGGTTCCTGATTTTAAAGGCGGCAATTATTACGCCGGTTTTGACGCTGCCACAACCGAAATTATACAGCGCCTTGCAGGAACCTTTCAAGGTAACGGGCCAACTACACATGCTCCGCAAAAAGGAATTCCGATATGGCTCATTATTGCCATCATAGTTTTGTTGTTGATTATACTACCAAACATTTTTGGCGGTGGCGGTGGCGGCACATTTGGCGGTGGTGGGTTTATGGGAGGATTTTTAGGAGGGTTTGGCGCAGGTGGTGAATTTGGTGGGGGCGGCAGTGACAGTGATGGCGGAGGCTTTGGTGGATTTGGTGGCGGTGATTTTAGCGGTGGCGGAAGTAGCGGCTCATGGTAGCTCCGGTTGGTTTGACTGCGCCAGGCATTACAAAAAACAAAAACTGATGAATCAGGAATTAAGATACATGTCGCATCCCTGGCATGGGATTGATATAGGAGAAAATGCTCCTGAAATTTTGACCGCTTTTATTGAGATAGTGCCAAAAGATACTGTTAAGTATGAGGTAGATAAAAAAAGTGGCTGGCTGAAGGTTGACCGGCCACAGCTTTTCTCGAATGTAGTTCCCGCTTTATATGGATTTATACCACAAACCCTTTGCGATATACAGGTTGGTGATTTCTGTATGGAAAAAACCGGCCGTGATAATATTAATGGCGACCAGGACCCCATGGATATATTGGTGCTGGAAGAAAAGAACATTGAGAACGGCGGTATTTTAGTGCAGGCCCTGCCTATTGGAGGTTTCAGGATGATAGACAAAAATGAAGCTGACGACAAAATAATCGCTGTTATGAAGGGCGATGCCATTTACGGTAGTTACACCGATATAAGCCAGCTAAGCGATTCTATCATCAACCGCCTTAAACATTACTTTTTGACTTATAAGGATATGCCCGGAACCGGAGAAAAAAGAAAGGTAGAGATTGCTGCCGTGTATGGAAAAGAAGAAGCTTACGAAGTAATACGCCGCAGCATGGCCGATTATAAAAACCGTTTCTCCGGGTTATGAAAAAAGCTTTAACCGCTGCGCTGATCATTTTCGCCTCTTTGATAGCTGTTTTTTTATATCAAAAATACAGGATCGCCCCCGGTATTAAATTCGAAACTTTACAACTAACTGATTTAAACGGGCAACCGGTAAGTCTGAAGCAATACCAAGGCAAAAAACTGTTCATCAATTTTTTTGCAACCTGGTGCGGCTCATGCATCGGAGAGTTTCCTGCACTTGATAAGGCGGCAGGAATGTTAGCACCTGACAATTTTGTTTTCATTAGCGTTTCAGATGAGCCCCTGCCGCTTTTAAACCGTGCAAATACACATTTATCGTTGCAGCACATTACTATACTTCATTCCGTAAAAAA
>Ga0316224_1003341_pt1 | contig 13337 bp, 7 predicted proteins | sample TBH18013metaG_FD_206254 | JGI IMG/M metagenome (GOLD analysis project Ga0316224, IMG submission 206254) | Freshwater microbial communities from Trout Bog Lake, Wisconsin, USA - TBH18013 | ecosystem: Environmental > Aquatic > Freshwater > Lake > Hypolimnion/Profundal zone | place: USA: Wisconsin... | reverse complement strand
CCTGTAGTGGATCCCATATACCATGCGCCAAATGGCAACTCTACCTGGCTTCCACTCGAAGTGGACGAGACCATTACGCCGGACTGGTTCTGGAAGAGCTCTGATTATTATCTGCATACATCAGCCGAGGCTATCGCCAGTTGGAGGAAGCGCGCACGGGAGGCGAATGGGAACCTTCTGCTGAACATTGGTCCGGATTTGCGCGGTCAGATCCCGGAATATCACCGTGCTTTTCTGCTCAAGGCTGAGCAAATCGTGCGGCACGGTTCGGTGCAGAGCTGATCGATTCGTATTAAGTTGTATACGCGAGCATAACCATTCCCGGGCGATATAGTTAATCAACCATTGGAAACCTTAGTGAAAACACGAAGAGAGATTCTTAAGTCGGTGTTTACGCCGGTAGCCTGCGGGGCTCTATTGGAAGCTGCTCCTGTAGCGCGTGCAGCTCTGCATGTGTGCAGCATCGATCCATCTCAAGACTTCGAGGACCAGCCTGTCAAGGTGACCTGGGCCAGGGATTTCTCGCAAGAAGAAATTGATACCGTGAAGAACAGTGGATGTGGGATATCCGGCCCCGGCAAGCCGATACGCCCCGGCTATGATCATGGGCAGGCCGATAGTGCAAAGGGGCACGTGAAGGTGACAGCGGAGAATCGCGCATCGCTTGCAAGTGGCTCGATTGTGAAGGACGGCCTGCTCCCCAATATCCAGCCAATCTGGGACCTCCATATGCGCGACACCCAGATCATCCTCGGTCCAGACAAACACTATTACATGACCGGCTCCACTGGAAATGATATCTGGGAGTACAACGATGGAATCGAGATCTATCGATCGAGCGACCTACACAACTGGTCTTACATGGGGCTAGTATGGTCAATCGAAAGGGATGGCGGATGGGAGAAGCAGTGGCGGTTCAAGAACGGCCGTCCCATCCGGTCTGTTTGGGCTCCAGAGATTCACTACCTGCGTGGCAACTATTTCTTATGCTTTGCCATGCCTCCGGGAGGCATCTCGATTTTGAAAAGTTCGACTGGCAAGCCGGAAGGCCCTTATGTGCACGCAACTGACCGCAATCGACCCCTCCTTGGAGGAATGGGACCAATAGAATCTTCAGATCTGATTGATCCAACGCTCTTCGAAGATGAAGACGGTAAAGTGTATTTCACCTATGGCGCCGCGCAGGAGATAGCCCGCATGAAGGACGACCTCAGCGGGTTCGCAGAACAGCTGCGCAGAGTCACTCTTTTCAGCCCGGACCGTAATCCTGCCCATCATCACCCTATCTGCATTCCAAAGCTGGGCCTGAATGACATCGGATTTGAAGGTGCCACCCTTTTCAAGTGCAATGGCAATTACTATCTCGGGTCTACAGACGTTTATGACGGCCGCTATACGATGATGCTAGCCGTCTCCGATCATATTTATGGCCCTTATAGAATGCGGCATGAAACGGTGCCATGTAATGGTGGAACGGGCTTCTTTAAAGCAAAAGACGGGTATTGGTACACAAGCATCTTTGGGGATGACACACAAGCTCCTTGGCGCGAGAAACCTGGAATTCTGAGGGTGGAGTTTAGCGAAGAAGGGCGAGTTCAGCTTGCGGCTGGGCAGCCCGCCTTTCTACTGAGTCGTGGGAATGTCGATCAATTACCATAGGGCGGTACACTTCTGGAGGGGATGGAGAGAGCTGCCGAAGGCCGCACGGCAGACCCTCAAGGAAGAACGCCAAAGAACGGACAACTGTCAATTGCGTGACCCTGGCCGCTCTCACTACATCGACGAACGCATGTCGGAAAGATGATGACGTTGGCGGACGTCCAGTTTCCACCCGAGAAGCGCTATACGGATGGTCAGTTGCACAGCGAAGCTCATCTTGCCGCCTGGAAGCGTTTCGGACACATCTAGATGCCCGTGTTGATTCTTCGCGGACTTTCAAGCTTTTTGGGAAGCAGGAGCATGCGTCAATGCCTCGTTCGATCACTCCAGAATGCCTGCCAAGGCCATTTGGGATTAGGCTTGCGAGGTATCCCGGCAGAGCTGAAGCGCCATTTGCAGCTGTAAATCGCTGAGCCCAAGAGCGCCGGACATCGAGCGCAAATGCGCTACGTGGATGGAACCCAACCGGCCTCGGTCGCCAGCCATGCGGAAGTTCCCATTCCGGCCTATTCGATCTCTTGTATCGCTGAGATTGTCTGCAAGGTAGTGCGTTTGTATTTATCTATCGCTACCATCAACAGTGTGAAAGAGGGGAGAGGCGATGCTCACCAACTCACTCGATAAATATATTCCTCATCCCTCGCGGTTGCAGAAACTATGTGCAAATAAGGCTCTGGAGCATGAGCCACGGAAAACTGTGGCTCATACTCCAGATAGTTATCTTGCTTAGAAATTCAGAACTGCGCCAATGCCAAGCTGCCTTCCCGATGTGACATTGCTTGGCCCCATGACGCCAAAGCTTGCGTTTGCGCCATAGAGTCCGGTGGTGGCATTGAGACTGCCGTTGGTGAGGTTGTGCGTCCCGGTTCCGGGGTTCCAGAGGAAGTTAGGATGGTTCATCAGGTTCAAGACATCCAACTGCAACTGGAGCTTAACGCGCTCGCTGTGAAGCGGAACATCCTTGCGCACAGTTTCATCGAAATAGACAACTGTGGGGTTACGCAGGTTGCCCATGGTCCGGGGTGCTGTGCTGAATTGGGGGTTGTCGATGCCGCCGGGCACGGTAAAGGCTGCCGCGTTGACATAGCCACCGGCCGAGGTTACGCCGGTAGGATCATGCCGCCAGTTTGGATTCTTGAGCGGAACTCCAGGAACGATGTTTGCGCGGATGGCGGCAAGTTGGCCTGTTCCAGCTCCAACAAGCGATCCTTGCAGAAGTGCTGCGCCGCCGCTGCCATACTGCTTGGTGGCTGTGCAGGTGGGATTCACAGCTCCACTGCAGACTGGGAGTGTGGAGACAAAGTAACCTGGGCCGCCGGCAAAGGCATAGAACGGGAATCCGTCCTGTGCAGAGATCAGGCCCGTGGTTGTCCAGCCGCCAAGGAAGAAGTTTGCTATTCCATTTTCAACATTGAGCAGCTTGCCTTTTCCAATCGGCAACTCGATGGTGTATCCGCCCGAGGTGCGCAGCGGCGTATCGAACCCCGAGTAGGAGCGCGTCTCTTTTGTGTAAGGACTTTGCGGAAGCGCCTCGCCGTAGATGTTCTCAAAGTCGCTGGTCTCGATGGATGAGGTGTCAAGCGACTTGGTCCAGGCAAAACTGCCGAACAGCGAAAAACCTTGCGCCATGCTGCGTGAAGCGCCGAAGAGCAATCCCTGATAGAGCGAGTTGGTGTGGCGGGGATAGAACTCTGTGACGGTGTTGTTGTAAACCTGCTGATATGGGACGAGGGATTGCAGGTAGGTCTCGTTGCCGAGGCCGTACTTGTTGGCTACGCCGTTGCTTGCGAGATTGGTGCTGCCGAACTGAATGTGGTTCTGAATTCCCGCGTAAAGAGCAGCAAGAGGCGGAACGTTGATGCCTTCCTGATCCGAGTAGAGATGCGTTCCCTTGTTGCCGACATAACTTGCTTGCAAGGAGAACTTGCCAATCTGCCGGTCAATCATCACAGACCATGTCTGAACGTAGGGAACGGCATTCGACTGGTTTACGAAGGGCAGTGCGGATGCAGCTGAGAAGCCGAAGATCGGTCCAGTCGTCAGTGCGGGCAGAGCCGGAATGGGCTTGACCGGGTTGGTGATGTAATCGATCGCTCCAGCGTTGACGCCGCCCGTCGTGGGTCCAACACTTTGAGCAGCAGGCGATAAATTGGGGACCACGCCATCGCCAACACCCGTCAACGGAGCGTGCATCAGCGAATAAGCAACGTGTATGGTGGTTGCCGGATTGAGAGAGTAAGACATGCCCAAACGCGGTTCAAAGTTCTTGTAGTTGGCCGGGAAGATAAGTGCGCTGCGGCCATTTTCGCCGGTAAGCACAAGTCCACCGGTTGCCGCCACACCGTTCAAGCTGCCGGTCACGTTGGGATCAAACGAGCCCTGCAGGCCGAATTTTTCCTTGCGCGGCATTTCGAGGCTGTAGCGCAGTCCCAGGTCGAGGGTAATCTTGGGCGTGACCTTCCAGGTGTCCTGTACGTAAGCCGCGTAGTACTTCCAACGGTAGTAGTAGGGTTGAGGCGTTGCTGTGGTAAATGAGTGGACCAGACCGAGGTCAAAAGAGGCAAAGCCGCTGCCGCCCGAACTGCCTGAGTTAGTATCAGCGCCACTGAATGAGTATGCTCCGCCGGACAGGTACGAGATGTCGTACCGATCGAGTTGCAGCGCCAGGAACTCGCCGCCAATCTTTATGTTGTGATTACCCTTGAGAATGGAGAAGTCGTCGCCATAGCCCATATTTACGTCGAGCGACCGGCCGCCATCCCCTTGTGAGCCGCCGCTGCCAACGCCCTGAGGCAGACCGCCGATGCTGGGAAAGCCCTTGCCATTAAACGCCGGCAGAAGGCCCATCGCCGCGCCAAAATCTTTTGTCAGAGTCGCCGGAGCTGGCTGCCTTCTGCGCAATGAGCGCAGATAGCTTGCTCGGAACTCGTTGACCATGTTGTTTCCAAAGGTATGCGTCTCGCCAAGCGCAAAGCTCTTGCTGTAATAGTTATCAGCAGCGATTGCATTGGCGGGTGAGTTCGGGCCCATGAAGTTGTAGCGGGTACCGACCACTGGTACCGACGAATAGCGGACAAACATGTGGTCCTTGTCGCCAATGGACTGATCAACACGAACCGAGAAGCGGTTGTCTTGTGCCGTGACGCCTCTAACTACATATGCATTAGTTCCGTCAGAGGCATAGCTGCCGTCCTGGCTGTAGAAATACGCGTATGGAGTCTTTGAAGTCGGGGTGGGAAAGTAGGATGCAACGGTCTTTGCCGTAGTGTTGTTGGCAAACTGCGCTGAAAGATCGTTATTCGCAACTTGAACATACTGCGAAGAAGGCAACTGGCTGCCGGTAGGGAAGCCCTGCGCATTGAGCGTGTACTGGTAGTACAGGTTGCCAACGCGGGGCGCTGCTACCGCCGCAGCATAGCCACTGGCGCGCAGGATGGAGGTATTCAACAGATCAAGGCTGTTGTTGAATTTCCCGCCAAGCTCTTCCGGTGTAGGAAGGCGTCCACGGGACCATGCCTGGTCAGCCTGGCGCAGTGGTTCAAATGTAGCTAGGAAAAAGGTATTGTGCTTGACGCCAGTATGCCTGCCGAAGATCTCATGGATGCTTGGGACCGGCCCGCTGATGGTGCCGCCGTACTCCTCCTGGTGTTTGGCGGCCGGGAAGGGGGAGTTGAAGGTTGCCGCGTCCCACTTGGGCTCCACATTTCTGAAAGATAGTTGCCCGTGATACTTGTCGCCACCGCCACGGGTGGCCTGATTGAGGATGCCGCCGCCGGAACGTCCGTACTGGGCTTGCAATCCATACTGCTGCACAGTGATGGCCTCAGTAGTTTGTGAGGAGAGCGTGAGGCCCGTGCGCGGATATGCATTCAAGGTGACGTCGAATCCGTCGATGAGCTGGGAAGTAAGGCCGGGTCGCGAACCACCGGTGGTAAACGACAGACCGGGGGCCGAAGCGTTGAGGTAGATGCCCGGGATCTCACTCTGTGAGCCATTTGAATACTGCGGGTCGCCAGTGACGCCTGCTGTGTAGACAGCAAGCACGATCGCAGACCGGTCCTGAAGAGGTGTGGACTGAAGCTCCTGCTGGCTTACAAGTGAAGAGACGGTGGGAGTGTCGTTGGTGAGCATCTCCTGGTCTGCCGTCACAACTACTTCGCTAGAGACGCTGCCAACTGTCAGAGCGATATCGAGTTTGAGCGCCTGTGCCACGTTGATCTGGACGCCACCGATATGCGACTTCTGGAATCCGTCTTTGACGGTCTCAATCTCGTAGGTTCCAGGCTCCAGAGAGAACAGAGCATAGTCCCCCTGCCCGTTGGTTTGCTGCTTGATGATGCGGCCAGTGGACACAACTTTAGCAGTCACCTGCGCGCCCGGCACGATTGCACCGCTGCTGTCATGTACGGTTCCGCTGAGCGATCCGGTACTCGTCTGAGACCATGCTCCCAGCGATACCAAAAGCGTTATCACTGTAAGAAATGACCATTTCAACAGTGAATGCGATAGCTTAAACTTTGTCATTACGCCTCCAGAATGTGCTGCCAACTTGTCTTGAAACTATCCCTCAGAATCACGAATAATCATGACCTGAGTTCCGAGCAAGTATACGGAGCAAAACAGAAGACACACAACGATTAACCGCTATATATTACAAGCATTAGGTTGAACTATTCGACCATGCACGGTCACCTACTGCTGATTGGCGCATCAATTCAATCAATCTGAACAGAGCAACCAAGCCGAACAGACTCGTAGAACGCACTTACTACCTCGAGATCCTGCAGCCCCTCTTCAAGGGAGACAAGAGGGGGAGTACCATCTCGAACGGCCTGAACAAACTGCAAGTGCTGATTGAAGCGATGGGGCAACACGCGCTTCTCAGGGGGCGGGCAATCGATGCGCATCTCGCCAGCCGGCTGATAGTCAAACGCCAGACCCTCAAAGCCATGGACAGAACGTAGGGTAAGCCAGCGATTGTTCTGGTATACAGCACTACCATCCGTTCCGTGGATAGCCAGCTCTTCACCCGTAGCGCACCAGCTTACATTAATTGTCGCGTAAGTTCCGGACTCGAACTGCATCAGCGCAACGGCAGAGTCTTCTCCCTCCAGTCCGTCACAAACCCGATTTGCGGCGAGGCCGTGCACGTGAGTGACACGCTCCCGCATGATCCAATTCAGAACGCGAATATGATGCACAGCGAGTTGGATGAAGGCACCTCCTCCTGTCTCCACCAGAGAGCCTCGCCACAATCGCTGGCCCCGGATAGCCTCATTTGACCAGGACAAGCCAACAGAGTGCATCAGCTTTACATGAACCTGAGTGATCTTGCCAAACCAGCCGCACTCCGCCATAGCACGGAGATCGTGCACAACCGGCTGCTCCAGATAGCTCATGTAAACGCCTGCGATTGCTGGCGTAAACCGTCGACCTGCCTCCACAATGGCAAGCCCATCCTCCATGGTTGTCGCAATAGGCTTCTGAAGGAATATGTGCTTGTTCCGGCTCAATGCGGCAACCGCATGTGCTCGATGGAGATAATTCGGCGTGCTGATCATGACGATGTCCACATCGTCAGCGAGTGCTGCTTCTAGAAGGCGAGATACGCGAACAGCACCGGAATAGCCGTGTAGTGAGAGGTGCCGCGCAGCGGTCTCTGCGCGAGACTGGACGATATCTACGCAGACATTCACGCGGGCCGCACCAAGATCAGTGAGAAGGTCGAGAGAATGGTGGACAATCTCACCGCAACCGAGCAGTGCGCAGTTCAATACTCTGGGAGCAACAGTGATGTCTGGAGGGCGCGATTTGCTGGCAGTGCCCTCCGCCGATTCTCCGAGTACTGAGTTGATTGCCGATAGGGAGGCTGGAATGCAATCAGGTACTAGGAGCGAATTAGCTGTTTCAATATCTGCTCCGGGTAAGCCCCAGCGCATCCTTGACGTAATGACAAAGAGCGCAACTATGAAGAGTGTACCAAGTAACTGTACTGGGCGCTCCATTGGGATATAGATCAGCACTACTCCCCAAAGCATTGCAGTTGCTGCCACCAGCCTTGATTTTATGTTCTTTTCGCGAAAAATGAGCCAGCCAGTAAGTACACTCAGGATTACCCCGGCGCGCTTGATAGTAATGGTAATGAGGACGTCTGCATATCGATAAGCGGAGAATTGTAAGAGGAGTACAACGCCATCGAGGAATCCGGCAATCAGAATCAACCAAGGTGACCTGCGGAGAGCACCAGTCCAGGAATGCTTCTGAGTGGCCGCCATGAGTGCAAAGAAGATGCTCAGCATGATGCCATATCCAAACGCAAATGTCATTGGATCTGACATTCTGACGATCACCTTGTCGATTGGATTGGTAATGGCAAGCACGACTGCGACAACCATCATGTAGCGGCTCCCCTTTTCACGAAGACCCGCCTTAATCGGGCCGAGCCACCCGTTCCTGAATGCCTCTCGGTTCATGGCAACAGAGCCGACCACTACGAACAACACACCGAGCAGCTGCCTTGCGTTGGGAATCTCATGCAGAAACAGATATCCGGTGGGAATCAACAGCATCGGAGTGAAGCAGGTGAACGGGACCGCAAGGGAGATGTCTGCAACTTTTAGAGCACGAAAATAGTGGAGAATGGCAATCGCTACCAGCCCGGTGTCAACGATGAGGTATAGCAGGAACTTGATGATTGGCGGCCATGTTGCTCCAAAGAGGCCGAGAATCGCGCCTGATGAATGCAGCAGGGGACCAGGGGAGCGAACAATGTGAAACCAGAAAGCAAAGGCATAGACGATTGCCGCAAAAATCCGAACCCAGAATGTCACGGTGACCACGTCATTATCAACGAGCGCCTTTTTCCTGAACACATCCATCAGGACGTTGACGACAGACATGGCCGTGGCTAGGCAGAGGCCGACTGCCGAGGCGCTCATATTCATTCAGACTCCAGGACTACAGCATTTCGAGCTTGCGATAAGCCGCGGGTGAGTTGCCTTCAAGGCGATGAAAAACCCTGGAAAAGAAAGCCTCTTCTGCAAATCCGCATTCGTTCGCAATTTGCTTGATCGGGCTATCGGTGGATCTCAATAAGACACAGGCGCGCTCGATCCGCCTCTTGCGAACAAACTGTACTGGGCTGGTGCCAAGCACTTTATGGAATAGTCGCCGGAAATGCGTTTCGCTCAAGTAGATTCGTTCGGCCATATCGCCCACTGTAATTTCGCTTGAAGACAGGTGGTGGTCAATCCAGTCAAGAACAGGCAACAGGCGTGGCAATTCAGACTCGAATCCAATGCTGGCAAGCGGCCGAAATATTAACGCTTCTGTCCGGATCATGTGGATCAAGAGGCTATTGATTTCGCTGGACATTACCGAGGCCCAGCCAGGGGCCTTCACGGCATATTCGCGTACCAGTCGCTCAGAGACTCTTTTGTAAGGCGAAGACTGTCTGGCAGGCATGAGCAGGGGGAATCCGATCATCTTGAGCAAATCAATACCGCCATACAGATTTGCGTAGAAGTGGACTGCGAATACATGAGGCTCCTCGGCGGCGGTCCCTTCAATTGCATGTTCCACGCCTTGCGGGATCAACAGCATATCGCCCTTTTCAAATCGCACTACATTCGAAGGCTCCCCAAACCATGCCCTCCCCGATCCCTTTTCGAACCAGAAGTACATAGAGTCTCCGAGTGTTCTCGCCTCGATAGTCCAGTTACGCGACCATTCCCACTCCAGTGCTGAAACAGCCCTAACCTTCACTGCTGAGAGCCAACTATCCAATTGAGCAGGCGAAACTGAAGGAAACTCAGGAAATGGCCGGAACGTGCTCACATCACGGACCTGATCCTTTTGCAGTGGGACTTTCCGAGCATGCATGGCAACGAAAATACACTATTTCAAGCATCCCTGGCTATTGCCAAATTTGCCTCGCCACTTCAAGCGCACGATAAATAGGCCCTATTCGGTGCAAAGCATACCATAGACTTGCTGATATGCCCTGCCAGCAACGGCGTGGATGCTTCTAGCACTATCCGCGCAACAGTTTGGATGCTGCTGTGCCGAGGCTTGCACTTGGCTCAGGCGCACGTGAACCCAATTGCGACAGTGTTTCCCACGCGCCGCAAGAACCATGCACATGACCTAATCAACCACATTCTTGTATTTTTCAACACTTCGAGGCTTCTGCTCGAATAGTGCCATTGAGCGAACGGAAACTGCATTGCTCTGATGCGTGCCAGCCATTACGATTGCAAGTCGAATGAATTGATTCTGCCCCCGCGTGGAAATGCCTGGACGGTGCGATGCAATGCAGAATATGAAAGGTATTTGTTGCAGGACTATGATGACAACTCCTATGCGGTACACAGCACCGGCATCTTTCAAACCAGCCAACGTCATTCTGCGCTATGGAGCACTCCTGCTCTCTATTGGTATGGCACTCGGTGGCTGGACGCGCGCTGCTGGGCAAAAGTCCTCTGAAGCGCCGTATCTTGATCCATCGTTGCCGGTGGAACGCCGAGTCAATGATCTGATTGCGCGCATGACCCTTGAAGAAAAGGTATCCCAGCTTCAGGACAACTCTGTTGCCGTTCAGCGTCTGAAGATCCCGTCCTACACATGGGGCAATGAAGGGCTGCACGGTGACGCCTTTGGCGGATACGCGACCCTGTTTCCGCAGACGATTGGCATGGCCGCCACCTTTGATGCCGCGTTGGTGCACGACATGGCAGATGTGATTTCAACCGAGGCACGCGCCAAATATAATGAGGCCGTCCGGGTGAATCGTAGCGAGCGCTTTCATGGCATCACATTCTGGGCCCCGAACATCAACATCTTTCGTGACCCCCGCTGGGGCAGAGGGCAGGAGACCTACGGAGAAGACCCTTACCTGGCGTCGCGCCTGGCCGTCGCATATGTCACCGGGCTGCAAGGGGACAATCCACGCTACCTGAAGGCGCTTGCGGGCCCCAAGCACATGGCTGTGCACAGCGGGCCTGAAGGCGAACGGCATAGGTTCGATTCAGTTGTTTCGGCCCACGATTTGCAGGATACCTACCTGCCGGCTTTTCATGCTGCACTGACCGAAGGCCATGCCGGCTCTGTGATGTGCTCCTATAACAAGATCAACGGCGTTCCTTCCTGCGCCAATCACTGGATGCTTACCGACACATTGCGCAAGCAGTGGAACTTTACCGGCTTCATCATCTCCGATTGCGGTGCAGTAGGTGATATTAGCACCGGCCAGCACTACGCTGCGGACGATGAGCACAGTTCCGCCGCGGCGATTGGCGCAGGGATGGACAGCGCATGCGATTGGGTACCGGATGGACATCGTCCCGAATACAGCTACTTGCTTGAAGCAGTCAAAGATCACCTTGCGACTGAGGCCCAAGTCGATCAGGCATTGAGGCATGTTTTAACGCTGCGGTTCCGGTTAGGAATGTTCGATCCGCCAGAGTTGGTTCCCTTCACTACAATTCCGTTATCTGCTATTGGCACGCCGGAATCTGACGCGATGGCTCTGCAAGCAGCATTGGAGTCCATCGTCCTGCTTAAGAATGAAGCGCACTTTCTTCCACTCGGAAATGTGACGAAGATCGCTGTCGTTGGTCCAAGTGCCGACCTCACGCAGACTGTTGAAGGCAATTACAACGCCGTACCACTGAACCCGATCACTCCCATCATGGGGATTCAGAAGCGGTTCGCGGGCAAAGCTGGCATTGCTTACGCGCAAGGGGCTGCGCTTATCTCTGGAAACCCTATCTCCATCGAGTACACGACGTTGCATCCGCGAGCTGGTTCATCAGAGTTCGGTTTGGAGGGCGCGTATTTCGATAACCCGGAGTTCATGGGCAAGCCGGTTGTGATGCGAACCGACCGAACGATCGACTTCGATTGGAATGAGGCAAATCCAGCACCAGGGTTACCGAGGGAGAACTACTCTGTTCGCTGGACCGGTAGCTTTACGCCGATTGCGCCGGGAGACTACAGCATCGGAGCCAAGGTGGCAGGCTGCGGCGACTGCAACGCACGTGAGCGGCTCAAGCTATACCTTGATGGCAAGTTGATTGTGGAGCAGGGCGCTCATCAAACTGTTGCCGTCCACTTCTCTGATACAAAGTCGCATTCGGTTCGCCTTGAGTATGCGCATCGCTACGTGGAGACACATCACATGGTGCCCGGAGGAGTTGAATTGCTATGGGAACCCCCTGCAGGCGCGCTTCTAGGCGAGGCAGTTCAGGCTGCGCGCAGCAGCGATGTGACAGTTGCATTTGTTGGCCTTTCACCGCAGCTTGAGGGAGAAGAACTTGCAATCAAGCTGCCAGGATTCGAGGCTGGCGACCGCACTGATCTCTCTCTGCCTGCCAGCCAGACTACGCTTCTCGAATCCCTTGCGGCCACAGGCAAGCCACTTGTGGTTGTATTGATGAGCGGCAGCGCGCTTTCAGTTCCTTTTGCGCAGCAACATGTAAAGGCCATACTCGAAGCCTGGTATCCAGGCCAGGAGGGCGGAACAGCACTCGCGAAGATCCTCGCAGGGGACCGCAGCCCTTCAGGCCGCCTGCCTGTCACCTTTTATTCTTCCGTCGAGCAACTGCCGGACTTCCACGATTACAGCATGTCGAAGCGCACATATCGCTACTTCAGCGGGACGCCATCCTATGGATTCGGCTTTGGGCTCAGCTATACAAAGTTCATCTACAGTGATCTGAAGCTGTCTTCGGATGTACTTGTGCAAGCGAGTGCGATCAGCGCAAGCGTACTTGTCAGCAACGCAGGGAATGTAGATTCAGACGAGGTGGTTGAACTTTACCTCACCCCGCCTCCCTCGCCCACGACACCACTGCGCAAGCTGGTCGGGTTTACCCGCATCCACTTGAAGGCCGGTGAAAAGAGGACCGTTACGCTGCCGCTGAGCGCGGATGCAGCAATGACGGTGATGGATGATGGCTCAAGCAAACTTCTTCCTGGCCAATATCTTCTCGTTGTGGCTGGCGCACAACCGCAGGAAGCTAGTTCGTCAGCTCAGACGCGATTTGAAGTGCATTGATTGCCGAGATATTTTGCAAGAATGAATATTACTTTGCAGAGAAACAGGCAAGCACTAAGCTGGCATCTCTAAAACCAGCAGAGCGCGCTGTGATTCGTATTGTGCCAGGGGCCCGGCCGGCCTGCACAATTGCCTGGCAAAGACCGTTGAATGCCTTGCGCACTGCAGCTTTGTCCGGTTCCAGGCTGGTGGGATTTCCGTTGCCTACGCCAATGACCCTGCCTGGGCCCGTAACATCAAAAGTGATGAGTGCATTGGATTGTGGCGAGAATCGCCCCTGACCGTCCTGCACCTCGACATCAACTACGGCTACATCTGCGCCGTTGGCTCGCAATGCGCTGCTTGAGGTTTTCAGCTTCAATGCTGCCGGAGCGCCGGTAGTCTCATTTGTTTGTCGCATTACGATATTTCCGCCCCTATAACCGAGGGCTTCAATCGCGCCTGGCTGGTAGGTCACACTCCATGCGAGATGCTTATAGGGGACTACCAGCTTTCTGCCCTGGCTGACTCCATTGAGAATGAGTTCCACTTCTTCAAGGTTTGTCTGTATCCAAACCTCGATCTTGCTGCCTTCCTGTCCCTTCCAATCCCAGTGCGGGTACATATGTAGAACGGGCTCTTT
>Ga0316224_1003323_pt1 | contig 13395 bp, 10 predicted proteins | sample TBH18013metaG_FD_206254 | JGI IMG/M metagenome (GOLD analysis project Ga0316224, IMG submission 206254) | Freshwater microbial communities from Trout Bog Lake, Wisconsin, USA - TBH18013 | ecosystem: Environmental > Aquatic > Freshwater > Lake > Hypolimnion/Profundal zone | place: USA: Wisconsin... | reverse complement strand
GAGCCGACCGGCATTCCTTGTGGGCGCAGTCTGGATGGCCGCAGGCATTGCCTATGGAGCCGTACGTACGCGCGGATTCCGCTCTCAGCTTGTGACGTTTGAAATCCCATCTGACGCCGCCTGACGAATTCGCGCCAATCGACGTTGATGCGGTAGATTTCTCAGCAGGAGAATCTCAATGAAATTTGGTCTGGCGTGCTTCGTGGCGCTTCTGTCGAGTTGCGCCTTGTCTGCACAGACGCCGCAACAGGTGTCTAGCCAATCGCCCCTGTTAGGCGCGCAGGTGTGGATCGAGCCCGGCCAAACCCCGCAGCAAATTGACGGATGGTTTCACGAGTTGGCCGAGGAGCACATGCCGGTGGCGCGCATCTTTGTGATGTGGAGTTATCTGCAAACCGGCCCGCAGCAATGGGACTACTCGCTCTACGACCAGGTATTCCGCGCCGCTGAAAAGTACCATGTGCGTGTTGTGGCGACGCTAACGCCTGGCGGCCCGCCGCCTTTTTTGAAAGGCAATGGGAACCAGGGCGCCGGATATCCCGCCACTGAAGAGGCACAGGCGGCGGCCGCCCTCTACATTGGCAACGTGGTTGATCGCTACAAGACCAGCTCGGCGCTGGATACCTGGCTGCTGGTGAATGAGCCGGGCATGGCACCCTCAGCAACACCGCTGGCGGTTGCGGAGTTTCGCCTTTGGCTGGCCAAGCGGTATGCGAGCATAGCCGAGTTGAATCGCAGTTGGGGATCGGCCTACACGAGCTTTGCAGAGCCCGCGCCGCATGCGGAGACAGGGGATTTTGGCAGCAAGAACCGTGATATTGACTGGCTCGACTTTTGGCGCAGCTACCAGACAGAGCAGTTGCATTGGATTGAACAGCAGGTTCGTTTGCACGATGCAAACCCCGCCCATGGAATGCATGTAAATCCGCATGCGCTCATTAGCAACATGGCTGGCCTCTCGGACGATCTGGCATCGTGGCGGCCTTTCCTTGATACCCTGGGTTGCTCGATTCATCCGGCATGGCACTTTACACTTTTGAGTCGCAACCAATATGCACTTGGCGTCTCCTATATCAACGATTTGGTTCAGGGAGCGAGCGAGCCCCATCCGCACTGGGTGACCGAACTGCAAGGCGGAAACAATATTTACAGCTCGACCAAGCCCATGGATCCGACCAACGACGACATTGGCCAGTGGGTTTGGACCAGTATTGGCGCGGGCGCCGATCGGGTCATCTTCTGGCTGCTGAATGCGCGCCTGCAAGGCACGGAGGCAGCTGAATGGTCGCTGCTTGATTTTCAGCAACGGCCAAGCCGCCGGCTGCAAACAGCATCGGCTATCGCTCAAGTTGTGGATAGTCATGCGGGCTTCTTTCATGGCGCGCATGTGGTTGAGTCGCCGGTGACGGTTATCCTCAGCCTGGAGACGGAGACGCTGGAAGCGCAATACCACAACGCGGACTATCCGGGGCGCGACAGCAATGCGCACCTGCTCTCCGCGCTTGGCATGTATCAGGCGCTGTCGCAAATTGGAGTGCCACCGCGTTTGAAACTGTTTGGCGACTATGACTGGCGGGCAAAAACAGCTGCCCCGCGCGTCGCCATCCTGCCCGATGCGCGCGCGATTACCGAGGCCCAGGTGAGCGATCTTCAGGCCTTTGCGGACAACGGCAACACCCTGCTCATCACCGGCCTCACGGGCTTCTATGATCCGCACGCGATGGCCTGGCCGCTCTCAGGTTTTCCTTTGTCGCGTGTAACCGGTGCGGAACTCAAAGAGGTTCACTTCATCGACAGCAAGGTCGATCTTTCGTTGAGCACTCCCGCAGTTACATTGCCCTCGCACCTGTGGATCAGCAGCATAGAGAATCACTCGGCTGAGGTGGCAGGCAAGCGCGATGGAGAGATTGTCGCCACCATCCGCAGGACACAGAACGGTGGGCGGGTGCTGTGGATTCCATCGCCCATCGGTATTGGCGGGTGGCTTCGCGGCACCGAGCCACTCGCCGCGTATCTCAAAACCGTCTTTGCACCGGCCGTGGCAAGCGAGCCATTTCGCTTTTCGCGTCCGCAAAAGGGATGTCTCATGCGCATTCTCAAAAACGGCAACGCTTATTTGAGCGTTGTTACCAATGGTGAAGACACTCCCGTTCGCTGCCAGGTGGAGCATCCAACCGGACTGCATATGGAGAAGCTCTGGGGGCAGTTGCCGGTGGAGCAGGGAGCAGGCGCACTTTATCCCCTGGGCCCACGCGCTACGTCTGTGACTCTTTGGAAGTAGCGCGTGGGATGACTGTGAATTGGCGTCGCAAACCGCAGATAAGAGCAGGCGGGGCGAGACAAGTTGATTCAAGTCCACTTCTGGTTCCGGCGTTGAATCTTTGCTGTTGCGGCTACCGCGCTGCCAGTCTTTGAGAGTGATGGCGCGAGGTATCTACGCCGAAGACGTAGATTGTCGTGGAGTGGTATGGCTTGCCGGGACGAAGCACGGTTGAGGGGAACTGCGCGTGGTTTGGGGCATCGGGGAAATGCTGTGTTTCAAGGCAGAACGCAGCAACCGGTTGAGGCTTCGGGGCAGGTTGGACGGCGGGAGCGGGGGGAGGCAACAGCGGAACGTAGAACTGCATGCCGGGCTCGGTTGTGAAGACTTGAATGGTGCGACCGCTTTTTGGGTCGTCAACTTCCGCGGCGGGGTGAACAAGCCCTGGTGACCGGAGGACAAAGTTTTTGTCATATCCACGCTCTGGAATGTGGTCTCCGATGGCGTGCCTGGCGCGGAAGTCGAAAGGCGTTCCCGCTACAGCATCCATGCTGCCGGTGGGGATATTGGCTGCGTCGACCGGCGTGTAGAAGTCAGCCGCGATGACGGCGAAGTCATCCTTTACGGGAGCGGTTGGATCGTCCGCAAGATTAAAGAAGGCGTGGTTGGTGAAGTTGATTACGGTTGCCTTATCCGACTCCGCGGCATAGTTGATGCTGAGCGCGGGCTTGCCGTGGCGCATGGTGAGGGTGAAGCTAACGTGAAGGGTGAGAGTGCCGGGGAAACCCATATCCCCATCTGGAGATACGAGCGTCATCTGCACGCCGTCTTTGATTTCCTTTGCCTTCCATATCTTCTGGTTGAAGCCGACGGTGCCGCCGTGAATGGCATAGCCGCCCCTGCCGATAGGAATCTGGTAGTCAACCCCGTCGAGGGTGAACTTGCCGCCAGCGATGCGGTTGGCGTAGCGTCCGATTGTCGCCCCCATTACGAAGGCTGACGGCTGCATGTAACCCTGCGCTGTATCGCGGCCCACAATTACATTGGCAATATCGCCGTTGCGGTTGGGGACGCGCACGCTTACGATGCGCGCGCCGTAGGTGGCCAACTTTACCTCGGCGGTGCCTGCCGTTATTGTGTAGAGGTCAATCTGGGCGCCGGTAGCGTCCTGTCCCCAGGGTGCGTGAGTCACGGTGGCGGCTGTTATGGCCGGCGACAAGAAAGCGCATACCGCGAGGGTTAGCCCTTGCAGAAGACTCCGAACATTCATCTGGACACTCATTGCTTCATTTTCCTCATTGTGAATCTCCCATTGCGGTATCGATGGAGTTGAAGACAGTCCAGCTTTGCAGGGGGCCACGTTTGATTTCGGTTCTGGATCCAAACACCTTGGAGTTGTCGATCAAGCGGATGAAGTCGGGTCGAAAGGCAAACAAGTGGCATTGGGAGATTGCCAGTTTAAAAGCGATTCCCAACTCGAATCGCTGGATATAGGTCTTGATCAGAGGCTTGCGGCGTGCTGGTTCGCCGACGGTGGCCACTTGCCCGCGCATTTGGACGCCCTGGATTCCCTTCCAGTTATCAGTCTGGCGATAGACCGCGACAGCCGCCCTGGGTGACCGCATGAGATTGACACTGTGCAAACTGGTTTTGGAGGAGAGCCAATAGAGGGTCAGCTCCTCATCGACGATATAGAAGAGTGGAGTGGCCCAGGGTTCTCCGAATTCATCGGCAGTGGACAGGGTGAGCGTGCTCTGCCCGCGCAAGAGCGCGCCGATGGACTCGAGATGCAATTGCCTGTCACTCATAAAAGTCCAGCCATGCGACCCGCGGCCAGACTTGAGCTTCTCATATACCGCTGTTGAAACTCCATCGAATGAAAGCCTGGGTAAACAGCAAGAGCCGCCCGAAGGCAGCTCATTTTATGGTTCTTGAGGTGTGGTCGTGGATTCGACCTCCGCTTGCTTTCGCTCCTCTTGCCGCTTGCGGAGTATTTCCGCGATTGCCCCCGGCTTCTTCCGAGCTTCGAATAGCTCCCTCATCTGCTGTTCAGTCGGGTACTCAGAATCCAGATTCTCCATAGAACTCCCCCGCGAAGTGAATTTTCAACTCACCAGTATGGCACACGGAACATTCACGCGAGACCCTAGAAACAGTTAGAGGCTACGCAATGCAGCCGGTGCTGGCGGGAGTCTTTCCAACCGCGTGGGAGGTTTTGAAATCCGCTCCGGCAGAGGGGTGTGGAGTTTCGCGTGTATCACTGAACACGTATGGTTGCTGCTGAAAGCAGGGTAGTGGAATCCGAGGAAGCGTTGAAATCGAGTCGGAGTGGACGGTAAGAACACGCGGCCCACTCATCGCGATAAGGCCGCGATGAATGATTGCATGACAGCGTCGGCTCCTTCGACCTGAGTAAACTGGTTGCGGCTAAACGACCATGAAGCTCGGGAGGAAAGGAGCCGAGCATGATGATTATAGGCTGTGATTTTCATCCACGGTTTCAACAGATCTCCTTTTTGTGGGAGGAGACTGGCGAGTGCGGGCAGCGGCGCTTAATGCACACGGTGGAGGCCGAACAGTACTATCGCTCGCTTGGCGGGACGAAGGTGCGAGTGGGGATTGAGGCCACTGGGAGTTATGGCTGGTTTCGACGTTTGCTGAGCGAGTTGGGCCATGAGCTTCTGGTAGGCGATGCAACCCAGATTCGCGCCTCGAACCCGCGCCGGCAGAAGACCGACAAGCGGGATGCGGAGCATATTCTTGGTTTGCTGATTCAGGATCGTTTCCCCGCCATCTGGCAGCCGCCGGCAGAGAACGAACAACTGCGGCAGTTGCTGTTACATCGCAGCCGCCTGGTCAGGTTGCGCACGCGGGTGACCAACCAGTTGGACGGGATAGCCAAGAACGAAGGGCTGTTGGTTCCTGGCGGGTGGAGCGGGAAGCGGCGCATGGCCATTGAAGCATTACCGCTGCCGGGCTGGTATGGCGAGCGTCGCAAGGATCTGCTGGGGCTGCTGGACCGGATTGAGGAACGGATTGCGCCGCTGAACAAGGCGGTCAGCCAGGCAGCGGCCAACAACGTGGAGGCGTGCCTGTTGATGACGCATCCGGGCGTGGGACCGGTGGTTTCACTCGCCTTTGTGCTCGCGATCGGCAACTGGCAACGCTTTCCGCGCGGCAAGCAGGTGGGCAGTTATTTCGGCTTGATTCCTGCCGAGGAGTCGAGCGGAGACAAGCGGCGTTTGGGACACATCAGCAAGCAGGGCAACACGCTCGTGCGTTGGTTGCTGGTGGAGGCGGCGAGCACGGCGCAGAGGTACGACGCGAGCTGGCATCGGCAGTATGTGCGCCTGTCAATGACCAAGCATCACGGCGTGGCCAAGGTGGCTATCGCTCACAAGCTGGCGGTGAGGTTGTATTGGATGTTGCGCTCCGGGGAAGATTACCAGCACGTCAGGGAGCGCGGTTCTCATGCGAGGCAGTCCGAGTGCCCCGGTGGTCGCAGTAGGAGACCGATTGAATGATTGGACGCCTCGACTCTTCCCGCGAGGGGAGAGTTTGAACAGGAAATCATGGGGTAAGTCCGACCCGAATACATGGTTGATGGAACCTGATGTCCATCGAGAATGATTGGTTCAACACGCGAGCTTGGGTCGTTGATGCCGAAAGGCCGATTTTTTCAGGGATGGAACGAAGCTCAGAAAAGAACTCTGATCTTCGTTCCAAATGCGATTGTGGCAGTGGCCGGGACGGCGTCAAGGGTCAAGATGAACGCCAAAGTACGGCGCCCTTGACCCCGTCCCGGCCACCACAGGGAGACTTTGCGCGCAAATTAAAAAAACGCGCTTGACAGAAGCCGACGCTGTCATACATGGGGCACAGAGAGTTTGCGGGCATTTATGACCGGGCCACCTGCCGGCGGAGCCGCTGATCCATGACTGTACCCTCGACCCCGATGCCAAGCTGATGAGCATACTTCCCGCTCAACCGACGCGAGGCTTGGATGCAATATGCCCACCGGACATTATGCAGATACCCACCACGCCCCGGTCTGCACGCTCACGACCCCAGACGCAAGCAAGCCGCCCCGGAGGACGGCTGGCTGGTTGGCGGAGGCGGGTGTTTACTCGGCTTCAGGTAGAGCGAGTGCATGACACCCATCGGGATTGAAGACGTGCTTCACGAACCAGTCTTTCTGGTCGGTTGGAAGCCCTTCAACCGCTCTCACGAACTCAGCGTGCTTGGCGCGGCAGACGGTTTGCATCTGCACGGCGTAGTCGCTGTGTGGGTCATGTACCGAGGTAGAAGCGTAGGCAACGTATTTCGGCAGCATCTCCGGGGCAAGTAGAATCGCCTTTGATAAATAATGTGGGAGACGGTCACCAACCCGCCCCAGCGACTTCATATCGGCAACGGACTCGGAGTCACACAGACTGTCTCCGAGCGTCATCAAAGTCAAGTGCTGTTCGTCATCCTGTGGGATAAGTTTCAGCAGAGTGCTGGCGGCACTTTTGTTTCCCGGTTGAAGTTCAAAAGAACGCGCTCCAAAAACGACCTCGGCGCGGTAGCTAGTTCCGGCATTACGCTTTGCCTTAGCCAACTCTGGAAGCGAGTTAGCACGTACCATGTGAGCAATTGCTGCTACTTGGTCACATGGCACATTCGCGGCATCTTGCGCTTTCAAAGCCTGAAGTAGCACCACGAACAACAAGGCAAACAAAAAGCACGCTGGACGCATCTTCATCGGTCTCCTGTCATTCACCTGGTGGAGGTCCGGCTGGAAGCGGGTCTGCATTCACCCCGTTTGCTCCCGCATCCACGTCAATCGTGAAGTGTCGTTGAGGGGGGGATGCACTCATTCCGGTCGTATCCTCAAAGTCTCCGTATTGGCTTGTGCAAACAACCAGACACCCATTAGAAACAGCCCTTCCGTCATGACCAACGCCTGTAAAATTACCAATACCCGCTTGATGGATTAAATCTCCTTGGGCAAACCAAGCCCCGTGCTGTCCGGGATTCGCGCCGTTGGTCGGAAGGTCATTTGTTGGCTGAATACGTATCGCCAAGTGCCCGTTGTGCTCAGTCAGTGTTCCGCTATAAACACCCGAAGCAAGGGGGGCTCCAGAGCTTGAATCGGACGGAGTGGTTTTTATAAGGAATGTGCCAGAAGCAGAAAACGCCTTCCCATCAGCCCCCGTTCCCGTCACCGACACAGTTGCAGTAGCGTTATAGTTCCCTTGGTTTTTCACGCCGGTGAAGCCGTCATTGTAATTTCCATTTGAATCGCGAGAGCGGTCTTTAATCGTAATCGTCACGTGGCAAGTTGAATCGTCCTTCGTTCCACATGCATTCATTCCGGTTGGGTCAGTGTGGTTAAGCGGGTTGTTGTTCACATACGCATACATATTGAAGTTCTGCGGGTTTGCGATGTACGCCGCGAACTTCTGCTGAGCATCACGGTTGCCGTTCTGCCAATGAATCCACGGCAGCGGGTCTGGACTCATCCATCGCCCCATCGCACTGCTGTAGTACCTAGCCCCGAAGTAGTCGTTGCCAGATTCGGTATCTCGTTCTTTGCCGGTGAAGCGGGATGGCGAAAAACGTGGTGTTGATGCACAAACGGTGGAGGGCGTCGTAGATATAGATGCGCCGTCGCAGGTGCAGTTGTGCCTCATAAGCCCAGCTCCAGGCGGGTGCGGGGGTCGAGTTGATCGCGGAGGGCGTCGCCGAGGAAGTTGAATCCCAGCACCGCCGCGGCCACGGCGGCTGCGGGGAAGAGGACGAGGTGGGGCGAGTCGAAGAGGTGGAGGCGGGCATCGTTGAGCATCGATCCCCAACTGGGCGCGGGGGCGGGAATGCCGAGGCCGAGGAAGGAGAGGGTTGCCTCAGCGAGGATAACGCCGGCCATGCCGATGGCTGCCTGCACGAGAATGGGCTGCACGATGTTGGGGAGGATGTGGCGGAAGAAGATGCGAAGGCCGCCAGCGCCGAGGGCCCGCGCCGCGTCAACGTATTCGCGCTCGCGGACGGCCATAACCTGGGCGCGCACGAGGCGCGCATAGCCTGCCCAGCCGCCGATGGCCAGGGCGAGCACCAGGTTGGTGAATCCCGGACCGAGGAAGGCGGCAAAGGCGATGGCCAGTAGAATTCCAGGGAGGGCCTGAAAGGTGTTCATGGCAAAGGTTGTGAGGGCGGTATCGATCCACCCGCCGAGGTAACCGGCGAGGCCACCGACAGCCAGGCCAAGGGCGAGAGAGACAGTAACGACGCTTACGGAGACGGCCAGAGAGAGGCGCGCGCCCCACATGAGGCGGGAGAGAGTGTCGCGGCCCAGCTCGTCTGTTCCGGCCCAGTGCGCGGCGGAGGGGCCCTGGAGCCGGTGGAGGAGGTCAATGGCGGCGGGATTAGAGGGCGCAGCCCAGGGGGCGGCCAGTCCGCACAGAACAAAACCCGCCAGCAGCAGCACCCCGACAACGGCCAAGGGCTGGCGGCGTATGCGCTTCCCCAGCGAGCGGAGGGCACTTGTAGCAAGAAAAGACATAGGCAAGGATACAGCGACGGGGGATTCGGCCCCTAATTCGTTTTGCCTTGCCCATTCTTGAAGCAGGCAGGTGCGAAAAGGATGGACAAGGCGCTGCGCTGCAGTTACTTTTTTGCCGGAGTTATGTCGGTTACAGGGAGATCCCAGTGGCCTGCGAGAATCTCAAAGCGGCGCTGCTCTTGATTGCGGTAAGTTACCTGGTCAGGCCATAGCTGCTTGATGAGGGCCGCTTCATCAGGATCGGCTGTGGTGGCCACGGTTGAATTTTTGTAGACGATGGTGACGCGATAGTCCCAGCGGCCATCCTCAGTGGTGTGATAGGCAGGCGACTCGATTTTGACGGACAGCGAGCGGCCAGAGGCAACGCCCTTGAGAAGCAGCGGATAGTGGTTTTTGAGGAACAGATCAAGGAACTCCTGCTGATGTCCCCACTGAACCTTGTAGTAGTATTCGACCGCGTAAGGCTGTCCCAAGCCACCCTGAGGCGGCGCGCCCTGCGCCATGAGCGGCGCTGCGAGAGCTGTGGCAAAGACGGCTGCGAGAAAGGCAAGAAGAATCCGGCGCATACGACCTCCAATTATTGATTAGGGATATTGTACTGTTGCGGTTGCATTGCCCTGGGCGCGCGGGTGTGGGCTCAGAGCAACTGGGTGATTATGGGTGCGGTATTTGCTCAAAGAAATGCACTCTGGATGCCAGAAAGGATCTGCTTGGGAGTGATTTTGGCACGTTATTGGATGTTAAGGATGGGGCAACAAATTGATGGTATATTCCTCCGTAGCCAAAAGCCGGTGTTGGTGATGGGTGCGTAACTTCAATGTTGAGCGTGCTTCGCAACGTTGAATTGCGAAGGAGTGTGTGATGAAGCGTCTGCCGGGAGTGATTGTTTCTGCCATTCTTTTGATTCTTATCTCGCTGCTGCAACTGCTGATTGCGGTTGGCGTAGTGATTGCCGGAGTTGCTGCGCCTGCCGCGCAGAGCCTGCAAAGAGGGCAGGCGGGCGGGGCTGCACTGCCTGCCTGGATGCCTGCGGTGCTGTATGGAGCGGGCGCGTTTTATGCCGCGCTGGCGGTGTGGGGAATTTTGACGGCAGTGGGGCTGCTGCGGCTACGGCGCTGGGCGCGCTACTCGGTGCTTGTTATCGGTGGCGGATTGGCGCTGATTGCGCTGTTCTCACTGCTCTCTACCCTGGTGGTGATGGTTGTTTCATTGCCGCTCCCGGCTCATGAGAGCGCCGCACAGGGCGAGAACGCACAGGCGATAGCGAAGATTGTTATCGGGATCTCGGGATTGTTGTACACGGGTCTGCTGGCTTTGGGCGTTTGGTGGCTGGTGTACTTCAATCTCAAGAAGGTGCGCGAGCTGTTTGCGGGCGCGGCGGGGATGATGGTGGAGAGCCGGCGGCCTTTCCTGATAGCCATGATTGCAGTGCTGAGCCTGATTGGCGCGTGCGTTTGCCTGGCGATGGCTTTTCTGCCGATTCCGGGAGGATTTTTCGGAATGATTCTGCATGGGTGGGCGAAGGCTGTTTTTTGTCTCGCGTATACGCTTCTGCTGGCGGCCACCGGGGTGGGGCTTTGGCAGTTGAAGGAGTGGGGACGGCGTTTGGCGCTGGTGGCGCAGGGATTGGGGCTGCTTCAGTACATTATTCTGCTGGCCCGGCCCTCGCTGATGGCACGTTACACGGAGGAGATTAACCGGACGATGGGGCTTACGCAGCCGCAGATGCCTGGGCAGTTTCAGAGCGCGATGTATACAGGCTCGCTAGCGCTGGGTTTTCTGGTTCTGCTGGCAGTTGTGTGGGTACTGCACCACTACCGCGGAGCCTTTGTGGCGCAGTCCGAGCCTCCCCAAATTGAGGCAGCTTCGCTGTAGGGGGACGGAGGCTGAGTCCGTCCCGCGTTCAACGGGCTGCCCAGATGCGTCTATGCGAGGTCAATGACCGGGTAGCAGGTGAATGGCTCGGTGATTACCTTCCAGTAGGGAATGTAAGTGAACTCCGGGTGGCCTTCGATGGTGAAGTGGAGGGGACGCCAGGGGTCCTGCTTGATCTGCTTGAGGATGTCCTGGTGGCGGCTGCCGCCGTGGACCTTCAGCGCGGCGCTATCAGAGCCGATGAGGGCGAGCAGGACGGGGCCGTACTCCAGGGCGAAACGCTCGTGGCCTTCAATCTTGTCGAGGCCGACGTAGCGGGTGAGTTTGAGTTCCATGGGCAGGGTGAAGCGAACGGTATCGCCGGTGGACCAGGCGCGGTCAAGGGTGACATAGGTCCCGGGTTTGCCGGAGACGGCGGGCTCGTTGTTGACGGTGATCTGCATGGAAGTGGCGGCCCAGGCGGGGACGCGAATTCTAATTTTTGCCTGCGCGGACTTAGAGGATGTTATTGCCAGTGTTACATCCGGAGACATGGGGAAGTTACCGGACATGGTAACTTGCATCTCCGCGCCGGCTTGCGACCACTTGATGGTTGAAGGCTCGAAGAGATTGACGTAGAGGCCGTCTGGCGCGGTGGAGAAGATGTACTCGGGGAGCGAGCCGAGGAGACGGGTTCCCTGCCCTTCGCAGCAGGAGTTCGTGCAGAGCGGAACAGGCAGGTCACCTTTCATGCCGATGAGGCGGGCGTGGTAGATGATGCCACGGCTGCCGACCTGGTTGGCGAGGCCGATGTTGTAGATGGACTTCTCAATTTCATTGGCGAACTTTTCCTGCTCGGGCTGCATGAGTTGGAAGCGCTGATTGAAGCGGGCCCAGAAGACGCTGCCGCAGGTTTCGCCGGTTTCGCAGAAGGGGAACTGGGCGTTGAGGCGGTAGGACTGGGGCGGGAATTCACCGAACTCCGTGATGGCGATGGAGCCGCCGACGTGCTCCCAGTTATCGTGGTAGAGGTCCCATGCGCCGTTCATGGCGTCGAGATAGCGCTTGTCGCCAGTGGCGCGATAGATATCAAGATAGGCTTCAAAGTCAGTTATCAGGTAGTTATGCGGGCGGTCATAGGGATATTGCCAGACTATGTCCTTATCGTGCTTTGCGAGGCCTTCAAGCCAGTAATTCTCCTGATAATAGCGCTGGATAACTTGAATATCTTCCGGCTTGCCGACGGGGGTGAAGAACATGCGGGTGTTGCCGACCATGCCCTGAATGCCCTGGGTTCCGCCGCGCATCATTTTTGGGAGGCCGGGTGACTTGTCAAACCAGTCATAGAATCCGCGCAGCAGGGGAAAGGCCTTTGGATTGCCGCTGAGCCCCGCCTCGATAAGGCCGTGAGTGACCCAGGCGCGGGTGTAGCCGCCGCGCTCTGAGAGCAGGATCATGTCTTCTGGATATGCCATGATGTAGCCGTTGGGGGCGCGGCACTCTTCAATGCCATCGACGATAGCGTTCATGGCGGTACGGAGTTCGGCGTGCTCGATCCAGCGGAGAGTGTTGGCGGCACCCATGAGGAAACGGCCCGCGGAGGAACCGGGCAGCGTTGTGTCCCAGAAGGCGATGGGCGGGCGGAGGCCGGGGCGAACGGGCTTGCCGGCGCGCTCGCGGAAGGGGCGCAGCATTTCATCGACGGAGAAGGAGCCGAGCAGATAGGTGATGTTGTCTTGCATGGCGCGGCGGAAGAGGCCGTCGTGGAGGCTGACGCCGGAGAGCGGGACGGTGGCGAGGTTGGGAACTGTGCGCCAGGCCGCAGATGGCGTTACGTTGGCGGGATTGTCAGTAACGATGCCCTCGCCCATGGGGCGCGGGGCACGGGTGATCTGGGCCAAGTCTTTGGGGTTGCCGAGAGCTGGATCGCCGGTGACGGGGCAGTGCTCGGCAACATCTTTGCCGCCGGAGACGACATCGATTTTGGCGAGGGCGAGGCGGAAGCCGACGCCATCTTCCGCGGGGCGCAGGCGGGTGGCGGTAAAGCGAACGTAGCGGCCAGAGGTGCCAGCCACGGCAAACTCATTGATCTGATCGTATGGATTGGCGAAGTCAGATGCAGTCTGATCGAAGAGGAGTTTGGGATTGGAGAAGGAGGGCTCGCTGGAGGCCTCGATCTTGAAGCGCGTGGGGAATCCGTGGCCGTTGGCATGCAGGTCGCCGGGGGTGAAGGCGGGATAGAGGCGGATTGCGTCGATGGCGCGTGGAGCGCCGAGGTCGATCTGGAGCCATGTGCTGGCGGCCGGCTCATGCGCAACCTTTGAGACATAGGCCCGGTACCAGGTGGCGGGGTACGTAGCCATTTGGCCGACTGGCTTTGCGGTGGCGGAAGCGGCAAAGGCGGAGCGGGAACCGAGGGTTCCGAGAGCGGCAAGAGCTGCTCCGGCTTTTACAAATTCACGACGATCGATGGGCACGTTGGTTTCTCCAGAGGGGGCTTGGGCACGAGAGAGCAGGGCCGTTGGCGCGGACCCGCATACGTTTGCGCCTGACGCACGGACTATAGAGCGGCGTTGGGTGCGGTGTCAAACCAAACTGGCGTCCCGCTTAGGAGACGAAATGTGCGCATCAGGCACGCGGTATGGTGATTGCCTCGCCAGGGCGCTTGCTGGCGAATGAATGACCGTCTTTGAAGACCTGGAAGCCCGCAGCCGTGAGGTTGAGGTCATAGACGTGATCG
>Ga0316224_1003321_pt1 | contig 13397 bp, 10 predicted proteins | sample TBH18013metaG_FD_206254 | JGI IMG/M metagenome (GOLD analysis project Ga0316224, IMG submission 206254) | Freshwater microbial communities from Trout Bog Lake, Wisconsin, USA - TBH18013 | ecosystem: Environmental > Aquatic > Freshwater > Lake > Hypolimnion/Profundal zone | place: USA: Wisconsin... | reverse complement strand
TTTTGCAGGTATTGAATCTTTAACTTTCTCAAAATCCGTTACCAGTACTACTTTACGTACCGCAGTATAATTTGCTTTTGCAGGAACAATAATTACCGGCACATTGGTATTTCTGGCTACTTTAATGGTATTGCTTCCAAAAACAGATTCTTCTACTGCACCACCCCCGGTAATACCCATTATAATCAAATCTATTTTCAATCTATCACAAACTTCATCAATCCCCTCTGCCAGCATATTGAATTCACATACCGTATCCAGAACAATATTCTTATCACAATAATTGATAAATTTAAACTTGAATAAATTCAAGTTTTCCTCATTGGCTTTTTTTACTGTTTCCAGATCAAACACTTCCAACACAGGCACCATCGGATCGGGGCCAACGGAAACCGGCGCCTGATAGGTATTGTAGAAGATAATCTTATTTGCTTTTAATTGTTTGGCAAGATCTATTGCATATAATGCTGCATTTCTTGCAGTATCAGAAAAATCGGTGGGAACTAATATCGTTTTCATGGTAAATAATTTTCTTCTATAAAATTAGATTTACCATTAAGCGAAAAACATGAGTAAAGTCATAAACGAGTATGACAGATGATAGAAGTCATAAAAAAAGTTTTGAGCAACTACTCAAAACTTTCATTCAAAAATTATTAATGGATGATTAAGAAATATTTTCAATAATACCTGCAATACCTTGTCCCCCGCCAACACAGGCAGAAACAATACCGTATTTTTTATTTAATCGCTTCATATCATTTAAAATCTGCACCGTTAATTTACAACCTGTACATCCTAATGGATGACCTAATGCAATAGCGCCACCATTAATATTCACAATATCTTGATTCAATTCCAATTCACGGATCACAGCTAATGATTGGGAAGCAAATGCTTCATTCAGTTCAATCAGATCAATATCATTTACATTCATATTGGCTTGCTTCAATACTTTTGGAATAGCTGCCACCGGACCAATGCCCATTATTCTCGGATGCACACCTGCGCTGGCACAATTCACCAATCGGCCAATGGGTTTTAAATTTAATTCATTTACCATTCTTTCACTCATCACAACTACAAATGCAGCCCCATCGCTTGTTTGCGATGAATTGCCTGCTGTAACACTCCCACCTAAAGCAAAAGCAGGCTTTAATTTGGTTAATGCTTCAACAGTGGTATCGGCACGAACACCTTCATCCGTATCAACAACATAATTCTTAGTTTTCTTTTTTCCTTTTTCATCAACATACACTTGTTCTACATTAATTGGCAGAATGCCCGATTTAAAATAACCGTTATCAATGGCTTGCTTTGCTTTTACATGAGAATTAAATGCAAATACATCCTGATCTTCTCTGCTTACTTTAAATTCTTTTGCAACTGCTTCTGCAGTCAGGCCCATACTTAAATAATAATCAGGTTCATCCTTCGTAATAGAATATGCAGGAACAGTTTTCCAACCCGTTGTTGGTACTAAACTCATGCTCTCTGTTCCGCCTGCTATAATGCAATCCGCCATACCGGTTCTTATCTTGGCAGTCGCCATTGCAATACTTTCCAATCCGCTTGCACAATAACGATTAATGGTAATACCTGCTGTATCCAAACCAACTGCACGGGCTGCAATAATGCGGCCGAACTGTAATCCTTGTTCTGCTTCAGGTACAGCATTACCAACAATTACATCATCTACACGATTGGCTTCTAATTGTGGTAAACTTGCCATCAATCCTTTAATGACTTCAACAGCCAAATCATCAGGGCGAAAAAAACGTAATCCGCCTTTTTTACTTTTGGCAACAGCGGTTCTGTAACCTGCAACGATATATGCTTCCTGCATGACAAAGAATTTTGAATACCAAAAATAATAAAAAGTTGTTTATGCAACTAAATTATTAACAGCTACGTTTTTGTTAACCGGCTTTCTGCTGCTATGATGCTTTGTTGTGTCACTCACTTGTACGTTTTGTTACTATTCAGCAAATCATTTGCATATTTGCACCATCATTTAATGACATGTACAAATTTATTAGAGATATTTTATTCCAATTCGATCCTGAAAATGTGCATCACTTTTCAATGAATGCTTTTCAATATGCTTGCAAAATTCCATTTTTTAAAAAAATCATTCAACAACAATACTGTATTGAACATCCTTCATTGGAAAAAAATGTTTTTGGCCTGCATTTTAAAAATCCGGTTGGCTTAGGCGCCGGTTTCGATAAAAATGCTTTATACTTAAATGAATTGGAAGCATTGGGTTTTGGTTTTGTTGAGATCGGAACCGTCACTCCTAAATCTCAACAAGGAAATGATCAACCCAGATTATTTCGTTTACCAAAAGACAAAGCACTCATCAATAGAATGGGGTTTAATAACGATGGCGTTGAAACTATCGCTGCAAGGCTTTACAATAGAAAATCCACAATCAACAGTCCACTAATCATTGGTGGTAATATCGGTAAAAATAAAACCACTCCAAACGATGAAGCCTGGAAAGATTATGTTATTTGTTTTTCGGGATTATTCGATGCAGTAGATTATTTTGTAGTAAATGTAAGCAGCCCTAATACTCCCGGCTTACGTGAATTGCAAGAAAAAGATTCTTTGAAAAAAATATTGAGTGAATTACAGAATATCAATCATTCAAAAAATAAGAAGAAACCGTTGTTATTAAAAATTGCACCGGATCTTTCCCAAGAACAATTAGATGACATTGTTGATCTTTCAGTAGAAATAAAATTAGACGGATTGGTTGCAACCAATACAACCATTGACCGATCAGGGCTTCTGACTCCTGAATCCAGAATTCAGACTATCGGTGCGGGTGGATTAAGCGGAAAGCCTTTACAGCAAAGGAGTAAAGAAGTAGTGCAATATTTATATCAACAAACACATCAGCAAATTCCTATCATTGCCAGCGGTGGAATTTTTACCGGAGCAGATGCAAAAGAACAACTCAATGCAGGTGCATCATTAATTCAGGTATGGACAGGTTTTATTTATGAGGGGCCAGGCATTGTAAAAAATATTTGCAAGGCATTGATAATAGATTAACAATAAAACATTGCCTATTTCTTCAATCATCTTCTATCTTTAAGAAAAAAAGATGGCTGCCCGTCAAAATATATTTAACGCATGTAAACACGCCTTCAATGGCATTGCACAATTTTTTTTACATGAACGTAATGGAAAAATTCAATTAGCTTTTGCAATTGCTGTTACCATTGCAGGATTTTATTTTCATATTAGCTCAACAGAATGGACTCTTATTTTATTATGTATCGGCTCAGTAATCAGTGCCGAAATGCTCAACAGTGCTTTGGAAAAAATATGCAACCTTATACATGAAGACTTTCATCCAACCATTAAGGTCATTAAAGATGTAGCAGCAGCAGCCGTATTGTGGCTGGCTATTATCAGTACCATTGTTGGCATCATTATCTTCTTACCTAAATTTTTGATGCTATGATAAAACAAAAAAATACATCACTCAATATTGCTTTATCCTTATCAGTTTTATTCACCATGCTGTTATTGGCAGTAAGAATTGCCAAGACCAATGAGTGGTTTTATATTTTTTATGTGTGGAATACATTTTTAGCCATTGTTCCATTAATATTCAGCAGGCAATTATTAAAACAACCTACTTTAAATGCCAAAGCGATTTTTTTTATTATCGGTTGGATCCTGTTTTTCCCAAATGCACCGTACATTATTACAGATCTGATTCATTTTGATAATGATAATATCGTAGGCTCAATACGTTGGTATGACCTGTTATTGGTGATGAGTGCTACATGGAATGGATTGATATTGGGATTGATCTCTTTAATGGAAGTAGAAAAATTTATGTCGAAATTTTTTCAAACTATCTGGCTGAATTTATTTGTGTTCACCAGTTTATTTTTATGTGGCTTCGGCATTTACTTGGGAAGATTTTTACGCTTCAACAGTTGGGATATTCTTACCAAACCTTACGAATTAGTGCATGCATCAGCACATCAGGCGTTACACCCTGTAGAAAATTTTAAAACTTGGGGATTCTCCTTTTTATTTTCCGTTATGTTGTGCATTATCTATTATACACTAAAAAAATTACCTCACTATTTTAAGCGAGGTAATGAATAAGGTTTGTTATAAATTGAATCATTAGAAATCCAATCCCAAAGCAAAATAAAATAATGGTGATCCCACAAAAAATCCTTTTGCAGGCCATCCCAAATCTGCTTTAATAAAATATCCCAATAATGTACTTCTTGCTCCAAAACCATATCCTGCTGCAAACGGACCAATACCACCCGCATCTACATTTACTAAAATAGGGTTACCCGCATTTTGTGATCCGTAAGTTACTTGCGGTCTGGTAATGCCATTGTATTTACCGTTCCATGCAGTTCCCAAATCAAAGAATTGTATCAATTGAAAATTTCTTAAGAAAGCATTATTGATTGGTTTATTAAATAAAGTAGTGAATACAGGAAATCTTAATTCACTATTAATTACAAATGCATTATTACCATTAGCGATATTTTGATTGTACCCTCTCATGTTAACTGCCAAAGATTGAAAAGCATAAGACTGATCAGGTGCAGGTTGATTGGTATTAAAACGCGGACCAACCCATCCATCCACTCCGCCTAAGAAGTAACAGATTTTTTGTGTGCCCCAACTAAAGTCTGCTGCAGCACGTGTTGCCCAGATAAAATTGCGATGGATTTTTTGATAATGCCTTGCATCAAATCCAAAATCATAAGTAGTATTGCTTGCTTTAATGGTAGGTGTATTTAAATCTAAATACACTTTCCATCGGGTTCCATTCCAAATATTCTGTGCAGGGTTGATGGTATTATCATATACATATTCTAATCTGCCTACACCATACCATGCACTGCTATCCGGTTGCGAAAGCCCGTATGGATCAGGTGCTCCTGTTCCGTTATTAAATGCTCTGATTATACCTTTATCCTGTCTTAATCCTACTGTTAAACGTAAACTTCTCACTTCATCAAAAGGATAAGAGAAATTCAATTGATATAAATTAGTGATGAGCGCATTATTATAATACGCTAAATTTCCCTGAAAAAATCCGGAGAAATTAGATTGCTTGCTTCTGTAATAAGTAAAGCCCCAATCCACTCGTTTTCTTAAATTCTGCAAAGAGAAGAATACATCTTTATCAGAAAGATCTGTACCGAAACGAACACCACCAATAAATTTTATGTCTTCAAATAAATCACTTACACCTGCCCTTAAACTAAAATCCAAATCGCTTCCGGTATTCAATTGAATAGGCCCTTGCCCGCCGCCATAAGGTTGATAACGATTGATTAAAATATTATTGGTAAGACCTGCCAATACATAATCGGCATTGTATTTCATTTTATAATTAAATAGTTTCCATTTATTAAGGTCACTGATCTTATTTTTTACAGTGGAATTATTATTTGATTTGATTTTACTGCTGTCCACTTTCTCATCAGCAAATTCTGATTGAAAGAAATCTTTTTGTTTGTTCTTTACAGAATCCGCAGAAGCCTTATACAACGTAGCTTTCCCGCTGGCTGCTTTTTGCTGATCCATGATCTTCTTCATATAATCAGTTGGCCTTGCATTGATATTTCTTTTATTCAATGCATCATCATTCACTTTTAATTTATACAAGAATTTATAATCACCTTCCTGCCTTGTTTCACTTACTTGCCCGTTATTACCGGCAATTCTTGTCTCTAATAAAGAAGTTTGATAATTGGTAATCGGGAATGTATAAGTAGAATCATTGTATACTTGAAAATAACTTACACTATCCGGTTCTTGTTTTCTCCAAGCTGCTAAAGTAGAGTCTAATTCTTTCGGAACAGGATTACGCAATACTTCATCACCGATTTGATAAACTGTATCCAATCCGGTTCTTTTGGTAGCAAAAAATCCTGCCCATCTGTTACCAATACCATTTTCATCAGATACAAACGTAAAGTGATTGTTATTGTATTGCATCGGATTAGTGGCATTCCCAAACTTCATGTTGGTTAATTGGGTAATCTGTTTATCTTTTCCTTTGTTTAAAATATCTACCAGAAAAATATTGAAACGATATTTACTTGGTAAAACTGTATCGCTATTGGGTGCATTATTGCCCGGGCGATTAGAAGAAAATATAATACCCGAACGATTGGGGAATGAAACAAATGTTGGATTCAGATCATCATAAATATCATTGGTGATCTGTTCTGTTTTTTGTTCTTCAATTTTATACGTATAAATATCTGAATGTCCGTTTTTCACCGCACTCATCACCAATGTATTGGCATCTAACATAAAAGAGGCATCGAGTATCTGATCGAAACCGGTGATCTCTTGTTTAAACCTTTTATATTTTGCCACTGCATCATACACAAACATTTTAGTATGACCTGCTTCCCAATAAATCACCAATAACCTGGTCCCTTTTACATCCCAGGCCAGTATTGGATAATTCGGATTGATATCTCCCTGTTGTGTGCGTACGCCTTTATCTAATAATATTTTTGAATCATAAAAATTCTCTACATACTTAACCCGATAAACACCTTTACTGAATTCTACCACTGCATAATTATTATTTCGCGGATTGGGATTTGCCTGAAAACGGAAATAATCATTCTTGGTTACATCTTCACTTACACTCAATGATCCTTTCGGTGCATTTTTACGCTGACGGATATCTTTATAATATTTATCCTGTTCATACGTCATAAAATCAGCTAATTCCTCTTTGAATTTTTTCTTACAAATGCGCAGAGCTGCTTTGTTTAGATTTTTATAGATGCGTGCCAAGTATAAAAAATAAGTAGTGTTTTCCTTTTTATATTTTTCTCCGAAATAATACCAGAAAGCATGGCCTGCTAATAAAGGTTTAGCAAAAGCAAACTGATAAAAATTGGTATAATCTGCACTCAGCATTACACTTTTTAATTCATCATCTTTTTCTGTACTCCAGTTTTCTGCAGCATATTCAACATAACCATCGGTTAACCATTTAGGCAAATCAAGCAATGCAGAATTACTGGCCACTTCGCCAATATCATCACCAAATAATAAATTATCGGTTAATACTTTTGCAATGCCTTGTCTGATCTGCAATCGAAGATGTTCGTGATTACCATCAAAAAAAACAACGATCTTATTGTTCACCAATTTGGTTAATCCGCCTGCATTCTGCCAATCAATGCCCAAACCAATATTGCTTTGTTTATAATCATCATAAGAATTATATACCACAATATTGGCTCTGCGCTGTAATGAGTATTCAATAAAAGTTTCAATACCTTTTACTTCTTGTTCTGCAACCTGTGCAACAAATTTTCCCAATTCAGTTCCGCCCTGCGAAACATAAGTATTGAAATTAGGTGACTGATAAAATTTCCAGTTAAACTTTTTGAATTGCAATCTGTTCTTTCCATATTGAACCGTATTCACTTGTGCCATTGAAAGAATGGGCAATAAAAAGAAAGCTGCTAAAAAATATTGTTTTATTCTGTTCATTTGCATAACCTCACTAAATTTAATAACCGATGGATGCGATTGAATATCTTGATTTGCAATTAAAGGATGAAGTTATTTGCGAAATCGTTTCAATCATTCCAATCTCTGTTAAAATTAAGTAATTACTATCAACCAATCAGAAAAATACGTTTATGCTTCAGGTAAAGTTTTTTACGTTTAGTCCCGTTCAGGAAAATACCTATGTATTGTTTAACGAACAGAACAATGCTTTGATCATTGATCCCGGTTGTTATTTCAGTGCTGAGCAGGAAATGTTAAAAAAATTTCTGCAAAGCCAACAACTTACTGCCGTTCAATTACTCAATACACATTGCCATTTGGATCATGTATTCGGTAACAAATGGGTACATGAGGAATTTGGATTGGAATTATATCTTCATCCCGATGAAGAAATGATGTTACAATTTGCACCTGAATCAGGAAAGCAATGGGGATTGGCTTTTGAAAATTATAACGGGCCACTTCATTTTTTGAATGAAGGAGATATCATTCGTTTAAATGATGATGCATTAAAAGTAATTGCTGCCCCGGGACATTCGCCGGGCAGTATTTGTTTTTATTGCGAAGCACAAAATTTTATTATCGGAGGCGATGTATTATTTAGAGAAAGCATTGGAAGAACTGATTTGCCCGGCGGCAATCACGAACAACTGATAAAAAACATTAAAGAGAAATTATTTGTATTGCCTGATGAAACAGTGGTGTATCCCGGACACGGAATGCCAACAACCATTGGACATGAGAAAGAAAATAATCCTTTTTTGAGATGAGAATTTTATGAAAAGAAGAACATTTATAGCAGTTATTTTGTCTGTAATTTCATTTCATGTTATTGCCCAAAAAAATGAAATAATTCTCAACGGACTTTATAAAGTAAATAACACCTATATCTTATTTAAAAAAGATTCAAGTTTTATTTACTGCCTTGTTAATCCAAATAATGAAAGCATATCAATTTTGCATGGCGAATTTTCTATAGTAAAAGAAAATAAAGATCAATATTTAAATTTTAAGTCAGCTTATCAAGTTGATCTTAGATTACGGCCAACTAATATTCAATATACCGCTACAACAAAAGGTTCTATCGATAGTATTTATTTTATTGGCAAAGTAAATACTAATGCTGATAAAATATTTGCATCAGTATTCTTTCCGGAAATACAAAAAGGCACTTCAACTAAAAGTGACGGAACTTTTGAATTTTCAATACCAGCTTCTTGGATGCCAACACAAATATCATTTAATAATATTCAATGTATTCCTGAAACCATTACACTTTTACCTTATCATAATTATCATACTATTATTTTAGATATGATTTCGGAAGTTGCAACCAATAAAAATCTTAATATAACATCATTAGAATTTTTTAGACAAGTATACAAATTCAACAAAAAAATCTCAAACGGGTATTTATTCGATAAAAAATTTGCTCTGGAAAAATTACCTGAAAACAGATCGAATTTGCTTACTTTAATAAACAACTATCTCGAACAAAAGAACGCTAATACTTACAATAATTTACTATGGCTCAAAAGACAATTAGAATGAATAAATACCTCACTCCTTCTCCATCGCCTTCTTATACGCCATTATAAAAATGGCGCCCAGATTTTTATACGGCGGAACATAATCATCAAATTTCTCTTTGTACTGCCCGTTGAATTTGCCTTCTAAACTCTTCCACATTAAAACCCAGTTGAGATCTTTTCCCAATCGTAAATTTTCTGCAATAGAATTAATCAATGCAATATTTACAATACCTGTACCCACTTGTTTGGAAGCGATGATATGTGCTTGAGGACAAATGTTCAACACATCATCCAATGCATGATAACCGCCGCAACTGCCCAGCAGCACTACTTTTGCAGTGTAGGGTAATTGTTTGATGGTAGAGTTTACATAGTAACTGTGTCCGCGATGGATAACCACTGTTGGATTAGCACCCAACGAATCTAAATATGCAGCCAGGTCATCTTGCGCCTTTTGATCAAGATCCTTTTTGGTATCAAATGGCCTATTGGCATAAATAGTTATTTTACTTCCGTGTAAAGAAGATACTTCAATCCATTCGGGTTTGTTTACAATTTTCCATAAACCATTTCTATAATTGGCCATAAAAGAATTGAATACATTCAAACCATCTTTATCTCCGTAAAAAAATTGTTGAATGATGATTTTGCCCGATGAATCTTCCAATAATTTTTTAGGCATCACATAAACCGGCGGGATACCTAAGGTTGCAGACACATCGATTTTATTCGTTGCATCTTCCGATAAGAAAATGGTATTTAATAAATGATAAATGATGCTTGCCCTTGCCTCTTTTTTCTTATCGTACACCGCTAAATTCTTTTGCACTTCTGCTAAAATTAATTTCTTAATCGCTGCATCATCAATGCTGGCATAAGAATCGGCTACATCTACTGCTTCTTCCAACGTTTGATCATTTTCTAATCCGTTGGCAAAATTTTTCATTAACGCTACCGCTTCTGTTTGATTCATTTTCTTTAAAAAATCATCCAGCACATTATAAGCCGCTGCCATTTTTATAAACTTCTTATAAAAATCATAGTGCACCCAATTCAATAAAGTATCTGATCGCTCCACTCCCATTCTTTGAAAAATTCTTTTATACACCCCCAAATAACTACTGGTATAAATTTCATCTTCTGCAGTTACACATAAATAATACAATTCAGTAGCAGTAAGGCTATCCAAGCATTTAAATCGTACCGCATCGATCTTCTCATCATGTAATGCATTAATATTATCGATATACGTTTCAACCGATTTGCGTTTTAATTTTTCAGTGAGTACATGCATTACAATAGGCGTATCACCATTTCTTACTCTTCCTGCATAATCAATTTCTGTTGCAACTAATAATTTATAATATGCATTGCTGTCCGCTGAAATTTTTTCAATTGAATCAATGGTGATTTTATGATGATAGATATTATCTAAAAAAGGAAAATACACTCTCCCGGTTTGCATGCCGGCCATTTGACTGATGGCTTTTACCAAAGGTTCATCTACTTTTTTTATTCTTCTGCCCAATGAATCGGGTGAAGAAGCATAATCATAAAACTGTTCCGGTTTACGATGCGCCATCACAATAATTAAACTATCAGCAAAAGAAACGCCGGGATTAGAACTTAATATTTTTAAAATGTTTTGCGGATTACGCTGGCAAACTTTTAATATCATCACATCTTTCGATTCTGCTACACCGCGATTATTTTGCAATGCAAAATTTTTTAATAAAATCGAAGCTACTTCCAATTCATTTTGCTGAATGATGGGCTTAATAGATTGTTGATGTATTTGTGCCTGCATGGCTGTTTCATACGCCAATATCAAATCACTCAATAAAACACCTTTCATCAGTTTAGATTGATAGGCATTTTTAAAATCGCTTAACATCTCTTCAATACCTCGCAACCAGGTATATTTTCCGCTAACATCAATCATGCTGTCTGATTCAATGAAAGCTCGCATTTGATAAATATGTGTAAACAGGATTTGATTGATCTGCAAATTCACATCGAGATCATTGGTAGCAGTAAAGATGGTATCACTTTTGCTGTTGAGCTGAACGATCGCTTTTTGTGCAGCGATAATCTTATCATGAAATAATTGTCGCATTTGCGGAATCGGCGGCATTTCCAATCTTTGCTGAGCCAATGCAGCTTCGCATAACATCAATCCAAACAATAAAAAGTAAAATTTCCTCATTCCATTCATTGATTTGCAAAAATACTGCCATTCGCCTTACCTAAATCGCAGGACTTAACAATTAGATAATAATTACAAATAGTGATTATGCGGCTGCAGAAAGTTAATTTTGTGTAAACTTAACGTTAACATGGAAGTTAGACCCAAAAGAATATTGATTGCCGATGATGAGCCTGATATTTTAGAGATCATTAGTTACAATCTTTCAAAAGAAGGTTATGAAATTTATACAGCCAAAGACGGTAATGAAGCCATTGAAAGAGCCAAACAATTAAATCCCGATCTGATTATTTTAGATGTGATGATGCCTAAAAAAACAGGCGTTGAAGTTTGTCAGATTTTAAGATCACAATCATTGTTTCAAGATACACTCATTATTTTTCTAACGGCATTAAGTGATGAAGCTTCGCAAATTAAAGGATTGGAAACAGGTGCAGATGATTATGTAAATAAACCCATTAGTCCGAAAGTTTTATCGAGCAGGGTGAATGCCTTGTTCAGAAGAATTAATAAAGAAGATGGTAAAACCATTAAAGTAGGTAATATCAGCATCGATCCGGTAAAATTTGTTGCAAGCATTGATGGTAAAGAAGTGGTATTGGCGAAAAAAGAATTTGAGTTGTTGTACTTGCTTGCATCCAAACCCGGAAGGGTTTTTTTACGCAATGAAATTTTATCGCAGGTTTGGGGAACCGATGTAATTGTTGGCGACAGAACCATTGATGTACACATTCGCAAAGTGCGACAGAAAATGGGCATCGATTGTATTACCACAGTTAAAGGTGTGGGCTATAAATTTGAAATATAATATCCTCATTCCCCCAAAAAAACCGGAACAAACTCCAAGTAGTGTAAACAATAATTATTAAAACTATCTTCGAATAAAATAATTCCCCTTTAGGGGTTAGGGGTATGTTCTCAACAAAAAATCTTTCTCCCAAACAATTATCGGCATTAACTGCTTTGTTTCTGGCAGTTCCAATCGGTATTGCATTTTATGTAATAGAAAATGTTTGGTGGATTGGTTTATGTGCTCTCATCATTACTTTCATCGGCAGTTATTATCTCATCAGTTTTGTATTGGAATGGTTCATCTATCGAAAAATAAAACTCATTTATAAATTTATTTATCAAACAAAAGCCAGTAAAAGAGAAGAAACGTATTATAAATATATTTTGCCGCAGAAAGGTATTGATGAAGTAAGAGAAGATGTAGAAAAATGGGCAGAGCAAAGAAGTGCAGAAATAGAATTATTAAAAAGCAATGAAGCTTACCGGAAAGAATTTTTACAAAATCTGGCCCACGAATTTAAAACGCCCATATTTGCCATACAAGGTTATGTAGATACTTTATTGGATGGTGCCATGAGCAATCCGCAAGTGAGTAAAAAATTTTTAGAAAATGCTGCTCGCAATGTAGAACGTATGGTAAACTTAGTGGAAGATTTAGATGAAATATCTAAATTAGAAAGTGGTGAGCAGCCATTGTATAAAGAGAATTTTATTATACAGGAATTAATTAAAGAAGTATTTGAAGCATTGTCTATTAAAATGACAAGCCGCAACATTAAATACAATATCAAAAAAGGTTGTGAAAGCCCGATTACTGTTTTTGCAGATAAAGAAAAAATAAGACAGGTACTGAATAATTTAATTGTAAACGCAACCAAATACGGAAAAGAGAATGGCAGTATTACGGCCAGCGTTTATAATACCGATGGCAAACATGTATTGATAGAAATTAGTGATGATGGTATTGGTATTGCTGAAGAACATCTATCAAGGGTATTTGAACGTTTTTACAGAACCGACAGGGGCCGCAGCAGAAATGTGGGTGGTACCGGCTTGGGATTGGCCATTTGCAAACATATTATTGAGGCACACGACCAAACCATTCATGCACGCAGCAAATTAGATGTGGGTACCACCATTGGGTTTACATTGGACTCCAGAAAAGACTAACCATCCCTTAATTTGTGTAACTGAAAGCCTTTCAGCATCATTAAAATTAACTTCCCGGAAAGGGAATTTCTTATTGCCTTATCCGTACCTTGTTCGGAGTAAGTCCACTAATTAGTGGACTTACTCCGAACAAGTCAGGAAAAAGA
>Ga0316224_1003314_pt1 | contig 13410 bp, 7 predicted proteins | sample TBH18013metaG_FD_206254 | JGI IMG/M metagenome (GOLD analysis project Ga0316224, IMG submission 206254) | Freshwater microbial communities from Trout Bog Lake, Wisconsin, USA - TBH18013 | ecosystem: Environmental > Aquatic > Freshwater > Lake > Hypolimnion/Profundal zone | place: USA: Wisconsin... | reverse complement strand
GTTTGAAATTTTGGAATACATTGACGCAGTAGAAACAGTTCTTGTTGCTGTTGGTGCAGAAAGGCCAAAGCAAACACCGTTTAGCCAAGAGCCAAACAAAGGTGTTGCTACACACGTAATCTTAGAGCGTATTCCTAACCGCGCTGAAGTTTGCCCAGTAGTTATTGCTGGACGTATTACGCTTGACCGCTTGCAGGGTCAGTTTGACCAGATGCTTGGTATGTACCAGCGTGAAGCCAAATTGGACGCACTTAACACTATCGCAGTGTTCCGTAACGTATTCCCAGATGAATGGGTGGTATCACCTGCCAACGCACCAACAAGCCCACGTATTGTGGTTGAAGCCGATGGTAAGCAAGGTATCCGAGGAATCTTGGACAAGGGACAGATTCAGATTGTTCACCCACAGCAGACACAAGATGCTGGTATCTCACTTGACCGCTTAGAGCGCGCACAGCGTCTCAGTGCAAACATTCCACAGGAGTTTGGTGGAGAGTCAGGTACAAACATTCGTACTGCTAGTCGTGGTGCTTCTGTTCTTTCTAGTGCAGTTGACATGCCACTCCAGGAATACCAGGAGATTATGGCCGCATCAATGGAACTAGAAAACTCTCGTGCTGTAAAAATTATGAAGTCGTACTACGGCAAAAAGCCAAGTATGTTTTTCTTTGGTACAGACGGAAAGATTGCTAACCCTGATTACACACCAAACGAAGCGTTTGAAACAGACCTTTCGTACGTTAAGTACCCAATGCCTGGCTCAGACATTAACGCTATGGTCGTTTCTATTGGTCAGCGTGTAGGTATGGGCATTATGTCTAACGACACAGCCCGTACTATGGACCCATCAATCAAAGACCCAATACGCGAACGCGACATGGTTGAAATCGAAGGTCTTCGCAAAGCATTGCTTACCGGACTAGAACAGCAGGCTGCACAGGGTCAACTAGACCCATCAATCATTGCACGCATTGCAAAGAAGAAGGCACAACGTCACATGACGCTTGAAGATGCCATTGATGAAGTTCACCAGGAAATGCAACAGGAACAGGCTCAAAAAGCACAGGCTGCTCAAAAACAGCAACAGCAGGCTATGCAAGGTCAACAGCCACAGCCAAGCCCAGAGATGCAACCTGGTATGGGTGTAGGTCCTGAAAACCCTGTGCAAGCAACACCAACTGCTGCACCGCAAGGAGCACCAGACCTTCAAGCATTACTTTCACAGTTAGGTGGAGCACCTGGTGGAGCACCTGGTGGAGCACCTATGGCTCCAGCCGGAGCATCAGCAGGAATGGGAGTGTAATAAATGCCACGTAAAGGTAGAGGCGGTTCACGCGAAGGAACGCCAGGAACTGCGTACGGAAACCGTACAGATTTAAATATGCCTATTTCAACCGTTCCAGGACAAGCGTATGGAAAACAAACACAACAACGTGAAGCACAAAGTGCTGTACCTATGGGAGAATCACCAGTTGCGGCACCGGCCCCAGCAGCGCAAGCACCTAGGCCAGCAGTTGCACCAGGCTCGCTTCCATACCTTGACGCAACTAACCGACCAGCAGAACCAGTTACTGCAGGTCTTCCATTTGGCCCTGGCCCTGGACCAGAAGCAATGATGCCACCACGTTCCAACATGAGTCGTCAACTTGCAGCGTACGCTGATGCATCGGGTTCTGAACTTACAATGAACATTGCTGATGCCGCACGAATGTTAGGACTTTAATGGCTGGAGAAATACCCGCATTTTCCGCAGAACAACAAAACCAACGCGTTAACGATAGAAACGCTTACACTTCACTTAGCAACAATAACGAACAAAAACTTGCTGCGTTGGCAGAAGGCAACCCTGCGCTACTGCGTGACCCAAACACTCTTAATTCGTTTGCCACACAGAACAATCTTCACCCACAAGTAATTGCTAACGCAACACAATTTTTAACTGCTCTTGGCTCTGCGCCAAACATTATCCAAAAACAGGCTAACTCAGCCAGCCATTCACTTGGCTTTTGGGATTCAATTAGCCAAATTGCAAAGAACATCTTCAACCACCGCGACTCAATTCTAAATACAGCAGGTGCTGTTGCTACACAAATTGCTGTTCCTGGCTCTGGCCAAGTATTAGCAAACATAAACCCAAATAGCAAATTTGCACAAACAGCAGCCAACGTTCAACAGGGTGAGGTAGCGGGAACTAATCAGTTAATTAAGGGAACTGTTAATACAGTAAACCGTACTCTTCTTACCGGAGAGCAGTATCTAATAGGTGCTGGTCAATGGGCTACAGGTCTTGGCAACTACAAAAAGAACTTTGACGAAGCAAACCAAACATTAAACAACCTTGGCTACGCATTAGAGCCTAATCACATTTTTGCAATGTTAGGTCACACTGGCGCGTACATGATGTCAATGGCACAACGCAAAGGCTGGGGTTACACAATTGGACATTTAATGCCTACCATTGCTGCATCTCTTGCAGGTGGCGGAGCATTTGCTGCAGGAAGTGTTGCAGAATCGGTTAATGCTGCAGCAGATTTTGTTGCTAACGCACAAGCAGCGTTTGAAACCGGCGCAACAATGACAACAGAAGACCTTGTTAATTACAATGCTGCTTTAAAAATTGTAGATGAAGCCGGAATGCAAATGGCTAGTTCAAGTCAAGCAATTGCTGACCAAAAAATTATTGCTGAACTAGGTACAAAAGAACAATCAGAAATATTGACTGAAGAAGAATCTTCGTTACTTAAAGAAGCATTGGCACGTCGTCAAAAAGACTTTGCGTCTCGTGCTAAAGCAGGACAACTAAGCAAAGAAGAGCGCACCGCACAAGCCAAAGCAAATTTTAACCTTAAAACTGAAAACATGCGTGCAGCACGTAGAGGAATGTACAAATTCTTTTCAACAGTGGCAAAGCCAACGGTAGGTTTACCTTTTGGAGCAATGCGTGCTTTGGCAAATAACGGAAACACAGCAAACGCTATGGCTTTGTACGCTTCTATAGCAGCACAGGCACAAGGCTCACCAGAAACTGCAGCACTATGGCGTGACACAACAAACGGTGCCATAGACCAATACGGTCGTTCAATGGGTAGTTTTGGTCAATCAGTTGCTAATGATTTAATGAGCAAAGACAACGCTTTTTACAACATTACATCTGGCGGTATTGACCTCTACTCTAATTACGTTGCATCTGACCCATTTGCTTTTTTTGGTTCGCTAGGTAAAACAGCACGCAGTGCCGAAGGTTTTGCTGGTTCAATGGTGCGTTTTTTTGGCGATGGCCTAGGCGTACGTACGGGAGCGGACGTATTCACCAAGGCTGTTAACTCAATGCGCACTATGCGTTCATTTAAGTTTATGGCCGAGCACGATGCTCAAGCAATTAACGAAGCATTTCCAGGAATGTTTGAAGGCGAAGCGGGTAAGTACTTACTTCGTAAAGTAGGCGCGGCTAATAGCATTAGTAAAGTAATGACTTATTTTGCCGATGCTGTTGACGCTGGTAATTCAACAATGCGCATACTTCCAACATTAAGTCTTTGGAAAGTAACCAAGGCTGCGCTTCGTGACCCAATGATTGAACGCTTTGGCCTTCTTCGTGGTGTTGTTGGAGAACTTCTCCCACTTCCATACGAAGCACTTATCAAGGTTGCAGCACAAGTAGAAAAAGACACCGGTGTAGACATTGCACCTTCAGACGTTTATGAAGCCTCTGTTCGTGACACAAGTATTCGTTCAATGGCAACGCTTCGTCGTTACATTAATGGAAAACAATCAGGTTGGGATTTTATTTACCGAGCAGAACGCTTTTTTGCTCGCAATTTGGCTGCACGTCCTATGGCGTGGGACCCAGTTGCTCAAAAGTATGTTTCAAAGGAAATTATTCCTGGAACAATGGACGGTGTTCGCGCAATTCAAAACCTTCTTCGTATTCGTGGAGAATCAGAACTTTATGCCAAGACTATTGGTAACGCCCTTATTCACACTAAGAACCCCGACGACTGGTTTAAGGTACTTGTTAACTCAGACATACGCATGTTGGAAAACCGTCTTGTCGGTGCTATTCCAGGAAGTACATTCCACAATCTTATTGGCCCACTTCGCCAAACGCTAAGAGAAACTGTTTCAAATTTCTGGGGATACAACGGTGGTGGAAGCAAGGGTGTCTACACACACGGTAGTGAAAACAATTCAATGTCAGAATTAGTTGACCCAGAAAATCCTAACTCTACTGGATTTTTTGGTCTTGATGCAGACCACCTAGGTGCTATCCATTTATTTGACCCACGCCAATTCAAAGGCTTTGAAAAGAAAATGATGAGTCTGTTGCTTGACAACACTCAGGCAACTGCTGGTTTAGTGGAAAAGATTTCTGCCCTAAGCCGTGAAACACTCGAAAACGCTGCTTTGTACAAAGATGCAAGCATTCGTGATTTGGCTTCTAAGGCTGCACGGTTCTCTGACCGTACATTAGAAACTTTAAAAGAATACTATAACGAAGATTACGACCCTCGTGGGCTTGTAGAAGAGTCTTACAAAAACAGTTTTGAAGACATCACAAAAGAAATTCGCAAAATTGAAAAAGACCAAGTTTCTACTGATGTTCAAAAATGGGTTAACGCTTACGATTATGTTCGTATTTCTATTAGGGATTTGGAGAAGTATTTTGATGAATGGGTAGCAAACCCTAACAATGACCTTGGTGGAATGAATGGCCTTGGTTTTGTTGATGGAGTATTTGCCAAGAACGTCGGTCACTTAGAAGCACTCAAAGAATTTGAACGTGAACTTGCTATTCAGGTTCAGAGCCCACGTCTAACAGATGAGCAGATAAGCCAAGCAGCAGATAAATACGCTAAGGAACTTTACCCAGACCAAATGCTACTTCAGGAAAAAATCAAAGAAGACTTGACAAACCGCATGAAGGCTCAAAAGAAAAAACTTTCTGAAAACTACAGTAAGGCTTACCTCAACGTAGGTCAACGCACCATTGACAGAGCAAACCGTTTTCTAAGCCAAACGTTCGTTCCTATGGCGTTGTTTTCGGGTGGTTGGTCTATGCGTGTTGCTCTTTCTGAATATGCGCTTAACTCATTCCGTCTTGGCCCGATGGCATTGTTTGATGCCAAGTTAACAACTTCAATTGCCAAGCACGCTGTTCGTGGGCAAGACCTTGAGAAAGTAGCCGCAGAAGCCGCTGCTAAACGAGACGAAGTATTTAAGTCAACCGCTGCTCACATCTTTAATGCTGTTCGAGAACCAGACGGTGGAATGACAATTAAGTTGCCAGATGGCACTACGCCTACCGAGGGTTTCATGGTTGCCCACAGCAACAGAATAACCATCTTCCCAAGCGTCGAAGATTTCTCAGACCCAATTAAGTCAGAACAAATTCTTAAAAATTACTACAACGTTAACAAAGACCTTTTTGAAAAAGGTGACCACTACCTTGGTGTTTGGCACAACCCAGACACTGGACAGATTCACCTAGAAGTATCCCAGAACATTCACGATGAAGCAGAAGCACTTTTTGCTGGTAGAGAACGAAACCAATACTCTGTCTACGCACTTGACCCACGACCACGCCAAAAACAATTTATTTACACAGGTGGTACAGGTAAAGATTTTTCACGAGATGCTGGCTTGTCTGCTGGTGCTAGGTTTATTCGTCACCAAACAGAACGGTTTAATGAATCTGGTGGAACTATTCAGCAGTTAATGGTTGACAATGGCACATATAGGTCTATTCTTACTGAATCAACCGTACGTGACCTAGACATGGCTTTCGACGAAGCCCGTCTAATTGCACAAGAAGCAAGTCGCGCACATGGAGAGGCTTCTTCAAAATTTATAGAAGATTACGTAAAAAACAATCCAGGAGCAGGATACGCAGAAGCAAATAAAGCCATTGATGATTTTACAAACGAAGAAGCATTGCGAGTTGAAAGTTTTCGTAGAACTTCACAACGAGCCATTGCTTTTGGAACTGCTATTAAACAAATTAAGGATGATGGCTACAACGGAATAATTGCTCACGATGCACAAGGCAATGCAGTTGCTGCGTTTTCATACAGAATAGAAAAAGTTGGAACCGACAAGTACATATCAGTTGGTTGGCTTGGTTCGTTGCCAAATGACGCAGGAGCAGGAACCGCACTTCAATACGAAGTAGCAAAAATTGCTGCTGAAAATAATGCATCAGTAGAAAGTGCTGTTGGCTTTGATTCATTTCCTTACCACCGACTTATTGGTAGAAACATAAGTAATGGCGAATCAAATTGGACTGCAGCACAAGCAAAAGAAGTTGCAGACCTAAAGATGGGTGAACCATTAGGTAAGCATCTTACTGATGCAGTGCGCACTAACTACTCAACACCAGAGATGCCAAAGCGTGTTTTTGGTAAATGGGGCAAGAATGGTCAGCAGCGTAGTGAAGAAGACTTAATTAAGTCAACTGTTTCACAAGCAATGGACGTTATTGTAAACGTACTTCACTCAGGTTCTAAGCCAGTACGTGACATGTTTGCTGGTGCTCTTATGGGTGTTGAGCGTGGTCTTCTTAATGGCATTAACCAAGACCAGTGGTACCGCATGCTTGATGACTTTACTAGCGTTATCATGCGCCACAACGGTCACTTGCCTGGAGGCGTGCACGAAGCAGAAAGCCTTATTGAGCCTGAACTATTCCACAAGGCTGCACGTGAGTACACCTACGGTGTAGACGACCAAGGTAACGCAGTTCAGCACCACACATTCCGTACACCTAAGTTTGTTACTGCTGATGGTCGGAACATGGCTACTGCATTGCACGAAGCATTCCACCGTGCTCAATACGACGTAGCACCTATGAAGTGGGATGTCATGCGTGACATTGAAAAAGCATTAGACGAAAACGGTGCAGACCACATCTACACTCCTGCTGAATGGCAAGAACTAAAGAAGCGTTTGGAATACGCTGCTCATGACCGTCTAAAGAACGTTTACAGCGAAGAGTCACTTAACCGTTTCCGTCGTAACAGTTGGGAACTATTTGACCCAAGTTATCGAACTAGCCTTGACCCAACACGAGCATCATGGACTACTGGTCCAAAAGCAGACTGGGCACGTGCATTGGTATCAGATGGCCTAGGTCTTGTTAGTGGTATTAAGGGTGAAGGTTACATTCTTCATGAGCCGTTTATTCGTCAAGTAACTACTGGCGAAATTGAAATGCCATCAAAGATTGCACAACAATTGGTTGACATGGGCAAGTCTCACCCTCGTGACATTATTGCTCGTGGATTCCAAGACTACAAGCGTTGGGACGCTTTAGCAGATGGAAGTTTTCTTAACGAAATATCTAACTTTGGACACGACAAGGTATTTGGTAAAATTGTTAACTCACTTGTTCGTGAGCCTATTTACCTTCTTGAGTATCACTTAGCCATGGAGGGCGGAATCCGCGACATGGTTAGCAAAAACCTTATAAGCCTTGACCAAGCAGAAGTCATGGCTGACAACGAGGCTCTTCGCAACATGAAAAAGTACGTCCACAACCCAATGGAGCGTACCAATTTTGAAAACAACATTCGTGTTGCAGCACCGTTTTACTTTGCACAAAATCAAGCATGGCGACGTTCGTTACGAGTTTTTGAAGACGACCCAGGTGCGTTTGAACGCTACTTAAAAATGTGCCTTGGTGTAACTAACTATGTAAGCATTAACACTAAGGACGGAACATCACCATCGTTAGCAATCCCAGGAAGTCAATTTCTTCTTAACATGTTTGCTGGTGTGGGTATGAACCTTGGTACTGGGTTCAACCCATCAGAAGCAGCATTAATGAAAAACCTAGGATTTGGTCTTTCAATGTCAGAAGGTTCTGTTTCTTCGGTTATTCCTACGGGTGGAGAAGCAGGCATGGGAATCTTTAACGATATAACAACGCCTTCATGGGGACCATTAGTAACTATTCCACTTAAGTTAATTGGTAAAGCATTTATTGAGCATCCTGGTTACCAACAGTTCCTTGAAAGATTTCTAGGAAAAATTTCTGCTAACTCAGGTTACTTCAGTGACGTTCTTCCATCGACATTGGTTCGCGACGTTATTGGTACAGTCGGAGACATCTCTAAAATTCAGCACACCAGTGCCATTGAATCAATTCAAATGAGTGTTGTTAACGATGCCATGGACGCTTCACGCAAAATGTTCTATGACGAACTTAATGCTTCTATGGATTGGAAAGGCGTTGACGAGCAAACAAAGGAAATGCTTTCTGCTGCGTACGTTGACATGAAGATGACCAAACTTATGCAGAGTAACAAGTGGACTGACATTATGAACAAGGCTCACATGGCTGCGTTAACTATGTACGTTGTTAAGGCTGCAATTGGCTTTGGTTCTCCTGCGGCATTAAGTGTTCAGGACAAATTTTCTGCAGACGCAGAGTTTCAAAAAATTATGAACTCAGTAGACCCAACAACAGGTCAGCCATACACGTTTATGGATGGTTCAGAGAAATGGTCAAAGGAACACCCATACAACATTCTTGACCTTGCTCCAAAGCGTCAAGGTGCAAGGTTCCCTGAGAACGTTTCGTTTATGGAACTTTGGAATCGAGACCCAAGCGCAGTAATTCAGTTCCCTAACCTTATGGCTGTTATGACACCACGAAACACCGGTTATACACCTGGCGCACACCAAGCATTAATAACAGCAGGTATTAACCAACAATCATCAATGGAACAGTACAAAGAAGCATTGCTTACTCAACTTGGTAATGACTACTATTACAAATTTCTTGAACCTTACTACTACAAAAAGTTTGGTACTTGGGACCGTCCTGGTAGCGATAAAAACACCATTTCTTCTGCCGGTCAAAAGGAACTCAAGGCAATGGTTCAGTGGTATTCAAACAATTGGAACTCAGTTTGGTACAACAACTCGTCATTTGGTGGAACCAAGAAGAGCCAAGAAGCACAAGTTATTCGTGAATTACAAGATTTTGTTAAATGGAACGGTGCAGAAAAGGCTGTTGGAAATGACAACGTGGTAAAATTAACGTACCTTCTTAATCAATACACCGCTGTTGCTCAAAAAGTAACGGCGTTAACATTGGCAGGCCATGGCTCAGCCGCCTACCAAGCAGCAGATTCTTGGTACAAGCAGTGCATTGATTGGTCCAAAAATCCAATGTTTAAAAACCAGGAATACCTTCTTTCATCAGTGTTATCAAAGATACCAACTAAATAGGAACAACAATGACAGACACAATGCCTAGTGCTCAAGCACCATTAACAGCAGCGGAATCATTAGCCGCCACTAAAAGCAAGCCTGTAGAAGCAAAAGCACCAGAACCACAAGCACCGGTCATGCCAAAGCCAAACTCAGCGGTTGACACAATGCGTACCATTGCACATAACTACCACGTCCCGTTTAGTGAGCAAACTTTACATGACATCGCCGGCACATCAGATGGTACTTCTGACGACACCCTTAAAGCCTTTGAGGAACACGTCAAGACGGTAGCCCAGGGTCTGTACCCAACGCTTGCACCACAGATTAAAGCAGGCATTCCTACCGCGTACCTACTTGACCCATACCGTCAAGTGGGTAAGCGTGTTCTTGGAGAACACTTTGAGCCTGACTTTATTGGTGACTCACGTCACGCTATGGCATTGTCAGGTGGCGTTGAGCCACAGACAGGACGACCTGCGCCTATGGGCCTAAGTGAATGGACTCGTTACCTTAAGTCAGAACCAACATTTGGTTGGCTACAAACACCAGACGGACAACGTAACCTTAAGCAAGTTGTTGATGCAATTAACGAAGGATTTGGAGGAAACCAATAATGGGTAAAAAACTTACGGTACAACAACTAGAAGCACAACTGGGTCTACCAACAAGTGGCACTTCTGGCTCTTCTGGAACGATAACCCTTCCAACACAAGCACAACTTATGGCAAGGCCATACAACATACCAGCAGCCTTGGCAAAGCAGTGGGGTGGAAAGGTACTAAACCTTCCTTCTTCATACTCTAATGGAAATACCATTCCTATTCAAGATGCTTTACGTGGTGCCCTCAGTGGCGCAAACATGCCTGGAAATGTACTTCAGGCTGTTATGGGTCTTTCAGGTCTTAGTGACCCCGCCTTCTCATCAGTAGGCGCAGCCGCTACAGCGGTTGCTGGTGTACTTGCACTCAACGGTGGAAACCTAGGTGGCATTAATGTACCTAACCTTATTAACTACTCTAAGCAACAAGCAGTTCTGTCTGCGGATGCAAAAGCACTTGCTTCTGGTAACAATGCAGTTCTTCTTGGTGCTAGTCAGACTGCAATGTACGACGCAGAATCTTCTGCTGACAGCACGCTTTTTTCGTGGGGACTTGATAGCCCAGCAATAGCCAAAATGGTTCACGGTTTTGCTGTTGCTGGTATGAAAAACGCTAACGAAATCATTGACCAGATTCGTAAGACCAAAGCATACAATGACGCATTTCCTGGACTTGCTGAATACAACAGTAGCCCAGGTGCTACTCACATGACTGAAAACCAGTACATGACTTACACTGACCAAATCAAACAATCTGCAACCCAATTTGGTGCACCTATGCCATCACAGGCACAAATAGGTGAACTTATTAAAGGCAACGTTTCACCAGTGGAATACCAACAGCGCGTATCGGACATTTACTCAGCAGTAACTAGCGCTGACCAGAATGTTAAAAACATCTTGGCTAATCAGTTCGGTGTTAACCACAGTGACCTTATGGCTTACTACGCTAATCCTAAAAACGCTTTACCCGTCATGCAACGTCAGGTGGCATCAGCCGGTCTACAGGATTACGCTCAGCGCGTGGGTTTGAACAGTGGTATTACAGCCGAAGGATTTACTCAACTTGCTGACATGGCTAAATTGTCTGCCACAGCAGGCAACCAGCCACTGGGTTACGGGGTTAGCCAAATTGAGCAATCGCTTTTGACAGCCAGCCGTGACGAGGAACTTATTAAATCTGCTCCAGGTGCTGGAACCCCAACTATTAATACCACTCAACTTATCGGGTCTCAACTGGCAGGGTTTGGTGGAACTAACCAGGCAGCCGAGCAGGTTCAAGTTGCTAGGGCAGAACAAGCCGCAGCCGCCCCGTTTGAAAAAGGTGGTGGATACTTGGAAACTAACAAGGGAGTAACCGGAATAGGTTCCGCAAGAACGTAACATTACTCACTTAAGTGATACAATGTTCATAGATAGTTGGCCCTATGTGGCCGTAGGTGCGCTAACTATTTAACCCGCTTGGGAGGGCATGCCCCAGGTGCGTACAACAATGCTGAAAATTAGCCGCTTTATTAACCTCTGGTAAAGTGCGTACCGCAAGGAGCGATTACATGGCATACGATGATGAATTTGACGAAGTTGAAATTGAAGAGCGTCAACCGCTAGACCCGAATATTCGGAAGCAGTTGCGTGAAGCAGAGAAGGCTCGTAAGGAATTAGAGTCAGTGCGAAATGAACTAGAAACGCAGAAGCGTGAAGTTCAATTCTCAAAGGCTGGGATTCCAGATTCAGGATTAGGTCAACTATTCCGCAAGGCTTATGACGGAGAGGCTTCACAAGAAGCGATTCGTGCAGCAGCCCAGGAGTACGGCATTATCCAGGCTTCAGAAGAAACATCATCAGATGACTCGGAACTTGCGGCTTTACGCAGAGCGCAGGGTGCGACTATTGGGACTACAGGCGCAATGCCAGACCCCCAGCAGGAATACCTAAATGCCCTTGCTGAAGCGAAGACCCCCGAAGATGTCATGAGAATCGTTGAAGGTGATTCTGGGCAGAAACTCGGAATGTATTCTTCTCGCGGTGCGTTCTAAGCCTAAAAACTTAAACCACTAAAGAAAAGGAGTTAACCACAATGGTTGACGCATATACAGGTTCTAGTACGCTTGATTTCTCTCAGGCCGCCTATGACCGCATGGCATACTTTGCCCTCCGTCCAGAACTTTACTTCGATGCAGCCGCTGATGTTCAGCCTACGCACCAAGCAATGCCTGGTTCATCGGTAAAGTTTACAATCGTTAACGACCTAGCAATTCAGGCTTCTGCGTTGACTGAAACAAGCGACGTTTCTACTGTTGCTCTTTCAGACAGCCAGGTTACCCTGACACTTGCTGAGTACGGTAACGCAGTACTTACCACAGCCAAGTTGCGTGGAACGTCATACGTAGACATTGACCCAATTGTTGCCAACGTAGTTGGATACAACGCTGGAGTTTCAATTGACACAATTGCACGTGCTGCACTTGACCAGGGTACAAACGTACAGTACGCATCAGGACTTGGAGCAACAACTCTACAGTCATCTGTCACAACCCGTGCCGGAGTAACAGCATCAAACACAATCTCATCACTTGACATTCGTGTTGCTCGTGCTCGTCTCCGTTCACAGAACGTACCAACATTCGGCGGAATGTACGTCGGATACATCCACCCAGACCTCGTGGCTGACCTTCAGGGAGAATCTATCTCTGGCAGCAACGTACAGGGATGGCGTGCACCACACGTTTACGCTCAGCCAGGTGAAATCTGGACTGGTGAACTCGGTGCTTACGAAGGTGTACGTTGGATTGAAACACCTCGTGCTCCTGTATTCCAGGGTGCCGGTGCTTCAAGCGCAAACGTTTACGGAACTATGATTCTTGGTCGTCAGGCTCTTGCTAAGACGTTCTCAACAATCGATGGTAACGGAGCGTACCCACACGTTGTACCAGGACCAATCACTGACCGCCTCCGTCGCTTCGTACCACTTGGTTGGTACTGGCTCGGTGCATACGGAATCTTCCGTCAGGCATCAATCATTCGTCTAGAGTCAGCCTCACTCCTTGGTGGAGACATCAGCACCACACCTGGTACTGGAACCGCCTTCGAGCCAGCAGTTGACCTAGGTGAATCTGGTTCACCACTGGCTTAGTCAGTAGTTAGGTAGATACGGTTATGCCATGGCCTAGGGCTTGTGCCCACTGTGGTTCTCGTGACGTGCAGCCAACGATAGATGAAATATTCTGTCTTGTCTGCGGTCACTTGACCGACAAGCATGGCATAGCCGTGTCTCACCTAGAACAACACACTTCCGAGGAGAAACTTTAATGACTATTCCGACAGGATTAGGACTTACCAGAGGCATCGATGCTGCTGACCCAGCAGGAACACCTCTACCAAACCGAGTAACCCGTGCAAAGATGAACGATGCAAAAGCGGTTAAAGGTGAAACATCAGACCCATGTTACTGCGGTAATTGTGACATGACAGACGCAAGGTGGATTTAATGGAATCACGTGCATCATTCCCAACAGTATCGGCTGAGTTCCTTCGTGGAACAACTGCTAACACCGTTGACACAGGCTTCATCCCAACTCCTGTAACATCGCAGACAA
>Ga0316224_1003308_pt1 | contig 13434 bp, 18 predicted proteins | sample TBH18013metaG_FD_206254 | JGI IMG/M metagenome (GOLD analysis project Ga0316224, IMG submission 206254) | Freshwater microbial communities from Trout Bog Lake, Wisconsin, USA - TBH18013 | ecosystem: Environmental > Aquatic > Freshwater > Lake > Hypolimnion/Profundal zone | place: USA: Wisconsin... | reverse complement strand
CCATGGAATAAAAACAATGCGGGGACAAGCGCGGATCCTCGAACGGTTGATCCTGATAGTCCCGTTTACAAAAAAATTGGAAATATTTTTGATGCTGTAAGGTCCGGCGCCATTCCAGACCCGACTAAAGGCGCATTGAATTTTGCTAATCCAAGGGATGCGACCGCGCCTTGGGTTCAAAAAATGGTTGATAGCGGCAATTACGTGCCGATCGGGAACCATATCTTTGGGACGTCTGGAGAGGCTCCCACTGGCCTCGCCGGCGCGGCTCCCACTCGCACAGCTCAAACCGACACAAGCCCGCCGGACGGCGGCCTTGGCGGCGGCCGTACTCAATATGCGCAAGCGGCTCCAACGACTATGACCGACGCAGGCCCGCAGGGCGGTGGCCTTGCGCCTGCTGGTGGCTTCCTGGATCAGGCGGGAGATTTCTTCACGAAGCATCAAAATGCAATCGTGCCGATCCTGACCGGCCTCGCCACCATGGCGTCATCGCCTAGCCGTTACCTTGGGGCGGCTATCTTGCAAGGTCTAGGCGGCGGCGCTCAGGCTTATGAGAATTTGCAGAAGCAGCAGGCTGAATACGGCCAGCCCGGACAGGTTAGTATCCCGCAACAGCGCGTGAATATTGAGGCCATGAAGGCCGGTATGAGCATGATTGAACCGCTGTATAATTTAAAAGGTCAAATCGTTGGATACCGAAACAAGTTTACCGGCCAGCCAATGAGCCCGTCTGATATTTCAAAATATGTTGGGGCCACTGGCATTCCATCTTCAACGCCTACGTCAACAACTCCGCCTGTTGCGCCGGCATCAATCGCGAAGGAACAGCCTTCGGCAACCCCCGCGGCGCAACCGGCGGCGCAGCCTCCAGTTGCCGCAAAAACTGCATCGACAGAAGGAACTACTCAAGCGAATGAAGCCGCTCCGGCGGTCCCATCGCCCTCTCAGGTTTCCACCCCATCCTCATATCTTATCCCATCGGCTCCGTATAGAACGCCCGAAGAAGCGCGCATGGCTACTCTTTCAAATCCGCAAGTTGCCGAATACCATGCCGAAGCCAAGAAATGGCAAAATGAACTTAATAATGCGCAAGACGCCCTTCTTCATCTGGATCAGTCCACCGCATCCGCGACACAAGTAAATAATCGGATTGCCAATGCGACGAAAAATCTAGCTTTTTATCGCAACGCGGAACTTGAACTTCAAAACCAATATGCCGCGCCAACCATTAAGGCCCTTCAAGACAACAACGAAGCTAATCAAAAATATTTTGATGAGCAGGCGGTAATGTCTCAAGGTCGTCAACAGTCGGCTGCTCAATTGACCGCAATTCAAAATGTTCTTGAGCATTTTGAACCGGGAACTTTTGCTCGTGAAAAACAAAATTTAGCTGGCGCGCTTAGAAGCGCCGGCATAGACGTTCCTGATTCAGCTACAGCGAATCCCGCTGCATTTCAGGAATTTACAAAGAACATGATGCTGAATGTATTCTCTCAAGTGAAACAACTTGCTGGACCTGTCAAAGTCGCCGAACTTTCTGGTTTTGAAAAGGCTTCGCCCAACCCGGAACTTCAGCCAGAAGCTAACCGTAAGATTTTGGCTCAAAACATTGGCATTTTGAACATGGCTGAAAAGCATTATCAAGACGAATTGAAGGCTCGCGATGCGGCTGGTTGGGGGTATAATCGCAGCGCGTTCCAAGCTGATTGGAGTCAACAAAACGATCCAAACAAATTTATATCGGAAGCGGAAAAAGGTCTTGCCGTTCGTGGCGCAACGCCAAAATCGTTGAGAGATCTTGTTCCGGATCAAGCCTATATTATTGAGCCCAGCCCCAAAAATGGGCTTAAGGCCCCAACAAAGGTGATATTCAAGGGCATTAACCCGGACACCAACCAACCTCGTTATAACTTGGTGAAATGATGGACGATAATACGGTTGAAATCCCTTGGGATGAGCCGGCAGCGCCAGCTCCGGGCAGATGGAGCGCGCCTAATGCAGCGCCACCCCCAACATCTTCCGATGATGGTACTGTTGAAATCCCTTGGGATGAACCGCCTTCAACATCATCGGATGTCGCTAAATCAGTTGCCGCGCAGGGGACGCTTGGCCTGACTGATATTTTAGGTGTGCCGGGAACGCTTGGGCAAGCCTATGATGCGGCTTCGCGCGCGGCCACGAAATACCTTGTTGCCAAACCGGCTGAATATTTTGGTTTGCTTCCCAAAGGGGAAACAGCCGAAAGTTTTATGAAAGCTGGGGAAGAATTAAATAAGCAATTTCAGAAACCAGCCGAACAAGCAGGTAATGTTAATTATGTCGCTGGCGTTCCGCTGCCAACAGGCAAGGGTGTTGAGGAAACAGTTCAGCAGGTCCTTCCGTTTACGGATTATCAACCTCAGACAACGGCTGGCAAATATGCTGGCAGCGCCGCGCGATTTGCCACTGGAATGGCGGAAACAGGAGGGGTGACTGGCGGTATTTTCGGTGGCCTAAAAACTGGAGTAACCGGCGCTGTTGCTGGCGCTGGATCAGAGGCGGCTAGTGAAGTGGCGGAATCTGGTTATTTGCCGGAATGGGCTAACCCATATGCAAGAACTTTTGGCGCTGTTCTTGGAACAGTTGCCGGGCATAAATTAGCCGATGCCGTCAAATACGTCGCCATGCCAAATCAATCCGCTCAAGAAGCGCTTGTTAAGGCGATGGCCGCTGATTTACAAACAGGCCATGCGGCTATGACGCCTGAGCAAATTCAGGCCGCGATTGATAGTGGCGCGACGCCGACGGCGTATGATATGGCTGGCCCACAAACAAAAAAAGTTCTTGGGCATTATGGGTATTTGACAAACGATGCACGCGATGCCACGGGGCAATTGGCTCAAGCTCTTGAATCTCGAACGGCGGAATCTAAAGCCGCTTTGGCTCAACATATAGATGATCAATATGGTGGAGTTCTTAATCCAGCCAGCGAAGCGGATGCTATTGCCGCAGCCACAAAAGAACAAAACAACAAGCTTTATACGATTGCTCGTTCCAGCCCCGCTGCTCAATCAATATCAAGCGCCGACATCAATGCGCTTACAAATATTGACGCCGTCAAAAAAGCAATGCGTAAGACCGAGTCTATCGCTACCGACCCTAAGTCCGGCATTATTGTTCCCAAACCTGAAACACCTGACACAATTGTAAACACAGGTTTGATAGGGCCGGATGGAACGCCGTTAACAAAAACAGTTCCGGGCTCTTCTTCCGTGTCTGGAAATTTAAATTATTGGGATCAAGTCAAACGAAACATTGATGATCAAATTTCATCTTCATTTGTATCAGGCAAAAAAGATTCCGCTAGACAATTGATCAGCATAAAAAATCGCCTTGTCGGCGCGTTGGATAATGCTGTTCCTGAATATCAAACGGCTCGTGACGCGGCCGCCGACGCTTTTGGGGGACAAAATGCACTTGAGGCTGGCTACAATTATTTTAAAGGAACAAATGCTTTTACAAATCAGGAAGTGACCAATGCTTTCGGTAAAATGAACGATGCACAAAGGGATTTGTTTGCGCGCGGCGGAGCTGGTTACCTTAAACAAGTTGCTGAAAATCAAGGCCCCGATGCGGTTTTGAGGATAATGGAAAAACCAATTTTTGCCGATCGAATGCGAGCGGCTCTTGGTGACGACACTTTTGATGCAATCCATGGGCGCGCACAAGCCGAAAGTTTGTTGTCAAAAACAAAAGCATTGCCCGCTCCTGCTCCAGGGTCTGTGTCTGGGCACGGCCCTGGTTTCTGGAGCGCCATTGGCGCGGGCGCTGCGGGAGTCGGTGAGCGGCTAATTGAAGGCGGCCTTCATGTTGAGCCGACAACCGCTGCAATTGCGGGAGTTGGCGCATTAACTGGATTAGGCGCAAAAATGGGATTTAATGCTATTGAAGCTAGGATCGCGCCCAAAATGATGGAAATGATTTCCGATCCATCGCGCGCCGCTGAATTAGGTCGGCTTGTTCGACAATCCCCGGTGGCTGCGTCAACTCTTCAAAAAATGAACACAGCCGCCATGAACGCGGCGGCGTCTTACTATAGGTCGAATCCAGCCGGAGCCGTTCAACAATCCGCCGGCGGTCGCGTCCCCCGCAAATCAGGCGGCAAGGTTCAATCCGGCCACCAGCATCTAGTGGATCGCCTGTTCCGCCTTGGCGAGCAAGCCAAAAAGACCGAGAAGGCTCATACCGAACCCCTGCTGAACCTCCCCGACGAGACCGTCGCCAGGGCCCTCGACGTGGCTCAACGCGCTATTTAAGGACATGCCATGACCTCCTCATACACAACCAATAAGCACCTTGAGCAGCCCGGAAATGGCGATTACGTCGGCAATTGGAACGTCCCTGTTAATGCTGACTGGACGACGATTGATAATGCGCTTGGAGGAGTGCAGCCGATCAGCCTCACCGGATCAAGCGGCACAATAACGCTTTCGGCTACGTCGAGCCCGTCCTATGTGCCACTGATTCTTTCGTTGTCCGGCGTTCCCACTAGCGCTGTTAACATCCAATTTCCCTCGGGCGTTGGCGGAGAGTGGGTTGTCATCAATGCTTGTACGGGAACATATAGCTCAGTCACATTTAGCAATGCAGCGGGTGGCGCGACAACTGTTGTTCCAGCGGGTCAAATACGCTCGATTGTCAGCGTTAACAACCCAACTGGATATGGTGTTATTTTCGCCGATAGCCAGACAACTGTCGCTGGTTCAACCACTCAAGTCATTTACAATTCATCCGGCACGCTGGTTGGTTCATCAAATTTGACATTTGATGGAACGAATTTGACCGCTGGCGGAACAATTAAAAGCTCCTCAGGTGGTTTTATTTTTCCCGATAGCACAACGCAAACCACGGCTGCGACCATTCCATCGGGATCAATGACGCTATTCGCGGCGTCAACGCCTCCCTCTGGATGGCTCGAATGTAATGGCTCGCTTGTCTCAACGACAACTTACGCCAGACTATACGCTGTTGTCGGCACAACATTTGGCTCTGGTTCTGGAACCTTTGGCCTTCCCGATATGCGCGGATATTTTGCTCGCGGGTGGGATCACGGCGCGGGTGTTGACCCCGGTCGTACTTTTGGTTCAACGCAAGCGGATTCTTTTGCATCACATACACATGCAATGCCTAGTGAATGGATTGTGCCTAATGCTTCCGGTAGTTCAACTCCCGGGTTTGCTCAAGGCGGTTCATATGCTTACACAGCTTATGGCACCGGTCCAACTCTTGCGGCTGGTGGCACCGAAACGCGCCCCAAAAACGTAGCCTTGATGTACATCATCAAGACTTGAAGTCGCGGCCCATGGTGGGGTTAGTCTGCGCCCTGATTTCCGGGTTTTTCCAAGCCCAGATTTCGCCTGTATCGTCTTGGAAGCATACCCAAATAATATGAAACTCTGGCCCATAGTCGATCAAGACATGAGCCAGAGCCTTTCCCTTGGGGGTTTCAACGGGAATGGGCGGGTTAAGCTGAAGCAAATTTGTCATTGGCTGGCCCCTTGTAGGGGGGATTGTAGCACAATTTCGCGTGTGCCTTGCAGTACGATCCGCGTTTGACAGGCAATCCGCAATAGACTGTATCAACGCCAGCGACATTGCCCATGATGTATCTGCATGAGTAAAGCTTCAGGTCAAATATGTTTAAGTTCAGCGGTTTTGTTGGCTCTGTTTCTGGCGCTACATAAATTGGAACGGGATTGAAAACGGGCGGCTTTATGTAATTTCTTTGGTTGAATTGCTGCTTAACCTTTGGCTTTTTCTTTTCCGCTGACTTAACAACAACAGTGCCCTTTGACGTTTCGTATCCCTGCCGAACGTCATATCCGTTGCGTTTGAGGCGAAAAATTTTACCCATGACGGAGTTGCGGGATATGCCAAGCTCGTTGGCAATTTGTCTCCCGCTCATATTATCATTCCACATCCGCATGATGCGTTGAAGGTCTTCTGGCAAGTTTTCGATTTCCATTTTTCATAATCTCCGTTATCTTGATTTGCCGCTTTCACCCGACAGCGGCGACTACCCTGAAATTCACTTGCCGTCGCCCTCAAAAGGCGGCGGCTTTTTTTCAATTATTGGCATAATGACAAGTTCAATCACGCCAATGACGGCAAAGTAGGCCATGGCTACGGCCCACACGATGCCAATTGTGAACAAGACTTCACCAAAGAATTGCATCCACGTCACTGCCACGGGCCTCTAAGACCGCCAGCCCACGCAATAGACGCCATTCGCACATACTGACGCTTGTATCGTTCCGCCCGGCGCGATAGGCGCACGCGCCATCCCTTGACGCCCGCGACATGACACGCGGCCATTTCATCCTGCGTCCTGACGCCGCTATCAACGCAAGCTTGCATATGACGAATACCGGCTTCGATGCCGCCCTCGCATGTGGTCAAGGAAGCCGCGTCAACGCCAAGGGCTTCGGCTGAACCGGGAAGCACTTGTAGAACGCCACGCGCGCGCCCATGGCGTGTCTGGGGACCAACGGCGGCGCAACGATAACCGCTTTCAATCTTGCCAAGGGCAAGCGCCGACCGCACCCAGCCGTCGCCTAGCTTGGCGCGAGCACGATCCGCGAGCATTTTAGCGACCGTGTTCTTGGATGGCATGGCCCCAGCCCACGATGCTTCAACGGGCTTCACGCCGCGCATGGACGCCCACTGTTCGTTAAGCGTCAATTCCTCGCCAAATGAGATGCTTGTTGTTGCGATGCACAGGCTCACTGAGAGCACAAAGGGTTTTATCATTGGTCGTCTCCTAACTTCAAACGTCTCATTCTATTTGGTTTGCGGAGATAGGGCAAATTCCACGACGATGTATCATTCATCAAGCCATGCGCTGTATTTTCGGCTCAACCGACCAAGCGCGGCATAAAGGTCAAATCCCATGCCAGCGGTCGCATGAAAATCATTTAGGACCAATGTAGCATCCGTCCCGTCCTGAATAACCGACGCAATCGCTATTGCCCGAATTTCGCCAGCTTCCGCGCGACGTAGATAATCCCGCAACATGGCGCATATTGCTTCTACAGGCTCGCCATATGGCGACGGAACCTGACAACCGGGGAACGGCTCTACGTTATCGGCCATCATCTCTCTCCTTCGCCCCGTCCGGTTCGCCGTCATCCCCAAGCAACACCACCGTGTACAGGGTCTTATCGGGCTTCCAATGGCTCTGTAGCGACATCCAATTAAATGTATCAGAGTTTGCGTGTTGTCTCATTTCCATTCTCCCTATTAGCTTTCGCGTTCTTTATCCCGTTCATAAGAGTGGTATGATGAGTTTTTGTCAATCTTCCAAGCGCGCACAAGGACATGCCAGGGAAGCTCTCCGTGCATCGCAGCCAAAACTCATGCGTTGCCTTGATGATATTTTTAATGCGAACTCTTCCCAAAATGTCATCCGCCTTGACACCAAACTCCTCCGCTACTTCGCGGGCAATCCCTCGAAGCGTGATCGGCCCCGAATAGTCCTCTGGAACCTCGAAGATAATCGCGGGAATTGGCGCGGGTTCTGGTTCTCGCTCCTTGATCGGATGGTAAACTGTTTTTGTCGTCGGCGGGCGATGTTTAACGGCGGCAAACCGAATCCGGTTTTTAACCGCTTTGTAATGCTCAACCCAGTCTGTCATCAATATCTCCTTTGCGTGAGCGGGCCGGGCTAGGCGGCGCGGATCGCGGCGGCGATCTCTTGCGATGTGACATGGCAAATAAATTTAGCATTTTTCCGCCATTAGGTAGCAAGCTCACCTAGGCCGAAATTGAAGTGATTCGGGTTTTTGCCCTAAACAAAAGCAAGAAAACACGCCCTCACTAATATGCAAGTGCCATCACAAAGGTTGTTTATCCAAGTACTTATGGGCACAAGAACCATTTTTCCTTCATCGCAAGCATCCGAGCAAATTACGAACAAATGCTTCCGGCCAGCATCATGCGATGGGCCAGATGGAATAAGGATAGTTCCGCGTTTGATGACGCGATTCGGCATAAATCGCCTTAAATGCTAGCTTGATGCTCTTACAGACAAAAACAAGCTGTCGATCGATTTAAAATCATCAATTTGCGCAGCAAGTTCCGCAGCGTTATCAACACGCAGCATATTCAATATTCTGTCAATAGGAATAGGACGCGAACTTCCTTTTGGGTCTTCCCATTCGGGGACGTTTTTTTTGTCGTGAGTCCAATCACGAATTTCCCACTGCGTCATTCCACCAAATTTGCGCCAGACTTCATCTAAGCATGCAATCTCAGCATCGCTCAATTCATCCCAATTATCGGTCCGCGCTTCATGCCGAACAGACAATTCATGATTTGATCGGTCGCGCAAAAACTCCGACCATCCCGCGTCTTCGTATTCACCCGAAATGAAACTGTATGTGATTGAGTTCACAGGACCGTGCGGCATAGAAACGCGTTCATCATCCAAAATAGGGAATCCGAACCTCGACAACGACTCTCTATCAGCGAGATACACGAGCTTCGCCGCCTTAAGGACATTCAGGCGGCGAGTGGAGTTCTTGCACGCAAAATACGCTATGACCTGCGCGGCCTTGCGTGAATTGAAACCAGCGGGCGCTACCATCGTACAAGCACCGAGAACGGCGCACTGCTATTAGCGGACGACGTGATCATTGGAATGTCTCCGATCGCGCCCGTCGCGCGTCTGGTACTGCTTGCCAAGTTCGATGGTGGGTTTGTTTTCATTTGTCATGTCATTTAATCCTTGTAATTTGATAACTTATTCCATCGTTCATTTTCTGGCGACTGAATTTCCGACCGTGCCGCGTCGCCCATCTAACGGCTGCAAGGGCCATGCCCTCATTGGCGACTGTGATGCAATCGCCAATCTTCATGTGTTGATAGTCCATATTAGTCTCAATCCGCGACACGACGCGCTTCATCAAGAAACGGATTGAACTCGCGTGACAAGCGAAATTCATAAATACCCGGTTCAAGATTAAACCCTTCATGCGGCGTCGCGGCATCCTGAATAAGCGAATGAGGCTCATCAAGAATTGCGTAAAGAAGTTGCATCCCAGCAGGAACGTCGTTTGTCCGCTCCATGACATCGCCACCGGTCAAAATATGGTGATGACCCTTTTCCGAGTGCGAGATGATAAACCCGCTTGCCAGCCGCTCAACCGGCTTTGTTTCCATTTTGACGGGAAGCGCATCAATCTTCACGATGCGAACCTCGCCCTGCTGGCCGATGACTTGCTTGCTCATTTTTATGTCCTCCTAGATGGATGCTGGTATTCGCTTTGTGGATCGCCAATCCGCCAAGCCTGAGCGGCAAGGGCCGTGTCAATTGGCAATCCATCAATGTCTGAAATGCGTGGAACGCCCTCGACAATGACCCCGTTTCGCGGACAAACCGCTTTAAGAAACCGTCCCGGTGTTTTCAAACCCGGAAGATTTAATTCAATAAGTTGTCCTATATCAGGCGATCCGCTATCATTGATAACCTTAGCTTTCAATACGGAAAGCATCTTAGGCCAACCAACAATTTCCGCGCCCGCCGCGCGTTGCTCCACGTTTTTAACTTTGATAACCTCGTTTGGATCAAGACTAGCGCGCTTTTCAATCCAATCCGCAGGAACCGACACTCCATGCCAATGGTGCAAAGCCCATCCGTCTCGATAAGCGATTGACGGGCCGGTTTCGCAATGCGGCCGCCCTTCGCCATCGCAATTGATGACCGTTGGCCGGTCTGAAATCGCCAGAATATTTTCATGCCACCAAACACATCCACAAGACAAAATTAAATCTTCGTTAATTGAAAACCTTTCAAGCATCGAGCCACGCCAGCCAAGCACGTCGCGCATGAAAGAAATATACGCGCCCCACGATGCGTATAGTTGACCATCATAGAGATTATTCGTTGCTGACCGGACCCGTGACCAGACCTGTGACCAGACCTGTGACCCGACCTGTGACCAGACCTGTGATTCGACCTGTGACCCGACCTGTGACTGGACCTGTGACCAGACCTGTGATTCGACCTGTGACCAGACCTGTGATTCGACCTGTGACCCGACCTGTGACTGGACCTGTGACACGACCTGTGACTGGACCTGTGACCGGACCTGTGACCGGACCTGTGACCAGACCTGTGACCAGACCTGTGACCAGACCTGTGACCGGACCTGTGACCAGACCTGTGACTGGACCTGTGACCGGACCTGTGATTCGACCTGTGACCCGACCTGTGACCAGACCTGTGACCAGACCTGTGACCCGACCTGTGACCCTTTAAGATTTTTAAGCATCGTCCATGCCAGCGCGCCGCCAAGCGTCGCGCCATACGGCGATCCCATGTGCAAAACAATCATCGGGCGTTTTAAATTCGCCAATTCATATGCGCGTAATGCCGCAGTCGTGGCGCGATCAAAATCAGCAGGCTCGGTTGATAGCCCGATTTTAATCCAGCGTTTCGACCACTCGCCGAATCGCGTTGCTTGTTCAGGTGTTATGGTTGTGATTTTTTTCATGTCAATTTTCTCCATTTCATTTGATACTTTAAACTTGCTTTCCTTTTTCTTCTATACCCTTTTTGACCCCTTGTCAACAAAAGATTGCCTTGCCTTGCCTTGCCCTGCCACGCCCGGCCCCGCCTCGCCCTGCCGCGCCACGCCCGGCTAAACCTAATAAACAAAAAAACCTTGCCTTGCCTTGCCTCGCCCCACCTTGCCTTGCCTCGCAGCGCCTCGCCTCGCCACGCCAAGCCTAGCCCGGCCCTGCCAAACCTAATAAACAAAAAACCTCGCCTTGCCTTGCCCTGCCGTGCCGAGCCCAGCCTTGCCTCGCCACGCCTAGCCTAGCCAGACCTGACAAAAACAAACCCGACAAACGTCAGATTTCCTTATCCCCGCTATCAACCGGAGAATATCGCTTAGCCATCGAGGCAATGTCATCCTCAAGAGCTGTTACGACGCTGTTCTGGGCGTGAGAAAACTGACTGGCAAAGGCCAGATAGTTAATCCCATCGACATAGTTGTCGTCCTTCTGGCGCGCTTCCTGAAGCCGCCCCAGCTTGACGCAATGCAGGATCATCGCGACATCGTACTCGCTGATCGGCTTGTTCAACACAATCGTCGCAAGATCGCTGATCCGCTTAAAGCAAGCTTCCTCGCCGCCATATTCCTGTGCGCGGCTGTTCAAAACCGTAACGGCTGTTTTAAGTGCTTCCTTGTGATTCACTTTCAATCTCCATTCGCCAGTGCTGGCCTGTTGTCATTTCTGCGCGCGTGAGTGGCGTCGCCAAACACACGCACCTTGCCGACAAACCGATGGTTAATCATCGTCTTGCCCGTGTTGTAATACTCGCCGTAAGTGTCCTTGTAATACTCGTCGACGATGACAAAATCGTTTGACTGTAGCTCGTTGAGAAAATCCTCAAGCGATACAGCCGAATGTTCGGCGATCAATTGATGAACCGAGCTTCCGCTCTTCGTCGGCATGTTCATGGTGATCAAAAAACGAGGCACTTTTCTCTCCTGATAATAAAAGGGGGAGGGGAAACCCTCCCCCGCGACTTCATCAACCAAAGTCGTCGTCGTCCTCAACAACCTTGGCGGCGGCCTTCGGCGGCGCGACCTTCGTCGAGCCCGTCGACGGCGGCGACTTGGGCTTCTCCTCGGCGACAGCGCCGCCAGCCCCGCGAGGCTTGGCGACAAGATCAGCCGGACGCTTAACCCAGCCGGTGATCTCGAACACGGGACGATAATTCGTGCTCTTGTTCGTCTTGGAGTTCGTCTCGACCGGCACCGTGTCCTTCAGGGACATCACCGGCAACTTGCCCGGATTGGCCGCCACGCCCTCAAGGTATTGATCATAGGCGGCCTCAAGGCCGTTCATGAACACCGACGCCGTGCCGGCAACCTCGCGCACGTCGCCGCCGCACTCCTTGCTCAGCTTGATCAGAACGCGCACGCCCTTGCGATGATCCGGCGACGGCTGATCAGGCATGGGCTGACCAATCGGAGCCAAAACAAAGTCGGGCGCGGAACCCGCGTTAAACCTGATCCAGCCACCCTCGATGTTCTCGAAATCAAACACGGCGGTGAAATTGCGCGTGATGTCGACCTGCGTCGACACGCCGTCCTCCTTATCGACGCGAAAGACACGACCCGCGCGCGCGTCGTACTTCGCGATCGGAAGAAAGTCCCCTCCACCACCGCCGCCATAAGAGAAACCGAAACCCATGACCATTCTCCATTGCCAAATGGGGCTGTTTGGCCAGCCCCTTGCCTTCGCCCACGCGGGCTGAACTCAAAGGCCCCACAAATCGTACGCGGCCTTCCTAGCGAGAGGATCGCTAAAATAAAACGAGTCAACGTCCGGCGCGATCAACTTCGCCAGCTCCTTGGGGTCGTCGCTCTGCGACAAAAACCTCTGTATCGTCATTCCAACGCGCGTCAGCGCATCCAAATGCTCGCGCGCGTTCTCCAGCGCGTATGTCGCGACCTTCTTGCCCGTGACATACGTCACGCGCGCCGCGACATTATCACCCCGCGCCGCCTGATATAGCGCCACCTGACGCGCGTGATTCACGCTGATTTTCGACGGCAGCGCGTGCGTCGTCTTGATGTCCGTCAGTATCCCCTTATCGGCCCACTCAAGGTCGTAAAAACCAATGAAGGGAACGGCCAGTCCCTCGACAGCCCACTCAACCCTGCCCTGCGTCGACGTCGGCTTGCCATACGGTCTCAACTCACTCAAGCCATTCACAACCATGTCGGCCAGGGCGCCCTTTTCCTTATCGATGCGCGGATCGCCCGACAGGGCCGTCAGCCGATCAAACTCACGGCGCGCGACGTCGCAACACTCTTTGTCGGACGCGCCATTCATCAGCCCGTGAACAATGCCGGCCTCGACAGCCGTGCCACGATGCGCGGCTGGCCCAACCGAGAAACGGTTTTTCATGAGACGTTCAAGAACAAACATTCCCGGCGAGCCAATGAACTGATTGCAGGCGCTGGGGGAAAGGTGTTCTATTCCATGACGCTTGAATGGGTTATCGGTCATCTATCCGCCTTGCATCTGATTTGCGCGATCATGCGGGCATGTGAATAAAATGTCAACAGCCGCAAACATAAATAATCCGCGCTGTTGACAATTTGTAAAATGCGCCTAATCTCCCCCATGAAAAGGAGCGCGGCATGGACTGGGATCTGGTTCTTACAATCGCCGAGAAGATAGGAGTTTCCTATCACGCGCGGCATCAGTGGAAAACACGCGAGACCGTGCCGCATAAGTGGCGCGTTCGCATCGTCGCCGACAGCGGCGGCAAAATCAATTGGTCTGACTTCGAGGCCATGGATAAAAAAAGGAGATTGAAATGACCAAGAATCGGCTTCACGAGGAACTTAAGGAGTATTTTTCAAATCG
>Ga0316224_1003298_pt1 | contig 13470 bp, 12 predicted proteins | sample TBH18013metaG_FD_206254 | JGI IMG/M metagenome (GOLD analysis project Ga0316224, IMG submission 206254) | Freshwater microbial communities from Trout Bog Lake, Wisconsin, USA - TBH18013 | ecosystem: Environmental > Aquatic > Freshwater > Lake > Hypolimnion/Profundal zone | place: USA: Wisconsin... | reverse complement strand
GGCGGAAGCGTAGTATGGATGGCCTTGATGTTCGTATTGGTCTTTGATCGGTTGTTTGAATGCGGCTTCTTCTTCAGCACTCCAGGTACCGCCTTTGCCTTCAATACCATCACGTTTAACTGTCGCCAATACACTCGCAGCTTGCTCGCCACCCATCACGGAGATACGCGCATTTGGCCACATCCACATAAAACGCGGAGAATAAGCGCGACCGCACATGCCGTAGTTACCAGCACCAAAACTACCGCCGATGATCACCGTAAATTTCGGTACGTTCGCGGTGGCAACAGCGGTCACCATCTTAGCGCCATTGCGGGCGATACCTTCGTTTTCGTATTTACGTCCCACCATAAAGCCAGTGATGTTTTGCAAAAATACCAGCGGGATTTTGCGTTGGCAGCACAGCTCAATAAAGTGCGCGCCTTTTAATGCGGATTCTGAAAACAAAATGCCGTTATTGGCAATGATACCAACTGGCATGCCATAAATATGAGCAAAGCCGCACACCAAAGTCGTGCCATAACGTGCTTTGAATTCATCAAAATGACTGCCATCCACAACACGCGCAATCACTTCGCGCACATCAAAAGGCTTACGCGTATCCACCGGAATCACGCCATACAATTCGCTGGCAGGAAATTTTGGTTCTTCGACCTCTTTCATGACCACAGTTTGTGGTTTTTGACGGTTCAGATTCGAGACGATAGTGCGCGCTAACGACAGTGCATGCGTATCGTTTTGTGCCAGATGATCAACCACGCCAGATAAGCGTGTGTGCACATCGCCACCGCCGAGGTCCTCGGCAGTCACCACTTCACCAGTCGCAGCCTTGACCAATGGTGGGCCACCGAGGAAAATCGTGCCCTGATTTTTAACGATAATCGATTCATCGCTCATCGCAGGGACATACGCACCACCAGCGGTACAAGAACCCATGACCACGGCGATTTGTGGGATGCCTTTGGCAGACATGTTCGCCTGATTGTAGAAAATACGACCAAAGTGATCTCGATCCGGAAATACGTCATCCTGATTCGGTAAGTTAGCACCACCGCTATCAACCAGATAAATACATGGCAAATTATTTTGCTCTGCAATTTCTTGCGCGCGCAAATGCTTTTTGACCGTCATTGGATAGTAAGTACCGCCCTTGACCGTCGCATCGTTACACACGATCACGCACTCCTGCCCCGCCACACGACCAATGCCGGTAATCACGCCGGCAGACGGTGCCGCGTTGTCGTACATATCGTAGGCAGCGAGCTGCGAAAATTCCATGAATGGCGTACCCGCATCCAATAATATTTGTACCCGATCACGTGGCAATAATTTTCCGCGCGCCAGATGTTTTTTACGTGCATCGTCACCACCACCCAAAGCGATTTTTTCTATTTTGGCCTTAAGGTCATCGACCACGACTTGCATCGCAGCAGCATTGGCTTTGAATTCTTCAGAGCGAGAATTCAATTTGGAATCTAAAGTTGTCATCGTATATTTATCCAAAAATCTGTTATTCGTGTTGCTAGCAAAAAAGCAGTCTGACTATGGCTGTCTAATGAATGATCCCATTGACGTAAAACCATTTGCCGTCATACCTGACAAAGCGACTGACTTCATGCAACTTATGTGCCCTGCCGTTCATCTTGTACCTTGCTACAAACTCTACTGTTGCCGCATCGCCATCGTGCGTGTGCTGCTTCACTTCCAGACCCAGCCATTTCGTCGGATCATCGTGTGTGATACAGTCCTGAGGGCAAGTTCTTTCATCCCAGGTGGCACGCAAATACGCTTCATCGTTCAAGGTGTATGCGGTATAACGAGACCGCATCAATGCTTCCGCGGTTGGTGCCACGGCACTGCCACTCAAATACAGTCCGCAGCAATCTGCAAACTGCTTCTCTGAACCACATGGACAGGCATCGCTGTGTGCGTTATCAACCATGTTTTTACTGTCTTTACGACTCATACTTACTTTTTACTTTCTTTCACTGCTACTGGTGCTCCGGCTGCCTTCCAGGCACCGAAACCACCGTCTATATGCGCCACGTTTTCCAGGCCCATGTCTTGCACGGTCTTGGTGGTCAGCGCGCTGCGCCAACCTGCTGCACAAAATAAAATAAATTCTTTGGCTTCACCAAAAACAGGTTTGAAATACGGTGAATCCGGATCAACCCAAAACTCTATCATGCCGCGTGGCGCATGAAATGCACCGGGGACAATACCTTCGCGCTCCAATTCACGAATATCGCGAACGTCGACAAATTGCACCCCAGGGTCACCTAACTTTGCCTGTGCTTCGGCAACGCTATACGTTTTGATCTGTGCATTTGCTTCGTCGACTAATTGCTTGTAGCCTTTTTTCATTTTTTTCGCTCCAATGTATGAACATTCGCCAGATTAAAATCCGCCAGTTGCTAACCACTTTTCTACTTGCGGTAAGCGGTCGTTACCCCAAAAGGATTCACCATCGACCACGATCCATGGTGCACCAAAAATACCCTGTGTTACAGCTGCTTCACAGGCTTGTTTCAATCGCTCTTTGCGGTCGGCATCACTACACTCATCAGCCACTTGTGTACCATCTAATCCCAAACTGGTAACAAAATTCGACAGCCAGGCCAGATCATTGATGGCTGCAGGTCCTGAGAAATACGCACGCATCACACCACGCACAAAATCACCCACTCGCTCTGGCGCCGTTTCTTGCAGCCACAAACAAACACGCGCTGTATTTTGCGTACCAATCGGGAATACTTCCGGCAACACAAATGGAACGCCTGCGTAACGCGCAGAGCGCACAAAATCGTTTTTATAATAGCTTGTCATCATCGGCGGGCGCATTGTCAGAGGACCGGAACCCGTCGATTTAAATACCTGGCCAAGTAAGATCGGTTTCCACTCAACGGTGCGACCGTATTTTGCGGCTAAAGCTTCAATCGATTGACTTGCGATGTACGCATAAGGTGAAACAAAATCAAACCAGAATTCAATTGTCTTGCTCATTGCTGTCTCCTCGCTTTTATTAACTTGCTTTCACCGCTTGTTACACCATCAAATGAACGATTTTTAACGGAATTTATCCCGCTGCTAATGCGCGACCAATCAGAATTTTCTGAATTTCTGAGGTACCTTCATAAATCTGGCAAACACGCACATCCCGATAAATACGTTCAACCGGAAAGTCGCTGACGTAACCGTAACCGCCATGAATCTGAATTGCATCAGAGCACACTTTTTCTGCCATTTCTGAGGCAAATAATTTCGCCATCGCCGCTTCTTTTAAACAAGGCTTTCCCGCATCTTTCATGCTGGCTGCATGCCAGATTAACTGACGCGCTGCTTCAATCTGGGTTGCCATGTCAGCCAGCTTGAATTGCACTGCCTGATGTTCGTAAATCGATTTACCAAAACTGCTGCGATCTTTGGCATAAGCCAGCGCAGCTTCAAATGCGGCACGTGCCATGCCGACAGATTGCGACGCGATACCAATACGACCGCCTTCTAAACCAGACAAGGCGATCTTGTAACCCATGCCTTCTTCACCGATCAGATTCTCAGCAGGGATGCGGCAGTTTTCAAATAAAATCTGCGCGGTGTCCGACGAGTGTTGGCCCATTTTATGTTCTAAACCTGCGACGATGTAACCCGGCGTTTTGGTGGACACCCAGAAAGCACTAATGCCTTTTTTACCTGCGGCTTTATCCGTCACTGCCATCACAATCGCCACATCCGCGTGTTTGCCGCTGGTGATGAATTGTTTAACGCCATTCAAGACGTATTCATTACCTTCACGACGTGCGGTGGTTTTTAGATCTGAGGCATCGCTGCCGGCGTGTGGCTCAGTCAGGCAAAATGCGCCTAACATTTCACCACGCGCCAAGGGCGTCAGCCATTGCTTTTTCTGGGCATCATTGGCGTACATCATCGCGATACTGCACACCGGGCAATTGTTCACCGATACCACAGTGGAGGTACCGCCATCACCCGCGGCGATTTCCTCCAACACCAGCGCCAGCGACAAATAATCCATGCCTGCACCACCGAACTCTTCTGGCACCGCCACACCATACGCCCCCATCTGCGCCAATTCTTTTAACTCTTCAGCAGGAAAATGGTGTTCTTTATCCCAGCGTGCTGCATTGGGCACTAATCGTTCCTGGGCAAAGCTGCGAATGGCATCGCGTATCATTTCGTGTTCTGGTGTCAGTAACATGTGAATCTCTTTTCAATTTCTCGTTTTTATTTCAGGTCTTACCAGCTCAGACTGGCGCCATCTTCTGCATTAAAAAATCTGCCATTGTGTTCTGCTTTTAAACCATCAAGCAGCTTACGTATGCGTTGAGCGCTATCGCTAATTTCTAAATCAGCGCCAGCGCCACCCATATCGGTTTTCACCCAACCTGGATGCAAGGCGACGCAAATTGCTTTGTTGGCATTGAGCGATACGTCTTTCAATACTGAATTCAAGGCGGCTTTACTTGCACGATATAACCAACCTTGTGAAGCAGAACGACTCGCAATCGAACCCATATGCGAAGAAATGACGGCGAGTTTGCCATGCGCATTTTCCACCAAAGGTAAAACTATAGGCAAAATTCGCATCGCAGCTAAGACATTCGTGTGCATCACGTCATCAAACTGTTCTTGCTGAGGCGAAGTTAAGCCAGTGGTATGCGGCCCATAGACACCGGCATTTAAAATCGCAACATCAATTTTTTCATCATCCAGACGCCACCCCAGACCAGCACAATCATTGAGATTATTGACATCTAACGGCAAGGCTTCAACGCCATTTGCTTGCAGAGCCGCAATGTGATCCGCATGTCGCGCAGTTGCAATCACGCGCCATCCGGCCGCCTTGTATTGCAAAGCTAACTCGTGCCCAATCCCACGCGAAGCCCCAATGATTAATGCTGTCGGCATGTTGCTTCCTTTAACTCATATCTGTGCACACTGTCTACACTGTGCATCATCGTTTTTATGCTTTTAGTACTTCTTGCAGTAACGCTTTTATAGCGTACGCAGGTTCATTCAATGTCCGGGATGCAAAGCAGGTTACAAAGCACCGCACTACGTCGGTATTGCGCGCATTGGCAACGCCGCTCTGCGCCCGGAGCTTGAATGAGCGCAGCGCACAACATCAATTAAAACAATTCGATGGCCATGGCGGTACCTTCTCCACCACCAATACATAAAGAAGCCACACCACGTTTTTTACCTTGTTTTTTCAATGCACCAATCAGCGTGATGATGATACGTGCACCAGACGCACCGATAGGGTGACCCAGAGCGCATGCACCACCGTGTACGTTGATCTTGTCATGAGAAATACCGAGGTCTTTCATCGCTGCCATAGGCACTGCGGCAAAAGCTTCGTTGATTTCGAACAGGTCAACGGTATCAGTCGTCCAGCCCGTTTTTTTGTACAGCTTTTCAATCGCACCAATGGGGGCGGTTGTGAACCAGCCTGGTTCTTGCGCATGGGTTGTGTGTGCCAGAATTTTTGCGATGGGTGTTAAGCCTAATTCTTTGGCTTTGGATTCGCGCATCAATACCAGCGCGGCAGCACCGTCGTTGATGGACGATGAAGACGCGGCAGTAATCGTGCCATCTTTTTTGAACGCAGGTTTTAAAGCAGGAATTTTGTCGAGCTTGGCTTTCAATGGGCCTTCGTCTTTATCGATCACCACATCGCCACCACGACCGGAAACCGTCACTGGTGCAATTTCCCATGCGAATGAGCCATCAGCAGTAGCTGCTTGCGCGCGCTTAACGGAAGCAATCGCAAATGCATCCTGATCTTCACGGCTGAATTGATATTTAGCGGAGCAGTCTTCAGCAAAGGTGCCCATGGAACGACCTTTGTCATACGCATCTTCCAGACCGTCGAGCATCATGTGATCAAAAATCTGTCCGTGACCAATACGATAGCCACCGCGTGCTTTCGGGATCAGGTATGGCGCGTTGGTCATGGATTCCATGCCGCCAGTGACCAGTACTTCATTGCTGCCTGCTGTGATAGCGTCAAATGCCATCATGGTGGCTTTCATCGCCGAGCCGCACATTTTGGACAATGTCACGGCGCCAGTGGACATCGGCAAACCAGCTGCCAACAACGCCTGACGTGCAGGTGCCTGACCTTGGCCTGCCATTAAACAGTTACCGAACAACACTTCTTCAACCAATTCTGGTTTAACGCCAGCACGCTCAACCGCTGCTTTAATCGCAACGGCGCCGAGCTGACTCGCTGTCAAAGAAGAGAAATCACTTTGAAAAGCACCCATAGGGGTACGCGCTGCGCCAACGATAACGATAGGGTCGTTCATTACATTCTCCAAAATAAAAATGGTCGAAAAAATTATTGTGCTTGATGACAAAACCGTATCTCTTGCGGATACGGAAACACATCATCAATTTTCCCTGCAACAATCCGTTGTTTGCGCCCGTCCCAATACTCGGCAGTCAGCAAATCCGCGTGATGCTTTAAGAAAAATTGTTTTACTTTTTGATTACCTAACAAGAAAGTCCCGAACTGTTCAGGAAAAACATCATTTTTGGCAATCGGATACCAGGGTTCCGCAGACATCTCATCTTCTTCGTTACGCGGTGCCGGAATATTGCGGAACTTACAATCGGTGATGTATTCGATTTCGTCGTAGTCATAAAAGACGACGCGACCATGCCTTGTAACACCGAAATTTTTGTACAGCATGTCCCCGGGAAAAATATTCGCGGCGACCAGATCTTTAATCGCATTGCCATATTCGCGCACACCATGTTCCATGGCTTCCATGTCACCGCGCTGCTCTGCTTCGGTCAGGTAGATATTTAATGGCGTCATGCGACGTTCTATGTACAGATGTTTAATGACGACTTCATCATCATTCACTTCCAACAAAGATGGCGCATATTGCTTAATTTCGTTGAGCAAATCATCAGAAAAACGTGAGCGTGGAAAAGCCACATCTGAGTACTCCAGCGTATCTGCCATACGGCCCACACGGTCATGGTTTTTAACCAGCAAATACTTCTCTTTGATGAGTGCTTTGGTGGTTTCTTTTGGTGGTGGGAAGCTGTCTTTAATCAATTTAAAGACATACGGAAACGATGGCAATGCAAATACCAACATCACTAAGCCACGAATACCTGGCGCGGCAGCAATCTGGTCTGAAGAATATTTAAGGTGGTGCAAAAAATCGCGGTAAAACAAATTTTTACCGTGTTTTTGCAGGCCTATCATCGTGTAGATTTCGCTGCGCGGTTTTTTCGGCAAAATGCTACGTATAAATTGAACATACGCTGACGGCACTTCCATGTCGACCATGAAATAAGCGCGTGTAAAAGAAAACAATACCGTGATTTGCATCGTGTCAAACAGCACGGTATCGAGCACCAGCGAGCCTTTATGCTTGTGCATAATTGGTATCACGAAAGGATATTCGCGATTGCCATTGATACCTTTGCCGATAATGTAGGCAGATTTATTCCGGTAAAACAAACTGGCCAATACCTGGATCTGATGATTTGGCTCTAGTTTTTCGCTACCGAAATTTTCTCGCAAACACGCTTCCACCAACGCCACATCGCGATCCAGATCTTCAAACTCGGCGTTTAACTGAAAATTAGTAACGATGCGTTTGATCGTAAAGTTCAGTCCATCGGTCGCTGGGTAATACACGCGGTACGTCGGTGGTGTGTCTTCACGTTCAATATATTCTGTCGAGGTCGCGGGACGTACGAAGATGAAATCATTATGAAAATAATTTCTATGCAGCATCTTCGTGCATACGGTATTAAAAAACGTTTCTGCCAGCTCTGGCCGCAAATGATCGGTCAGCAAACCCATGTAGTGCAGTTTGACTTCGCGCCAGACATCATCGGTCAGGTCGTCTTCGTCATATTCGTCCTCAAGCGCTTGAACACATTCACGCACGCGTGTATCGTAAAACTGGATACGTTCACGTGCTGCGATTTGGGCCGCTTTCCAATCACCTGTCTCAAAATGTCGTTTGGCTCCCTGACTACTCGCGCTAAACAGGCGGTAATGTTTATCAAAGCCATCGAGGATCATCTTTGCGATGTCGAAGGCAATTTGGGAGGACAACAGTTTGGGGAAATGGGTATTTGGCATGTTTTTACTCAGACAAGCTGAAATTGGTTTTTCCAAGCTTGTAGTTTATCCAAATCTACGCCGATACCGCCACAAACAACAAATAGTGGTTTTTTGAACGCATGCAAGACAGATAAGTTCTGATAAGCAACTGCCAATGTCGCGCCGCAAGCGGGTTCAACCAGAGCACGCATGTCATCTGCAAATTTCAGGCACGCATCAACGGCCTGTGCGTCACTGACAAGAACACTGCGGATATCATGTTCACGGGTCAGATCAAGTGCCTTTTGTGCCACGCGCCGGGCCCCGAGAGAATTTGCGATCGTGCTAATGGCGGGTAAAGTAACGAGTTCTCCCGCTTGTATAGCTGCATGCAAAGAAGCCGCACCTTCAGTTTCCACCGCAACAACCGGAACATGCTTCAAGCCATTGCGTTGCAAGCCCTGCACCATGCCACTCAGCAAGCCGCCGCCACCAACTGAACAAACCACGACGTCAAAATCAAGTTGACCTGCAACTTCATCGATCAGACTGGCATTGCCATCCCAAATATCGGCATGATCAAACGGTGGAATGTACACCGTACCCACTTGTTCACATAAAGCGAGTGCGACCTGATTCGCTTCATCCCAGACTTTGCCTTCGACGATAAGATTCACGCCGATCGCGCGAATGGCATTGCGTACTGTTTCTGAGGTGGTTTCTGGTACGACGATCGTGGTCTGCAAGCCCAAGGAAACGCCCGCAACTGCTGCAGCAAAACCCGCGTTACCACCAGATGGACAAACAAAGTGCCGTGCGCCGTTGGCTGCAGCACGCTGACACATCAGCCCTATCCCACGCAATTTGAACGAGCCGGAAGGCTGGAGATTGTCCATCTTCAGCCAGACTTGTTTATCCAGCGCCGAAGACAAAGCCCGATGAGCTAACAATGGCGTATTCAGATGTAGTGGCGTCATACCTGATGTTCCGAATGCTGGTGTCAAAAGGTGTGCAAGCCCTTGTTTCAGGCGCTTGCACCGCAAAAATGCTCGATTGTCCGGAGCTTAACGTGTTTCTGCGAACAATTCGCGGCCGATCAGCATACGACGAATTTCGCTGGTACCGGCACCGATTTCATACAATTTTGCATCGCGCCATAAGCGGCCCACCGGATATTCGTTGATATAACCGTTACCACCGAGGGTCTGGATCGCTTCACCTGCCATCCAGGTCGCTTTTTCTGCGGAGTACAAAATCGCGCCAGCAGCGTCTTTACGCAGTGCGCGGACAGCTTCGGGTGTCGTGGCACGATCGCAAGCCTGACCGACTGCATAGACATAGGCTTTACATGCCATCATGGTCGAATACATATCCGCCAATTTGCCTTGCATCAATTGGAATTCACCAATTGGCTGACCAAATTGTTTGCGGTCATGCACGTAAGGCACCACGGAATCCATACATGCTTGCATAATGCCCAACGGGCCACCTGACAAAACAGTACGCTCGAAATCAAGGCCGGACATCAAAACATTGACGCCTTTGCCTAAACCACCAAGCACATTTTCTGCGGGTACTTCGCAATCTTCAAACACCAACTCGCCAGTGTGGGAGCCGCGCATGCCGAGCTTGTCCAGCTTTTGCGCAATGCTGAAACCTTTAAAACCTTTTTCAATCAGGAACGCGGTCATGCCACGTGGGCCTGCTTCGAGATCATTTTTGGCGTAGACAACCAAAGTATCTGCGTCAGGACCATTGGTGATCCACATTTTGGTGCCGTTCAATACCCAGCGATCACCTTTAAAGTCAGCGCGTAATTTCATACTGACGACGTCTGAGCCCGCATTTGGTTCAGACATGGCTAATGCACCGATGTGTTCGCCGGAGATCAATTTTGGCAAATATTTTTGCTTTTGTTCTTCAGTACCGTTACGTTTGATCTGGTTAACGCACAGATTGGAGTGCGCGCCATACGACAAACCAACAGAGGCGGAAGCACGGGATATTTCTTCCATCGCAATGATATGCGCCAGGTAACCCATACCTGCGCCACCGTACTCTTCACCGACCGTGATACCAAGAATGCCCAGATCGCCCATTTTGCGCCACAAATCCATCGGAAATTGGTCGTTACGGTCAATTTCAGCGGCACGAGGTGCGATTTCCGCTGCGGCAAATTGTTGGATCGCTTCACGCAATGCGGCGATGTCTTCGCCGTGATCGAAAGTTAAACCTGGGAGATGGAGCATGTCGTCCTCACTGAATATTGGAATGGTGGAATTAAGTCTCTTGCGATGAATATGAATTGATTAACTATGGTGCTATTAACATAATTATTCAAACTAAACGTCTGGCTTCTCTGGTTAATGATAGTTATTACAACGAAAACCAGCTTGCAAGCCGAATTCTTTGAAACGAAAATGATACTTCGAATTGACGTTAACGTAAACGTCAATTACACCGCTTTTGCGCTAGACCGTATTTTTACCCGGTCAGACTCGCTTTGGACCCTTGTGCCAACAATTGACGGCTTTCTTCTTCGTGGGCACTGATTTCTGCCAACATGACTTCAATATCTTCGCGTTGTTGCTCCAACGCCGCACGATGTCTTGCCAAAACGACCAAAAAACTTTGCAACTGCGTCTCTGTATCCTTGGGGGAGCGATACATATCGACCAGGCTTTTGATATCCGACAGGCTCAACCCCAGACGTTTACCCCGTAAAGTCAATTTTAAGTGGGTACGCTCACGCGCAGTATAAACGCGGTTACGACCGCTCGGACCTTCGCGGGTAGGACTTAAAAGCCCCTGATCTTCATAAAAACGGATCGCTCGTGGGGTGATATCGAATTCGCGTGCTAATTCGGTAATGGTGTAGGTGGCCATAGTTTTAGATACAAAAATCAGTTTTCTGATTACAATCTCGAATTGACGTTAACGTCAATTAAATAAAAACGCATTGTAGGCTATTCCTGCCGTAGCGTCCTATCAAGGCACATCGGACTAAAAAAAATAATTTCTACGTATAGAAAAGCAACTTAACCAGTTGGCAGCAGTCCCAAATAAGCAAAACCAGCAACACACCAAGAGACAAACATGAATCAGCTTGAACAGCAACTCGACTATCCTTTCGGCGACACCTTGCCAGAAGCCGGAAAAACCATGGAGATCGCCCCTGGCGTGCTGTGGATACGTATGGGATTACCGTTTGCCTTAAATCATATCAATTTATGGTTATTGGAAGACGAGATCGAGACCGACACCGGGCGGGTGCATGGCTGGACCGTGGTGGATTGCGGGATTTCCAGCGATACCACGCGGGATACATGGGAAGTATTATTAGGCGATGTGAACAATCACTTACGTGGATTACCCATTGTGCGCGTGATTGTGACGCATTGCCATCCGGATCATGTGGGACTGGCTGACTTTTTATGCAGCCGTTGGAAAGTCTCTTTGTGGATGACCGCGGGTGAATATGCGTTCGCGCGTATGATGTCCGCCAGCTTGCCAGGCGCAGACGGGACGGCGATGTTCCCGCATTTCCGCAAACATGGTCTGACTGACCCGGCAATGCTGGAGCAAATTCAGGAACGTAAAACCCACTACACCCGTTTAGTCCCAACCGTACCAGCGGCTTATCGACGCTTGCAAGAAGGCACATCATTGACCATCTTGGGACGCCGTTGGGACATCATCACTGGTTTTGGACATTCTCCTGAACATGCATCACTGTTTTGCGCGGAATTACATTTGATGATTTCTGGTGACATGTTGCTGCCACGCATTTCTACCAACGTCTCTGTTTTTGCCATTGAGCCAGAAGCCAATCCGGTACAGCAATACCTCGATTCATTGCAAAAATACCTCCCCTTACCTGCCGACACACTGATTTTGCCGTCGCATGGCAAACCATTTAAAGGCATGCACACGCGCATCGCGCAACTGCAACAGCATCACGCTGAACGGCTGGAAGAAGTGCGTGTCGCCTGCGCCACACCGCAATCCGCATGCGACATCGTGCCTACGATGTTCCGTCGCCCACTCGATTCGCATCAATTGACGTTTGCCATCGGTGAAGCGCTCGCACATTTACACAAGCTCTGGTTCGATGGCGTAGTGGTTCGTCAATTGGGGGACGATGGCGTGATGCGCTTTGTCGTTGCGCAGTAAGACAACTTAAGCACTCGCGCCAAATTGTAAGCAGCGCATGCTGATGGTGCCTGCCTGAAAGCTTTGGTAAGTCTGCTGCACTGCTTCATCAGCCGCTGCCGCTCCGAGCACATACAGCAAAGGCCAGTAATGATCTGGCGTTGGCACCGCCATCTTTGCCGCTGGGCTCAGCGATACATAATCGATTAATGCCGCATCATTGCGAGTGAGCAATGCCTGCCAGACCGCATCGTCAAATTCCTGCGCCCAGGCGCGACTTGCCCTGGCACTTTCTGGCGCCTGAAAATCCAACACCCGCAAATTATGGGTGATGTTGCCGCTGGAAAAAATTAGCACCCCTTGCTCACGTAAGGCTGCCAACTGGCGACCAATCGCATAGTGGTATTCACCTGCCTCGGCATAATTAATGGACAATTGAAAGACAGGAATATCCGCCTCCGGATACATATGGCACAACACACTCCAACTTCCGTGGTCTAAGCCCCAGTCGCGACTGAGCCTCACGAGCGGGAAATGCGCTTGCAATATTTCCAACGTGGTTTGCGCAACAGCCTCCGTCCCTGGCGCGGGATATTGCACGGAAAACAAGGCCTCAGGAAAACCCCCAAAATCATGAATCGTTGGTGGCTGTGGTTGCGCATCTATTTGCGTGCGTCCCGGCGTTAACCAATGCGCCGAGACAGCGAGAATCGCCTTTGGCCTCGGTAACTGCTGCGCCCATGCTGCCAGATGACGGGTGTAGGCATTGTCCTCTATGGCATTCATCGGGCTGCCATGCCCCACGAAAATGACCGGCATACGTTGGTTTTGCGGCGCGGGTGAATGCGCGGTTGCTGCAGCGTCTTGTTGGTGTTCTGGCTCGTTCATTGATGTTTTCCGTCGTCAAAAAGTGACTTCTGAATCTGTAAAACATGACGATAGCAGGTTCAAGAGGAAAGCGCTGCCAACGACAACAATCTACTTTGTACTCAGCATCATCCCGGCGCCAGCAGGTGCTGCGGCACAGCCTTTATCCGGAGAAGCCTGTAAAAAATCTGCGATCGTTTTAGTGATCAGGGTCGTCGTTTGTGGTGTTAAATCGCGGCCTGCAAAATTCATATGCGTAGCACCATCGATGACACCTAACCATTTGCAACCGGCAGGCATGTCGGCAAATGCTTCTGTTCTTGTTTTCCAGGAACCGCCACCTAAAGCTTCATCCCGGG
>Ga0316224_1003297_pt1 | contig 13471 bp, 17 predicted proteins | sample TBH18013metaG_FD_206254 | JGI IMG/M metagenome (GOLD analysis project Ga0316224, IMG submission 206254) | Freshwater microbial communities from Trout Bog Lake, Wisconsin, USA - TBH18013 | ecosystem: Environmental > Aquatic > Freshwater > Lake > Hypolimnion/Profundal zone | place: USA: Wisconsin... | reverse complement strand
ACCCGGTTCAAGGCCCCCAACCCGCTGGCTCGGTCCCTTGAGACCGCTCTTTGTCTTTTCGCCATTCAGCGTTTTGGCCCTTTATTTCACCTATCCACTCATTGATGTTTAATGAATGGCCTGTGGGGTGCTGGATGCATGACTCAATGGTCGCCTTATCCGTATGCGCCGAAAGGTTTGGGGTTGCGGTGATTCCAACCACGGTGGATATTGCCGCCATGACCACGGATGGCAGTGTCACTTTTGCCTTCATCCCGCTATCCTTCACACCAGAAGAACAGGGCAGAGCCCTTGCGGAGGTTGTTGAACAGGTCATCTACAGGAGGAACATCGCATGAAGAGGTTACTCATCATCCCTGCCGTTCTTTTCCTTGGGTGCGCCCCAGCCTACTACATCCCAAAGGGAGTGGACTGTGGACCCCAGCCAACCCAGGCGCAGGTGGACCAGGCCGTGAGGTACTGGGTGGACCACGTGGGTCTCAAGGATCCCATGAGTGCCCAAACCAAAGACGCCCGAGTCGTCCACCAGGCCGGGTGGGATCGTGGGTTAATCAATGGGGGTGGCAGGGACTATGGCTGGGAAATCGCCTTCCAGTGCAACGCCAAGAACGCCTATGGGGGTTACACTGGGTTCAACGGGCAGGCCCTTCTGATCTGCCCGAACGGGGTGATTCGCTGTAGGCTCGTAGACTAATCAACCGTTCAACCCCCTTTTTATCCACGCTCCACCATGGCTGATCCTAAAGTGATGGTCCCAGTAATAAACGTCAACGGGGACTCCTTCAAGAAAGACCCAGAAGCGTTCATAGACTTCGCGTTCAAATCATCAGTGATGGGGTCTTCCGCGGATCGAAATGACAGAGAACGGCCATACGATGGCCAGCCCTGGACCTACTACGGGGAAAGAGGTCAGCAAGAAATAAAAGGCTTGACCATGCGGGATCTGCACGACTGTATCGTGCGTGCGATTCTAGGGTTCGGGGCCAGAAACGGCAATGGACTACTGCAGATGAACCTGGACAAGGGCACCTGGACTCCAACGGACGTTTACATGGTAAACAGGGAGAAGATTGAACCGTTGTCCCTGATTCAAAATACCTGCAATGAGATAGAGGAGATGATGGGTATCTTCCCGAATCTACCGAAATCAACGCCCCCGGCGGAAGACTTGATGGACTTCCTGATGCAGCAAGTGGAAGGGCCAATGCTGGGAGATTAAAAACTTACAACAAAATTTAACCAAGACCTTCGAACTAAAGGAACAGGGGATCAGACTCCCTGTTCCTTTAGCATTTTGGGTTCAGCGCGGACCCGCACAACCATTTCCTTGGAGGAAACATGCGCACGATCTTCGCAACGCTTCTTTTGACCATCGCGGTCGCTTGCGGTGGTGGTTCCAGTTCTCCCACCCCCACGCCGACCCCCACCCCCACGCCGACTCCCACCGCCATCAAGGGATCCTTCCGCGCCCTGGGCAAGGTCACCGGCCTGGCGTCGACCCACGCCTTCGCTGCCCGTGCGCAGGCTTCCTTCAAGAAGCTGGGTCTCGCGGCCGACATGGCCCCCACCAGCACCTCGATGTCCTCACCGCGTACCAACCACACCGCGGTCCTCCTCCAGAATGGCGAAGTCCTCGTCGTGGGCGGCTGGGACGGTGTCGACGGGACCGGTCTCGCGACGGCGGACCTCTTCGACCCCGCGTCGGAGTTGTTCATGCAGGTCGGCTCGATGACCACCAAGCGTGTCTCCCCGGCTGCATGCCTCCTGCCCAACGGCATGGTGGCGGTGATCGGCGGTGCGGGCCTGAACATGAGCTCGGCGATCGATCTCTACGACCCTGCCACGGGTTCCTTCACGCCTCTGCCCACGGACGTTCCGCAGTACACGGCCAGTGGGTCGAACGCGGTGCTCCTGGCGGTCGACGCTAACCACCTGCTTTACTACGGTAGCGCCTCTCCGGACGGCACCTACCAGGATCCCACGCTCATCGACATTTCGCAGATCTACACCAATACGCCGCCCTACATGACCAAGGCGCCCTACACCGTCCTCAGCACCGACGCAATGCACCACAGGGAGTACTTCGGTTTCTCCGCCATGGCCGACGGCACCTACCTGATCTCCGGTGGTGACACCGCCGCGGGAACCTCGGCTGACCTGATCACGTTCAACCCTGCGGACAACACCTTCACCAAGGTGGGCCAGATGGCTACCGCAAGGAAGTATCACGGGGTCCTGGTGCAGCCCAACGGCAACGTGCGCTTCTACGGCGGCATCGTGCAGGGCACCCCGGTGACCCGACTGGCCAGTGTGGAAGAGCTGAACGTCACCACGAAGGCAGTGAGCAAGGTGGGTGATCTGACCGACGTCCGCGCCTTGGTGCAGTCCAGCATGCTGCAGAACCAGATTTCCCTCCACGGTGGTGGCCCTGACTCGGCGGGCAAGCCCTCTGCTGAACAGCTGACCTTCGCGGACACCACGGACCAGGGTGCGATCACGTCGAACATGGTGGTGCCCCGCGTCTACTTCGCCTCGGTGGTGCTGAACAACGGCCGCGTGTTCTACAGTGGCGGACAGAACGGCACGGGTGTCGAGGCCTCCGCGGAAGTCTTCGACAACTACAACGACATCATGATCACGGCTCCCAGCAACCAGGTCACTCTGGGCGGAACCCTCCAGTTCGGGCTCCTGCAGGGCACGGGCGTGACCTGGAGCTGCACCTACGGCACCATCGATCCTGCCACCGGTCTCTACACGGCTCCCAGCACCATGCCTGTCAAGACCTATGATGAGATCACCGCCTCCACGGCCACGTCTCACGCCACCGTCAAGATCATTCTCAACACCCCCGCTTCTTAAAAGTAGTGGGCGCAACGGGGGCTCGGGTATTACTACCCGAGCCCCTTTCCTATTCGGAGGCGTAGGATCTCTTGACTGTGACGGAAGATGCATGAGCAAAGGAATAAGAGAGGATTTTAGGCAGTGGTTGGAGAGAAACCAGTGCAGCAAAATAGCCAAAGCACTCCCCTCTGCAACCAGAACGCGATTAATTGATAGGTTTCCTTCGACACGCTCTCCAATTCAACCAAAGTAAGGAACCAGATATGCCTATCCCAACCTTTGAACAGATGCTTCGTCCGATTCTCGCACTCGCTTGCGAGAAGGACATCACACGCAAAGACATCACTCCCGAGATGGAAGAACATTTCCATTTGACCCCGGAGGAGCGTGAGGCCCGAATCCAGACCGGTGCGACCTATGTCAGAAATCGTGCGGGCTGGGCCATGACATTCCTGACGAAAGGTGGATTAATCGAAAAGGTTGCCCCGAAAACCCTTTGTGCCTCCGATGGATTTTAGGTACACGGACGCAATTGAAGTTCAGCAAGTTGCTAAGCAGATGGCGGGTTCAGTTGGGCTGGGAGACCTTGTTTTCATTATCACTTATGCCAAACAAGGTTCTGGGGTCGGGGGCCATGTTGAGTTGAGGCATGGCCAGCCCGAGGTATTCATCGAAATAGATAATTCCTTTGATTGCCAAGAGTCAGTCTTGGCTGTACTGGCTCATGAAATAGCCCACAAGTTCCTTCACAGAAAGGGTGTAGCACTCTCTTTAGAGTCTGAAAATGAAGAGCTCACAGACCTCGCGACCATCTTCATGGGGTTCGGACGCCTTAGCCTCAATGGATGTGAGGCAGGCAGAGAGATGTCCCGTTTGGAGAATGGGAGGTATGTAGATGCCACTGTAAAGTCGAGAGTTGGGTACCTGGGTCTTAAAGCCTTCTCGGAAGCATACCTTCTCCACAGCCTTGCCGCTGGTCTGACCCTGAGCGATTGGCGAGAGGGCCTTAGTAGTCACGCACTTCAGTCGGTATTGCAGGCCGAGCTCGATCAGGAGTGGATACATTCTCTAAATAACGCGAAACTGGTGAACTGCCTTCCTTCGGCTAGGCCCTCATGGCATAGAGACTTTACCCTTCTAGCAAGCCTCATTAAGCGAATTCAGAAAGAGGTGGCTGGAGCCCTCCAATCATTTCATCAAGCTGAAGCCACATTGCGGTGTAAAGCTGAGAGATTGGACCAAGACACTCGCAAAACTCTGATTCAATCTGTTGAATTCGTTGCAGAAGTCGAGGAATGGGGTAGAAGGGTACAGATAAATGAAGACTCACAGTCTGCTGTCTCCTTCTTTAAGTCGATTGAATGGCAGTTCTTAAGCAGAGAGGATTTTGCTAAATCTCCCAAGTTTCTCCTTTCATGCCCTCGATGCGAGGCGGATCTCCGGGTCCCAAATACGGTGGAAGAGAAGACTCTCCGGTGCCCCAAATGCACCCTGGAATTTGTATTCGACAGCCCGATCCATCACATTTCGGCTGCTAAAGAGAGACAGACTGCAACTAGCCTAGAACCCTCGCCCTCAACAAGGGGATGGATTCGCCGAATGCTGCGATCAGGCTAACTAATAGGGTTCGGGGTCTTCTCAGTCGTCCATCTGGACTACACCCATGGCTGACAATGCCGGCCGGTGCCTAAGGCGTCAGACTAGGGCCGAAATCAGCCTAATTGACGCTTTGGATTTAGACCCCATAACTCTAGATGGACAGAGGAGGGGGGATTGGCAGCTCCAGGACAGAAGGTCGGGTACATCAGAGTCAGTTCGATTGGTCAATCGACTGCGAGGCAGTTAGACGGTCTAAGCCTCGATCGGATATTCGAGGAGAAGGTCAGCGGGAAGGACACCAACCGCCCTGAACTTGCAGCAATGCTGAGCTACTGTCGGCAAAATGATGAAATATTTTGTCATTCGATGGACCGTCTCGCCCGAAATCTAGATGACCTTCGCCGCCTAGTGATGGATCTCAACAAGCGCGGGGTCAAGGTCACCTTCGTGAAGGAAGCTATGACCTTCGTAGGTGATGACAGTCCGATGAGCCTGCTGATGCTTAGCCTCCTTGGAGCTGTAAGCGAATTTGAGAGGGCTCAAATCAGGTCTCGCCAGGCGGAAGGTATCGCTCTGGCCAAGAATCGAGGAGCCTATAAGGGCCGGAAGCCATCCTTAACAACAGAGCAAGCGGAACAGGTTCGGCAGAGAGTTCGAGCTGGGGAGTCGAAGGCTGACATAGCCAGGTTCTTCTCAGTCAGCCGTGAGACGATCTATGCGTATCTGCGAGTTGGTCAAAACGAAAAGAACCGGTTCATGCCAGGGCCTGAACCTCCAGGATCTACTCATAGTTCAGAAGTAGATTGTCCAACTGCCTAGGACTCATCGCGATTCCATGTTGTTCCATAATGGCCAGTCGGAGCAGATGGCACTTCTCGGCAAATTTCTCATAGGTAGGGTCTCCGATCCCCCGAGCGTGCACCTTGATACCGAATAGCTTGCTAGCTTGATTGATTCCCTTTGAGGAACGAGAATCGTAAATGAAAAACAGTTCCGGGACATGGAAGTGAAGATATTTTGATGCAAGTGACCTTTTCTGTAGACCGCTGATACTACTGAAGAGTTCTGTGACCGCCCTATGAGCGTCGATCATCACATCGAGGGCCGGTTCAGAACCCAACTCGAACGACTTTGATTTTTCTATCCACCTATCTATATATGATTTGCGAATTCTCGGCCCAACGATGTCGGTGTAGAAATCATCACCAGGGATCTCAACCACTTTCCTGCGTTCAATAGCCGCAGCGTAGACCCGACCAATTAGCAGGAGCTTAGCTATGATCGCGGTTTGATCTCGGTGATCAGGATACTGTTTACACATGTCATATAAGATCTGGTTGCTCAGTTCCCATGGTGAAGGGCTCATTGCCTTCTCAACCTGACGCTTCAAGGGCCTAGGCACTGGGGACCTCCTTGGATTGGATGAGAGATAGGCTACGGTCAACAGAAGACTCGTACCAAAGGATAGAGTGAGATGGGTTTTTAAGTATTCCATGTTAGGAATACTTAAAAACCCATAGAAAATTTTTGAAACGAAAAAACAAGTCGGAAGAGGGGGTTTAGACCGGCTTTCGAGGACTAAGCCAATTCCAGTAACTCCAGGACTACCTTGGCTGAAGAAGGAATCGCGCCGCGAATGCCAGGATGCCGATTGAGGGCCTCTTTTGGTTTTCGCGAAGTGCTATAGGTTCCTCATCCTCCAGAATTTTGGTCAGATTGGGCCTCGCGTGGTTTCTTGGACGAATTCTGTTCATGCGTGCCTTGAAGACAAAGACCGGGATACGAATTTTGCTTCCTCGGCCCGGGGCCTGTACAACTTGCAAATTCCCCCCGGGATCGGACCATGAAGCGACATCCTCTAAGGCCATCTCTAGACCTACCATTAATTTGGGTGAATCATTGTCGTTGCGCATTGTCGGCTCCTACCAAAGATTCGGGAATTTCAGATGTTGGGAGCTTGCCTAGCCTTGGCTAACAGATCCGAGAGAGTCTCCTTCTCGATGGCTTCGCAAAGATCCTGGTAGTAGATGCCCAGAAAATGACGTGTACTACCTAGTTCGTTGAACTTGCACCAGGTCATCGGTCCGAAATTCTGGTCCATGAAGGGTTTGACTGATTGAATCACTGTTGCCATCGGGATGGTGAACTCGAAAGTGACAAAGGCCCCATGACCTCGCATTCGAATTAAGCCGGAATTCATGGCGACCAGGAGAATTGCCCTTCTCCCAGGACCGTTGAAGTCCCAGGGGATGACGGATAGCTGGGCCTGCACCTCTTCTGAAAGATCCAGGAGCCTTGAATTTCCCTCCCTCTGGACCCATGAAGCATGTTCTTGGACCCAATGCCAATTTTTAGGACTGATCCAGGCTCCTTCCCTCATCACTCTTCTCGAATCCTATCTGCTACGCTGCGAGCCCGGCCCGCAAGCTGCCGCAGATCGCCTGGAGGATCTGAGACACACGCTGGCGCGAGACCCCTAAGTCCTTGCCGATCTCGGCCATAGTCTCATCGCCATAGATGTAACGAAGAACGAGGCACTTTTTCGCTTCCGGTAGCTTTTTGATCTGTTCGAGAGCCCGTTCGTAGAGATCCCGTCTTTCAAAACCCTCCGCCATTCCCTCAGGCTCGAATGCCTCAAGAGAGCCAAGTCTCTGTGGGTCCATCAGAGATACCGGCACATATTTCTGGCCCCGAGGGGTATGGATTACCCCTTCGCCGATCGCTTCACGCATCGCGGCCTTGATCGAGTAGGCCGCATAAGTAATAAATTGAACGCCATGGTCAGGATTGAACCGTTTTGCGGCCTTAATTGCACCCAAATGCCCTTCCTGGATCAAGTCTTCTAGATCCACAGAACTAAAGGGGTAACAATACAGGAATTTCATGGCCTCACGGCGAATATAGGCAGTCAATTGGACAACGGATGAATTTTCTAGTCCGCCCTCCCGTGTGTAGCTAAAATCCTGATTATTGACGGTGACTAGAGTATTCGGAAGCCCAGCTTTGCAGGAATTAGTCGATTTAGAGCGGATGTGTACCACCTCACCCTTATTATACTTGGTGATGTATTCATTCATACCTCATTAAATATGTTTTTCATTACTTGTCGATGAACCGATTCCCTCGATATTCCCGGTGAACTGCCTCACTGAGCCTGAAATTAGGGACTGAGGGCTGGATTCAGAAAGGGAAAAGGAGTGGTTCGTTACCGCCGCAGTGAAATGGAATTCTCGTTACTACCTTCCTCCTACGAGCGGGTCATACGCCTGTGGATACTTGCGATTCTCGTTGGCCTCTCAGCACACCGGAATTTCGTGGATGAAAGAGGCTTCAGCGACGATGAACTGGTCGAGTTTCTTGGTCTCACAGACCTCAGCCTCATCAAACCCTTCGATGCTTTAGCTGCTCGAACGGCTCTTAGGGAGAAGCATGCGAAGGCTCTGGCTCGACCGGCTGGAGCACCTACCAATTCGTGCATTGCGAAAAACATCACCTGGCTACGCGACATGGCCGGCCTTTCCGAGGTTGAGTCGGAAATCCTTCAATTCACTGTGGTTCAGGGTCAGCATCCGCTCCTGGCGAAGGTCTTGGAGATGGCGGGTCCTCTTAGTCTGAGTTCAGTTGAGAAATTGTTCTCGGTAGTGCTTGACCACCCGTTGGCGGAGGTAAGCAAGGCACTACGCTCCTCCGGGGCACTTTCTCGGACGGGACTTCTGAAAGTGGATTTGCTCGGACGGTACACATTCTCAAACAAAGTTGAAATCCTGCGGGGACTTGCGGAGCAACTCGCTGTTGAACATCCGAAACCGTTCGAACTCTTTGCAGGCAGCTTCGTGGAGGCTCCCGCTTCGCTGCTCGGGCCTGAGAATTACCTTCATCTCCAGGAGGATTTTGCCATCATCACGGCCTATCTTCGCCAGGCCATGTCTGAAAGGCGAGTAGGCACAAATTTTCTTATTGCCGGGGTACCAGGCTGCGGCAAAACCGAATTTGTAAGGGGCGTGGCTTCCAGTTTGGGGCATCCACTGTTCGAGGTGGCCACGGAAGATAGGGATGGGGATGCTCTCAAGGGTGATACTCGCTTCCGTTCGTACCGACTTTCACAGGCCATTCTGAGTAGGGGGGGACAACACCTCATCTGCTTCGATGAGGTCGAAGATGTTTTTCGTCAGAAGCAGGAAGAACAAGGCTTAGAGCGTGGGAACCCCAGCGGACAGAAAGGCTGGATTAATCGAACGCTGGAGACAAACCCTGTTCCAGCCTTCTGGGTTACGAATAGTATCAACATTGATCCAGCCTTCCTTCGCCGCTTCGACTATGTGCTTCAGATGGGTATCCCCCCGCGTAGTTCGCGAGCCAAGGTGCTGAATGATTACCTGGTGGAATTGTCTTTGGATCTGAGCACGAAGGCGTCACTTGCCAACAATGAGCACCTGACACCGGCAATCGTAGAGAGGGCGGCAAAGGTATTGAAGGCCGTCCACGCAGAAGATCCCTCGATAAATTTGGACAAGGCACTCGCACGAATTGTAGGGAATACGCTGGAGGCGCAGGGTGTGTCGCGAGAGGCTAAGGTTTCGGTTCAGCATCTGACTACCTATCGGCCCGAGCTTCTGAACGCTGACTGCGACTTAATCGAGCTGAAGGCTGGGTTGGTGAAGCATGGGTCGGGCCGGCTCTGCCTCTATGGCCCTCCTGGGACCGGCAAGACCGCGTATGGCCACTATCTCGCAGAGGCTTTGGATCGCCCATTGCTGGTCAAGCGAGCTTCAGACCTTCAGTCGAAATGGGTTGGAGGGACTGAAAAGAACCTCGCAGCTATGTTCCAGGAGGCCAGCCAAGAGAAGGCGGTACTCATTTTGGACGAGGCGGACGGGTTTCTCCGCGAGAGACGAGGCGCCGAGCGGAGCTGGGAAGTTTCGCAAGTCAATGAAATGCTTATGCAGATGGAGACCTTTGATGGGGTCTTCATCGCCTCCACCAACCTTATGGAGCATCTCGACACCGCCGCCTTGCGACGCTTTGACCTGAAAATTGAATTCCGTTACCTCAAGCCAGAAGGCGCCTGGGCTCTCTTCCAGGACACAGCCTCTTCGCTTGGCCTCGATGTGGAGGAATCGGATCGCCTAAAGCTAGGCAGGGTGCGAAATCTCTCTCCTGGAGACTTCGCCAATGTCATGCGGCAGTCTCGGCTTCGTCCGATCAAATCAGCGGCTCAGCTACTGGATCAACTCAAGGCAGAGGTCGCCCTGAAACCAGAGTCACGCACCAAGAGCCTCGGCTTTTAAGCAATTCCATCTTCTCAAGGAAACTCCCTTTGAACCTCATTCGTCATTCATCGCTTGGTATTTCTGGTGCTCAGCATCCGTTTCTTCGTTCGGACCAGCACCAAGACACTCCGGTGCAGCAAAACCGGGAATGGTCTGGGCTCTTCAAGCCTCTACATGGACGCCAGGTGAAGCTTCCTGTTGGCCTACCTCGGATTCGCCCTAAAACCTTCTGGTATGTCAGTGCTGGCCGGGATTTCAGGCCATTGGTGTTTCTTAGCGATGCCTACCGTCAGCATCGCCTGGCTGGGCTCTCTATTCCACGGCCTGATTTGCTCGTTTACTCCTGCTTGGGTGCTGACGGTCTACATTGCCTCAAGGCAGGGATGACCGTTTACAAGGACAAGCGCACCGAGATCACCATCCTCTCGCTCCAGCCTATGCGGATTGATCGCCAGAAAACCGCGTATAGGATTGACCCGGCCTTTGTTCATTTTGCCAAAGATCCACTGCTGACGCATGACCACGATGCGGCTCTCATGGAAGTCGAGGTAAAGAGCCTAACTCTGAGAACCTCCGACCGCTTCCCCCTGCTCTATATGGCCATGGAGAATATCAACGGGTTCGATGAGGTGATGGCGAAGGGCTGGTTCGATGTGACTTTTCTCTGTGCTACACGCGAGGGTCTTGGATTTGGCGGGTGTGGGAAGAGCATTCTGAGTCATGTCTACTCGGAGGGGCGGAATCTGACCCACCGCTTCCATCCCCGGTTTGTCATCACCTGGAGCGACTACACCGACCAACTCTTTCGGAACAGTTCCAAACGGTACTACTCAGAGATGAGACGACTGGCGCCTTATATCCCAGAAAACCTAGGGGCTCGGGACCACCATCTCTATGAACTCTATCCGGGGAAGTAGGTCAGTTTTGCCATTCATGGTGATGGTTATGGAAGTATTTAACTGAGAAATATAATAATTACAGTAAAAAGAACTATCTGTATCTATTAATAAGCTGTCAAAGCTATGATAAATTATAAGGAAATTCTATGCAAATTAATCCATCATCTCTCAAAGAAATTGGCAGAGTTTTTCCAGAAATTGAGCAATATTGTGAAGTTATCGCTAAGAAAAACCAAGATTCTTTTGGATTTTCAGGATTTTGTGACGACGACTTGATGCCCCTCTTCGGAACCTACTCTTCAGCGTTAATTCATAAGGCTTGTAAACAATTTGGTTGGAAAAAGCGCCAAATTATGTATGGTGGTCTGAGAATATACGCCTGGCGTAGGTAGTTACTCGATAATTCCCAACACGATTATGAGGTCTGTAAAATTATGTTGGGGATTTTATGAATAGTTAGGCCATAATGTTATAAATTGCACAAGGTGGCACCCAAACATCTATATAATGGGTAGGCCAATCTGGAGGATCATTTATTTTATGTTTTTGTTTGACCCAACCAGTTGCAAGACAAATCCAATGAATTGTTTCAAGAGAATACAAATCAAAACCATATTTTTCATTTTCAGGTATTGTCAAATCTTCATCATTGAAGCCAAAATAACCTAAAAGTCCTGATTTATAATTTTGAATCACGATTTTCATGAGATTTTTCTCAAGTGATGGAGCGATTTTTCGATACCTTCTCAATTTGTCATCAAGCATACCTTTAAAACATTCTGTCGTACCAATTATCATATCATCAGTATAGAAGCCAGCATGCTGAAAACATTCGGTTATTCGATCAATTGATACCATTGGTCCTGGATAATTATATTTTGATTTAATATCACATAATTCATGCATCAGAGCTATTCTTGAGTCAGTATCGGTTACCATAATTCTTCTCCTTGTGTAAAATAATGGCGATATCGTTGTTAAATTGTTCTATTAATTGATTCGACTCAACCATTCAGATGGAGGAGCAAGTTCCACTAGGCGAAGATACATTGGTGCGCCATAGATATTGATTAAATCAATTTCTTCCAGGTTAGAAGTCCATATAATAGGCAAATTATGTTCATTACGATAATTTATGACTAATGCCAATTGTCCATGAGCATAAGGTATTCCATTATCAGATGACTTTTTTGAAAAACTCTCACGTCCCAAATCATCAAGGATAAGAAGGTTAGTTTTTTTAAGACACTCGGTATGATATCTTGGCAAACGGTCGGTTCCAAAATCTGTAATTGCATTTTTTTGTAACCAGTCATAACAATCGGGCCAGTACACCCAATTTGCAATTTTATGAGCATCGTGACTTATACATCTAGTTAAATTCCCTTTAATCTTGTTAATTGCTTGAGAATCATTTCCCTTATTTTCGACGTAATCTACTAGCCTTTTTATTAGCCCTTTCAGGCATGACATTATTATTACGGCATTCGTGCATGATTTACCTATTCTTGAAGTTCCTAATAAACCATACCCATTTTGTTTAATGTATGGTTTATTATCAATAATGTCAACAAATAACTCTTTGGGTAAATATTGTTTTATATTATCTGGAATTTTATCTCTCGTTGAAGAAAGTAATTTTGGTGTCAATCCAATTTTTTCAGTAAGTTTAATATAAATATCATTTTGATCGTATTTGTTCATCATAGATCCTTATTATCATTATGTAATTGTTTATTATTAATATATGCCGTTCCTGCTTCATCGTTTACTCTGTTTAAATGAGCTGGTTGAATGGCACTCTTCGCAACTTTAGATGGTTTGCCAATCCAACAACCACCAGCTAACCAAGAAGATACAGATTTCATGTAATTTCGTTTATCAGCTGGCGTTTGTTCTGAAATATTGATAATTCCTGTAATTAATTCTGCCTTTGTCGCTTTACCATTTATTATTATACTATTAATGATTTCACAATCACTTGATGTAACTTTTTTGTGAGGCCAATTTTCAATAAACGCATTATAAACCGTTATATTAGAACCAAGAATACATTCAGCCTCCTGAAGAGTCACGGAATCCTTCCTAGCTTCACCAGATGCAATTCCAGCAGCTACTTTTTCATCTTGAAAATCTTTTCTCTCATCAATTAAGGTATCCATGTAACGTTTGGCATGAGCCCAAGCGAACTGGGTGCGTTCATCCCATAATCCTCTTATAAACTCAATGTCTTCACAAAGATAGAATGCAATATCTTCTGCCGATGGACTTTCACTGAAACCTTGATCCGTTAATTGGTAGTCCATCATATCTCGAATTAACCCTCTGTTTGTCATCATCAATTTATCCAGAGGGAGTAATAGACCTTTTGTATAGAGATATCCCAACATCACTTTAGACATCTATTTACCCTCCTTTTGGCATTGGATAGGAAGGCGAATAGGTGTTGAACAGGTGTTAATCGTCTGTTCAACTCTATCTGTTATATATTGATCTATTCTGTACTGTTCTATTCTATAACTGCTATTACTACTACGCAGGGATAGCAGAGGTTCGGCTTCGCCTGAACCCCTTACGGGGTTACCTCGCTTCGCTCGGTTGGGGCGAAGCCCCAAAAAGCTATCCGAGCTGGTCCCTGCCACAGGACAAAAGCCTTCACCGCTTATCAGGGCTCTCATTTCGACCCCCCACGAGCCAGGAATGCGTCAAGCTCTGCAACCGGTATGAGGGAACGTTTGCCAGCCTTCACACGGGTGATCAGGCCCTCACTGATCAGCCTATAGACGAGGGTTCGGCCCACGCCAAGGGCGACGGCTGCGTCCTCGATGCAGTAAGCCAGGGGAGGGATTTCTTTTTCGATGG
>Ga0316224_1003288_pt1 | contig 13502 bp, 13 predicted proteins | sample TBH18013metaG_FD_206254 | JGI IMG/M metagenome (GOLD analysis project Ga0316224, IMG submission 206254) | Freshwater microbial communities from Trout Bog Lake, Wisconsin, USA - TBH18013 | ecosystem: Environmental > Aquatic > Freshwater > Lake > Hypolimnion/Profundal zone | place: USA: Wisconsin... | reverse complement strand
GGCGGCTTGACCATGCCTCACCGAATCATGAAATCGGGGCCGATTCAATCAAATGTGAGTCAAGGGGACGATGCCGCCCGGGGTTTTGCCCCACTTACGAATCATTCGACATGAGTAAGCTCTTGTGTAAGCTTGAGTCGGCGCTTGCTATTTCCCTTAAGGGTTTGTAAAATAAATAGATTAATTTGCACGTAAGGATAATGCCGTGCCTATCTCTGATTGGTTTTCAAACGCAAGTGATAAAATTTTATATTTCCTGTCTGGTGCTATATTTCTCCCATTGATAGCGCTGACCGGTGCGGCCCTAAAGAAAGTCGCGGTCAGTGCTTACACCCAAGTGCTTGGCATATTTGTGAAGTGGGCGTCAGATTCCCTAGGAATCGCGATTGCCTCAAAGTGGTTTGTCAAGCGGTATGCCCAAATTGAACTATCAAAAGATGATACTTCAGTTCTCTTGGTGCCTTCGGCGATAGATATTCGGTTAAATACTGATGACATTTTTGTTCCACTTACGTTGGAGCAAGCTGGTATCGGTCGAGCGTTTGATCATAAATCAATATTGAGTGCCGGATTACGGACCCAAATTATAGGTGATCCTGGGTCAGGGAAGAGTTCAATCATAAAGCGTATATTTAGGGACGAATGTCGCGCTATAAGGGATGGGAAAGGTGGCGCTAGATTCCCGGTTATCGTTGAACTTAGAAAGCTCCCGCAATTGTCTGGAGGGAGATCTGCGTCAAGTACAAAAAATAAAAGGGCCGGCCAGTGGCTTTTGAAGCATATTTCCGACACTATAGCGCTAATTGGAGAAAAAGAGCTCAATAAAAGCTTTGATGTATATTGCCAGACATCTGGAATTTTACTTTTGCTCGATGGACTGGATGAGGTTCCGAGTGACAGGTTTAAGTTTATTTCTGATGCAATAAACCAGGTTTCAGTAATATTATCTAATAAATCACAAAATAATGCCGTAATAATAACAATGAGGGCGCAGTTTCATTCGCAAGTTCGATCAAAATTCCAGGAAAAATACAGTTCAGTTTTGCTTGTGAGAGGGTTCACTCCTACGGATATATTTGATTTTCTAAATAAATGGCCATTCCCATCAGATAAGCGTAGAAACGTGGCTCGAATTTTCTCGGAGCTTACCGATAGGCCAAGCTTACGCGAGATGTGTGCAAATCCATTGGTTCTTGCAATGTATGTTGCGAGGGATCAGGCAAATAGAAACAATGTCACGCCTGAATCAAGGACCGAGTTCTATGAATCTGTTTCCGAGGAATTAATCTACAGAAGACGCGCTGCTGCAACACCCGATCAGAAGATTCCACGCAAAAAACGTGATGATTGGAAAAGGTTTTTAGCGAAAGTATCACTTGAACATCTTCTTGACGATTCGCAACCAGCAAACTGTTTGAGCTGGAATTCTATGGTATTGATAGGAATGTCTTTCTTTGGTGATGATCGTGATATTGCAGAGTTAGCAATACATGAAATATCAACCTATACTGGACTCATCACTATTGAGAGGGATTCGGAGACTGTTCGATTTATACACTTAACATTCTGCGAATTTCTTGCAGCATGGGGGGCTGCTAATCTTTCGTCCGATGGGTGGGGGCAATTGATAGATACGCATCGTCGCCTAACTGGCATGGCGACGAGCTCGCGTTTGTCTGAAGTTATTCCTTTTGCCGTCCGTCACCTTCCTGATTTTCGTAGGAGCGAAGCTATACTGGACGTTTTGGGCTTTCGCGATTCTCGCCTTTCAGCGCTTAGTTTCCTGGAAAGTAAGGAATACGACCACCCTGAGTGGTCAAATTTTGCGGCAGACTCAATGGACAAAATTATTAAGGAAAAGCTATCCGAAAATTATTCAGGATGGTTAGCCAACCTTCACGTATTTTCTGTTGTACTAACTGATGCAATATTGTCAGTAGAAGGAGGGAGGCGTGAGAAGCTTTTGGAATTGCAGGATCAATTTTATCGTTTGCTGCTAGATAGTGATGGTGTTCCTGTTTCAAAGCTAATCGCAACGCTTGCTAGGCAAGATGCGGCGGCAGCTTTTCGCCTATCTGAGTATTGTCAAATTGATATTGTGGTAGATATGCCTTCGTTGGTCATATCAAGTTGTGATCAACCTCCTTTCCTGGCAATTATTATCGAAAGGGCAGAGAAAGAAGTTGATAAAATTGACATATGGGCAACTGTATTAACAGAAGCAGCTTTGCGCTCGCATGCCGTAGCTCAAGCTCTTTCTGAGATGGAAAAAATTTCTGCGTGGAGTGCTGTGTTTAGTAGTGGAGAATGTATATCAAATCGATGGAGCGGAATTATTAAGAATGATTGCGCTCTTTTGCAGGTAATAAAAATAGCATTCCATTGCTATTCTGGTGGATTTGAAAGTAGTGATTCTAGATCTATTGAACGTGCGCGATCTGGATTGATTAAAAAATTCTTTGAACTGCCTTCGTATAGGCATGGCCTAGAATTTTGGAGTATTCCTTCGATTATCGCGATGTTAATATCATCGATATGCATAGAGTTCTATCTTCTGGATCGCATAAGTGGGATTCGTGAAGCGATTGGGGTGGGAAGATACCCTCATATTTCGCTTCCATATTTTATCGTTGGTATTCTTCTTTTTCCAATGGCTCTTTTGTATTTGAAATTTGTTACGAAGAGACACGTTCTGTATAGTAAGGTGCTCGGTCTGGGAGATGTCGTTGAAGGTATCCTTTATTTTAATATGTTTCCAATTCGAGTCCTTATGAAATCGTCGTATCCGAATAATGGCGTCCCATTTTTTGAAGTGAAATTGCGAAAAATTAAAGATTATATTGAATTTAGAGATGCATATAACGTGGAAGCTGCTGGGGATGGCTAGGGCGTAGCGTCTAATATTATTATTTTTACTCCAACGTTTCCTCAACAATCCTCGGATTGCGCTCCAGCATCGCCAGCAGGACGCGGGCGGGGCCTTCCGGGTGGCGGCGGCCTTGTTCCCAATTGCGTAGCGTGGCGGGGGAAACGCCGATGCGGCGCGAGAAGGCGGCCTGGGACAGGCCGGTGCGGTGGCGGATCGCCGACACATCCACTGAAGCGGGGATGTGAAGCGCCAAGTTCAGCACCTCCTCGCCTTTGGCGTGCGCCAGGGCCTCGCTCAGTCCCTGCATGATCCGGTTGGCTGGGGTGCCCATCATTCTTGTCCTTTCCGCCAGTACTGGCCAATGCTCGTGGTCAACGCCTTGAATCCGGCGATCTCGGCGGCCGTGAAGTTGGACCGGTCGCCCTTGCTCAACAACGCCAGCAGGTAGACCGGCGCGTGCGGGGCGACATAGGCCAGCATCACTCGATAACCGCCGCTCTTGCCCTTGCCGCGTCCCGCCACTCTGATCTTGCGCACACCGCCCGAGCCGCGAACCTCGACGCCCTGGCGGGGATCGGCGGCCACCGTATCGACGATGGCCTTGCGCTCCTCCTCCGTCACGCCGGCGGCGGCGCAATCCTTGAGGTATTGCGGCGTCTCGGCGACGGTATGGAGGGCGCTGCTCATAGAGAAAATATGCGCCAATGGCGTAACTGCGTCAATGGCGTATAAGGTTAGAGGGGCACGACCTCGGACAGCACATGGGGGGCGAGGCGGGGGCGTAGCGCTTCGCGCTCCACCAGATCGACGGAGACGCCCAAGGCATCGCTGAGTTCGAGCTGAAGCCCGGCATAGGCGATCAGGTCCATCCCGTCGCCCAGTTCCACCAGCACGTCCACGTCGCTGTCTTCGCGCTGCTCGCCGCGCACATACGAGCCGAACACCCCCATGGAGCGGATAGGGTAGCGGCGGCGCAGCTCGGGCTGCAAGGCGCGAAGCTGGGTCATGATGTCGTCAAGGGTGCGCATGGCGGCCTCGTCGGTGTACGTCCCGGCGACTATAGCGCGCAACGGGGCAGCCCGTCACCTTCGCCGCATCGGGCCAAACTCCGTTCGCCCTTTCCCTACGGTTTCGGATCGGGGGCTTCCTTCTCCCGGTCAACCAGGGGCAGCCGCTTGGTGGCGAGAAGCCGGGCAATGATGTCGCGGAGTTGGTTGACCATCTTCTGCGGCAACACCCCGTAGTCGAAGCAGCCCGGCTTGCCGGGGATGGGGCGCATGTCCGGCGATGGCCAGGCGTCGATGTTGGCCTCGCTGAGGATGATCCAGGATGGGCGGTCGTCATCGAGACCGAGGTGGCGCTTGACCTTCGGTGGGATCGCAACCGCCGGCTCGCCGGAATCCGGCGGCTGGGTGGTGATGGGCACGATCAGGACCCGCTGATTGCCGCTCGTGCCGGTGATGGCCAGCACGACGCAGGCCGGACGCTCTTTCTCTCCGACCCTTTGCCCCGTCAAGGCCTGACGTTTCCAGACATATTCGTAGCGAAACACCAGGCCGGGGCAGGCGACGGGAAGAGGCATAAACGGCTACTCGTCCATCAGATGATCGAGAGCGGCCTGTTCGGCGTTGTGATAGGGCTCCTGCAAGGCCCGGACGAATTCATCCGGCATCTCCTCCATGGCGATCACCAGCTTATCGCGGCGCTTGAGCCGGTCGAATTCGTCGATGGGCATGATCACCAGCCGATCCCGCCCGTGGTAACTGATCGCCACCGGCTCGCGCAGGGCCGCTTCCTGGACGCGGGCCACATTGCGCTGAAGGTCGAACGAGCTGAACGTCTGCATGGGGCTTCTCCATAAACTACGTATATCATGTAATTTACGGAGGCGGGGTGTCAAGGGCGCTCCCCCGGCGCTCCCCCGGATCTTGCCTCAGCGGAAATTCCGCGATGGATACTTGCCGCCCTGGGCCAGTCGGGCGAGGTGGCCCGACAGGTCCTCGACCGTCTCCGCCACCACATGGATGACGCCGTCCTGGGCCTGGACGCGGCCATCAACCCGCAGCAGGTGGCCGCCCAGGATCGCGCGGCGGAAGCGCTCGAACAGGTCCGGCCACACCACGATATTGGCCACGCCGGTCTCGTCCTCCAGGGTGATGAACAGCACCCCCTTGGCGCTGCCGGGGCGCTGGCGGATCAGCACCAGGCCGGAGACGGCGACCCGGCCGCCCTTGAGGCTCCGCAGGGTGGCGTTGGCCGCGATGCCGCATCGGCGGAACTCGTCGCGCAACAGCGCCAGCGGATGGGCCTTGAGCGACAGCTTGAGGGCGGCGTAGTCGCCCACCACCTCTTTCCCGGCACTGGCCTTGGGCAGGGTGATCTTGGCTTCCGGCGGCGGCGGCGCATCCTCGAACAGCGGCAACAGCGGCGCGTCCAGCGCCTTGACCGCCCAGGCGGCGGCGCGGCGGTCAAGCCCCAGGGAGCCGAAGCCATCGGCGGCGGCCAGCCTGTCCAGGGCGGCACGGCTGAGGCCGGTACGCCGCCACAGCGCGTAGGGGCTGGCATAGCCGTCGCCGCGCGCCGCCACCAGCCGCTCGGCATCCCGCGCCGCCAGGCCCTCCACCAGACGTAGCCCCAGGCGGAGGGCTCCGTCCTCCAGGGTGCAGTCCCCATGGCTGTGGTTGACGTCCACCGCCAAAATGCGGACGCCATGCTCGGCGGCGTCGCGCACGATCTGGGCGGGGGCGTAGAATCCCATGGGCTGGCTGTTCAAGAGGGCGCAGGCGAAGGCGGCGGGATAGTGGCGCTTCAGCCAGGCCGAGACATAGACCAGATGGGCGAAGGCGGCGGCGTGGCTTTCGGGAAAGCCGTATTCGCCGAAGCCCTCGATCTGCTTGAACACCCGCTCGGCGAAGGCGCGGTCATAGCCGCGTGCGATCATGCCGCTGATCAGCTTGTCGCCGTAGAGGCTGACCTTGCCGGTGTGGCGGAAGGTGGCCATGGCCCGGCGCAGCCCGTCGGCCTCCGAGGGGGTGAAGCCGCCGGCGACGATGGCGATGCGCATGGCCTGCTCCTGGAACAGCGGCACCCCCAGGGTCTTGCCCAGCACCTGACGCAATTCGTCCGACGGGTAGTCGATTCGCTCCTTGCCCTGGCGGCGGCGCAGGAAGGGGTGGACCATGCCGCCCTGGATCGGGCCGGGCCGCACGATGGCGACCTCGATCACCAGATCGTAGAAGCAGCGGGGCCGAAGGCGCGGCAGCATGGTCATCTGGGCGCGGCTTTCCACCTGGAACACCCCCACCGAATCGGCCCGGCACAGCATGTCGTAGGTGGCGGGGTCCTCGCGCGGCAGGGTGGCCAGATCCAGGTCGCGGCCGTGGTGATGGCGCAGCAGGTCGAAGGCCTTGCGGATGCAAGACAGCATACCCAACGCCAGCACATCCACCTTCATCAGTCCCAGGGCGTCGAGGTCATCCTTGTCCCACTGGATGACGGTGCGGTCCTCCATGCCGGCATTCTCGATGGGCACCAGTTCGTCCAGCCGGCCGCGCGAGATGACGAATCCGCCCACATGCTGCGACAGGTGGCGGGGAAAGCCGGTCAACTCCTCGGCCAGGGCCAGGGTGAGGGCCAGATTGGGCTCGGTGGGATCGAGGCCCAATTCCCGCACATGCTCGTCCTTGATGCCGCGACGGCCCCAGCCGGAATTGGACGTGGCCAGGGCGGCGATGCTGTCCTCGCCCAGCCCCATGGCCTTGCCCACGTCGCGGATGGCCGAACGGGTACGGTAGTGAATGACGGTGGCGGTCAGGCCGGCGCGATGGCGGCCATAGGTGTCGTAGATGTGCTGGATCACCTCTTCGCGGCGTTCGTGCTCGAAATCCACGTCGATGTCGGGCGGCTCGCCCCGTTCGGCGCTGATGAAGCGCTCGAACAGCAGGTCCATCTGGGCCGGATCGACCGGGGTGATCCGCAGGCAATAGCACACCGCCGAATTGGCGGCCGAACCGCGGCCTTGGGCTAGGATGCCCCGGCTTTCGGCGAAGGCGACGATGGCGTGGACGGTGAGGAAATAGGGGGCGAAGCCCAACTGGCCGATCAGCTCCAGCTCATGGTGCAGGGTCGCTGTCACCTTGGCCGGCACGCCCTCGGGATAGCGCCGTGCCGCCCCCTCCCAGGTCAGTTGCTCCAGCCGCGCTTGCGGGTCCATGCCGGCGGCCACTTCGTGGGGATATTCATACCGCAGCTCATCCAGGGAAAACCGGCAGCGCTCGACGATGGCCAAGGTATTGGCGACAGCCTCGGGATGATCGGCGAACAGCCGCGCCATCTCGGCCGGGGCTTTCAGGTGGCGTTCGCCATGGGCGGCCAGGGCCCAGCCCGCCTCGGCCACGGTGGTCCCCAGGCGGATGCAGGTCAGCACATCGGCCAGCGGCCGGCGGGCGGGGGTGTGATACCGCACGTCGTTGACGGCCACCAACGGCACCCCGAATCCGGCCAGATGCTTGAGGCGGGCGCGATCGTCGCCCTTGAAGCGGCGGCTGGCGGCGAGGTAGAGGCGGTCACCGCAGATTTTCCGCCATTCGGCCAACTGGTCGGCAAAGCCATCTTCCAAGGGATCGGGCGGCAGTATCACCAGGATCTGTCCCGCCGCATGCTCGGCCACATCGGCGCGGGTGAGGTGACATTCCCCCTTGGCGGCACGGCGGCGCCCCAGGGTCAGCAGACGGCACAACCGGCCATAGGCGGCGCGGTCCATGGGATAACAGAGCAGACCGGCGCCATCGGTAAGATCGAGCCGCGCCCCCACCACCAGCCGGATCCCCGCCGCCTTGGCCGCCACATGGGCTCGCACGATACTGGCCAGGGTATTGCGGTCGGTAACGGCCAGGGCCGTGAGTTCCAGCGCGGCGGCGGTGATGGCCAGCTCGTCGGGGTGGGAGGCCCCTTCCAGGAAGGTGTAGTTGGTCAGGCACTGAAGCTCGGCGTAGTTATGTTCGGGCATCGGTCGTGCCCGTGAATCGCGGGCTCTGCCCGCACCCGCAAAGGGCCTCGGCCCTTTGATCCCCTTGGCTTATGAATGGAATGGGGTCCAGGGACCGAGTCCCTGGCGGGTGCAGGGCAGAGCCCTGCTGCGTCCTTTTCATGGGAACACCCCATGCAGATACCAACGCGGCGGTTCCGGCTGGCCGTAATGGCCCCGGCGGTACAGCCAGAACCGCAGGCCCTGGGAATCCTCCACCCGGTAGTAGTCGCGCTCCTCCGCGTCCTCGTGCCACCATTCCGCGGCGATGCGTTCCGGCCCGTCGGCGCGGGTCACCTGATGCACGCTGCCCTGCCAGCGAAAGCGCAAGGGCGGCGCGTCGGGAATGGGGGCCATGGCCTCGATGGGCTCGGGATGCTCCAGCAGGCGGATGGGGTAGCGCCCCGCCGGCCAGTCCGTTCCCGGCGGCGGATCGGCCACCGGCCGGCGCTGGACGCACCGTTCCGGGACATGACTGGGCCGGGGAACCAGGCGCATCAGCCGTTGCGGCCCCAGCCGGTTGCCCAGGGCGTCCAGCAGGCGGGACAGATCGGCGTCTCCCGCCGGGCCGTCCAGGTCGGTCTGATCGGCGGGCTGCGGCTGGGTGGCGGTGGCGTCCAGGTGGGCCGCCTCGATGCCGAAACCAGGCCGGATCTCGCGAAGCTTGTCGCGGAACAGCCGGAACAGATGGGCGGGGGCGCGTACCGGGGCGCTGGTGCCGATGGCGGCCCGTGCCACGGTGCCATCGACCCGGAACAGGGTGAACTCCATCTCCCGCACCCCCAGGCCGTCCCGGTCCAGATGGGGGCAGAGATCGGCCAGCAACCGCCTCAGGGCTTCGGCGATGGCCTCGGCCGTGGCGATGGGTTCGGCGAACCCCATATGGGCCCGGTGCGGCGCCACCGGGCGGATGGGCGACAGCGGTTCGGCCTCGTGCCCCAGCGCCTGGTCCAGCCGCCACAGCACCTCGCGGCCGAAGCGCAAGGCGACCTGGGGACGCGGCAGCTCCAGCAGATCGCCGATCCGGCGCAGTCCCAGGCCGGACAGATCGGCGACGCACCGTGGAGCCAGGCGCAGGGCGGCCAGCGGCAGGGAGGCCAGATCCACCACCTCCTCCAGGATGGGAGCTTTGCTGTCGCCGAACCGGGCCCAGGCCCAGGCGGCGCCGGGCGTGGCGGCGAGGGCGGCGCGGGTGGCGAGGCCCAGGCCGCGCAGCTTGGCGGTCAGTTGCTCCAGCAGTGCCGTCTCGCCGCCGAGCAGATGGGCGCAGCCGGCCACGTCCAGCCACAGGCCGGAGGCTCCGTCCGTCGCCGTCCACGGTGAATACAGGCCGCAGCGTTCGGCCAAGACCGCCAGCAGGCGGTGGTCGCCATCGGGATCATGGGGGGCGATCACCGCGTCGGGGACCTGGGCCAATCCTTCGGCCAGGGGCATGCCGGGCCGCAAGCCCTGGGCCTGGGCGGCGCGGCTGACCGCCACCACCCGGCGATTGGTCCCGGAGGTGGCGGTGATCAGGGGCGCGTCACGCCACGCGGGCCGCGTCCGGCACAGCCGGTCGGTCGCCAGTCGGGGCAACCACACCGAGACAACGCGCCGTTCCATCCCAGTCCACCTTCCATTGCGCCACCACCCCTCGTTCGTCGGGTGACCGGCCCCGCAGCCGCAGCAGTTCCAGCCGCCACCGGTCATCGGCTCCCGCCATGCCGCCAACCCGCCAGCGGCTGAGCGCCGGAGTGATGGTGGCGGCGGCGCGATTGAGCAACAGCACCGTTACCCCGCTGTCGCGCGCCGCCAGATGCAGCCGGCGGGCGGCGGTGAAATCCATGCCGCGCACCTCGCCCAGCACGGCGGCCAGGGCGCGGGAGCGGGCCGCCTCCTCCAAGGCCCACAACATGGCGGCGGGGCGGCCGGGCAGGGCCACCACCAACTGGGCCGGTTCCAGCCCGAACGTGGCCAGGGCCGGGCCATGGGGCGGCGCGCCCTCCGCCAGCCACAAGGCCGGCTTGCGCGTCATCCGGACCAGACCGCCCAGCAGGGCGGCGGCGAAGCCCAGCGCGGCGCCGTCATGACTGTCTGCCAGGGTGGCGGGAGAAATCTCGTGCAACGCTCCGGTCGTCAGCCCTTCGAACCCCGCCAGCCCCAGCGGCAGGACCGGAGAGCTTCCATCCCTGCCGGTTCCTTCCAGAACGGCGATCCGTCGGCGCAGACGATCAAGGATGGTCGAGGGCATGGCGGCTCCATATGTTCGCTAAATGTTCCAATATCTGGCGGTCTGGAGTCAAGCGGAGAGTCGCGAGCAGGAGGTTCGCCCTGGTCGGTGAAATCGAGGATTGGTGCCGGGATCGGTTGGCGGGCCGGGGGTAGCGGATCGCTTTAATCCTTCGGTAGTGCTGCTCCCGTCGTCTGTCGCCATTGACGGGCCACCGTCCGCATTGGATAGTTGCCCATCAAATCTCACCGGGGGAATTATTAGATGCGCGGTGCTTCAAAGCTGGTCCGGCTGTCTCTTCTCGCCAGTGCCGTATCGGTGCCGATTGTCCTCACCGGATGCAAGACCATGGAGACCGCCTTCGACAACAACTGCAAGGTCGGCGGCGCCGCGATTGGCGCGGTCATCGGCGGTGTCGCCGGCGGGCTGCTGTTCGGCAAGGCTGGTGGCAAGGCCGGCACCGCCCTGCTGGGGATGGCGGTCGGCGGTCTGATCGGACAGCAGATCGGCTCGATGCTCGACTGTCAGGACAAGCAGGCCATGGCCACCGCCTCGCAGACGGCCGGCGACGTGCCGGTGGGCCAGAAGGTGGTGTGGACGTCGGAAACGGCGGTGATTCCCCCGGCGGCGTCCCAGCCGGCGGTGGATCAAGCGACACCGTCACCGTCCGGTTCTTCCCGGGCCAGCGCCGCGCCACAGCCTCCCAAGCCGAAGGCGCAGCCTCAGGGCCAGGTGAAGGCGGTGCCGTTACCGCCGCCCGCGCCCGCCGCCGCCGCGTCACCGTCGCAGAATGGGCAATGGGGGGCGGTGGAACCGGCCAAGCCCGCTTCGGAACAATGGGCGGCGGTCGAGCCGATCCGCTCCGGCGGCCAGTCGGGGAATTGGGGCTGGGTGGAACCGGTCTCGGCCCCCACCACCGCCGCCGATGGCCGGACCTGCCGCACCTTGAAGCAGGTGGTGGTGGAGGCCTCGGGCCAGCAGCACGAGGAAACCGTCACCTCCTGCCTGAATGATCAGAAGCAGTGGGTCGTAGCCTCGCGCTGAATGCCGCAGGGTTGGAAATTCTCGGTTAGCCGCCCACCGGCCCGACCGACCCGCGATGTATGAAACGGGGCGGCTTCAGCGCCCATTGAGGGCGCGGCCAAGCGAGCGGAGCGAGCGCTTAGGCAGAGGGCTATTTCTTTCTAGTTCGCCACCGGTCTTGGGGCCGACCCGCCTTGGATGAAAATGGCGGAATTCCAAGGTCCTTCGATGGGCGCAAATCCTGTTTTCTGTTTAGGAGTGGGTAATGAGGACGCTTGGCAACATTCTGTGGCACTTCCCGTTCCTCGGGTTCATCAACGCCTTTTTCACCTATGTTTTGGGCCTGCTGCTGACTGCAACGGTGGTTGCCGCACCGCTTGGACTGGGATTGCTGGAGCTTGGAAAGTTCTGTCTGGGGCCGTTCGGGCGGGCAATGGTGCGAGACTGCGACCTTGATCCAAACCAAGAAATTGGCGCCTGGAAGGCTTATTCCTGGCTGGTGATGGTGCTGTGGTTCCCACTCGGCCTGTTCCTGAGCGCCGTCATGGTGGTGCAGATTTTCTTTCTGTGCTGCTCGATCTTTGGAATACCTGTGGCCATCGTCGTCGCCAAGGCCATCGGGACGGTTTTCAACCCGGTGGGAAAACGGTGCGTTTCCATTGAGGCTGCGGAAGAGTTGCGTCGCCGTGCCGCCGTGCGGGAACTGGATGGGGTCGGACGAGTGGAGCCGGCGTTGCGCGCCGCGCCGCAATCTGCTGCTGTTTCTGAAGGTCCGATCCTAGAGGTTCGGCCAGAAGATAGGTCCCGTCCGCATGTGTCGGCTGGCCAGCCTCCCCATCTGAGCAACGGCTTGAAGATCGCCCTGGCCGCCGGGGGCGCCGTCGTGGTGGTGGTCTTCCTTGGCTTCAAGGTGGTGAATGCGTTCCGCCCCGCGCCTCAGTCGGCCTCGACTCTTGCCGCCACCGAATTGCAGCCTCCCATTCAGAAGATGCCCTCGCAGATTCCGGTTGTTGCCTCTTTCGCGCCGCCTCCGCCCCCTGTGCCGACGAGCTATAGCGGTGCCGCCGATGTGGTCGATACCGCGACCCTCAGCCTGAATGGACAGACCCTTCCCCTGGCGGGTCTACGGTCGGTGGGGCGTTCCGAGGCCAATGCCGCCGCTCGCGCCTATCTCGCCCAGGCCGGGGCCGTGAAGTGCGATGCTGTGCCGGTCGGCGGCTGGCGTTGCGTTGTCGTGGCGAAGGGACTCGATGTTGCGGAAGTCTTCGCCCTTTCCGGCTTCGCCAAGGCAGCGGTCAATGCCTCCGACGTCATCCGCAATGCCGAGGGCATGGCGCGGGAAAGCCGCCGTGGCGTCTGGGGGGCATCGTAAGGGGCGGCCCGTGGGATCGCGATAAGTTTGGGGCGCATTTGATGGCGAAGATGATCCCGCCGTCCTTTCCCGATGACAAAAGAAAGGACCTGGGTGCGGAAAGCGCAGTGTACTACGCGCTGAAAAAGCAGATGGACAATGATTTTACCGTCCTGTGGTCCATTTCGACCCTCGGCGCCAATGTTCGCCAGCTTGATTTTCTCGTTCTCCATCCTCAATTCGGGCTGGTCGTTATCGAGCCGAAGGGGGGCGGGTTAGCTCCCTCACATGGCAATGTCGGCCTGGATCGCCTCATACTCGGCGCGAAGTCCCTTCGCGTCGCGGTCGATCAAGCCCGCCGCCAATAGGGCTTCGACGTCGTCGTGAACCCGCCGGTAGTCCCGGCCAAGGTCGCGCGCCAAGGCGGCAATGCTGGCCGCCGGCCGGCGATGAAGGCGGCCAACAGCTCCAGCCGCTTCGGTGTCATGACCGCTGCCAGCGCCTCCCAGGAGGCAAAGGACACGTGATGCGACGGCGTCACATCTTCGCCGCGCTCGGCCCGGCGCCAGACATCGGCGACACGGGCCGCCACGTCATCCCATTTCTCGATGTGGACGTTGAGCTTGCTCATAGTGGCTGGCCTCTCTGGGCTTTGACGTCCGCGCGGAAATCCGCAAGAAGACGATCAATCGAGACAAAAATGTACGGTAAGCGGTCCGGCTTCACCCTTGATGCTGGGCGTTGACTTTCAGGCTGGGATTTTGGCAGCCCAAGCCCAAGGGGTCAGCTCGGAGATGCGGCTGTTGGGCCAGTTGTTGACCAGCTTGGTCAGGACGTCGGTGAGATAGGCGTCCGGATTGACGCCGTTGAGCTTGCAGGTCTCGATCAAGGAGGCGATGACCGCCCAGTTTGCCGCCCCCTCGTCGTGGCCGGCGAAGAGTGCATTTTTTCGATTGAGGGCGATCGGGCGCATGCTCCGCTCGACGGTGTTGTTGTCCATTTCGATGCGGCCGTCGTCGAGGAA
>Ga0316224_1003285_pt1 | contig 13511 bp, 31 predicted proteins | sample TBH18013metaG_FD_206254 | JGI IMG/M metagenome (GOLD analysis project Ga0316224, IMG submission 206254) | Freshwater microbial communities from Trout Bog Lake, Wisconsin, USA - TBH18013 | ecosystem: Environmental > Aquatic > Freshwater > Lake > Hypolimnion/Profundal zone | place: USA: Wisconsin... | reverse complement strand
CCGACGAGATTGAACGGCTGCGGGAAGCGTTGCGGTTTTACGCAGAGTGGGGAATTGATGCTCCAGCAGTAGACGCGATCATTGAAAAAGATCGTGGCGACAAAGCCCGTGCCGCACTGAAGGAGGGTGAGTGATGTGTTTTCAATTTAAGGGAACAGCCACCATACGAGACCCTGTAATGTGGCGGATAAAAAATAGGATTGGCAATTGGACACGCCGCATACTGCGTAGAAACCGAAAATACTGAAGGAGGGGAGTGATGAAAGTTAAATTTGATCGCTGCCCACTTTATGGGACGGAGTGCGAATACGTCACAATGGCGCATCGCGCAGCTGAATTGGAGGAGGAGGTTAAACGGCTGCGGAGCCGCCTTGAAAATCCAACAGAAGAAATGCTGAAGGCTGGTCGAGCAGCAAATAGGCTGGTGGCGGGTAATTCTCTTGGTTTGGCTTGTATAGCACCTGATTCTGCATGGTCAGCTATGGCTAACTTTATTTTAACGGAGGATTGGTGATGCGGGGAAATCATATTGTTGCCAGCATTGCCCTAATTTGTGCTATTGTGGGCGGTGTACATGATGTGTCGGGATGGGGTTGGTTCCTGTTTGCAGCCATCTTAATAGCGTAGGATTTATAAAATGTTTGATCACTTCCATAAATTTAATGATTGGCTGGCTAGACATACAGTCGCAGCTATGTCATCAATGTTTTGCGTTTACGCTTTTATGATATGGTCACTACTACCATCATTAGACGCAAAGTGGGAGCAGTTAGTTTTCTACGTATCCGGTGGTGTTATCCAGTTGGTCGCATTGCCATTGATTATGGTTGGTCAAAAGCTCGAAGGACGGGACAATGACCGCCGCTCTAAACAAGATCATGAGATGCTAAAGCGTATTCTAAAGCACGTTGAAGGAGAAAAATGATGTGTGTGCGGCCAAATGTAACATTTAAGGAAAAGAAGCAGATGGTAACGAATAAGTTGTGGGATGGGGATAAGCCAGAATTGCTTGATGGAGCTAATGGAATGGACGCCGTTGATGAATTGGTGTTCTTGAACCGCGAAACCCGTAGACTGGGTGATGTATGCGTTGAGTATCGCAAGGAAATTGATCTGTACGAAGAGATCGTGGATGATTACAGGGCATTTCTGTATAGTCTTTTGAGCAAAGCTAGGGCTATGGATTGGTCGCCAGCCACTCAGCAGATCATCGAATCAATTACCGATAAGTTGCAATTTGATGAGGAAGGCTGACAGCAATGGCAATTAAATTCACTAATGCAGACGATAAACCAACAAAAGCACCAAAGATTGAACAGAAAGGGAAGACAAAGGCCGCAGTAGCAAAGCGAGTAAAGAAGAACGCAGACATCAGTGCAACAATGTCGGGCGAAAAGCCAAAGGTGACATTACCAAAATTCTCATGGGACAAAGACAAATGAAAAACTGGCACTCAATCACAACAGAAACATTCGACACCAACGACTTGCCAATCTGGATAACACAGATGTTCAAGCCAAACTCATTCACTAAGTTCATGCGCTTGTTAGATCATTATGGGTCAATGAATGAAGTAGTTAAAGCTGGACCGTGGGGTTGGGTTGAACAGCCATCAATTGGCTTAAAATCAGTTACCCTGACATCTTACATCATCAATCACTTTGCCGATAAGAAGGTAGTGCCAATTTTTGGTTCGCTTGAAATGATTGTTCAGGTTGGCAAGTACGTTGATTATCTTCAGAAGGTTGCTATTCTTAATATGTTTGATCCTTTATTGATTGAGCCAGAGGAGGATTGAAATGGAAATACCTACGCTAGTTAGTTTTGACTATTGGATGATTGAGTTCCCAGCGGCATCTATATTGTGGGGAATGGTGATCAGAACAGTATTATCAATCATTAGATCGATCAGGGATTAACAATATGTTACGTCGCTCATTTTTGGCCATGCTGGGTTTTGCGCCAGTCGCGGCTGTAGTTAAAGCAAAAACAGTCGATACTCCTCCTGTCCCGGCTTTATCGCCAGAGGATTATATCAGTGTTCCATCCTATAAAGTTTCTATTCCTGTAAAGGTTCCATTGACAAAAGAGCAAGTAGAGCTGTGTGAAATTTTTGGTATTTCGCCATCGGAATATGCCAAGAACTTGCTTGATTTAATAGAGGATGGGGAAATTAAGAGTGATTTGGATAAGGTTGTCATGCGGGAGGCAATCGATAATCATGATCAAATTCTAAAAAAAATCAAAGAGGCGCGCTGAAATGTCAGACCCTATAATGAATGCAACGCATTATGAACGTAGGGAATGGGATCACTATGAGACGCCAACGTGGTGTACGGAAGTTCTGCTGAGGCATGAGGATTTCACGCGTGTGTGGGAGCCAGCCGCTGGCAAGGGGGCCATCGCAAACACCTTGGCTAACACAGGCATTGATGTCTATTGCTCAGACATACATGACTATGGCTTTGGCTATGATGTAAAAGACTTCCTACTCACATGGGATAATAAGGGAAGGGATATCATAACTAACCCACCATTCGCTGAGGACTTAGCTGATCAGTTCATCAACCACGGATTACTGCTAACAAAGAACTTCGGTGGCAAAGTAGCCATGTTACTCAGGAATGAGTTTGACTGCGCCAGTAGCCGAAAGGGCATATTCGGTAATACATCACCATTCGCCTGTAAGATCGTTCTGACACGTCGTCCTAAGTGGATTGAGGGTAGTAAGGGGTCGCCCCGGCATTCATACGCATGGTATCTATGGGATTGGCAATGGGGACAAGTTCCAAACATTGTTTATGACAAGTGAAAGATAACAAAATGGAAACGATTGAAACCATTGCTGTGTGGTTCTCTTGTGGAGCGGCTAGTGCTGTTGCAGCAAAAAAGACAATTGAGAAATACGGGGATACAAAATTCATAAGAGTTCTCAATAATCCTATAATGGAGGAGGACGAAGACAACAGGCGGTTTTTGCGTGATGTGCAAGCATGGATTGGTATTCCAGTTGAAATTATTAGGTCTAAAAAATATCCGTCTGGTTCGGCTGTTGAAGTATGGGAAAAGCGTAAATTTATGAGTGGCCCTATGGGCGCGCCATGTACATTAGAACTCAAGAAGTATGCTCGCCAAGAATGGGAAAAGGAAAACCATACAGATTGGCACGTCTTAGGATTTACGGCTGATGAGAGAAAGCGGCATGATAGGTTTGTTTTAACTGAGCGATCAAATGTGCTTCCAGTGCTGATTGACGAGGGGATCACAAAGGCAGATTGCTATCAAATTTTGGAACGAGCAGGAATTAAACTTCCCCGTATTTATTCAATGGGATACCCAAATGCGAATTGCATTGGATGTGTGAAGGCAACATCACCAACCTATTGGTCACACGTCAAATCAGTGCATCCAAAGATATTCGAGGAAAGAGCAGAACAGTCCCGGCGTATCGGTGCAAGGCTAGTTCGGTATAAGGGCAAAAGAATGTTTCTTGATGAACTGCCAGAAGGTGCAAAAGGAAATTCAATGAAGAACATGGACATTGAGTGTGGACTGTTCTGTGAAGAAAAGCCGTTTAAAAGTTAAGGAGCAATCATGGAAGATATCGTTGATAGGCTAAGGGATGGACAGGCGTTAGATTGTTGTTCTCAGCGCAAAATAGCCGCTAATGAGATTGAGAGGCTGCATAAGGTATTAAGATCAATCGTGATGCCGAAGTCGTATGAAGTTAAAGAAGATGGAACGATGGATGCACGAACAATGAAGTATCATACTTCCACAGAGTGTCAGAAAATAGCTGAAGATGCACTGAATTGGTTTGCTAGATGAACCAGATTTCAGTTCATTAATGAGGTATCAGAGTACCGCAAAAAACCGTAAAAATAGATGGGGGGAAAGACAAACAAGATTCGTGTGTTTGTAAAGTGTTGTGATACAACAGAAAAATCAAACTTATTGGAATTACTATGGCCAGACCAAAGAAGCCAAAACAGATGGGCCGTCCATCACATAGCGTGACTGATGCATCAAGGCGTACAGTTAAACTAATGGCTGCGGCTGGTTTATGGCAATATGAGATCGCTGAGGCTATGGGCGTTAATGAAAAGACGCTGGTAAAGCATTACGATCTAGAACTGCGGACTGGCTGGGCTGATACAATGACGCTGGCAACTGGCGTATTGTTAGATGAGATGACGGCTAAGACTGACAAGGCTGTTGATGCGGCTAAGTTTTTCCTCAGCAAGCGCGGCAAGGGTCGTTGGGCTGAAGTCAAGCAGATGGAAGTCACTGGCGCTGGTGGTGGCCCAGTATTGACGCAGAAGATTGACGTGGACGTGCTCGACATTGAGGAGCAGGAACAACTCGAATCAATGCTGAACGCTATTCTGGCATTACCCGCACCAGATGAGATTGTTATCGATCTGGATGACGAAGACGATGCTTGATATAACTAAAATGTCTCGTGACGAGGCTGAGGCGCTTCGGTTTACATTGTCTAAGCGTCGCATGGAGCGCAGTCTGTATGACTTCACCAAGGAAGCGTGGCACGTAATTGATCCAGCCCCGTTCGTTGGTGGTGGCTTCTCTATGCAAGCGGTATGTGATCACCTTCAGGCTTGTGCGGACGGCAACATCCGAAACTTGATCATTAACATTCCGCCACGCTTCAGTAAGTCTACGCTGTGTGGTGTGTTGTTCCCAGCGTGGGTATTCGCCCAGCCTGAGAATACGCCAGTGTCAGGCAATGGTGTTCAGTTCCTACATGCATCGTACAGTCAAACATTGGCATTACAGGACAGCTTGAAGTGCCGCCGCTTGCTTGAGAGCGACTGGTATCTGTCGCGCTGGGGTGATCGTGTTCAGGTATCGAGCGACCAGAACACCAAGAGCCAGTTCGATCTCGAATCAGGTGGTCGCCGTATGACCACGTCGGTTGGCGGCTCTACAACTGGTCTGGGCGGGCAGTATTTGATCTGCGACGATCCAAACAATGCGCGTGAGAGCAACTCTGAGGCCGTGATCATGTCTACCATTGAGTGGTGGGATATGGCTTGGTCCACACGTCTGAACGATCCGAAGACTGGCTGTCGTATTGTGGTACAGCAGAGACTTAACGAGCGTGACATCACCGGCCATATTCTATCGCAGGACATTGGTAACTGGACACATCTGATGTTGCCAATGGAGTTTGAGCCTAGTCGCCGCATTTACACGGTGCTGGTGCCTGATTCGGCCAATGACGGTGAGGGTGACATTGTATGGACTGACCCACGCCAAGAGGAAGGTGAACTTCTCTGGCCTGAGCGGTTTGGTCCTGAGGAAGTTGATAACCTAAAGCGAACACTTGGCCCGTATGGAACGGCTGGTCAGCTACAGATGCGTCCTCAGCCAGCGGGTGGCGGTATTATCAAGCGTACTTGGTGGGAACCATATGAGGGCAATGACTTCCCTGACATGGAGATTACGATTGGATCGCTCGATCTGGCGTATACCACGAAGAAAGAGAACGACTTCTCCGCCATGACTTGCTGGGGCGTGTGGCGTGATTCGGGTAACTACACCGCTGTGTCGAATAAGAACTTCCAAGGCTCAGTATCCAGCCGTATCCAAAGCTCTGATCAGGGCGGTGATGTTCCCAAGATCATGTTGACCAATGCATGGAAAGAACGCCTTGAGTTCCATGATTTGGTCGCCAAGGTAGTTGAAACTGCACGGGAATCGAAGCTGGACATCCTGCTGGTTGAAGCTAAGGGGCCGGGCATTAGTGTGGCTCAGGAGATTAGACGTCTCGTTGGCATCGAAGAGTTCTCCGTCCGTGAAATCAGCCCGAATGATCTAGACAAGGTTGCACGGCTATATGCCGTACAGCACTTATTCGCTGAGGGGTTAGTATATGCGCCCACTAAGATTGGTGACCCAGATACATTCCGTGTATGGGCTGACATGGTTGTCACTGAAGTCGAATCGTTTCCCAAAGGCATACATGACGACTTGGTTGATACGGTTAGCCAAGCGATTAACTTTATGCGTCGGTCTGGCATGATCCAACGCGGTGCAGAGCGTACGTTTGAGCTTAGTGAGAGCCAACGCTTTGCTGGGAATACTGGGAATACCCCATTGTATCCGTCGTAATCATTCGTTATTGTGATGGCTCTGTTAGTAGGAGTAATACAGTGAGCGAATATAAGATTAGTAAAAATGTAAAGATGCCTCGTCCATCTCGTCTGTCGTCATCCTTTCCTTGGGATGCTATGGATGTTGGCGATAGTTTCTTTATCCCCTATGATGACGTGTCATCGTTTAGTAGCATTCGCCAGACAGTGTATGCTTCTAATAGGAAGCGTGCGCCTAAAGCGTTTCGTGTTGTGTTTGATGATACCAACAATGATGTTGGTTTTCGTGTTTTCCGTACCAAGTGAGGGTGTAATGGGTAAGCATATTTGGAATATCTGGTTAAACAATGGTGGCTGCCTTCAGGTGATTGCTGATCGTTTGAACATTGATTGGGAAGGCGCAACTTTCTACCGCAATGAGAAGTTGTCAGATGGCGAGAAGTCGTCGTGGGATGATTACGTTGTGGGCTTTATTCCTGCTGAACGTATCTTCTCCATTGCGGTTGTTGATGAAGGTGATGTGTTCACCGTGATTGAGGACGCTAAGTGATGGATGGCCAGAGGATTATCATAGACCCCGATGTTGAGGTTCAGTACCAGTCTGTGATTAGTCGGCTCCACGACGATCTTCTGGCTGCCAACATGCGTGCTAACTGGGCGATTGATCAGATTGGTAAATATACCAAGGAGATCGACTTCTTAACCCGTCAAATTGACCTATTGAAAGAGATTAAACGTGACCATTGACCTTAAAGAACACATGAAGAAGAAGACCCAAGCCAAGCACGTCAAGGCGTATGATGCTATTGGTAGGGCGGTTGATGGCATGACGATTGGAACGGTGCTGCACATTATGGCGTCGTTCACCGCGTCTGTTCTGGCTAACATGGAAGAGCCTGACCGCACGAAGGCTGCAATGGTGTTCTCATCCATGATTATGAGCAATCCAACTGATGAAAAGAGTATCCTACAATGACAAGCAATACAGACTTATCCAAGCACCTTCATAGCGTTTGGGGTTCTACGTTTAATCCAAAGAATATTTTTGTTTTTTGGGATGACTTGCCTGATGACGAAAAGCTCGCATGGGATAGATTGGCAAAAGATGTAAAGAATATGATCCATACGACGGTAGAGGCTGCCAAAGAAGGCAAGCCTGTTGCAGAATACATTTCTGTTTTGAAAAATCATATAGAAACCCTTTCAAAAAAATTGGAACAATATGAAGAGATTGATGCTCAAAATGCTAAGATCATTGAAGCGTATAGAAAGATGACTGGCATTGCTATTTCGATTGACAATGATGACGAACGCGAGGATAATGGTTTTAGTTAATGTAATGGAGATAACGAAATGATGGTGGATAAAGACAAACAATACCGCACCAAAACTGGCTTTGCAGTTAGGATTTATGCAACCGATGGTGGCGGCACGTATTCAGTTCACGGGGCTATTTTAAAGAATGGCGAATGGGGGTTTTTTCGTTGGAACAAATACGGCGTTGATATCTATGGCAGCCATGATGGAGATAACCTTGTTGAAGTCAAGCCACGCATCAAGCGGACGTTTTGGTTTAATATTGTTTCTGAGACGCAAGGAGCAACCATTGGATGTTTATCGAAAGAACATGCCGATAGGTTGCAAGCGCCTAACCGTATTGCTTGCGTGAAGGTTGAAATAGACTGCGAAGAAGGGGAAGGGCTATGACTGACAACCCACACTATATGACGCCTGAAGAGGCTGAAAAGATGGGATGCTGTATGAGTATGAATAGGCCAGAATTTGCCGCCGCTTGCATTGGCAAAACGTGCATGGCTTGGCGGTGGGAAAACGAAGAAAAAGAATGGATTAACACTGGCGCTGGTAAAGGCCATTGGAAGCCCGCTCAAAGAACCCACGGCTTTTGCGGGATGGTGCGAACATGACTGAATGGCAACCAATAGAAACAGCGCCGAAAGACCGTCCAATTTTAGTGTACGGCAATAAGGAAAAAGGCGATCAGGCGGAGTTTAGTCAACGTATTGCTGTGGCGGTGTATCACAGTGAAATGCATTATACATACGGCGATAGGCCAATGTTTGTTTACGCGCCTCACCGTGTTAAAGGGGATGGGCCGGATCGTTGTATCTGCCCATCGCATTGGATGGAGTTGCCGGAGGAACCAAAATGACTGAATGGCAACCCATAGAAACCTGCCCAAAAGATGAATGGGTATTAGTTTGTGAACCCGGATGGCATCTTATGGTTGCCAAATGGATTTACGATGACCAATGGCGGTATGCCAAAGATGCTGACGGCGTTTATTTATCTTGCCGTCCTACGCATTGGATGATGTTGCCCATGTGTCCTGCTGATTGGGAGGGCGAATGGGGGAAATCAAATTACGTTAATCCACCATTTGGTTCCATAGTTCATCAAGGAAAGAAAAAAGGTCCAACTGCATGGGGGTTTATCTTCAGGTTCCTGTAAATCCAGATGGGCCAGAAGCCGCTAACGAGATTGAACGGCTGCGGGAAGAAATGGCGAATTTAAAGTACAGGGAAACGTATTTTGAACGGGCTTACATGGCGGCAAGAAGAAAACTTGATAGCGAAGGAATACACATGGATTACTTTTTATCCCGTGCCGATTATGACGCCGCACTGAAGGAAGGTGAGTGATGGCTATCATTAAACAACATCTTCCGAATTACGTCTCTATTGACCCCAAAGAAGCGGAGTTTGAAACGCTCGAAGACCTAATGAATGTGGGGTTCATTAAACAATGGACTGACAAACGCTGGGGAAACGCATTTCATCGTTTCAGCACCAGTTATGATCCTTGCTATGCGGAACATGGTTACGATGATTTTGTAATATTAATGGCCGAATTGGATGGCGGAAAGCAGTGGTATGTCATAGGTTACATTTATGGGTTATCGCCAGAAGAAATTGGGCTTCCTAAATGGAAAAGAGCGAAAGGGAGTGAGTGATGGATATTGTTGAACGGTTACGAAACAACAAAGGCGGAGAATCTTATACTTGGCAAACAATCAGTGAAGCCGCCAATACGATTGAACGGTTACGCGGAGTATTGCAGCAGATCGCAGACATTGAGCATGAAGACATACCCACGCCCCAAACATCTAATGAAGGCGTAACATGGACCGTTTTGGCAATGGCGATTGGTCTTGCTGAAAAAGCATTAAAAAAGGGTGAGTGATGGATATTGCTGAAAAAATGGCTGCTGATATTGCATTGGCTATGGATGGCGGAGAATGGAAAGATGGAAAATGGTATAGCAAATTCCACCGTGATGCGTGGATTAAGGCTGTCAAGCCATATGCCGATGAGATTGAACGGTTGCGGGGAGCACTGCGGGAAATTTATGAAGTGTATGCGGGATCAGAAGGAATACCTCAACCCTTGACCGCCGCCGAAGGTTACTTGTTGTCACTTTTTATGGAAACGGTAAGGATTGCACAAGAATCAATGAAGGAGGGTAAGTGATGGATATTGTTGAAGAACTCAAGATTATGGCCCCATATTATCCCCTGCAAGGTAAAGCCGCCAATGAGATTGAACGGTTGCGGGAAGCGTTACGGCTCATGCCAAAAACAATTACCGATGCCGTCAAAGAAATTGAACGGCTGCGCAGTCGCCTTGAGAAGCCAACACCGGCTATGCTAGAGGCAGGCAGGGCGGCGAACAGGATGGTGGCAGATAACGCGCTTGGGCTGGCCTGCATAGCACCGGATGCTGCATGGGCAGCTATGGCTAACCTTGTTTTATCGGAGGATAAATGATGGAAAACTGGACATTGGATAAATGGTTGAGTGAGCTAGATGATCACGCCAAGCAAGATTTATATTTTGAAATTAGCGGCCATAGCGCCGGGGCCTTGCGGGATCGTATCAATCACTTGAAGGACATTAAGGACAAAGAGATTGAACGGCTCCGGGATTGGATTGGGCACATTAACTATCATGTTAATCGCAATGGTGCAGAACATTCATCGCCAACGGAAAGGTACTTACAAACGGTATGCCTCACCGCATTAAGGGGGGATAAGTGATGGATATTGTTGAACGGTTACGGCGCATAAACGCTTTTCTTCACATCACAGAAGACGAACCAGAATATGATTACAAACTTTCTTATGAAGCCGCCGATGAGATTGAACGGCTGCGGGAAGAGAACAAGCAATATCTTGAATGCTTAACCATGATGGCAAAGGTGGCACTGGAAGCACTTAAACCGAAGGATGGCAATGGACCATTCCTACATGGTTAACAATTCTCTTGTCATCAAACTGAACAAAGTTCTAAATACCATACGCAAACTGATTATCTTTGGAGTGTAAAATGCCGTTTACTGCCGACACCCTTTCAGTTGAGTTTTTGTATGGGATGTTCCCATCCGTTTCGTTCACGACCTACACAATTGATACAGGAGATAAAGAAATGTCTTGGAATTACCGCGTTGTTTACGACCCAATCGTATCTGTATTAGATGACATTGGTGAATATGCTATCCGTGAAGTTTTTTATAATGATGATGGCGAGATTGCGTTCTGGAGTGGCGAGGCTGCCGTTCCTAATGCTGATTCGTATGAAGAGCTTCAGGCTGAGTTAGCTTTGTTTCAGGCGGCATTTGATTTGCCTTGCCTTATGTCTGTGATTGACGAAGACACTCACGATGAGACCCTTGTCGAGTGGGTTGAAGACACTGACGAAGACGTTGACATCGTTGATAACGACGAATAATAGAGGCAAACCCCAGTATGTTCCTGCATTGCACACTGCTGGGGGACCACATTCTACTTGCGGTACATCCGTAAGCGCACCTTTGGTTTAGGCCAAAGGGGAACTAGTTCGTCTGGGGAGACAATCAAAGTGTAGCGCAGCTTGGTAGCGCATCTGGTTTGGGACCAGAGGGCAGTAGGTTCAAATCCTACCACTTTGACCATCTATTCGAAGAGGCTGCTCAGACGGCGGATGGGCACCGGACTGTAAATCCGGCACATAGAAACGGAGTTGGTTCGAATCCAACCCTCTTCACCATAGGTTGGCCTTGTCTGGTTTGTGTTCTGGCTTGGTTGTGCGGCTGATTGTCCGTTTGCTGTAAATACAATGCTGCTATGTTGTACGGGGGCATGGCTTAAGACAATGGATGTGCATGAGTGTGTGCTAACCATAGCCCGTACCCCTTTTACATAATGTACTGCCCACGAAACACCGGACGACCGCGAATCATCTCGCATAGTTCTGGCGGCATCAAGTTCCCATCCTCATCAAAGCTAATGACAACAAAGCCCATCTGAGAGCGGCTAGGCGAGCCTTCAGCGTACTGGAATTGTGGACCAAAGGGATCGGCCAGCGTGCCAGTCTCAATTCCCCACCGCGAGCCGTTTCTGTCACGCATAGCCGTCATCTGGAGCTGGTGCGTATGTCCTGTAACCATGCTAATCCCTCCGTGGAGAGCGTTGTTCCACCCCGCATGGATACCGCCACGGAACCGGTGTCTGATCTCGACGGTGTTGTTGAGTTCGAATGCCCACGCAATTTCCCAATCGGTGAAATGCTCTTGGAGGGACAGGATATATCCGTCGAGTTCGTTGGCGTTGGAGGCAACGTAGTTATCGATTCGGACGTCGTGGTTTCCCATTGTCCAGAGACGGTGTTTGGTCTTGGGCAACATTTTAAGCCATTTCTTGGCAGTCTCGATTTCTTTTTCAATTTTTGGCGCTTTGCTGCCGCGTATTGACGGGTGGCGTGAAATCCTAGCGCCATCGATAACGTCTCCATTCAGAATGATACCATCTGGCTTGAGAGACTTGCATACTTTTACGAAGGCTTTGTAAATCAGGGGCGGATCACCATCCCAAATGTGAAGATCAGAACCGATAACCCACCGCGTATTGGGAACATCTTTCATAATAATGCGGGGATATGTCCAACGACCATTGATGTTTTGCTCAGGTGATCCACCGGGAAATTGTTCTTTTGCACGGTTTAATCTGTGTTCAAATGTTTGGCGTGGGATATTTAAAGAACGAGCAGCGGCGGATATATTATTGTTGTTGCTTTCAAAAACGCGCAGAGTTTCAAGCAGGAGTTCAAAGCTGATTGGAGGAGTAGGCATTATGTGTTCTCCGATTTCATTCTTCGCAAACTACGTTCGCTATGTGTCGCTTTTATATCTTTCTGTGAATATAGTCCAATAGTGATAGCTAAAGTGGTTAATGTGTAGGGGGTTAAGTGATTCGCACCGGCAATTTCCGTTACGTTCCTTGGGAAAAAATAGACGAATACCACCTTAAAGGTTGGATGATTGTCCAATGGCTAGGTGTTCACTCCGTCTTAATGTGGACATGCGACTGTCAGAATTGACACAAAACGTGAACACTGTATTATAAAAAAAGATGCCCCGGCGAGACTTGCTCAAACCGGGGCTATCTGAACCGGAGTTTCTCTTGGCGGGGAAACGGTCCAGACAAGTCATGTTATAATGTAACATCTCTAGCCTGTCTATCTCCCGTCTTTGAGTTCGTTTAAATTCGCATGATGTCACCCAGCATTTGCTGATTGAGTGATAAATGCGATGGTTCAGACGGCTTTTTGACGGTCTGTGCTGTAAACAGATGGGACTTGCTGGCGGTCATAAACGCTAGAGACAACGCTGCCGGAACTTTACCCGAAAGGGCTTTCCGACGGCCCTTAGCCGGTAGGGCGAGGGGATAGCCATCAACATATTCACCCCGTTGGACAGGCGTATAGTCTGGGGGGCGTACTGGCCATGCGATAGTTGGGAGAACCAACAAGGCATTGATGGGTAAACGGCGTTTCGAGATACCCTCCTTGGTCCGCAGCCCAACTCAACAGTCTCCGTGTTGATACGGGGGGAGAAGCGGAAAGCGGAACTTTGCCTAAATTCTAAAATAGGTTATAGTGTGCCATCATTTACGAGGATTAACCAATGGCGTTGACACCCGGCTTATCACCTAACATCCGTCTTGGTGATCAAAACCCACAGCAGCCTGAGTTGCCTGAGGCTATGGATATTGTTATCGAAATGGCCGGTGAAGACGGCTCCGACAAGCCAGAACTGGACATGGACGGTAATATTCTCCGCATTGAGCACCCCGATGGCACGATCAGCGTGTCACTGAACGGTGAGCCAATTGAGAAGGCTAACAAGAAGACGCAAGAGGGTTGGTTCGCCAATCTGGCTGACGACATTGAAGACCAAGAACTTAGCCGTATCGTTGACGACTTAACGCGGGGTATCGCAAATGATCTCACCAGCCGTGAAGAATGGATACAAGAACGGGCGCAGGGAATTAAACTTCTTGGCCTCAAGATTGAACTCCCCGGACTTCAAGGAACCCCTGACGGTGCGCCGGTGGAAGGAATGTCAA
>Ga0316224_1003284_pt1 | contig 13520 bp, 10 predicted proteins | sample TBH18013metaG_FD_206254 | JGI IMG/M metagenome (GOLD analysis project Ga0316224, IMG submission 206254) | Freshwater microbial communities from Trout Bog Lake, Wisconsin, USA - TBH18013 | ecosystem: Environmental > Aquatic > Freshwater > Lake > Hypolimnion/Profundal zone | place: USA: Wisconsin... | reverse complement strand
TCAGTGCAGGAGCTAACAGCAGGCAATAACAGGATCGACTTTGACCTGCGCAGGTTTGCTGCAGGAACTTACTCGGCTGTTGTGACTTCTGAAAACCAGTTGTATACCAAAAAAGTAGTTATTACCAGGTAGGACCGGAGCTTAAAATATGCATCCCCCCTGAATGTAAAAAAGGAGAACGAAGGTTCTCCTTTTTTATTAATTCAATATTGGTTTGCGTGTCTATTTATGAATGATGTAATTGCCGATAATGAGCGAATCAAGGCCGCTGCCATAAAAGGTAGCCAGCGCCTGCTGGGGTGTAGCAACAATAGGTTCATAATTAAGATTGAAGGATGTGTTTAAGCAAACTCCGCTACCGGTTTTTAATTTAAGCTGCGTTAACAGTTGATGGAATAATTGGTTTTGCGTGCGGCTTACCGTTTGAATGCGACAGGTTCCATCGTGGTGCGTTACGCCTTGCAGGACTTTTATTTTGTCAGTTTTAGTTTGATAGGTTACCGTCATGTAAGGGCTTGCGGGAAGCCTGCCTGTAAAGTTTTGTTGCAGGTCTTCTTCCAGAACACTGGCGCCAAACGGTCTGAATCCCTCCCTGAATTTTATTTTTTTATTGACTACTTTTTGAATATCGGGTGTGGCCGGATTTGCCAGAATACTTCTGTTGCCTAAGGCCCTTGGGCCAAATTCCATGCGCCCCTGAAACCAGCCTATTACTTTGTTCTCAGCAAGCAGATCGGCTGCTGCTACTGCAGGGTTGGATGTTTCGGTGTAGTGTACCTGGCAGATATCCAGCACTTTTTTAATTTCATCATTACTAAAGCCATTACCTAAAAAGGCATCCATGGGTGCTCTAGGTTGTTCTTCAAACTCAACGCTGGCCAGCCATGCTGCGCCTAACGAAATGCCGGCATCAGTTGATGCCGGCTGAACGAAAAGATCTTCTACCGGCAATTCGTTCATCAGACGCTGATTCATTAAACAGTTTATGGCTACCCCACCTGAAGTGCACAGCTTTTTAAGCCCCGTAGCTTTTAAATAATGCCCTGCTATTTTTAAGATGAGTGTTTCCAGGTGTAGCTGTGCTGAGGCGGCAAGGTTCTTATGTTCCGCAGTAATTGATTCAGCAGGAAGGCGTTTTTCGATGCCCACTTTTGCTGCGAAGAGTTCATTGAATATCATCTCATCTCGGTGAAGAGAAGGCGCTTTGGGGGCAACTGTATGAATATAGGTGGTGTTTAAGACCAATTCTCCGTTTTGGTAATTGATAAGCCAATCAAAGTTGAATTTCGTTTTGTCGCCGTAGGCAGTAAGGCCCATTAGTTTATACTCGTCACTATCTTTGGTAAAGCCGCAATACTGGGTTATCATGGAATAGAAAAGCCCGAGGCTGTTGGGCCTATCGAACCTTTTAAGTACTTCTATATTTTTACCCTTACCAATTGCAATTTGAAGGGAAACACCATCGCCGGAGTTATCCATGCTTATAACAAGCGCCTCTTCAAACCCAGATGAATAAAAGGAAGCGGCGGCGTGGCAATTGTGGTGATGGTATCGTTTGATTTTGGGACAGTATCCAAAGTGGCTTTCGAAATATTGCTGAATTCTTATTTCTATTTCGGCTTCCCAGGTTGAGCCGTGATAGGCGATTACGTCAACCTCGCGGATGGAAAGCTTCCCGATCTTTAAAACTTCGAGCACAGATAAGTAAGGTAACCTGCCCGCCGAATGCTTTACGCGGCTCAATCTCTCCTCTTCAATGGCCGCAATGACGTTTCCATTACTTACAAGAACGGCGCTTACATCCTGGTAACCTGCCCTGAACCCACCGTTGATACCAAGAATTATCATTTGCGCCGGTTTTTTTCCAAATCATCAAATTGAGTTCCTTTTAACTTTAACGGTTTCAGGACAACATCAACAATCTTCAAATCGCCTGCAAACTCGTTGAACTCGCCTTGTGCCAAAATGCCTTCTTTATTAACTGCTAGTGAGCAGCCTATCATTTTTTTGCCCTCATAAGGCCCGCCTACAATATATCCTACGCTGGTAACGCTTACAAAAACGATGTCGTACAAACTTGCAATCTCACTTAGTGGCTTTATCCATTTATCGCGGTAAGGGTCCATTTCTTCGGTAATAAAATGATCGACTGTCCAACTGGATGGTGACAGTATGATTTGTGCACCCATGCGTGCCAGCACGTGTGCATTATGTATAGAGTGTATGTAGTTATCAGCGCAAATATTAATGCCGATATTGCCAAAAGGGGTTTCAATTACATTCAGGTTTTTACCAACCTGGTAAAACGGAAATTCAACCTCGAGTAAATTTATTTTATGATAGGTATGAATAATTTCTCCTGCGTTGTTTATCAGTATGGCGGTATTATATCTGCCATCTCCCTTTTTTTCGGTGAGACCCAGGCATAACCATATGTTGAGTTCTGCGGCCAGTTTGCAAAAGAAATCAGAGAATTTACCGGGTATGGGTTCAGCTTCATTAAATGCTGAGGGGTGCGTCCACGCAAGGTCAAGCGTTTCAGGAAGCAGAACCAGGTCGCAGTTTTCAGTTTTAGCCTGCCTTACAAGCTTGGCGGCCCGCTCTAAGTTGCGTTCGGGTTCGCCTCCTTCCACCAGTAATTGTGCCATGCCTATGCGCATATGCTATCTGAATTTAAGGGTGAAATATTTATCATAAATAACCTGAGTAAAAATGCCCATCTTAGTCAATATCAGAATGGGAAACTGTGCCAGCTTCATCCATTTATAGCTATTAGGGTAATCCCACCAGTTTTTGGGAGGCAATTGCATGTATGAGTTAAACTCATCCTCAGTAATGCCGAGGCGTTTAACACATAGCGAAATTACCTTCGGGTCTTCTATCTGGTAAGGCTGCTGCATTTTTTGCAATGCAATGTCACGATTCAATTGGCCACTTCGGATAAGCGCTGAATATTCGATCATCCTGAAGTTAATATTGAATTTGGTGCGGTGTATATAGCTGATGAGAGCCCAATAGAGGTCATCGAAGTAATGTGCGCCGGGGTAAACCCAATCTAATTCGCGCGAAAGGATCTCTCCTGCCTCTTCACGCAGATAAGGGTAGTTATAAAACGGCGAATGAACGCGGATGCCATTAATTACCGTGTAATATAACATCTCTTTAATGCCCAGGTTAAAGCCGGGTTCGTCGGGCCTCCATTTTTTCAATGGGTATTTACCGAATTGTTTGTGCAGCGCGCGCAGGTGATCACCATCAAAATAGGCCCAGGCTAAAGGCCTGATGCCTTCTGTGCGGAAGCTTTGCCCGAATAAAATATGTTTTATGTTTTCTTTATAGGCAACACCGTATAATGATGCGCCAATACCAACATCGGTGCCATTGTTAAGCAGGGGGGTAGATGCTTTAAGGTCAACAACTTTAAGATCTTTACACTCCCGGAAATCAGAGGTAATGGTGCGTAATTCAACACCTAACCTGCGCACTGCTTTCAGCATGTTTTCTCCGGCAACGGGGTTGTCGAAGCCATCGTTAAAGTGCACTGCCAGTGGTCTCAGCTTCCATTTGGTAACAGCCAGATAAAGCAGGTACATACTATCGCGGCCGCCGCTAACGCCTATAATGCAATCGTATTTTTTATGGAGGCCGTCTTTTTTTATTTTATCAAATTTCTTCTTCAGTATTTCTTCTCCCCGCTCATCGTTCGGAAAAGTTTTGTCAAACGTGTCGTATATATGGCATAATGAGCAGATGCCGTTTGCATCAAACTCAATGGCAGGGATATGTGAGTCGCAGATGCATTGTTTGCATTGCTGATAGGTAATATCCTTTTTGAATCCGCTGATTACAAGCATATTTAATTGAATGAATCCTTATCGAATGAAATAATTTGCTCTGAAACATAATCAACCTGGGTATCTGTCATACCTACAAAAAGGGGCAGGCTGAGGCAGGTTTTTGATAAAGTTTCAGCTATCGGAAAATCGCCTTCTTTATAGCCCAACTGTTGCAGCGCTGGTTGTAAATGCGGAGCAACAGGATAATGAATAAGTGTTTGAATACCCTGCTGAAGTAAATGTTGCTGCAGCCTGTTGCGCTGTTGATGGCATATAACGAAAAGGTGGTAAACGTGTTCGGCGCCCGGTATTAAACCCGGCAAAGTAACTTGTGTGCAATTGTTTAAGTTTTTAAAATAACGGGCGGCTATATTTTTTCTATCGTTGTTCCACTCATGCAGGTATGGTAATTTGCAACTTAGTACCACTGCCTGCAAAGTGTCGAGCCTGGAGTTATAGCCTGCGAGTTGGTGGTGATATTTGGCTGATGAGCCCACATTTCGCAGCATACGCGCTTTCTCGGCAAGTTCTGCGCTGTTAGTGGTTATTCCCCCGGCATCGCCCATGGCACCGAGGTTTTTAGAGGGATAAAAACTGGTGGCGTTTATTTGCCCGAAACTGCCTGTAAGCTGATTGTTGAATCTGGCTCCCTGTGCCTGGGCATTATCTTCAATCACATAAAGTGAATGCTTCTGTGCCAGTTCCATAATGTCACTCATGTTACAAGGCTGACCATAAAGATGCACAGGCATGATTGCCTTAGTTTTATTTGTAATAGCAGCGGCAATGCCAGTGGCAGTGATGTTGTAATGATTTGGGTCGGGTTCAACCAGTACGGGCTTTGCGCCTACGTTCAATACCGCCAATATAGAGGCTATGTAGGTGTTGGCTGGCACTATTACCTCATCTCCGGTGCCAATGTTAAGGCAGCGAAGGCATATTTTCAATGCATCAAGCCCGTTTCCTACACCTACACAGAATTTTGTTTCAGAGAATAGAGCGTATTCGTTTTCAAAGTCGGCTACTTCTTTACCAAGAATAAAGGCATTTTGGTTTATTACCGCTGTCATCCCTGAAGTTAGCCGGGCACTGATTTTATCCTGAACAGATTGTAAAGAGTAGAAGGGAACTTGCACCTGTTGTTTTAAAGTATTTATGGGGTGTAATTTCAAGAAAAAAGAGAACTTAAACAAGCCATTAAGGTGCTGGCTTCGGGTAGTTTCACACGCATTTTAAATATAACATAGCGGAATTTGATGTGAAAATTTGTAAAACCCGAAATTCCATTGAAATTTGGCAGGCTGGTTGTTAATACCACCCAAAACCCAAACCCATGAAGAAAAGATCTGTGCTTGCTATCGGCATTTTATTTATTGTTTGTTCGTTTGTTTCAGCACAAAGTACCGGTGCCCTTACCATTTTCTCGGAGGATGGTGAGAGGTTCTATCTCATTCTTAACGGCCAAAGACAAAATAATGTGCCTCAAACCAATGTTCGCGTTGAAGGCTTAACGCTGCCAAACTATACTGCAAAAATTATTTTTGAAGATAGTAAGCTGCCTGAAATAAACAGAAACTATCTGTCAATAGCTGATGGCAACCAGGTGCTGATGGATGCTACCTATAAAATTAAGCACGATAAAAACGGTATGCCTAAGCTGGGTTTAATGCCAACAACTTTTATTCCGTATAAACAAATCAATGCGGCTGCAACAAATCCTGTGCCGCCTGGCGCAACTTTTGAATCTACTACTGTGATGGGTAATGTTGATCAACAAAATAGTGAGCGGGAACGTTTGGAGCGTGAACGTAGAGAACATGAATGGGAAGAGCATAGAGGCTGTGCAGGCAAGCCTGGCATGGCGCCTGAGAATTTTACAAGTGCCCTGAATACAATCAGGAATGAGAATTTTGACGATACGAAGCTTTCAGCCGCCAAACAAATTGCAGGAAGTAATTGCATGAGTGTGGCACAGATTGCGGAAATATGCAGGGCCTTTGCCTTTGAAGACAGGAAGCTGAATTTTGCCAAGTTTGCCTATGACCACTGTACTGAACCCGGCAATTATTTTAAGATCAATAACGTTTTTACTTTCAGTAGCAGTGTTGACGACCTTAACAAATACCTTTTGGATAAGCAGGCAGGGACGGTCAATGGCAGTTCTATGCTACCGAATGCAACTTCAGGATCTACTACTGTTATGAGCAACGGAGATCAGTTAAATAATGATCGCGAGCGCATGGAAAAGGAACGACTGGAGCATGAGCGGATTGAACGGGAGCGCGGAGAACATAAAGGTTGTGCCGGTAGGGTTGGCATGAGCACTGAGGATTTTGCAGTCGCTCTGAATACAATTAAGAATGAGAGTTTTGATGATAACAAGCTATCTACCGCCAAACAAATTGCCAGCAGTAATTGCCTGACTACCAGCCAGATTGCCGAGATATGCAGGGCCTTTGGGTTTGAGGACAGGAAACTGAATTTTGCCAAGTTTGCCTATGACCACTGTACTGAGCCCGGTAATTATTTTAAGATCAATAACGTTTTTACTTTCAGTAGCAGCGTTGATGACTTAAATAAGTACATACAAGGAAAACAGTAAACTGAAACAATAGCGGATAATAAATTAATGTGAAGGGTGCGTATATACTAGCCGAAAGACTCGCCACAACCGCAGGTTTTTGATGCGTTGGGATTTTTGTAAATAAAACCACGCGAGTTTAACCCTTGTTGAAAATCAATTTCTGTGCCTGACAGATATAACTCATGCATAGGGTCAACCAGAATTTTGATTCCGTCTATATTATATATAGTGTCGCTTTCTTTTGGGGTGTCGAACTCAAATATATATGTGAAGCCTGCGCAACCACCACCTTTTACGCCTAAGCGCAGGGCCTTGTTATCGTCAGGTTTTTGTTCAGTTAGTAACCTGCTTATTTCTTTGGCTGCCCCGGGGGTCAATGAAATTCCTTTTTTTATGCCGCTTTCCAGAACCAGAGATTCCATACTATTTACTTTTAAATTTTAAAGTTGCTTTGCCTTTACAGCCGCTATTTTATTATTTATGCAACTGAATGAGCAGTTACCTGCCTTCTGACACACAAATTTAGGCTAATTTGACGTTATAACGATTAACTAAACCTTTTGTTTATGATTTTGAATGATATTCTGGAGTTACTGAAGTATACCATTCCGGCACTGATAGTGTTTTTGACTGCATATTTTCTCTTAACGCGTTATATGCAGAAAGAAGCTACTGCCAAAGCGATTGAAATGAGGCTTAAACGTGATAAGGAAATTACCATGTTACGCCTGCAGGCATTTGAGCGCTTAGCCCTTTTTTTAGAACGAATTGCCCCTGCTAACGTAATTGCCCGTGTCAGAACGCCCGATATGATATGTACTGAGCTGCAATATGCAATGATCAAGAATATCAGAGAGGAATACGAACACAACCTGTCGCAACAGGTATATGTTTCATCAGAATCGTGGAACCTGATAGTGGCTTCGAAAGATGAGATCATTAAAATGGTTAACCTGATTGGCCAGCAACTGCCCCCCGATGCTTCTTCGGGCCAACTGATAAACGCTATTTTTACGGGTATATCACGGGCTAATGCCCCTTTGCCAACCGAGCAGGCGCTGGAAGTTTTAAAAGCAGAGTGCCGCGGATTGTTTTGAGCAGGCCTTTATTGGGTTTAGTGTCTTTATATATTATAGCAGGCATTGGAAATGCCTGTAATAAGCCCGGGCAATTAAAAAGGAAATAATTTTAAAAGGCCTTTAGGCGCCCTGTGAGTGCAGGGGATTTATATTTGCAGCATGAGCAAGAAATTTACTACCGACTCGGGAATTGAAATCAAACGCATATATGAGCCCGTTGAAAGACAGCTAGAGGAGCCCGGAAAGTTTCCGTTTACCAGGGGTGTTCATTCGGAAATGTACAGAAGCAAGTTGTGGACCATGCGCCAATACGCAGGATTTTCTACTGCGGAAGAGAGTAATAAACGATACCATTATTTATTGTCGCAGGGGGTAAGTGGTTTAAGTGTTGCCTTTGACCTGCCAACCCAAATCGGTTATGACAGTGACCATGACCTTGCTGAAGGTGAAGTTGGGAAAGTTGGAGTTGCCATTGATTCGTTAGAAGATATGGAAATACTTTTTCAGGGCATAAAGCTTGAAGAAGTATCTACATCAATGACTATTAACTCAACAGGGTTTATTTTACTGGCATTATATATAGCGCTGGCTAAAAGGCAGGGCGCCGATCTGAAAAAAATATCGGGCACTATACAAAATGATATCCTCAAGGAGTATGCTGCGCGTGGAACATATATCTATCCGCCTAAACCTTCGATGAAAATCATTACAGATATTTTTGAATACTGCAATCATGAAGTGCCTAAGTGGAATACCATCTCTATATCAGGTTATCATATCCGCGAAGCCGGCTCAACAGCTGTGCAGGAAGTTGCTTTTACACTTGCCAACGGCAAAGCTTATTGCCAGGCGGCTATTAATAAGGGGCTCGACATAAACCAGTTTGGGCAACGATTGTCGTTCTTCTTCAACGCACACAACAATTTTTTTGAAGAGATTGCCAAATTCCGGGCGGCACGCAGAATGTGGGCTAAGATCAGCCAATCGCTGGGCGCAACTGACCCCAGAGCGCAGATGTTACGTTTTCATACACAAACGGGAGGCTCAACACTGACGGCGCAACAGCCAAAAAATAATATTGCCCGTGTAACCATACAAGCTATGGCTGCAGTTTTGGGCGGAACTCAATCGCTGCATACCAATGGAAATGACGAAGCGCTTTCGTTGCCTACAGAAGAGGCGGCCAAAATTGCTTTGCGTACGCAGCAGATAATTGCTTATGAAAGCGAAGTAGTTGATACCGTTGATCCACTGGCAGGTTCATATTTTATTGAGTCGCTTACGGATGAGATAGAGGCTGAAGCCTGGAAATACATACAACGTATTGATGAGATGGGAGGCAGCGTAGCCGCTATTGAGCAGGGCTTTATGCAAACTGAAATAGCCAATGCATCGTACAAATACCAACAGGCTGTTGAAAGCAAGGACAGAATTATTGTGGGCGTGAATCAATTTACAGAGCAGGAAAATGCACCTACCGACCTGTTGCGTGTGGATGATTCCATTAGAAAGATGCAGGCAGATAAGTTAGCCAGGCTGCGCACTAAAAGAAATAATGACCATGTTGCCAACTGCCTGAAGAAGATAAAGAATGCAGCACGCGAGGATAAGAACCTGATGCCCTTTGTAATTGAAGCCGTAGAGAATTATGCAACGCTGGGAGAAATAGCTGATTCGCTGCGCGAGATATACGGCGAGTATCATGGTTAAGGCGGTTGCCTTGGTGCTTACTTGCCGCACTATTAGATGAGGAAGTGCCGCTATTGATGCACTTTGCCTTGTTCAAATATTCTGCCCGAAAATTTCAATAGTCCTTTTTAAATGGTTAAGTACCTGTTGATGAGGGAGGCATCTTATCAGAGCAGCATGTGGAGAATATTTTTTTCGGGGGGCGGAGGCGTTTTATGCCTTAATAAATTAATTGACAAAATGCTCACCCGTTTTTGGTATTTTTTGAAGTAGGTGAATTAAAAATCGAAAATTATTTTTTTCCTGAAATTGTCTTAAAAAAGAAATTGGTTTGATTGAAAATCTGAATTTATTTTTTAGAAATTGCGCATATGCTAAAATGGCTTTGAAGGCAACAGAAATTGTACGAGCTGGTGAAACCCTTGCTGGCATTATGTTTCAGGCGGTGAAATAAATATGTTTAATGAAGTTGACGCTTTTAATTAAGCGTATAAGCAATCAAATTTCAGGTTAACATTTTTTTTTAAAATCCGAAGACTTGCCTTCTTTTTTTTTGAAAAAAAAGTAATTGCTTGCCCCGTAAAATTTTTCTAAAAATCAAGCACAAAATATTTTTTTGTGAACATTCTTTTGTTCATTTTCACATCACACATCGACACACAAATTATTTACACTTTAAAAACAGACTTAGTGAGCATGAAGGAAAAATCGGCTAATAGCGTTTGGAACAACTGTCTGGAAATTATCAAGGACAATGTAAGTCAACAAAGTTTCAAAACATGGTTCGAGCCGATCAAACCTGTAGAATTGAAAGGAGCTGTTCTTACTATTCAAGTACCATCACAATTTTTTTACGAGTGGCTCGAAGAGCACTATGTATCATTATTACGCAAAACGGTAAAACGCGAGTTAGGCACCACTGCAAGATTGGAATACAGAATAGTAGTTGAAAATTCTTCAAACGGAAATTTACCGTCTACAGTTGATTACCCGAACTACAATTCAGGAAACTCATCGAACCCCGAAGTTGGGTTCCCTTATTTCTTAACAGGCAATCACATCAAGAACCCGTTTGTTATTCCGGGATTAAAAAAGATCAACATTGATTCGCAGTTAAATGCGAATTACAATTTCGACTCTTTTGTTGAAGGTGACTGTAACCGTCTTGCACGCAGTGCAGGTTATGCGGTTGCACAAAAGCCGGGTGGTACTGCTTTCAATCCGTTGGTAGTTTATGGCGGGGTTGGTTTAGGCAAAACGCACTTAGCGCAAGCTATAGGTAATGAAGTAAAACAGAACTTTCCTAATAAGACTGTTTTATACGTATCGAGCGAAAAATTTACGAACCAGTTTTTTGATGCAGTTAAAAATAATTCAGTTAACGATTTTGTTCACTTCTATCAATTAATAGATGTGCTGATCATGGATGATATCCAGTTCTTCGGAAACAAAGAGAAGACCCAGGATATCTTCTTCCACATCTTTAATCACCTTCATCAGAACGGAAAACAACTGGTGCTTACTTCAGATCGCCCTCCAAGAGATCTTGAAGGAATGGAAGAAAGGTTGCTTTCGCGTTTTAAATGGGGACTTAGTGCTGACCTGCAAGTTCCGGATTTTGAAACGCGTATTGCTATACTTGAGAAGAAGATGTATGCTGATGGTATTGAACTGCCACGCGAGGTTGTTGAATTTGTTGCTTATAACATTAATACCAACGTGCGTGAACTTGAGGCTGCGTTGATCTCGCTACTTGCACAGGCATCTTTGAACAAGAAGGAAGTTGACCTTGACCTGGCAAAGAAGATTATCAAGAATTTTGTAAAGAGCATCAGCCGCGAGGTTTCGATAGATTATATCCAGAAAACAGTTTGCGATTACTTTACAGTACCTGTTGATATGTTGCGCGAGAAGACAAGAAAGCGTATGATTGTTCAGGCCCGCCAACTTTCTATGTTCCTGGCTAAGAATTATACCAAGAATTCTTTGAAGGTTATTGGAAAACATTTTGGAGGGAGAGATCACTCAACTGTTATTCACTCATGCCAGGCAGTACAGAACCTGATCGATACCGACCAGGAGTTCAGAGAAGCTGTAGCTGATATTCAGAAGAAGATACAAATGAGTATTTCTTAATAGTATCAAGTAACGAGTTTTTAGTATTAAGATAAATACAGAGGTCCCTTTGATAACTTCAGAGGGACTTTTTATTTGAGAGGGGAGATGAAAATGCGCTGATACAGATTATTACAGTTAAATGCTGTAACGGAAATTATTTTTTGGGAGGGTAAGTAATTGACAATCTGTTGGTGGTGAGAATAAAGAGAAATTTTTTTGCGAAAAATTTGATTTACTAAACACTGTTTAGTAAATTTGCACCGTATATGAAATTGAAATGGGAATAGCAGAGCGGAAAGAAAGGGAGAAAATGGAAATGCGCGACCGCATTGTGGAAGCGGCTACGCTTATGTTTCTGGAGGATGGTTATGAAAAAACATCTATCAGGAATATTGCAGACAAGATTGAATATAGCCCCGCTACAATTTACCTGTACTTTAAGGATAAAGACGAATTGTTTTTCGCTATCCACAATATTGGTTTCCAGCTCCTGTTAAAGGAAACCGAAAAGGCACATAAAATAAAAAATCCGTTAAAGCGTCTGCATGATATAGGTGTGATATATATCGAGTTTGCTTTGAACAACCCGGAGTATTATGACCTGATGTTTATTATGAGGTCGCCGATGAATGCTTTGAAAGAAAAACACGGCGATGAGCAGTGCTGGACATATGGCGAAACGGTTTTTGGAATTCTGGTAGCAACCGTGCAGGAATGTATAGATCAGAAACTGATCAAATCAAAGGATGCAACTATTACATCGATGTATACCTGGAGTATGGTGCATGGGTTGGTATCTTTAAAGATACGCGAGCGTTTTAAAGTGATGGATTTGCCGGATGACCAGATCAGAAAAATGCTGTTGCAATCTTTAGACGAGGTTATTAATAATATGAAGGCGTAATATTTTTTTGCCCCAAAACTAAACACTGTTCATTAATTTAATACATAAAAGTATGCGACCGTTGAAAATATTCTTCATACTGCTCATTACCTCACAAGGTGTAAATGGGCAAAGCGATATACTGAATAACTATGTGCAGCAAGGCTTGGCGGACAATGAATCTATCCGCCAGCAGAATTTTCAACTGAAGAAAAGTATGTATGCTTTAAAGGAAGCTACCGGAATGTTTTTTCCGAGTGTGAGCCTGGAGGCAAATTATATTGATGACAAGGGTGGAAGAAGTATTGATTTTCCGATAGGCGATATTATTAATCCGGTTTATAGAAACCTGGACCAGATTAACCAGGCCGCACACACGGGCGCTCCCGGCTATCCGACACTAAACAATGTTTCCGTTCAACTAAACCCTTCCAACTATTACGATGCGTACTTTCAGGTAGCGATGCCGATCGTGAACGCCGAAATATGGTATAACCGCAGCATTAAGAAAGACCAGATTAAAATGCAACAGAATGAAGTGCTGATCTATAAGCGCGAGCTGGTGAAGGATATAAAAGTGGCGTACTTCGGTTACCTGAAAGCTGTGCAGGCTATTACCATTTACGAAAATGCTTTGCGCATGGTAAAAGAAAACGAGCGGGTAAACCAAAAACTGGTTGATAATGGTAAAGAGGTGGTATATGTTTTATCGCGCTCGAAAAGTGAGGTGAGTAAAATAGAAGCGCAACTGAACGAAGCACAGAACACTAAAAAGAACGCCGCTGCCTATTTTAATTTTCTGATCAACAAACCAGCGGGTTCTGAAATTACTATAGATGAAATACTGCTGGGGAACACTCTGGCTTTACCTGATGACCTGACGCAAACATCCGACAGGAGGGAAGAACTTGCCAAATTAATGCTTGCCTCAAAAATCAATCAATCGGTTTTGGATTTAAGAAAAGCATCATGGGTTCCTAAGATAGGCGCATCTATAGACCTCGGTTCGCAGGCTTCGGATTTTCAATTCAACTCATCAAGCAGGTATTATCTGCTGGGTGTTTCGTTTGACTGGAGCTTGTTTAAAGGCTGGAGCGATGTGAACAGGGTGAAACAGGCAAAACTGGATATGGATGCCTTAGATGCGCAAACCAAATATGCCAAAAGTCAGCTACAACTTGCGGCATCCACAGCCGCTAACTCTTACGTGTCGGCCAGGCAAAATTTCAGCAGTGCTGTTGAACAGGAAACATCAGCAGCGCAGTATTACAGTTTAATGGAAAAAAAATACAGAGAAGGTCAGGCTTTGTATATCGAATACCTGGACGCCA
>Ga0316224_1003280_pt1 | contig 13530 bp, 7 predicted proteins | sample TBH18013metaG_FD_206254 | JGI IMG/M metagenome (GOLD analysis project Ga0316224, IMG submission 206254) | Freshwater microbial communities from Trout Bog Lake, Wisconsin, USA - TBH18013 | ecosystem: Environmental > Aquatic > Freshwater > Lake > Hypolimnion/Profundal zone | place: USA: Wisconsin... | reverse complement strand
GCCGCGCTGGAAATGACCCCGCTGGACAGCGTGAAGGTGGTGATCCTCGGCCAAGACCCATACCACGCGCCGGGACAGGCCCATGGCCTCAGCTTTTCGGTGCCGGATGGCGTCCGCCCGCCCCCCTCCTTGCGCAACATCACCAAGGAACTGGCGAGCGATCTGGGGCTGCCCATTCCCGCAAACGGCAATCTGTCCGCATGGGCGCGCCAAGGCGTGTTGCTGCTCAACAACGCGCTGACGGTGGAGGAAGCCCGCCCTGGATCGCACGCCGGCAAGGGCTGGGAGGCGATCACCGATGCCTGCGTGGCGGCGGTCGCGGCGCGGGCGGAGCCTTGCGTGTTCATGCTGTGGGGTGCCCACGCGGCAGCAAAAGCGGCGCGGATTGCTGGTTTGGACGCACATCTGGTGCTGACCGCGCCGCACCCCAGCCCCTTGTCGGCGCATCGCGGGTTTCTGGGCTGCCGGCATTTCAGCCAGGCCAACGCATTCTTGGAAAAAACCGGGCGCGGGGCGATTGATTGGCGGGTGACTTAACCACCCGCCGTTTCCTTCACCGCGGCAGCTGGCTGGCCCCCATCAAGGCCTCATCGACGCTGCGCGCCGCCTGCCGTCCCTCGCGGATCGCCCAAACGACCAGCGATTGCCCGCGCCGCATATCGCCGCAAGCAAAGATCTGCGGGTCGCTGGTGCGATAATCCTGCGTGTTCGCCGCCACATTTCCGCGCGCATCCAGATCAACACCGGCCTGCGCCAACAGCCCCTGCTTGCGCGGGCCCACAAAGCCCATCGCCAGCAGGATCAGGTCGGCCTTCAGCGTGAATTCGCTGCCGGGGATTTCCTGCATCCGCCCGCCGGTCCATTCGACGCGCACACATTCCAGCCCCGTCAGCTTGCCATTTTCGCCGATGGCGCGCTTGGTCAGCACCGCCCAATCGCGCGCCGCGCCCTCATCATGGCTGGTCGAGGTACGCAGTTTCAGCGGCCAATTGGGCCATGACAGCGCCTTGTCCTCACGCTCGGGCGGGCGGGGCATAATCTCCAGCTGAGTGACGCTGGCGGCGCCCTGCCGGTTCGATGTGCCGACGCAATCGCTGCCCGTATCGCCGCCGCCGATGACGATGACATGCTTGCCAGTGGCCGTCAGCGACCCGCGCGGCGCGGCGCGGATTTCATCATCGCCGGCATTGCGCTTGTTCTGCTGGGTCAGGAATTCCATCGCAAACCGCACGCCGGGCAGTTCATAGCCCGGAATATCCAGCGTGCGGGGATCCTCCGCGCCGCCCGAAAAGACGATGGCGTCAAAGTTTTCCTTCAGCGATTCGACCGACACATGCACGCCCACCTCGGTCGATGTGCGGAAGGATACGCCCTCGGCCTCCATCTGCACCATACGGCGGTTGATCAGGTGCTTTTCCATTTTGAAATCGGGAATGCCGTAACGCATCAGGCCGCCGACACGGTCGTTCTTTTCAAACACCGTCACCGAATGGCCCGCGCGCGCCAATTGCTGCGCCGCCGCCAAACCCGCCGGGCCGCTGCCCACCACCGCCACCGATTTGCCGGTGCGCTGCGCAGGGCTCTGAGGCACGATCCAGCCCTGTTCCCACCCCTTGTCAACGATGGCGCATTCGATCGATTTGATCGTCACCGGCTGATCGACAATGTTCAGCGTGCAGGCCGCCTCGCAAGGCGCGGGGCAGATGCGGCCGGTGAATTCGGGGAAATTATTGGTGGAATGCAGCACTTCCAGCGCGCCGCGCCAATTGCCCTCATAGGTCAAATGGTTCCAGTCCGGGATGATATTGTTCACCGGACAGCCGTTGTGGCAATAGGGAATGCCGCAATTCATGCAACGCGAGGCCTGCGCTTTCAGCGCCGGTTCGGCATGCGGAATGACGAATTCCTTGTAATGGTGGACGCGCTCGGCCGGGTCCGCATAGGTGCGGTCCTGGCGGTCGAGTTCGAGAAAGCCGGTTTCCTTGCCCATCGTAATACCCTTTATTCCGCCGCGACCAAGGCGGCAGCTGCCCGCTCGGTTTCCTGTTGGCGCAGCGCCTTGGCGTAATCGCGCGGCATCACCTTGACGAATTTGCCCAGCGCCTCTGCCCAATTGTCCAGCAGTTCCTTCGCCCGCGCGCTGCCGGTGTGCAGATGGTGACGCTCCAGCAGAATGCGCAGCCGCTCCGCATCGTGGCGCAGCATGTCGCCCATCCCGAGGTCGGTCACGCTGCGCCCGCGCTGCTGCGGACGGCCTGCTCCATCTTCCTCGTCGCGTTCCGCACTGATCGGCAACAAATCAACCTGTGCCATATTGACCAGATCGGCGAAATTACCCACCTCGTCATAGACATAGGCGACACCGCCCGACATGCCCGCCGCAAAGTTGCGGCCCGTGCGGCCCAGCACCGCCACCACGCCGCCGGTCATATATTCGCAGCCGTGATCGCCGGTGCCTTCGACCACCGCAACCGCGCCCGAATTGCGCACCGCAAAGCGTTCACCCGCCACCCCGCCGAAGTAAGCCTCGCCGCTGATCGCCCCGTACAAAACGGTGTTGCCGACGATGATATTGTCGTTGGCGATGCGGTTCACATGCCCCGGTTGGCGCACGATCACCCGCCCGCCAGACAGCCCCTTGCCGACATAATCATTGCCGTCGCCGGTCAGCTCCAGCGTCACGCCATGCGCCAGAAACGCCGCAAACGACTGCCCCGCCGTGCCGGTCAGCGCGACATGGATAGTGTTGTCCGGCAGACCCGCATGGCCAAACCGCTTGGCCACCTCGCCCGACAGCATCGCGCCGACGGTGCGGTTGACGTTGATCACCTGCGCCTCGATCCGCACCGGCTTCTTTTCCACCAACGCATCGGCGGCTTCGGCAATCAGCTGGTTATCCAGCGCATTTTCCAGGCCGTGGTCCTGCGTGCTGCTCCAATTCAGCGACGGCGAAGTCCCCGCTGGCACCTGATGGAGCAGCTTCGACAGATCGACCCCATGCGCCTTCCAATGCTGGATGGCGTGGTTCATCTCCAAACGGTCCACACGCCCGGTCATCTCGGCCAGCGTGCGGAAGCCCATCTCGGCCATGATCGCCCGCAGCTCTTCCGCCACGAAGAAGAAGTAGTTGATCACATGCTCAGCCTGGCCAGTAAAGCGCGCGCGCAGCACAGGATCCTGCGTCGCCACGCCCACCGGACAGGTGTTGAGGTGGCATTTGCGCATCATGATGCAGCCTGCCGCGATCAAGGGCGCGGTGGCAAAGCCGAACTCGTCGGCCCCCAGCAAGGCGCCAATCGCCACGTCCCGCCCGGTGCGCAAACCGCCATCCACCTGCACGCAAATCCGCGCGCGCAGGTTGTTCAGCAGCAGCGTCTGCTGGGTCTCGGCCAGACCAATCTCCCAAGGCGAGCCGGCATGCGTCAGCGAGGTCAAAGGCGAGGCACCCGTGCCCCCCTCATAGCCCGAGATCGTCACGTGATCGGCCTTGCACTTGGAAACGCCGGCGGCCACCGTGCCGACGCCAACTTCCGACACCAGCTTCACCGAAACGCGCGCGCCGGTGTTGACGTTCTTCAGATCGTGGATCAGCTGCGCCAGATCCTCGATCGAATAGATGTCATGGTGCGGCGGCGGCGAGATCAACCCCACGCCCGGCGTCGCGTGCCGCGTCGCGCCGATGGTCTTGTCCACCTTGTCGCCGGGCAACTGGCCGCCCTCGCCGGGCTTGGCACCCTGCGCCATCTTGATCTGGATGTCGTCAGCATTGACCAGATATTCGGTCGTCACGCCGAACCGCCCACTGGCCACCTGCTTGATCGACGAACGCATCGAATCGCCGTTGGCCATTGGCAGGAAGCGCCTGGGATCTTCGCCGCCCTCGCCGGTGTTCGATTTGGCGCCAATGCGGTTCATCGCCACGGCCAGCGTGGTATGCGCCTCCCACGAAATCGAGCCATAGCTCATCGCACCGGTGGCGAAACGCTTGACGATCTCGCTGGCAGGCTCAACCTCGCTGATATCCAAAGGCTTCTCAGCTGGCTTCAGCCGCATCAAGCCCCGGATCGTCAGATTGCGCTCCGCCTGATTGTTGATGGTTTCGGCGAATTCCTTGTATTTTTCGGGCAGGTTACCGCGCACCGCATGTTGCAGGCTGGCGACATTGCTGGGCGTCCAGGCATGCTCCTCGCCGCGCAGGCGGTATCCATACATGCCGCCGACATCCAGCATATGCGCGTAGATCGGATTGTCGCCAAAGGCCTCTGCATGGCGGCGCACCGCTTCCTCGGCCACTTCGTTCAGGCCCGCGCCCTCGATGGTGGTGGCGGTGCCAGTGAAATATTTGTCCACAAACGCCGTGGACAGCCCCACCGCGTCGAAAATCTGCGCGCCGCAATAGGACTGATAGGTGCTGATGCCCATCTTCGACATCACCTTCAGGATGCCCTTGCCGACGGCCTTGATGAAGTTCTTCTTCACCTCTTTGGCGGTCAGATCCAGCCCCTTGGCGACGCGGATATCCTCCAGCGTTTCAAAGGCCACATAGGGGTTGATCCCCTCAGCGCCATACCCCGCCAGCACGCAGAAGTGATGCACCTCGCGCGCCTCGCCGGTCTCGACCACAAGGCCCGCCTGCATGCGCAAACCCTGCCGCACCAGATGGTGATGCACCGCCGCCGTCGCCAGCGCAGAGGGCATGGGAATACGGTCCGGCCCAGCCGCACGGTCGGACAGGATCAGGATGTTCTTGTCGGCCAGCACCGCCTCGGTCGCAGCCCAGCACATTTCCTTGATAGCTTGCTCCAACCCAGCCGCGCCTGCCGCCGCGTCCCACGTCATATCGACGGTGGCGGTGCGGAAAGCGCCGTCCAGCGCCGCCTCCACACTGCGGATTTTGGCGATGTCGTCGTTGGTCAGGATCGGCTGATCGACCTCCAGACGTTTATGCGTACCGGCATCATGGCCCAGCAGATTGGGGCGCGGACCGATCATGCTGACCAGACTCATCACCAATTCCTCGCGGATCGGATCGATCGGCGGGTTGGTGACCTGCGCGAAGTTCTGCTTGAAATAATCGAACAGCAGGCGTGACCGCTTCGACAGCACCGCAATCGGCGTATCGGTGCCCATCGAACCCAGCGGATCATCGCCCTTGACCGCCATGGGTTCCAAAAAGCGCGAGATATCTTCCTGCGTATAACCAAAGGCCTGCTGGCGATCGAGAAGGCTGGAGGTCTCCACCGGAACCTCAGCCAGTTCGGGCTCGACAACCTCCAGATCCTTGAGGTTATACTGCGCCGCCGCCAGCCATGCCTCATAGGGCTCGGCCTCGGCCAGCTTGGCCTTGATTTCCTTGTCCTCGATGATCCGGCCTTCTTCGAGGTCGATCAGCAGCATGCGGCCCGGTTGCAGCCGCCATTTGCGGACGATATTCTCTTCCTTGAACGGCAGCACGCCGCTCTCCGACGCCATCACCACCAGATCGCTGTCGGTGACGAGGAAACGCGCAGGGCGCAGCCCGTTACGGTCCAGCGTGGCGCCAATCTGCCGGCCATCGGTGAAGGCCACGGCGGCGGGGCCGTCCCAAGGCTCCATCAGCGCGGCGTGATATTCGTAAAACGCGCGCCGCGCCGGCGACATCAGCGGATTGCCAGCCCAAGCCTCGGGGATCAGCATCATCACCGCATGGGCCAGCGGATAACCACCCGCCAGCAGCAATTCCAGCGCGTTATCAAGGCTGGCGGTATCCGATTGGCCATGCGGGATCAGCGGCCACATCTTGTCCAGATCGGCGCCCAGCAGGTCGCTTTCCATGGTGCGGCGGCGCGCATTCATCCAGTTGACGTTGCCGCGCACCGTGTTGATCTCGCCATTGTGGGCGATGAAACGGTAAGGATGCGCCAGTTTCCAGCTGGGAAAGGTGTTGGTGGAAAAACGCTGATGCACCAGCCCCAGCGCCGACACCGCCAGAGGATCGCGCAGATCGTCATAAAACCCGCCGACTTGCGTCGCCAGCAGCAGCCCCTTGTAGACGATGGTCCGGCTGGAGAAGCTGGGCATGTAGAGCTCGGTCAGGCCGGGCAAATTGTGCTTGATCGCCAGCGCCGCCAACGGGTTCTGCGCCTGCTTGCGGATCGCCAGGATCTTGCGCTCGAACGCATCCTGATCAGCGCAATTCGGCCCCCGCGCGATAAAGCATTGACGGATCACCGGCATCTGCTCGATCACCGCCTTGCCAAGGCCGTCCATGGTGGTGGGCACATCGCGCCAGCCGATCAGCTGCTGGCCTTCCTTGGCGATGAATTTTTCGAAATTGGCCACCGCGAAATCGCGCGCCGCCGCTTCCTGCGGCAAAAAGCACATCGCGACGGCATAATCGCCGGGCTGCGGCAACGTATGGCCCGCCTTTTTCGCCCAATCGGCGAACAGATCATGCGGCAGCTGGATCAGGATACCCGCGCCGTCACCCAGCAGCGGGTCCGCCCCCACCGCGCCGCGATGGTCGAGGTTTTTCAGAATCTCCAACGCCTGGGTAATGATCGCGTGGCTTTTAACCCCCTTGATATGGGCAACAAAGCCCACACCGCAGCTGTCATGCTCGTTGCGCTGATCGTAGAGACCCTGGGGCGCTGGAAAACCCATTGATTATTACCCTGCATCTTGGGCACGCGGCCAAAGCCCGCGCCCATGCTGAACCCACCCCGACCTATTTTCATCGGGAATTGCCGAATCAACCGGGCTTGGCCTGTGCTGATTACGCGCATTTCCCATGACCGCGCGGCGATGTTTTTGCAACCGCGAATGGCCCGCACACGCAACTTTGCCGCGCGCCGGGGGGGATCACATAGCAATTCAAGGTGATCAAAAGGGCCTTCTGGCGCAATAATGCTGCCCGCGCCGACCCAGAATGGATATTTAACCCAGCGCGCGCAGGCCGGCGAGAGCGTCCTTCAGCAGATTTGATTTCGCATCTGCACCCGGCGCCTCGGCGGCCGGCGTGGTTGCCAATGGCTCCGGGGCGGGCTTCTCGGCCGGCAAATGGTGACGGTCCATCAGCGAGGCCAGCCGCGAGACCAGCTCAACATGGGTCAGTTCAGCCACCGGCGCAGAGGCGATGCGCTGGGCGGCGCTGGGGCCAGAGACCGGCGGGGCCAGCGGCGCGGGCGCAAGACGCGGATGCGTGGGCGCAGGCTCGGCGTCCACGATGGGCGCAGGGGCGACCGGGGCTGGGGCCGCAACCGGGGCCAAAACAGCTTCGGGCGCGGCATCTTCATAGGCTGTATCCAGCACCAAAGGCTGCTCGGGTGCAGGCTCGTGCGCGGGCGTGTAATGTGGCGCAGGGGCTGGCTCCACGGGCACCGGGCCAAGGCTGAGGCCCAACTCCTCATGCGCACGGATGGGCGCGCGGGTGGGCGCATCGGGGTGCGCATCGCGGCTGACCAAAGGCTGGCGCAGGCTGGCCATCACGCCCCGCAGAACGCCCATCGCACCAGAGGATTTGACTGCGTCCGCCTTGTGGGTTTGGGCATCGCGGATGGGCATGGAATGGGGCGCGGCGGGCGTAATAGGCTTGGCCATTTGCGCCGCCGGCCGATAACCGCCCGGCCGGGTCATGTTTTGCAGCATCCGTGCGAGGCCATAGCCCAGCCCAGCCCCCACAACACCCAGCAGCCCCGCCAGCATCAGCCGCATCATACCCCCCAAAGGCGGGCTTAAAAACGGCAGCAGCGCATCAAGGTCATAGTTCAGCACTATTTGTTCCAGCACCGCCCCGCGCACCGCCACCACCGCCAGCGCGAACAGCGTCCCTAGCCATACGGCCAGCGCGGTCGGAAACATGAAATGCGCGATGATCGGCCGCAAACCCAGACCTGAAGCGCCCGGACCTGAAGCGCCCGGACCTGACGCGCCGGGGCCTGTGCTGCCCAAACCTGTTGCATCGCCGCGTGTTTGGCTAGATTTATCAAGCAATCCCAAGTTCGGTATCCTGTCTAACATGGCCGGGCTGAACGGTGCCGCCCTCAGGCGGCGGCCGCTTTATGTTCAGTCGCCGCTGGCTTAGGAGGCGTTTGTTCAGAAGGCTGGGTTAACAGCCCTTGGTAAATATCGCGATAACGCAGGCCATTTCTAGCCCAATCATGATCCGTTTCGACATGAGCGCGCGCGGCGGTGCGGCGCGCCTCCCAGCCGGACCTGTCGTCCAGCAGGCGCGCCAGTGCATCGGCGCAGGCGGCCGCGCTGTCGGGCGCGAACAAAGTGCCTGTGATGCCATCGCTCATCAACTCGCGGTGGCCGCCGACATCCGATGCCGCCACCAGCTTGCCCTGCGCCATAGCCTCCAAGGGTTTCAGCGGCGTGACCAGTTCGGTCAACCGGCTGGCCTTGCGGGGATAGGCCATGATGTCGGTCAGCGCATAGTACCGCTCCACCTCCCAATGCGGCACGCGGCCGACAAAGCGGATCGCATCGGCGGCGGGTGATGCCTTCGCCTGCGCCCGCAAAGCCGCCGCACAAGGCCCGCCGCCCACCAGCAACAGCCGCGCATCGCCGTGGCGGGCGATCAGCGCGGGCATGGCGGCGATCAAATCGTCCAACCCCTCGTAATCGTAAAAACTGCCGATGAAGCCAATCACCGGGCCGCTGCCCAGACCCAGCTGCTGGCGCAAGACGCGGTCCGGTTGCGGCGGCGCGCCAAACATCGCAAGGTCCACCCCGTTGGGCATGATGCTGATGCGATCGGATGCAACGCCCCGCGCGATAAGGTCACTCTTCAGCCCCTGACAGATGGTCACCACCGCATCGGCGCCGGCCACCACGTGATTCTCCAGAGCGCGGGTCAGGCGATATTTCAGCGATCCGGTGCGGCCATTGCCGTTCTCGACAGCGGCATCCTCCCAAAAGGCGCGGATTTCGTAGACCAGCGGGATTTTGCGCGCCCTCGCCACCCGCAAAGCCGCCATGCCGCACAGCGCCGGCGAATGAGCGTGGATGACGTCGGGGCGCCAATCAGCGCATAGCGCGTCGATGGCTTCGGCAAAACGGGCGATTTCGCGCCATTCGCGCAGGCCCACCGGGCCGCTGGCATCCCCACGCGTGCGGTGGAACAGCAGCCCCTCGGCGGCTTCTTGGTCAGGCCCGTCGGCGGTATGGCGCAGACCGGTGATCCCGCGCACCTGCATCCCCATGGCCCCCTGCGCCTTCATAATCGCACGTGTGCGGAAGGTATAGCCACTGTGCAGCGGCAACGAATGGTCGAGAACATGTAAAACGCGGGTCATGGGATCATTCTCTATGCGAAAAAGGCTTAACGTCCCGCTAACCGCAACCTGCTAGTCCGCGATGGATGAGGCCAAAAGCCACTTGACACCACGTGTCGGTCTACGGAGATTTTCGCGGCGATGATTGACGATTTCGCGATATTGCTGACGCATGTGCTGCTGGCGGTTACCTGCTGGCGGCTGATGGCGCGCAGCGATCTCGATTTCGACGCCGCGCCCGATGCCCCCACCGCGCCCGGCCCCGAAACGCCCGCGGATAGCGCCGCCCCGCCTGCCCCCCCTCCAGCCGTTCGCCCCGTGGTTCCCGCGCTGAATATCGGTGGTGGCCGCCGTGCTTGATCTGGCCCTCACAGGGTTTCTGCTGGGCATGCTGGTAATGGGACTAAAGCGCCCATTCATTTGGGTTCTGGCCTATCTGTATGTGGATATTTTTGCGCCGCAGCGGATGTCTTACGGCATTCTTGCGGCGATCCAGCCTTCGCTGATCGTGTTTGTGCTGTCGGTCTTGGGCTGGCTGACGCTGGACCACAAGGCCAGCAACAAATTCAGCTGGCGTCAGGGGCTGATTCTGGCGCTGCTAGTCTATTGCGGGATCACCACACTGTTCGCCGATTTCCCCGATCACGCTGCGGACAAATGGTCGTGGGTATGGAAATCACTGTTATTTGCCGCCTTCCTGCCGATGACGCTGGGTTCGCGCCTGCGCATAGAGGGCGCCGCGCTGACCATGGTGCTGGCGGCCGGGGCGATCATCATCGACGGCGGCATCAAAACCGCGACCGGCGGCGGCGGCTATGGCGAGCTGCACCTGTTCGTCAACAACAACACCGGCCTGTACGAGGGCTCCACGCTGTCAGCGGTGGCCATTTCTATTATCCCGCTGGCGCTGTGGCTGGCGCGCTATGGCACGATTTTCCCCACCGACGCGCGGGTAAAGCTGTTTACCGCCGGGCTGGTCTTCGCCTGTTTGCTGATCCCGGTGGGCACGGCGGCGCGCACGGGGCTGGTGTGTGCGGGGCTGCTGGGCTTGATGATGCTGCGTTCGGTGAAAAGGCGCGGGCTGTATATCGGCCTGATCGCGGCTGGCGCGATGATCGCCATCCCCCTATTACCCTCGTCCTACACCAACCGCATGAACACCATCAACAACGCCAAAGCGGACGAATCGGCCTCTACGCGTCTGGCGGTGTGGGCATGGACCATTGACTACGCTGGCAGCCATCCCTTTGGCGGCGGCTTTGACGCATTTCGCGGCGACCAATTGAATTTCAAGGTGGAACGCGCCGACACCGACAGCACCGCCGTCGGAACGCAGGCCAAGGAAACCAAAGACAAGGCGCGCGCCTATCACTCATCCTACTTCGAAATGCTGGGCGAGCAGGGCTGGCCGGGGCTGATCATGTGGCTGACGCTGCAACTGAGCGGCTTGGTGCAGCTGCAAATGCTGCGCCGCAAGCTGAAGGGCAGCCAGGACCCCGGCGATATATCAGACCGCGCCCTGGCCACCGCGCTGCAGGAAGGGCAAGTGGTCTATCTGCTGGGCGCGGCCTTTGTCGGCATCGCGTTTCAGCCGTTCATCTTCATGCTGATCGGTTTGCAGATCGCGCTGGTGGCGCAGGTCAGGAAACGGCAGGCGGCGGATAATACCCTGCCCGCCGCGCCCCCGCCCGCCGCCTTTACTTCGCCCCAGCAACCTTCCGCACAGGCTTAAGCTTCGGCGCCGTATCTTCGGCGTTTTGGGCGATCCATTCCTCCAACACGGGGGCGATGTTGTTACGCCATTTGCTGCCGTTGAAAATGCCGTAATGGCCCACCTCTGGCGCGAGGAAATAGCGTTTTTTGGCATCGGGCAAATGGCTGGCCAGTTTCAGCGCGGCCTTGGTCTGGCCGATGCCCGAAATATCATCCTTCTCGCCCTCGATGGCCAGAATCGCGGTGTCGGTGATCGCCTCCAGCTTGATCGGCGCCCCCCGGTGCACAAATTCGCCCTTTGGCAACGAGTGCTTTTGGAACACATGCTCGATGGTTTGCAGGTAAAACTCTGCGGTCATGTCGCAGACGCTGCGGTATTCCTCATAAAATGCCTTGGTGGCGTCGGCGCTTTCGCCGTCGCCCCGCACCAGATGGTGATACATCTGCACATGGCTTTCCATATGCGATTGCAGGTTCATCGACATAAAGCCCGCCAGTTGCAAAAAGCCCGGATAAACCTTGCGGCCCGCGCCCGGATAATGCAGCGGCACGGTCGCCACTACATTGTTTTTAAACCAGGATAGCGGGCGGTCGGTCGCCAGATCGTTGACCCCGGTGGGGGCCTCTCGGGTGTCCACCGGGCCGCCCATCATGGTCAGGCTCAGCGGGCGGGCCGGATTTTGCGCCGCGCCCATCAAGGCCGTGGCGGCAATCGCCGGAACCGACGGCTGACACACCGCCAGCATATGGGCGCGCTTGCCGCCCATTTCTGAACTGATATGTTCCAGAAAACCAATCAAATAATCGATGTACTCGTCCAGATCAAAACGCCCCGCCGACAAAGGCACCAGCTTCGCATCGGCCCAATCGGTGATATAAACCACCGCCCGTTCGGCCATCCGCGCCACGGTTCCGCGCAGCAAAGTGGCATAATGCCCGCTCATCGGCGCGACGATCAGCAAATGCGGCGCATCCGCTGGCAAACCGGCATGCGTAAAGCGCAGCAGATTGCCATAGGGCCGGTGTGCAACGATCGCCTCGGTGATCGGCCAGGCTTTGCCATCGACGGTCACCTCCTCGATATCGAAGGCGGGCTTGCCATAGGGGCTGGCCGCATGTGCGAAGACTTCCAACGCCGATGACATCGTCGAGCCGAAGCCGAAATGGCTGGCCGGGTTCAGCGGGTTGGACATCATCTCGGCCGTGACCGAGGCGATCGCGCTTGCGCTGCTGAGAAAAGCGCGCTGAAGTTCATAGGCGTTATACAACAAGGTGTGCGTTCCCACGAATGGGGCTGTGTCAGGGCAGCGATTGCCGCATGCCCGGCCAGCCTCAAATGATCTTTATGTTCTGGTTTGCGGCAATCTGCGTTGTTTGACCCATTGTTGCAACGCAATATTGCAATGCGGAATATGCGACTTTGGTATAATTGCGGATTATACGGCTTGCCTCGGCGAAATTGCTGCGTTTCAGGCGGTTTCCTCGGGGGCGAAAATGTTCTAGGGCGCTGGCATGACCGCACCTCACCCCGAAATGACCGACCCATCCACCGCTGACCCCCTGCTCGCAACCCCGCCCAAAACCCCCACTGATTCGGCAGAGTCGAAAGCGGCGGGGGCAAAAGGCAGCCGCAATCTGGGGCCGCTGATGATGGTGTGGCGCAAGGCGCTGAAATACCCCGCGCGGGTGGTGATGGCCCTCGGCGCCTTGCTGGTCAGCTCGCTGGCCACACTGACGATCACTGGCGGCGCCCGATATGTTGTCGATCACGCCTTTGTACGGGGCGGCGATCCGGCAGCGATCAACCACTGGTTTATGCTGTTGGGGCTGGTTATCGTCACGCTGGCGATCAGCACGGCGGTGCGTTTTTACAACGTCAGTTGGCTGGGCGAGCGCGTTGTCGCCGATATCCGCCTTGGTGTGCAGACCAATTTGCTGCGAATGCCGCCCAGCTTTTTCGAAGAAAACAGCCCGGCCGAAATTTCCAGCCGGATGACATCGGATACCACGCTGATCGAGCAGGCGGTGGGGACAACCGTCTCCATCGCGCTGCGCAATTCGATTACCGCGATTGGCGGGCTGGCCCTGATGTCAAAACTGATCCCGACCTTGATGCTGGGCCTGCTGATCGGCATACCCGTGGTGGTGCTGCCGATCACATGGTTCGGGCGGCGGCTAAAGAAAATCTCGCGGTCCAGCCAGGACCGGGTGGCTGGCATCAGCGTCACCATCAACGAGGTTCTGGGCGCGCTGCGCATCGTGCAGGCCTTTAACCAGGAAACCCGCGAGGCGGAGCGTTTCAACGCCACCGTCGAAGCCACCTTCGACACCGCCAAACGCCGCATCTCGGTGAGATCGATTATGACCAGCACCATCATGATGCTGGTTCTGGGCGGCATAGCCTTGCTGGTGTGGCGCGGGGCGATCGGCTTTTCGCAGGGAGAGATTAGCGGCGGCACCATCATCGCCTTTGTGCTGACCGCCGCACTGACGGCAGGCGCATTCGGCAGCCTGACCGAGGTGTACAGCGATCTGGTGCGCGCCTCTGGCGCGGCCAGTC
>Ga0316224_1003279_pt1 | contig 13532 bp, 16 predicted proteins | sample TBH18013metaG_FD_206254 | JGI IMG/M metagenome (GOLD analysis project Ga0316224, IMG submission 206254) | Freshwater microbial communities from Trout Bog Lake, Wisconsin, USA - TBH18013 | ecosystem: Environmental > Aquatic > Freshwater > Lake > Hypolimnion/Profundal zone | place: USA: Wisconsin... | reverse complement strand
TTGAGTAGCAACAGTTACACGAGCAGCGATAGCAGCGAAAGATATATTAGCTTTTTTCATAGTTTTCATAACATTAAGAATACTACGAATATTTTCAGTATCTTTGCTTTCAGTAGAACGCATTACGTTTTCTATGCCTAAGTCGCCCAATTTGATGCCGAAAGACATATTACCCATTTTGATAACACATGATTTTTCGCCATGGGTTACTTCAAATTTTTGTTTAAGCACAACAGGCTCAATTTCGTTTCCGTCAGCATCAAGTTCAGCAACTTTTTTAGTACGCTGTTTGACTGTTTTTATAACGGGAGTGCCGTCAGTATTAACTTTTTTTGGTATCTGTTTACTCGCTTTTTTGTGAGTATGTACAGTAAATATTTGTGGCTCCATAATATAAGCGTTTTTTAAAGTGTAAAGATACAACAAAATATGAACACTACAAAAAAAGTAGTGTTAATGTTTTGTTAAATTCTTATTGTTTACGGCAATTGTTTTTGCACTATCTTTGTGTTGAGTGCAAGCAAACAATGTGATAAATGCGGCAACATATATGCGCAAAAACCACATACCAATACTTACTATGTTTTTGTTTCTTTGCAGTTTCTTTTTTTCTGCGATTAGTGCTGTTTGCATAAGAATATTTTTTTTAGAGAATAAAGATACAACTTCTTAAACAACTACAAAATAAATAGTGTTAAAACTTTGTTAAACAATTTTTATGAAAAGAATCACAACATCCTTAATATGTTTTCGTTAAAATTAACGAAAACATATGTTTTTTATTATAATATATTTTGTTTTTTATATAAAATTTTATTTAAGTGAAATTTTATTTAAGTGAAAATCCTTTTATAATAAAATTATTTTATATTTTTTTTAAATAATTTTAAATTTAATGGATATAATATATTTTATAAGTGTTAAAACAATAAATTATAAAAAGATCTGCAACATCATGATATATAATAATACTACTATATTACATACTTATAATTTGATTATTATCTTTATATGAAGGACATATATTTTAATATATATTTGTTAAAAAATTTCTTGAAAAATTTAACATAATAAATTTGGTGTTGTCAGTTCAGTAGCATGACTGCATTAGAAGCGATTTGAGCGTGTCAATAGAGTTTAGATAATCTATATAAGGCTGTGTTGCGATCGTTGAAATTTGAAGAAATGTAAGAAATTTAAATATGTATAACATATAATTGTGTGAAAATGAGCTACTTATGTATAATGATAATTGGTTATATGTCTACAAAAAAATCTTTAACATTTATTTAACAAAAAAGATTTTTTTATTTCAAATTAGGTGTTTTGAAAAAGAAGTTGTATCTTTGTGGTTATGTTAGATTATATTTTTGCTTCGCAAAAAATTGTCAGAGACAATAAAAGAGGGCTTTTGAATAGTCGTTGTAAGTGGTCGCATCGTGATTACAATAAATATAAAATAAGGCGTATAAGCAAAGCTTCGCTTATGTAATTATGCTATATTAGTTCGTTGGGCAAAAGATGCTTATTTTTGCTTCGCAAAAAATTGTCAGAGACAATAAATTGTTAAAAAACTTTAACAATTTTCTTTTAAAAAAAGTTTTGTAGTTCAAAATTAAGTTGTATCTTTGCTGTATAATTAAGCAGTTACCCTATAGACATAATAAGATTCGACCAGAAGGTGGATAGGATATAAGGGACGCCAGAGGCTAATGTTTTTAACATTAGTTTAACACTATTAAATTGTGTAAGCAATTTAATAGTGCTACTTTTGTTTCAAATTAATTCATGCTATGACATTTGAAACTTTAACAAAAGAACAGTTTGAAGCATATAAGATAAAAACACATAAGACCCGTGCTGTCAAATCTGTAAAATCTACATCTATTTTAGATGATGATATTATCTCATGTGACAACAAAGATAAAGTTGTTATGCGTATCTTTAATAAAAGAATAAATGAAGAAATATCTATATTTATTCCAAAATATTATATCTTTGATATAACATATTTCTTAAAAGAAAATTATCTTATAACAAGAGATAAAGATAATAAGATAAACATATATATAACTCCTTTAATAAGAACGTTAATATCAGATTTTCGTTCATATGTTAAAAAAGACGAAAGTTTAGCACGAACAATGCGCGAACGCATAGACATTAGTGTAATACGACTTATACGCAAATCTGTTGAGAAATCGAAAGTTGTTATTATTAACAATAAAGAATATATAAAAATTCTTGCAGATTTTAAGAAAACAGATAAAGAAAATCACTATGCAATAGTGAACAATCATAAACATAGAGATACTAACGAATTATAATTAAATAGAATGCGAAAAAAAGCACACAAAATATGTGTGCTTTTTTTATGCTTGATGACATATAGCGATACCAAAAATATGTTTTAGTTAAAATTAACTAAAACATATTAATATAATGCTACTGGAGAGATATTTTTTTAAAAAAATGTATTTAAATGTTTTGTACTTACAATATTTTATTGTATTTTTGTGCAAATTTAAAAAATGATACCAAAAAATCGTCCAATACAAATAGAAGATATTGCTCACATGACTAAAGATGAATTAGAAAAAGTTCGTAGTCAAATAAATGCTAATTCCTTAAAGTCAGAAAGAGAGCAAGAAGTTGTTGATGCAATAGATATAGAATTGCGTAAGATATTCGGCAGTGTTTACTTTTAACAAGTAATTAACTAAAAATTTTTTGTAGTTAGTTAAAATGTTGTATCTTTACATTCTAAACACAATTAAGTTATGACATTACGGAAAGTAGATACTGCATTATTGCAGCAAATAAAGATAGACAGAGATATTGCGTTGAAATCAGGCGCTACATCATCAACTCATATAATGAGCCGTGAGCAATACTTGTCTATTTACGAAAAATTGTTTGACTATGCAAGTGTACAAGTTTCGTATAACAAAGAAATTACAAATGAGGAAGAGCAAGTAGTTGTTATAATAGGTATCTAAAATATTTTTCTATGAAACGAATAAAAAATATTTTAGATATGCTGTTCTTAGCACTTATACATGCATCAGATGGCGAAGAATTTCATTTAAGTTAAATCGCATCTAAACTGCTACAAGACTGCTTTATGCAGTCTTTTTTTATGCTCGAAAGTGAAAAACTCAGGAGCCCAAAAAATCTATATATGTTTTCGTTAAGATTGACGAAAACATATATAAATTTACTAGAGATGTGCATCAGTAAGAGCATAAAAAAACGACCCAATTGGGTCGTTTTTGATAGGGCGTATAGATAACGCTATGACAAACATGGAAACTATTTCAAATATTTTTGTATAGGTAAGTTTTTTAATTTATCAATTTGATTAATTATTGTAAGTCTATCAGATAAAAGAAATCCTTTATCTAAACCCTTCGATACATCTATTTTTAAATCAAGCATTTTCAATCGCCTTTTGAGGCTTTTAAGCTGACCCTTTATAGTCATCTGTTTTTGTGTTTGATAAGCAAAGATACTACTTTTATATTACTGTGCAAATTTATTTTGTTAAAGCTTTTTAACAGTTTTGTGTTTGATTATTGCTTATATTTGTAAAAATAAACCATTGTGAAGTTGTATAGAGATAATTATGATGTCGTGCCAATTACACATACGATAGAATGTCATATAGAAAAAAGGGTTAATCGTATCAATAAAGAAGTAGCTAAACATATTACTAAACTTTATATAGATGAGGATAAATCTATTGAAGAAATTGCTACTATAACAGGTAAATCAGTTGAAAGAGTTAACAGATTTTTAACAGAGAATAAATTGGTTTCTGAATAAAAAGATGTATTTTTGTTGAAAATAACGCTAATGAATGAAAAGACATACCCAGCGAATGAAGTGCATATTATTGTGCCTTCGGGTAAATTAGTTCGCATTGCTGAAATATCACAGCATGATTATGAACATTGGGGTAAACATATTGCAAATGGCAATGTAGTTGATGCAGAAGAATTTTCATATAATGAAGATGGTGTTATTAACACTATTCTTCATTTGAACAAACATTTGCCAAAGGCGCATAAGACATCTAGATATAAAAATGAGCGTCATGCGTTCTTAGTATGTGACGAAGTCTATGCAAAGCAAGTTGTAGTGAATATTGCTGAATGGTATGCAAAAAATCCCGATGCTGCAATGATGTTTAATGTGTTCAAACATTATCAGCCTGTATATAAAAAATATAAAGCTTGAATAAAATTCATATATAATTTTTTAAGCATTGCTACTCGCAATGCTTTTTTTGTGCTTGTAAGAACCCAAGTTCATCTGGAAAAAATTTCATATGTTTTAGTTAAAATTGACGAAAACATATGAAAAGATTCTTGCTGCAATCGTGTTGTTAAATTCTTTAACAAATTTTTAACGAAAAAAATTTTGAAATTATTTTGTAGGAAAAATAAAAAGCCATATCTTTACACTACTAAAAAATAACGCTAATGAATTTCGTAATCAAAACACACACAAAGCAACCGAAACGACAAAAACAAGTTGCTGATGTATCACATGTAGAAATGCCTCAAGTGAGCATTTCTGATGTTATTGCTAAAGTAGCAGACATAAATAAAAAAGACTTATTCAATAATAAACCTATTGAAAAAAGTCATTTATTAATGAATGTTACAGATACTTTCGATGTGAATACAGGTGAGAAAATTTTCTCAAGTGAGCCTATATATGCTGAAAGTTATTATATTGACAGTTCTGGCGATATAATAAAAACAGCACATATAAACGGTGTTAAATGTGTTATTGTTGAACTATGTGATAAATCACTTGCAGAAATTGAAGCATTATGCAGTCTTAATATATCAGATGATACAAATATAAGAAATTCATCAGGTGTAACGAGAGTTAGAGTTAACATCCCGACAACAGATGTAGATATTTGTAAAGTTTCGTTGGGGACGTATAGGAACTATATTCAATATAACGAAAAGTTTATTGCACTGAATACAAAGCAAAAGCGTGTAACATATCAAGATAGTCGTAATAAGACTGTTTATGAAAGTGTTATCTATTGTGCGCCAGAAAATAAAGATGCAATAATATCACTTATAAAACAATTAAATAAGTCAGTCATTGAGTGGTATTAAAAAAAAAAATAAATAAAAAAAGTTGATGTATTAATACATCAACTTTTTTTATTTATTTTTTTTCATATCTCTATTTATTTTACTACATAATGGCTGCAAGTTTGTATAATGATTTAACTTAATAAGTTCATCTTCTGTTGCCGCATGAGATAAAGGTATAATATGGTCTATATCCCACCCATATTCAAAATTTCCATTATATAACCCATAGTTATCCCAAGTCATCCAATATTTAAATTGTTTTTCTATATATTCTTTTAAATATTCAAAAGAACAACCAAGTATATCATGCGTTCTATTTCTTTTCTTATAATTATTTTTTCTTAAATTTAATTTTACAAGATTTCTGATATTACCTGTTAATCTATACAAGTTATCATTTTTTCTTCTATGTTTTTCATAATATTTTCTATTTTCTTTATATGTTTCTTTTTGTCTGCGATTTTTTTCATATTCTTTTAATTTATCTTTATTTTCAATAGCATAATTTTTTCTATATTCTATTACTTTATCTATATTATTTTTGTAATAAATTTTATTTTTAATATTTAATTCATTTTTATTTTTAATATAATAATTTTTTTGATATTCTTTTCTTTTCTCTTTAGATTTTTCTCTATATTTAATGCTATCTAATTTTCTTTTTTCGGGGCATGTTTTGCGGCATATTTTACAAGCATTATCATGCCCATCTTTGCATTTTTTGCATTTAAAAAAATCAAATATAGGTTTTTCTATATTACATTTAGTACATATTTTATTCATAATATATTATATTTTTTAATAAATATAAAGTTTGTATATTAAAAAAATTTCGATATGCTAAATTTCGCTCAAAATGACAGATGTATCAACTACTCTACTTTGTGTTAAAGTGCTTAGAATGTGCTTTAAAATGCGTTAAAACGCTATTTCGCTTGTGTTGTGTTTTCGATTATGTATCTAAGAGAGACGGGATTACAAAATAAAACATATGTTTTCGTTAATTTTAACGAAAACATATTAAAAAATTTAGAGCTTGATTCTGCTGTGACTGCTTATATTATAAAATAAAACATATGTTTTCGTCAATTCTGACGATTACATATATAAATTTTTAGCGGCGTTCATATTAAGATAATAAACATTAACTTAAGTTTAACAAAAAAAATTAGGTATTTTCAAATAAATAATATGTTTAGAAGGTTTTAACTTTTCTTTAAGGAAATTTTAACAGTTATTTTTTTTGTTTTTGTGAGATTTTAGTTATAATATTGTGTAACACTTATTTACACATAATAATAATCATTAATATACATCATATTAATGAAATAAATATCTTTTGCCAATTATAGCGAAGATTTGCATAAATCTGCTATCTCATATATATATTTCAGTTACATTTTTGTGTTACATATTTCGGTTACATTTTTGTGTTACCTATTTCAGTTATATTTTTTCAGCCAAAATAAAAAAATAATATGTTAAAACTTAATTTTATTTTTCCATATATAATATATGGAAAATAAATTATGTAAAAATTGTAATATACAAAAATCTTTAAATGAGTTCCCTAAAATGGGTGGTAAATTATGTTCATTATGTTTTAATGAATATATGAGATTAAGACGCCCAAAAAAAGATAAAATTAAAGTATATAAAGATAAAAAAACATGTAAAAAATGTAATATCGAAAAAGATATACAGGGATTTCACGGAAAATTATGTTTGGATTGTTATAAAACATATCGAACAGAATATAATAAGAATTATATAATAACAGATGAAAGGCGAGAATATAAAAAAGAATATTGTAAACAATATAGAAAAGACAATAAAGAGTATTTTATAAATTACAATATAGAATATTACAAAGATGAAAATAACAAAATAAGAGATAAGGATAACAATAAAAATTATTATTTAAATAATAAAGAAAGATTAAAGAAGTTAAGCCGTGAAAATTATTTAAATAACAAAGAAAAAATTCAGGAATATCAAAAAACATATAGTATTAAAAACAAAAATAAGTTAAAAGAGCGTCAGAGAACATACAGAAAGAACAAATATAATAGCGATATTATATTTAAGATAGCTCAATCGTGTCGCAATAATATTAATCAATCATTTAAAAAATCAGGATATTTAAAAGAATCAAGGACGCATCATATTTTAGGCTGTTCTTATGAAGATTTTAAAATATATTTAGAAAATAAGTTTGAAACTTGGATGACATGGGAAAATAAAGGGTTATATAACGGCAATTTTGAATACGGCTGGGATATAGACCATATTGAACCATTATTTCCTGATAATATCGAGAGAACAAAAGAAGATATAATTAGATTAAATCATTATACAAATTTTCAACCATTATGCAGTAAAATAAATCGAGATATAAAGAAGAATAAGATATTACAATAAAAACCATATGTTTTCGTTAAAATTAACGAAAACATATGTAAAATATCATTAATCATAAAGTTATCTTAAAAATGTTATACACTCCTTTAACTTTATTTTAACTAAAACAGTTCAAATAAAGTTTGCCCAATTAAAATACTTTTGTATCTTTGTATTGTAATTGAAAGTAAGCGTAAAGCAATAAAGCAATCAGTTACAAAAGTTCTTAAAATAATAACTGGTTACTTTAACAAGTATTTAACAAGACAAATTTGCACAGTTTTTTAATTGTTGTATCTTTGTATTGTAATTGAAAGTAAGCGTAAAGCAATAAAGCAATCAGTTACAAAGTTCTTTAACATAGGATTAACTAAATAAAAGTTGTTTACTAACTTTAAAAGTTGTATCTTTGTGAAAGAAATCACAGTAACAAAAGTGTTACTAAAGTTCTTTGACAGTCTATTTGCGAATAGATACGGAAAATGTTTATACATGTCTTATCTGACATTAAAAATGTAGAAACATTATTGTTACGGAAAATCGTTACATAGTCTTTTATTGTTAACCTCCATAAATTGTAGTCAAAATGACACAAAAGGAAAAAGCCGCTGCTAAGGCAGCAAAAAACAATGCTGGCGCAAATGGCGCAGCTGAAACTACAACCGCTAACACTGGCGCAAATGTAGAAACTAATGTTAACGAAGGCACAGATGCCGGCACAGAAGGCGAAGGCGCAGAAGGCACACAGTCTGGCGCAGAAGGCACACAGTCTGGCACAGAAGGCGAAGGCACAGAAGGCGAAGGCACAGAAGGCACACAGTCTGGCGAAGGCGCTGACAAAGCCCCTGAAACTGCTGCTCCGGTTGCCACTATCAAGGCAACTAAGAAACAGCCTCCGCTGAAAAATGGCAAGCGTGGTGGCGGCTCTCGTGGCGCTCGCACAGGTGGCAAACCCACTTACAACTTTGCCGAAGCTGCTTATGGTGACATCACAGGTTTCCTCCGCCACATTCTGAACGGTTGCTATGTGCCTGTTTTCAACGGACACCCCGGCAAGGCGGTTGACCCATCTATGCCCGTGTACAAAACGCTGGAAGAGGCTGCTAAGGCAAATGCAGTTGAGTTCGGCTATCGCTCTGACCTGCCGCACTTCATCGGTTACAAACAGAACATTCAGCTCGCTAAGGCAGGCTGCACACAGTTCACAAGCCTTTACAAGCCTGGTGTTTATGCCGCTGACGGTGCCGTTATCACTGAGCCGGTACAGTCGTACCACTCTTTCCTTACTGCAACTTCACTCGAAGATGTAGCGAAGGCAAAACAGCACTTGGCTGACTATGAGGCTCTGCCTTGGAATGCAAACCAAAAAAGCATGGTGTCAAAATGGCTCGATGCTCCTTATGCTCTGACATTCCCTGCTCCTGCCGCTACACTCGGTGCCGCTCCTGCTGCTCCTGCTGCTCCTGCCGCAGAAAGCGAAACTGAAAAAGCATAGTTTGCCGGCAAAAACTACAAAACGCTAACTTACAGAAATGTGAGTTAGCGTTTTTTTTTGTTTTTTTGGCAAGTCATATTGTCTCTGACAATTTACGCAAAGCGTAATATATGAAAAATTATAAATTAAAAATTACAAAATGTAATTTTACAAAGAGTTCATCTCATAAATTATTTCATATGTTTTCGTCAATTTTAACGAAAACATATGAAAAACTTTTTGCTGCATTCTGCTCGATAAAAAAATTTAAACTTAACTTTTTTTTCACAAATTTTTGTGTAATATTGCATCAAAGCAGATTTTAACAATTCTTTAACCAATTGTTTGTGATTTATTCCGTAATACGCAAAAAACTATCTAAGGCACTTTATAATAAAATTGCTGTATAATAGTACACAATTATCGAACAATACACATTAAAAGGTAATTATATCTGTTTACATATCCAGTCAAAAAACATATATGGATTATTATAATTTGTAAATTATCTTAATTTATAACTTCCTATCTATCTAGTTTAAAATATGTATCCATCTATTCTAAATAACAGGAGTTATATGGTTAAATTGGTTAAAGAATAGGTGTAACTAATTTTTGTTACAATTTGTGTAACAATTTTATGTTACATTTGTAACAGAATTTTAACAATTTTATTCACTATAATAGAGTATATTTGTACTACTAAAAAATCACAAGTTATGACTGATGCAAAAAGAAGCGAAGGCATAAGTAATATGCTTAACACAATAAAAGCACAAGCAATAGACGCTATTCTTTCTATTCTCAAGGAAAGGAAACATATCAATATAAAGTTGCATAAACCAATTATGCACCAATATATTGATGATAATATCAATGAAGTAATCAGTGTGGTTCGTGTTGAATTTGAAAGTGTTATTCTTGATACAGGTTCTTGTTGTGCCGCTAAGGCATTAAAAGATTTACCAATAGAACAATTGGCATATTTATTAATGTCTATAGAGAATGGAGGTTATGAGAATGATGAAGAAGCGGTATCTTTCTTCTCATAATAAAAAACTACAAAACCTTAAAATACAAAAATTATTCTTGCAAAGCAAGAAATCGTCAGAGACGATACAAAGTCTTATTTTACAAAATCAATTTTTATGGGCGTTACTGCGGAGCAGATTGTCAGAGACAATAATAGAGCAAACGAGCAAGAGGCAATTGCATTAATGAAAAGTAATATCCATTCTACATGGGTAAATACTGACATGGGTAGTGGTTGCAGATTAGTTCTAAAAGATACTTTTGGTTCTGTAATACATGAACACACATATCTTGACATCTTTGAAATGCCAGAAGATATAGAAAATCCAACTGAAGCAGAAAAACAAGAGTACTACCATGAGTGGAAAGAAAACTTAGAAGCTGATAGTTTTAATCAGTTTGTAGGTTTGTGTGAAGTAAAATACCTTTATTTTTTCCTTTAAAACACAAAATTATGATAGCAACAATAATTATGGTATTATCAAATACCCCTGAAGATTTGGCTAATCCCAATAATCCACAAGTGATTTTATCACAAGTAGAATCTGATGACACAAAAGAGTTGGAAGATTTTGGTAATAAAATTGCTGCCGCGGCTGATGGTATTTGTCAGGAAAATGCTTAAAAATAGCAGAAAAAAATATCTGAAAATAAATTTTGTAGTTGTGCTTTTTAATTAGTATCTTTGCACTCTAATTAACACACACACACAAAATGAAAGATGCAGATGGACGGTGAGTTTTAAAATTGGGCAGATGGCTGAGTGGTCAAAGGCAACGGTCTGCAAAACCGTACAATCGGGTGTTCAAATCACTCTCTGCCCTCGGTAGCCGGAGTGCTGCATTTAGATACATGGAGATTTAAGTGAAAGTGCCGGTGAAGTTCTTCTTGATTGCTTCCTCCAAGCTTGAAACTTTGGAAGTAATGTTTTGGGTAGTTTTACACTTTTTCGGAACAAAAAGTGAAATGGCTCTGTAGTTCAATGGATAGAATCTCAGACTTCTAATCTGATTATCCCAGTTCGATCCTGGGCGGGGCTACAAAAAAGGTATGTAAGAAATTACATACCTTTTTGTTCTTCAGTTAATATTCTAACCCCACCTTCTACTTCACGATGGCATCTATTGCATAATAGTACACATTTATCTAATTCGTCGGTGACAATTTTATTAAAGGAATAAGATCTTAAATGAGAAATAGTAAAATCTTTTTGTTTAGGATCCAAATGATGAAACTCCATTGCGCCATAATATGAATTATAATCACAGCATACACATTTACCGCCTTTATATTCAACGCACTTTAATTTGAAGGCTACCATTCTATCTACGGTTTGTCTATTTGTACATTTTTTACAATAAGTAGAATCAAATAGTACACCAGCTCTTTTATAAAAATTGGTTATTTCTTTGGTTTCTTTACATTTTGGGCACATCCTGTGTGATTTATCATATCTTTTAACATCATTCTCACTAAATTGTTTTATATTGGTTTTTAATCCATGTTTTTTTAACCAATGTCTAACAGATGTTTGTCCTTTGCCTACTCTTTCGGCAATTTGTCTTGTAGATAGATTTTCTGCTATCAATTTTTCTAATAATTCTTTTTCCATAGTTCAGTATAATATATTTTTGTTTTTATCCTACTGAGTTATATATTAAAAAATATGATACAAGTTTTGCATTTTTTTAACAATTTCTTTTTGTTAGTTCATTTTTTTGTCGTATCTTTGTACTCTAATTAACGAACAACGAAAATAATTTATAAAGAAGAGGTTCTTTTATACACATGGGTTTTGGTGGGTAGTGTATAGGAGAGGTTGAGTAATTAGCCATAGAGCGCCAACAATTTTGCTCTAATATCCACCCCAAGGACGGTTAGCTCAGTTGGTTAGTAGCATCTGACTCATAATCAGAGGGTCGGGAGTTCAAGTCTCTCACCGTCCACCACAATGATGAAGAAATATTGGTTCGAGTCCGGTACGGTCCTTCGGGGCGGTTAGTACAATTGGTTAGTGCGCTTCATCAAAGTTCTTTGAAATAAAAACATTGTCTGGGACTAAACATACGGAAACACCATCTTGTTAACTAATCAAGGGTTAAAATTAACCAATTAGCTAAAAGATAGCGACATAAGTAGATGAATATGCTAAGGACAATGTGGTGTAACGGTAGCACAACAGATTTTGGTTCTGTTTGTTCAGGTTCGAATCCTGATGGAGAACTACACTTAGATTAAAAAAATAAAAATCTGAAAAGATTTTGCAAGTTCAAAACTTTTTTGTATCTTTGCAATACAATAACAGAGAAACAAAGCAACACAAAGCAACAAAAAATATTTTAAAATAAATTTTGTAGTTTCAAAAAAGTTTCGTATCTTTGTGAAACAATTAGCGATAGAAACACAGTAACAAAAATCGTGAAGTTCTTTGATAATAAATGCCTTGGTGATGGAACTGGTCAGACATGCAAGACTTAAAATCTTGTGGGGCGTAAGCCCCGTGAGGGTTCAACTCCCTTCTGAGGTACTATTTTAGGCGTTGTAGCTCAGTTGAAGAGCGCCTGCCAGAACGGATGCGAAAGCAAAAGGGACACAGGAGGGCAGTGGTTCGTTACCACTCGTCGCCTCAAACAGAGTCAGAGTTCTTTTTTTATTGGTGAGTGGTTGCGTTGTGCGAGAGCAACTATTTTAACTAGCGAAAGCGGTTATTTTAGAACGCAACTTACTCTATAATAAAAAAAATATGAAATAAATTTTGTTAGTTCAAAACTTTTTCGTACTTTTGTATAAAATAAGGATACATGCAGCAAGCCTAACTAACTTTCTATTTGTAAGACAGAACAAGACAGGTTCGACTCCTGTCGCCCTATAGCCGAGGCGAGTGATTGGAAAATCGGAGTATCCTGGTTTTAAACTTTTTCTTTTTTGTACATATAAAAATGTATGAATTTAGAATTAAAGTTAAAATGTTTTAAAGAAAAAGGTTTCACCTACAATAAAGAAACGGGTGAAATTTTTAGTCATAAAGGCGTGCTTATAAAGTGGAGAAGAAAGGGATATTTGCAGTGTTCAGTCACTACTAATGGTGTGAGAATTATAGCGCAAGCCCACCAATTAGCGTGGTATTTAGCAACAGGTGAAGTTCCTAAAATAATAGACCATATTAATCGTATTAAAGACGATAATAGATTTATTAATTTGAGAAATGTTACCGCTCAACAAAACGCTTTCAATAGAACCCCAAAAGGATATACTTGGTGCAAATCGAGCAAAAAATGGAGGGCTTATATTGAACTTGACGGCAAAAAGACGATACTTGGTTATTTTGTCTCTGAAACGGAAGCACATGATGCTTATCTGGAAGCGAAAAAGGTATATCATCGTATCTAACTTTCTAAAATGTGTTCATCACATTAAAGAAAAAAAAAGTTGAAAATTATTTTGCAAAGTTCAAAACTTTTTGTATCTTTGCTCTATAATAACAACAAAACATCTGAAACACT
>Ga0316224_1003271_pt1 | contig 13563 bp, 9 predicted proteins | sample TBH18013metaG_FD_206254 | JGI IMG/M metagenome (GOLD analysis project Ga0316224, IMG submission 206254) | Freshwater microbial communities from Trout Bog Lake, Wisconsin, USA - TBH18013 | ecosystem: Environmental > Aquatic > Freshwater > Lake > Hypolimnion/Profundal zone | place: USA: Wisconsin... | reverse complement strand
CGACGCCATGGCCACGCCCGACAAGCTCACAACCTGCCCCGTGTCCGGCGACAAGCTGGATGAAATGGGCGCGCCGTATGTCTTCACCTACAAAGGCCAGGAAGTGAAGCTGTGCTGCAAGTCCTGCAAGCCGAAGTTTGACAAGGACCCGGAAAAATACATCACCATCATCCGGGCGGCGGACAAAAAATAACGCCGCAATCCAAGTCCGTCCGGCGGGCATTCGCCGGATGGACAATTATTAAACCATGAAAATTGCGCTGGCCATCGTTTGCAGCCTGCTTCTCGTTCTGGGGCAGGCAATGGCGCTGTCGGTTCCGACTGCCAGCACCGGCGCGGTGGTGAAAGATTGCGGCTGCGGCGGCAAAATGAGCTGCTGCCGCCACGCAGCGCAGCCGCCCGTGGCCACCGTGCCAGCCGGTTCGCAAAACCAAATTGTGTCCCCAGTTCCCGCAGTGATGGTTTGGGTTTTGGCCTCCACCGGAACCTCTCACATTTCCCCGACCGTTTCTCCTTCCCTATCCGCTGGCGCTGCGCCGATTTTCGCGCGCGACTGCGCCCGGCTCATCTGATTCTTCCCGGCTGAAGCCCGAAGTGTGTCTTGCGCCAACGCGCAAAAACCGCCACGGTTCTTCAGCTCCCAAAAACACTGGTCCGTTGCCGCGAGTGCGGCGTTGGTTTCCCTGAATTTTTTGCCGGAAGAATGTTATGAAAACGAAATTTATTTTGCTGCTGCTGGTGGTCGCTGCTGGGGGCGGAGTTTGGTATTTGAAAACTCATTCGTCGCCGGCGGCGTCCGCCGTGACCGCGAAGACGGAACGCAAAATCCTTTATTACCAAAGCTCGATGCACCCGTGGATCAAGTCCGACAAGCCGGGCAAATGCCCGATCTGCGGCATGAACCTCGTGCCGGTCTATGAGGGCGACGCCGGCATGAGTGCGGACGGCGTCGTCACGCTGAAATCCAACAGCATCACCGCGCTCAACGTCCAGGCGGTGGCGGTCGCGCGGCAGCCGCTCGTGCGCACGCTGCGCGTCGCGGGCAGCGTTGTCGCCAATTCTTCGACGGCGGCGTGGTTTGAATTCACGGCCTACGAACGCGATTTCGCATGGCTGAAAATCGGCCAGACGGTTGAAGTCAGCGTGCCGTCCGCGCCGGGAAAAATCTATCAGGCGCAAATCAAGCTGCGCAGTTCGCGGCCGGTCGTGGACACGGATTTCGACATGGCGACGGACAGCACGAAGGTGCGCGCGGAAATTTCCGAGCCGCCGGTATCCGCCGGCGAGCTGGGCGAAAAGAAATTGTTCAACAACCTTTACGCCGAGGGACGGGTGCTGGTGGATTTGCCGGATGTGCTGGCCGTGCCGCGCAGCGCGGTGTTGTCACCGGGCGCGTCGGCGGTGGTTTATGTGGATGCCGGCGGCGGCCATTACGAGCCGCGCAAAATCAAGACCGGCCGCGTCGGTGACGACTTGGTTGAAGTCCTCGAAGGCCTGGCTGCCGGCGAAAAGGTGGTGACGGCCGGCAACCTGCTGATTGACGCCGAGACGCAAATTTCCCAAAGCGGAAACTGACGCCATGATCAACAAACTCATTGCCTGGTCGCTGCGGAACCGCTTTCTCGTCATCTGCGGCGCGGTGCTGCTCGCGGGCTTCGGCTGGCGCGCGCTGACGCACACGCCGGTGGATGCGATTCCCGACTTGAGCGAAAATCAGGTCGTCGTCTTCGCTGACTGGCCGGGTCGTAGCCCGCAGGAAGTCGAAGATCAAGTCACCTATCCGCTGTCCGTGAACTTGCAAGGACTCGCCGGCGTGAAAAGTGTCCGCGCCAATTCCATGTTCGGCTTCTCGCTCGTCACAATTATTTTCGACGACAAAATAAATAATTACTTCGCGCGCTCGCGGGTGTTGGAGCGGCTGAATTATCTCGGCAGCGCGCTGCCCGCCGGCGTCGAGCCCAAGCTTGGCCCCGACGCGACCGGTCTCGGCTGGGTCTATCAATACTATCTCGACGTGGATCCCAAAACTTCGCGGAATGGCGGCTACGACCTCGGCCAGTTGCGCTCGATTCAGGACTGGTTCGTGCGCTACCAGTTGAATTCCGTTTCTGGCGTCGCCGAAGTCGCGAGCATCGGCGGCTTCGCGCGGCAATTTCAGATTGAAGTTTCCTCGCTCAAGATGCGCGCCCGCAACGTGACGCTCACGCAGATCATGGATGCCGTGCGCCAGAGCAACTTGAACGTCGGCGGCAAGGTCATCGAGGAAAACGGCATGGAGTTCGTCGTGCGCGGCCTCGGCCTGGTGAATTCCAATGCGGATTTGGAGAACATCGTTTTGTCGCAGAGCAACGGCACGCCGGTTTATTTGAAAGACGTGGCGACGGTGCAAGTCGGCGGCGATTTCCGGCGCGGCGCGCTGGACGTGGACGGACATGAGGCCGTCGGCGGTGTCGTGGTCATGCGCACCGGCGAAAACGCGATGCAAGTCATCCGCGACGTGAAGACGAAGATCGCCCAAATTTCGCCGAGCCTGCCGCCGGGCGTCAGCATCAAATCGTTTTACGACCGCAGTGAATTGATTGACCGCACGCTCGACACGCTCAAGCACGCGCTGACGGAGGAAATTATTTTGGTGACCATCGTCATCGTGGTTTTTCTGTTTCATTTTCGCAGCATCCTTATCGTCGCGCTGCCGCTGCCGCTCTCGCTGCTGTTTTCGTTCATCCTGATGCAGCAGACCGGCATCACGTCAAACATCATGTCGCTCTGCGGCCTCGCCATCGCCATCGGCGTGCTGGTGGACGCCGGCATCGTCATGGCCGAAAATGCCATCCGCCACTGCGAACTGGCGGAGAAGAAAAAGGGCGCGCGGCTGAATAAAACCGAGTCAATGGAAGTCACGCTCGCGGCGGCGCAGCAGGTCGGGCGGCCGATTTTCTTCGCGATGGTCATCATCATCCTGGCGTTCGTGCCGGTGTTTGCGCTCACTGGCCAGGAGGGAAAACTGTTTCACCCGCTCGCGTTCACAAAAACCTTTGCGATGCTCGGCTCGACCATCCTGGCCATCACGCTGGTGCCGGTTTTGTGCGCGACGCTCATCCGCGGCCCGTTCCATTCCGAAGCTTCCAATCCGCTGATGAAATTTTTATTGGCGATTTACAATCCGGTTCTGGACTTCGCGCTGCGCTGGCGCAAAACGGTCGTCGGCCTCGCGCTGATGCTGGTTGTGGTCGCGCTGGCTTTGGCGTTTGGCGTGCCGAAACCCATCGTCAATAAAATCTCAGCCATCAGCCCGCAGCTCGCCGCCAAGCTGCCGCGCGGGATGGGCAGTGAGTTTATGCCGACCCTGAACGAGGGCAGTTTGCTCTTCATGCCGGTGCTGCTGCCCAGCACGTCGCTCGCGGAAGTGAAGCGCGTGATGGCGTGGCAGGACCAGGTCATCCGGCAGACGCCGGAAGTCGTTTCCGTCGCCGGCAAGCTCGGCCGCTCCGAGACTGCCACCGATCCCGCGCCGGTCGAAATGATCGAGACCACCATCATGCTCAAGCCGGAATCCGAGTGGCGCGCGGGCATGACCAAGGACAAGCTTGTGATGGAGCTGGAGGAAAAACTGTCGCAGGTGCCCGGCTACATCCCCGGATTTTTGCAGCCGATTGAGAACCGCATTTTGATGATCAGCACCGGCATCCGCGCGCAGGTGGGAATAAAAATTCTCGGCGACAACCTCGACGCGCTGCAGCAGAAGGCGTTTGAGGTCGAGCGCGTAGTGCGGCAAATTCCCGGCGCGGTCGGCGTCGCCGCGTCGCGCGCGCAGGGCAAGCCCTATCTCGACATCGAGGTGGATCGCACGGCGATGGCGCACTACGGCCTGCGCGCCGAGGACGTGCTGGATGTGGTGCAGTCCGGCCTCGGCGGCGAAAATGTCTCCACCGCCATCGCCGGGCGCGAGCGCATCCCGATCCAGGTGCGTTTGGAACGCGGCGAGCGCGACGACATTTCGCGGCTGGGCGATGTTCTGGTTCCAACGCCGGAGGGAAAATACCTGCCGCTCGGCTCCGTGGCGAAAATTCGTCGTGAGATTGGGCCGAGCGAAATCGAAAGCGAGAACGGGCGCTTGCGCGTGTTCGTGCAGGCGAATGTCGAGGGCCGCGATCTCGGTGGCTTCGTGCAGGAAACGCAGGCGCGCATCGCGAAGGAGGTTTCCCTGCCACCCGGCATGACCATCGAGTGGAGCGGCCAATATGAAAACCAGATTCGCGCGCAAAACACGTTGCGGCTGATCGTGCCGGCGGCGTTGTTCGTGATTTTCCTGCTGCTCTACATTGTTTACCACAGCGCGAAAGAGGCGGCGCACGTCATCCTCGCGGTGCCGTTCGCGCTGACCGGCGGCGTGTTCCTGCAATGGTGGCTCGGCTACAACTTCAGCGTGGCGGTGTGGGTCGGTTACATCGCACTGTTCGGCACGGCCATCCAGACCGGCGTGGTGATGGTGGTGTATCTCGACGAGGCGGTGAAAAACAAGATGGCCGAGCTGGGCGACAAATTCACGCGCGCCGATTTGATCCGGGCGGTGAAAGACGGCGCGCGGCTGCGGCTGCGTCCGAAGGTGATGACGGTGGCCACCATCGTCGCCGGCCTACTGCCGATTTTGTGGAGCACGCGGACGGGCGCGGAAGTGATGAAGCCGATTGCCGCGCCGGTGGTGGGCGGGATGCTGAGCAGCCTCGTCCACATCCTGATTGTGACGCCGGTGATTTTCTGCTGGTTGCGCGAGCGCGAGCTGAAACGGTTCTAACCGCCGCTGCCGACGGCGTTGACAATCAGCAGAAATAATTGCGCAAAAAAGTTTTTCCGATAAGAATCTGCCGAAACAATGGAAACCATCCCGACCCAAGAACTCGATGCGCTGCTCACGGCCATGATCCAGAGCGCCGAGGGCATCTCCGACCTGCTGTTCGTGGCCAACCGGATGCCGCAGGTGGAGGTGCACGGCAAGCTCAAACCGTTCGCGCCCGAAACCGCCGGGGCGGTGCTCACCAGCGCGCGCATCGAGAGCCTCGCCCGCGCCATCATCAACAACAATCCGCGCCTGCTGGAGGATTTGGCCGGCCACGGCTCCTGCGATTGCAGCTATTCATTGCAGGACAACTGCCGGTTCCGCGTCAACATCTACCGGCAGAACGGCAATTTCGCGATGGTGCTGCGGCGGCTTCAATCTAAAATTCCCTCGCTGGAATCACTGCACCTGCCAGCGGTGTTCCGCGAGGTCATCAAGGAAAAAAACGGCCTCATCTTCGTGACCGGCGGCACCGGCAGCGGCAAGACCACCACGCTGGCGGCGCTGCTGAACGAGATCAACCAAAACGACGAAGCGCACGTCGTCACGCTGGAAGACCCGATTGAATTTCTGCATCCGCATCTGAAGGCCACGTTCAGCCAGCGCGAACTGGGGCGGGATTTTTACAATTTCCCCGACGGCCTGCGCGCCGCGCTGCGGCAGGCGCCGAAGATTATTTTTGTCGGCGAAATCCGCGACCGCGACACCATGGAGATCGCGCTGACCGCCGGCGAGACCGGCCATGTCGTCTATAGCACGCTGCACACCATTAGCGCCGGCCAGACGGTCAACCGCATCCTCGGCATGTTCAGCAAGGACGAGGAACAGCAGGTGCGCGAGCGGCTCGTCGGCTCCCTGCGTTACATCATCAGCCAGCGACTCGTGCCGAAAAAAGGCGGCGGCCGGATGCTGGCGACGGAACTCATGGGCAGCAACATGCGGATCCGCGAGGCCATTGCGCTCGGCGAAAATGACAACCGCCGGCTCGCCGACATCATCGAGGCCGGCAGCACCAACGGCTGGCACAGCTTTGAACAGTCCCTGATCAAGGCCTTCGAACAAGATTTGATCACCGAGGAAACAGCGCTGCTCAACTGCATCAACAAGTCCGGCATGCACCAGCGCATTGATTACATCAAAAAGACCCAACAGGCCGCGCAGTCTTCGGACGGATTAAAATTGAGGATGGACAAAAATCCGGCGGCGGTGCCCCCGCCCAAGCTGCCGCCGCTGCCGGCCGAAACCCCGCGTCCGTCCGCGTGATTCGGGCGGAAAAATTTCTTTCCCCGCGCTGGCACAAACTGGAAACGTCAGCGCGACTTTTGCGCCGGCGTCTTGAGCGGATACAAGCCGGGACAGCAGCCGAACGTCTCGTGGAATGCGGCGCTGAAATGGCTCAAGCTGTTGTAGCCGACTTCCAGCGCGGTCTCGGTGACGTTGTGTTCGCCGGATTTCAGCAACTCCGCCGCGCGCTCCATCCGCAACTGACGGAGATGCTGCGTGATGGTGTGATCGGTATGCGCGGAAAATATCCGGCTCAAATAAAAATGGCTGCAGCCGATTTTCTTTCCCAGCTCTTCCAGGGTTGGCGGCTCGGCGAGATTTTGTTTCAGCAAAAAAATCACCTGCTCCACGCGTTCCTGCGCGACGCGCTGTTGGCGCGAACAAAACATTTCCGCCTCCGGCGGCGGCTGGAGCAGAAACGTGACGGCCAGTTCGAGCGCCTTGCATTGATACCACAACGGTTGCGCCGCCGCATAAACCGGCGGCTGCCGCAGCGTGGAAATGAGCTGCTGCTGCGCCGCCGTGAGCCGGACGGTCGCGCCGGACACCAGCTCGCACGGGGTGTTTTCCATCGCCGCGCGCACCAGCGGATGAAGCATCGGCTCCATGCCCGCGAGATGTTTGGCGAGGAACGGGCAGGAAAATTCCACGGTGAGAAACTGATGCTGCTCATTCGCCGCGCGACCGGCGGTGAGCGGTTCGTCCTTGCGATGATAAAACCCGGCGGTGCCGGGCGTGAATTCCATCCGCCGGTGCCGGCACTCCACGAAGCCGTGGCCGGCGAGGTTCAAACAAAGCTCCACGCAGCCCGGATGAAAACTCGCCGCCCAGTCGAACTCGCGCTTCGCAAAAAAATCGTGCCACTCGATGCTGTAGCCCGCGCCGTGAAAACTGCCGAAGAGCGGCTGCCAGCCCTTGCCGACATCGCGCCACGCGTCCGCCTCGGTGAACGGCGCGGCGGGACGGCGAAGGTTTTCGGCTGGTGCGGCGGCTTTCAAAGGCAACGGGATTTACTCGGTGCCGCCGAGCTTCTTTTCCCACGCGGCGATTTTTTTGAACAGGTCGGGTAGGCGCTGCATGGCAATCATGATGCGCTTGGCCTGCTTGTCCGGCTGCGCGGGAATGCCGAGCCATTTTTCACCGTCGGGAATGTTGTGCATCACGCCGGACTTGGAGCCGATGGTGACCTGGTTGCCAATCTTCAAATGTCCGGCAATCCCGACCTGTCCGGCCAGCACGGTGTATTTTCCCAGCTTCGCGCTGCCCGCAATGCCGACCTGCGCGCACAGGATGCAATATTCGCCCAGTTCGACGTTGTGGCCGACCTGCACGAGGTTGTCAATCTTCGTGCCCTTGCCGATGATGGTCGAGCCGAGCGCGCCGCGGTCCACGGACGTGTTCGAGCCGATTTCCACATCGTCGCCGATAACGACGTTGCCAACTTGCGGAACCTTGCGGTGAAAGCCGGAATCAAAAACGTAGCCGAAGCCGTCCGAGCCGATGACCGCGCCGGCATGGATGCGGACGCGCTTGCCGATTTGCGTGCGCGGATAAATCGTGACGTTCGGAAACAGGTTCGTCTCGTCGCCAATGACGGAATCGTCGCCGATGAAATTGCCGGCCTGCAAAACCACATTCGCGCCAACCTGCACTCGCTCGCCAACCGTGCAATGCGGGCCGATGTGCGCGGTCGGGTCAACCTGTGCGGATTTGGCGATGGCGGCGGATGGATGGATGCCCGGCGCAAATTTGGGTTCCGGGAAAAACACCGCGAGCGCCTTGGCGAACGCGAGGCGTGGATTGTCTACGCGGATAATTATTTTCTTCGTCGAGGAGGAATTTTTGCCGGCGATGATGGCGGTGGCCGCGCTGTTTTCGGCGGCGGTGAAGAACGCGTCGGTCTCGGCAAACGTCAGGTCGCCGGGCTTGGCGGAGTCGGCGTTGGCGAAGCCGGTGAGCGTGGCATTCGCGTCGCCAAGGACTTCCCCGGCGAGCAGTTTGGCGATTTCAGCAGTGGTAAGTGTCATTGACTTGATTTATTGGGCTTACTATAAAGCCGGAAGAATTCTGTTCAATCCCTACTTTTATGGCCAAAACATTCCGGGTCGGGCTGATCGGCTACAAGTTCATGGGCCGCGCGCATTCAAACGCGTGGCGGCAGGCGCCGAAATTTTTCGACCTCAAGGCGAACATCGAGATGCACACCCTCTGCGGGCGCGATGCCGCCGGCGTGCAGGCCGCGCGCGCGAAACTCGGCTGGCAGTTCGCCTCGACCGACTGGCGCGAGGTCGTCGAGTCGCCGCTGATTGACATCGTGGACATCGGCACGCCGACGTTCACGCACGCGGAAATCGCCATCGCCGCGCTGAAAAACGGCAAGCACGTCCTCTGCGAAAAACCGCTGGGCCGCGACTTGAAGGAATGCGAGGCCATCTTCGCCGCCGCAAAAAAATCAAAAGCGGTTCACATGGTCTGCCACAATTACCGGCGCATTCCGGCGATCGCTTTGGCGAAGCGGATGATGACTGAAGGCGCGCTCGGAAAAATTTATCATTTCCGCGCGCGCTATGCACAGGACCGGCTAGCGGATGCGGAATTTCCGCTCGACTGGCGGCTGCAAAAGGAGACCAGCGGCAGTGGTGTTCACAGCGACATCAATTCCCACATCATTGACCTCGCGCGCCATCTCGTCGGCGAATTCACCAGTGTTTGCGGCGTCGTGCATACGTTCGTGCCGGAACGTCCGCGCGCGGATTTGCTCGCGAAGGGCAAGCGTCAGCTCGGCAAAGTCACCGCGCCGGATTCTGCCGCGTTCATCGGCTGGATGGAAGGCGGCGTGATGGCGAATCTCGAAGCGACGCGCTATGCGCTTGGCCGGCGCAATCACATCGAGATTGAGATCAATGGTAGCAAAGGCTCGATCTATTTTGATTTCGAGGATATGAACCGGTTGAAGTATTATAACGGCGACGATCCGAAAGACCGGCAGGGTTTCCGCGACATCCTTGTGACGCAGCGCGACGGCATTCAGCCTTACGTCGCGAATTGGTGGCCGCCCGGCCACGGCCTCGGCTACGAACACACTTTCGTCCACGCCGTCGCAGATTTTGTGAACGCCTGCGCCGACGGCAAACCGGTTCACCCGACGTTCGAGGACGGTTTGAAAAATCAGCGCGTGCTGACCGCCGTGGAAAAATCCTCGGCGAGCGGCAAGTGGATGAAAGTTTAGCCCCGCGCACCGAAGACCGCGTCGAGGATAACTTCCTTGGTCTTCCAGATGAGCGCCATGGTCATGGCCAGCGGTAGGAGGATGAAAAAAATCAGCAGCAGGCTGCTCGCGCGGTTGACCCAGATCAATACCTTGCCGACGGGCGGTGACGGATGCGGTAGTTGCACAAGCGCAGCGACGACGATGGCAAAAAACAACAGCCCGACCAGCAGCCAGCGGTTGAACGCCGTGAACTGACGCGTTTCCTGACGCAGCGTTTCATCCGGCAGCATCGCACCGAGGCGTTTGAGGACGAGGTTCAAGTTGAACAGAAACATCACGCCGGCCAGCTCCAGCACCATGACGGCGTCGGTGAAGAAAACTTGTTCCGGCAGCTTGTTGTGCCAGTAAATGAACGGGCACAGGCCGAGAATCACCAGCGCCAGCAACTGTGCGCGGTCGAGCGCGTGCCGCCACGGGCGTTCCTGCCTTTGAAAATCTCCCATCTGCCACAGGCCATAGACGAGCAGCGCGTTGACGGCCAGCGCGGGCAAAAATCCCAGCGGCTTGAGCCAGTCGGCGCGCGCAGTCTCGGCGCCGATGAGCAGCGCGGCAGGCAAGCCCCAAAACAGCGCGGACAATCCGCGCGCAAGTTTACCGAGCGAGCGGAGCAGTTGCGGATTGGTGGCGGAGGTGGCCATTGAGCATTAGAAGCTCAAGTAAGTGTAAGCCTTTAATCCGCGTTCGTAATCATCCAGCAGGCGCATGGCTTCGCTGGGTTTCATGCGGTCGGATTTGATGGCTTCGTCCATCTGCGCCTTCATCTGGCGTTTGAGTTCGTTCTCGTCGTATTGCACGGCGGTGAGCGAATGAATGACGGTGTCGCCCTCGATGACTTCCTCGATGTAATAGCCGGTCGGCTCGTCGGGTTCGAGGAAGACATGGACTTCGTTCACACGGCCAAACAGGTTGTGTAGGTCGCCCATGATGTCCTGATACGCGCCCATCAGAAAAAATCCGAGGTAGTAAGGCTCCTGTTTGCCGTCGCCGTTGGTGTTGAGCTGATGCAACGGCAATGTGTCGCGCACGTCGCGCAGGTCAATGAACTTGTTCACTGCGCCGTCAGAATCGCAGGTGATGTCCACCAGCGTGCCTTCGCGCGTCGGGCGTTCGTTCAGGCGCGAGACGGGCATGATGGGGAAAAGTTGTCCGAGTGCCCAGTGGTCCAGCAGCGATTGGAAAACCGAAAAGTTGCAGAGGTATTGGTCGCCGAGCGAATCTTCTAGCTTGAGAATTTCTTCAGGGATATAGGCTTGGCCTTTGAAACTCTCGACGACTTCGCGGCTGATCTCCCAGTAAAGATTTTCGATACGCGCCTTGTCCGGTAGTTCCATGACACCGAGCGTGAACATATTGTGCGCGTCTTCCTTGCGCTCCTGCGCGTCGTGAAACGCCTCGAGCTTGTTGAGCTTCGCGAGATTTTTTTTGATGTCGAGCAGCTCCTTCACCAGCGGATGCTCGCTCTCGCCATATTTGAAAGCGTCGCCGGGACGGATTTTTTCAATCGCGCCAAAAACTTCCACGATGAGCACGCTGTGATGCGCGACGATGGCGCGGCCGCTTTCGCTGACGATGTCGGGATGCGGCACCTTCTCGGCATTGCAAACGTCGGCGATGTAATAAACAATGTCGTTGGTGTATTCCTGCAACGAGTAATTCGTCGAGGAATCAAACGCGCTGCGCGAACCGTCGTAGTCCACGCCGAGGCCGCCGCCGACGTCCATGAACTCGATGGTGAAACCCATCTTCACGAGCTTGGCGTAAAAACGCGCGGCTTCCTGCACCGCTTTTTTCACCGTGAGAATGTCCGGCACCTGCGAGCCGATGTGGAAGTGCAGCAGCTTGAGGCAATGGCCGAGATTTTCCGCCTTCAACATTTCTGTCGCTGTCAACAGCTCCACGGTGCTCAGGCCGAACTTCGCATTCTCGCCGCCGCTCTCCGCCCATTTGCCGGCACCTTTGCTGAGCAACCGCGCGCGAATGCCAATGAGCGGTTCCACGCCGAGCTGCTTTGAAATGTTGATGATCTGGCGCAGCTCCTCCAGCTTTTCCACGACCATGATGACGCGCTTGCCAAGCTTGATGCCAAGCAACGCCATCTTGATGAACTCCGCGTCCTTGTAGCCGTTGCAGATGATGAGGCCGCCCATCTGGTTTTGCAGCGCGAGGCCGGCGAAGAGTTCCGGCTTGCTGCCAACTTCCAGGCCGAAGTTGTAAGGCTTGCCCGCGTCCAAAATTTCCTCCACGACTTCGCGAAGCTGGTTCACCTTGATGGGAAACACGCCGCGATACTTGCCCTGAAAATTAAATTCCGCGATGGAGCTTTGGAATGCCTTGTTGATGGCCTCGACGCGATGCCGCAAAATATCCTGAAAGCGGATGAGCAGCGGAAATTTCAGCCCGCGGCCTTTCGCCTCCTCGATGACATCAGTAATGTCCACGCACGCGCCGGCGTCCTGCAACGGCCGCACGGCGACGTGGCCGGCGTCGTTGATGTCAAAATATTTTGCGCCCCAGCGCTGGATGCTGTAAAGCGCGCGGGCGGAATCTATGTTCCACGTCGAGGTGGCGTCGTTCGGGTTGCTCATCGAAAAAACTTTATTGAACGAGCGAACTATAAAAATTCCGGCGCAGAAAGCAATCAGCACGTTAAAAAATTCGGCGGCGCGAACTGGACACTTGCCTTGCCACGGCGGAATTTTGTAGTAATATGACGGCTCGCACGTTGCCCACGTGGCGGAATTGGCAGACGCGCTAGATTCAGGTTCTAGTGAGTAACATCATACAGGTTCAAGTCCTGTCGTGGGCACCACTTTTGTTGAGGAAAACAAGGATTCAGTTGCTACTTGCACAGAATTTGCACAAAGTAAAGCTCGAAGTCCTGATCGTCGTGTGAGATTCCCTGTCACAGTCGAGTTTTACGACCAGCGAGCCAAAGTCTATGCGCCCGCCAGCAATTTCCCGTTCTACCGCGTCGCGTTCAAGGTTGCTGGCAAGCGCCGGATGCTGACCTTTGGCAGCTACGGTGAAGCGAAAAAGGCGGCAGAGGACAAGGTGAAGGAACTTCACAAAGGCCAGCAATCATCCGCCCTGACCGCCAAGCAGGCGCAAGACGCCCTCACCGTGAACAATATGCTCGCCGCGCATCGGCAGGAAACCGGCAACGTGGTTTCCATCGTCGAAATGACCGGCAACTACCTTTCCGCCGACAAGCAATTGCCGAAAGGCTGCTCGTTGCTAGAGGCCGTCCGTGTGTATCGCCAGAGCATTGCCGCCGTCCAGCGCAAGCCGCTGGCGGATGCTGTTACGGAATTTTGCGATGCACGCAGGCCAAAGAGCATTTCGCAAGACGGTAAGCGTTCTGCCCTGTCGCCTGTGTATGTCCAAGACACCGAGCGGCAGTTGACCGAATTTTCCGATGCGAACACCGGCGCGGATGTGTGCGACCTGACCAAACAGCACCTTGATCTATTTGTTGAAGCTCATGCCAAGCTTTCGCCCAAAAGCCGTAACCACTACCGCGCCACGCTGCGAATGTTTTTCGGCTGGTGCCAGCGGCGCGATTATCTCGCGGCCAATCATCGGCTGTTTGAAGCGGATGGACTGCGGAAAGAGGACGCGGACACCGGCGACGTGGATTATTACCGCCCGGCAGAATTGCGTTTGATGCTCGACAACGCCGCGCCGGAAATGGCCGTCATCATCGCCTTGCAAGCCTTTGGCGGGTTGCGGTTGCAAGAGGCGTTGCGGCTCGACTGGGGCGACGTGTGGCGCGTGTCCGGCCATGTGGAAATCAGTTCTGCCAAAGCCAAGACACGTTCCCGGCGGCTGGTGGAGATCAATCCGACACTGGCCGCGTGGCTTAAACCGTATCGCAAAAATAAAGGCGCGGTGACGAGCCTTACGCTCGACGCTTACACATGGCAGTTAATTCAGCTACGCAAACGGCTAAAAATCCCGTCACGGAAAAACGGTTTGCGTCACGGATTCCTGACCGCGCACTACGCCTTGAACCAGAACGAAAACCAGACGGCCGCGCAGGCGGGCACGTCGCCCGCCATGCTGTTCCGGCATTACAAAGGTTTGATGGCGCGGAAAGAAGCGGCGGAATGGTTCGCTGTGAATCCACCAGAAACCAAAGCGGATGAGCCGTCCGGTGTAGGGGTAATCGGCA